>Ga0247841_10001110_pt1 | contig 63604 bp, 76 predicted proteins | sample LaCruzMarch2015__2_FD_192410 | JGI IMG/M metagenome (GOLD analysis project Ga0247841, IMG submission 192410) | Freshwater microbial communities from meromictic Lake La Cruz, Castile-La Mancha, Spain - LaCruzMarch2015_18m | ecosystem: Environmental > Aquatic > Freshwater > Lake | place: Spain...
CCCTTAAGTTTATAAAATATGTCTAATGGAATCCTTCCAGATTCTTCTGCATAACTCTCTACAGAAGTTCTTGGACATTCCGGAATATATGAAAGAATATCCATGTCGGCAGGATTAGACTCCCTTGCCAGTTCTCTTCCCAACTCTCTTCTCACTTTTAAAATACTTATTTCATCCAAAGTAGAGGCAATATCGCCAGTATAGTTCCATTCAAAAAAACAATGTCGGGGTATTGGATCAAATACTTTAACTTGCCTCATGCTCCCATTTGGGTAAAGATAATAGATTGTTCCAGGCGTCATATCTTTTCCAGTTTTCTCTCCACCATTTTGTTTTATCGCCGTATTTTCTGAAGCAATACAAGATTTCCCGTCTTTTTCTCCGATATAACCCGGTTTAATTCCAAACCTATCCCTCATAATTATAACTTCTGGTCTTCTTTTATCCGCTATTGCCAAAGTATATGAGCCGGGAATATTTCTCATAACATCAAATTCGTTTGTCTTCCAATAATAATCTAATGTTGCAGGAGTATCGCAATTTTCAAAATTTCCGATGAAAGAAGAAATCCCCTCTAAACAAGCCTGGCCATTATGAACTATGGCCGCGTCAACATCTCTTATATGGATATGACTTCCGTAATCCACTATTTTACCACCCAGTGTATGTGGATGTGCATCTTGAACGACCCGGTCTTCTCTTCCCTTAGTTGCATATCGGACATGGGCCATATAAGTATGATAACTACTTGCAGGAAATATCTTAAGCAAGTTCTGAAGTTTTGCATCACCCACCGTACCCCTAAGCTTAAGAACATCTATTCTCCCACTCCCTATCGCCGCGATTCCAAAAGCTTCTCTACCACGATGTTGAAGATCTTTTATAAAAGAATATACATCATGTAAAGAATTAGCTACAACTATCCCACACTTACTATTAACATCGTCTTCCATGCTTCTAAAAAGAAAACTTAACTTTTAAATGCGACTATATTAAAAATTAGAAAAAGATTCTTTAAAACCACTTCCCTAACGCCTCCTGTTTATCCTTATCCTTACCAAAAATACTTTCAATATACCTTTGTGTCAAAATAAGATTTTGTTTAAGATAATCTGGAACATTATACTTTTCTGCAAGTTCTAACGCCGGTTTAAGATACTTTATTATGCTTCCATAAGATATTGTAAAAATAATATTCCCTTTATTACACTCTGTACATTTTCCAGTAAGCGGCGGTCTTCTATATTTAGAATTGCAATTTGTACATCTAAACTCTTGTTGAGAAAACTTTCTTAAATTACCTCTTAAATCTCTAATGAAATGCCGGTCAATTATCAAACGAGCAACATCTGAAGTATCTACTGCTCTTAATTTTTCTACAATGTCCATCTGGGCCCTTACTTTCTCAGCCATATTCGGAATTGTTTTATAAGAAGAATTGGTTACTCCATTATTGAAATCAAAGGTGTCATGCGTAAATCCAGTATTCTTAAACGGATCTATTCCTTTAGCCAAACGAGACTTTACATTTTCAACTTTTACTTCAGAAGAATGATGACCCCCTTGTTCTGAAAGTTCGTAAAGTTCTAGAGGGTAATTAAAAACCGTTTCAAAATCTAAAATTTGATCATCAACTTCTCCTGCTCTTATTCTTGCATTAAGTACAAGTGGCGCGTCCTGCGTTCCCCCCCTATGAGATGGAAGAAATTGTCTTGAAAAGTTTAATAGTGTATCAAGTAGAAGCATAACTGCAAGTTCATCACCATCGCAGTCCCTTCTACATGCAGCGTGAACATAAGGTGAAGCATAAATTGTCTGTGTTTTTGAAAAGCCAATTATCCTTCCTGCAACACAAGCACAATTATGTGGGGAAATTAACGCAACTAAATGACCAACAAGATCTTCCTTTTTCTTAGCATTATAAAATGGTTTTTGTTTATAAAATCGAACAAGAAGTTCATCGATAAAATTCGCAATTTTTATAAAAACATCATCACCCCGCTCATCTAGGGTATCGGGACAGGATGAAATTAAAATATCGTGGGGCTTTAACTCTAAAATTTGATCGTTATTTTCAAGTCTTTTTTCATAAACATCTTTTTCATATCCTAACTCTTTTAATTTTTCTACACTTGTTTGAATTTCCCTTGGCTTGAAATGCGTAATTGGTGCTTCTGTTGCGTCATATCGTATTGTTCCATCTTTGTTCACACATAAATTATGTTTTGCTCTTAAAATTCCTTTTGCTAAATTTTCAGTTATGTGATTTTCATTAGTTGTTCCTTTTACCCCCTTAATTAGGGGTGGGAGCTCTTGTTTTTCTAATCCGATCATTTTTAAAGAAGTCTTAATCATCTCCCTCATATCTACTCTTTTTGAACAATATCTCTGACCAATTTTATGTTCTGGACAAATTTTAGCTTCAAATTTCTGATGGCATATCTTACAATAATGCATTGTCTTTGTTATCTCACCACAACATTCGCATTTATAATAAATCGTTTCTCTTAAACACTTAGAACAAAAATATATGGGAAATTCGGCATGAACATAACCTCCTTCTTCTGTAGCATTAACACTTCTAAACTTTCCTCCTTCTTCTCCAACTGGAAAAAGGGCGCTTGGACTTCCAATAAGCTTTCTTAATTTTGCCTTTTCTGGCCTGCCCATTCTTGTTCCAACAAAACTTCCAGCTTTGTCCTTGATAGTATATCCCGATAATTGATTTACAATTTCAAGAACGGGTTTATTTTTTGTTCCTTCTGACTCAATTTCTTTAATTTTATCCGTTATTTCCTTATCTAGACTATAATCTTCTTTTAAAGAATTGATAAAATCAAAATTAAACCCTAAATTTATCAAAAGAGACATTGTATTTTTTCTGTCAATTACAATGTTTTCGATTGTTACTTCATGTTCTACACCCAATAATTCAAGTGCTCTTTTCGCTTTCACCTCTTTTGCTCTTTCTGCTTCTCTAAAAGGGATAACTAATTTTCCTTCTGAAATAATCCCCCGAGTAAGATAATTTAATAATTCTAAAAATTCTTCTTTACTTATCTGTGTCCAAAAAAATATATATTCTGGATGAAGTGAAACTCCAAAATCCTTGCTAAATTTTATTGCATCATCCAAAAAAATCTGTTTAAAATCAATTAAATCTAAGGAGAAATTTGAATTTTTTTCTAAGACTTTTTTTCTAAGCTCAAGCATCCACCATTCCTCGACATAACCCGGCTTTATGAGGGGGTAATTTCTATTAAGAAGATCACCAAAGGAAAAAAGAATATCGCCAAAATAAATAATTTCTTTTACTTGGGAATAAATCTTTCTTGCTTCTTCGAGGGAATTTATTTTTCTCACACTCCCAGTTATCAATTTAACAATCGGTCCATCCAACGTATCACAGGGGGTGATTATACATCCCTTTGTTGGTTTCTCTATTTTCAATTGCGTTCCGGTAGATAAAAATCCATTTGATATTCCCATTGTAGCAGGATGAACTGCTGCTGCTGAAAATCCTGTTGTTCTAGCTCTTCCGTATCTAAAACGAAATCCACCTGATCTTGATGGGTGTCCAAAAACGGGTCTTCCTGCAACCAAATCTTTAATATATGTCGGACTCGCATCGATAGTCCCTTTTTCTCTTTTTTTGTGCAGAAGAACGTACTCATCAAGAAAACCCCAATCTGAAATTTGAAATCCTTTTGATTGTAAACCCTTTAATAATCTTTGGGCTTTTTGGGCTTTTTGGGCAAGCCCTTCTGCAAAAATAAGACACATTCCTCCTCGAATCATATTTGTATCGACCCGTATAAGATCTTTATAATTTGAAATTTCTTTATCTTCACTTGCGTCTCCTGCAATTTGAATTGGGAGATTTCTTGCAAGAAATAATAACTCTTCTTCTGTTGGGAGATATTGAAGATTAGTAACTCTATCATGATAATCAAAGACTTCTGTTGCAAATCTCTTTATTTCTTTTTCATCAGGATCGAATTTAGCATAACCAAATGTCTCTCTCATATAGTCGATAAGAATCAAAGCCATACATGCCGCAGTTGTTCCTGCGCTTCTTATTGGTCCAGAAAAATATGGGACAAAATACTCCTTCCCTTCTTTAGTTTTATTTAATTTTAGCTCTGTAAACCCTTCTATCGGAGAAGACACTACCCCCAAGGTTGCATAAGCAAAACCCACCCTTATTCCTGCTTCTATTGCTTGAAGTAGATTTTCAAATTTACAAAATTTTTCTTTAGCAATTTCCTCAGCAATTTTAAATGCTACAGCATAATCTAATTGACCATATTCTTTTTCCAATAAGAGTATTCTCTTAACTATCCTTTCATCATTAATTTGAGGGTAAACAACACTAATAAGTCCCACAACCTTTTCAGCAAGCGTTCTTGCAAGGGGTATTTCTACTTTATCCAGCGGGTCAAGCCCTTTTTTTCTTGCTTCTTCAGCAAGGCTATAACATACTCTTACTTTATCTTCCAACTCTTGAAAATATTTTTGGGTCATATTTTTTCCCCCATTTTATTTAATTCAATAAGTTCTTCAGAAAAATCTAAAATTTTCATTTCTCGAGTTTTTAAATTAAGCATTGGAATCTTACATGGGTCGGGAATATTTCCAACTTTTTCTTCAAACGGCGTAATAGATTGCCAGCATGAACCACAAATAATAAGAATATTATTATACATATCCACATCGGTTCTATGCATATCTCCTGTAACAATGATATCGGGTACGGTTTTTATTATGAGTGCGTCCTCTTTTTCAGAGGGGATATAAACATTCGCGGAATGGATGGGTGAAAGATGCCGATGTTTTAAAATATGCTTAATTATCTTAGAGGGATTGTGGTTTGCTTTTTCTAATCTCAAACTTTCAAGTTCATCAATCCAACCATGCATACTTGCTCCATGATAGATTAAAACATTTATTCCTTCCTTATTTTTAATACATCCAATTTCAATATTTGCAGGATTACTTACCAAATAAAGATTATCAATTTTTGTGATTTCTCCTCCAAATTCCTCATCTATTGGTGGTTGTGGTTCAGGTAAACGAACAGCATCATGCTGACCTGCACATAAAAAGATTTTGATATGTTTAGGAATTTTTTTAAGATATTGTGCTAATTTTGCATATTGATCTTTTACGTTCTTTATAGAAAGCATTTCTTCCTGTCCAGGATAAACTCCAACACCATCAACGTTATCTCCTGTAATAAAGATATATTTTATCTTTTCGATTTTTTTCCTTTGTTCATCAGAACAATCTCCATTAAGCCAATTAAGAAATCTCAGAAAATTTTTTTCAAGAAATCTAACTGAACCAAGATGAATATCTGAAATGAAAAGAGCATAAGACTCTTCTTCAAGTTTTTTCTTTTCACAAATATGGGCTTCTGGGAAAATAATATCGTTTACAAACGCCATTTCTTTTCCTCCTGAACATCTCAATCCAATAATATCATCGGGAATTATTTCTTTTGCTCTTTCAAAAAGTTCTTCTTTATCCTTATTTATTAGTGCGGTTGTTTTTCCAGTAAAATCTTCTACTTCAATAAAAAGGTTTTTGTTTTTTGTAATTCTCTTTTTAGAAACCATTGCAATCATAGAAAATTCTCTATTGTTTCCAATTTTGTCTATAGAAATAAGATTAGTTAGCTCTTTCCGATCTTTTAAAATATCTCTAAAAAATACATATCTATTTCTAAAATGACCAACAAAATCTTTAACTTCTATCTTTTTACATGAAATAATATTTGAAGAAAGGATTTTAAAGTCAGGATAAATTATTTTCAATTTATCTTCTACTTTCGTCTCTCGGGGAAGAGATTTTTTCGTTGCTAATTCTTTAACGAAAAAAGCATTAAATATTTCCTTTTTTTCAGGATAGGTAGTATAGATAAAATTCTTTATCTGATTAAAATTATTCAAAATTGTATTCTTAGTGATTATTCTGTTTCCAGAAATCAAGAAAATCTGACCTAATATCTTCTCTGAAATATCATTGTCATTAAAACTAACAAATAAATTTATTATTTCTGGATTTAGTAAAAATCCCTTTTTTGCAAAGTATCTTAGTTTTTCTTCATTCATTGTTTAGTCTCCCAATCTTTTTTGTGTTGTGAATTGATTAGGCAACAAACTATTCATAATCCAAGCGAGTTTCTTAGTATTGTTTTTGCTTTGTCAAGTACCGTTCTTGGTATGAGCAATTTTATTTCTTTTGTTCTTCCATATCTGCCCTGACTTATAACTATAGCACTTATAAGTCCAAGCATATCAAATTCTCCGATAATATCTCCTACTCTCCTTTGAGTAAGTATCTCTATTCCTATTTTTTGGCATATTTTTTGATATACACTGTAAACGTCTCCTGTAAAAATTTTTTGGTTTCCTTCTTTAAAAAGGCTCTTTTGTTCTTTTAATTTTTCTCGATCTTCTTCAAGACTAATTATTGCCTGTAAAACAATTTGAAATTGTTTTGGCACAGTCTCAATTGTATCTAAGGTTTTGTCTCTTTCGATTTTCTCATTTGATTCGTCTATGTGTTTTATCAAAATTTTAGCATCACCATTCCTTTCTGCTATTTCTCCAGCAACTCTCAATAAATCAAGCGCCCTTCTGGCATCACCATGTTCTCTTGCTGCAAAAGCAGAACATTTTGAAATCGCCGCACTATCAACAACATTATCTTTAAACGCCTCTTTTGCTCTTTTATTTAATATTCCTTGAATCTGTATCGCATTATATGGCGGAAAAACCAATTCCTCTTCAGAAAGAGAACTCCTTACTCTAGGATCTAATGATTCAAGAAAACGAAGATCATTACTTATCCCAACAAGAATTATTTGTATATTTGGCAGTTCTGAATTAAGTCTTGTAAGATTGTATAAAAAATTATCTGATATTTTTTTAACAAGGTGGTCTATTTCATCTAAAATTATTATAAAAAGTTTTTCATCCAATTTTTGGAGTGTACTTAAAAATATAGTATATACCTGGTCTGTTGGGAGACCTGTAACAGGAACTTCACCACCTAATTTCTTTACAAGTTCTGCAATGATTCTATATTCTGTATCTGCAACTTTTTTAAGCTTGCAATTAATATACTCAATCCTTAAAGGATTTTGAGAATCTTTTGCTCTTTTTAACAATTCATCTCTTACATATTGAACTGTAAGAGTTTTACCCGTTCCGGTTTTTCCATAGATAAAAAGATTGCTGGTTTTTTGACCAATAAGTGCGGGTGCTAAAATAGATGCTACTTGTTCTATTTGTTTATCTCTATAGAGTATTTCTTCAGGAGAATAATTTGATTGTAAAACAGATTTATTTTTAAAAAGAGTTCTAGAACTTACGGAATCAAAGATTTTATCTACATTCTCCATTTTTATTTATGTTGTGTTTGTGATTTATAAATTTAGTTGTTTATTAAAATATATGTTTTTATACTACCCTTTTTTTCCTTTGGAAAAAATAAACCGATTTTTTCTTTTATTATCGAAAAAACAAACTTTTTACGTTTTTATATCAATGTATTCATTAAAAAGAAAGAACACCAGTATTTCGACTGGAAAGTAATATTCTAATTATGATAATCTATACCCCACCCCTTCATACACTTAGGAAATTTTATTTAGAAAAAAACAAAATAAAAACTCGTAAAAAGTCGAAATATAATATATACTTTAAAATATATATTGTAATATATATAATATATAATATAAATCTTTATAAATAAAAAATAAAAAATAAAATCAAACATTTTCTTTATAAACCTTTCCAAAAGAACTAAGGGGGTGGGGGTATAAAATCAAAATATATTCAATATATACTAAATTAAACATAATAAAAAAAGAGCTAACAAAATAAAAACTAGCTTAGTTCATATATATTATTATCTCAATTCAATAAAAACGTAAAAAACAATATAAAAATTCAATATAGAAATCTTTATAAATAACCCATTTATACAGTATAATATGGCTACAGAAAAAAGAACATTAAAAGAGATTGCTGGAAGAATGATTGTTACAAAAGAAGGTAAAAGACTTGGTCTTGTTATGGACGTAACTTTTGAAGGAAGGACAGGAGAATTAATTCATATCGTTGTTAAAGATCCTACTCCATACACAAGAAGTTTAAGTCTAGAAAAAACAGCGAAAAATGAAACATTGATTCCTTATAACTCAATCGTTGCGATAGGGGATTTTGTTGTTGTTTCTGAAGAAGATTTAATATAATTTTAAACTTTCAAATTTGAACCATAATAATCTTTAAAAACTGTATTTATTATTAAAAAATATGAAAATAATAGGTTTTTCAATAAAAAAAATTTTAGCTGAAGTAAAAGAAAATCAAAAAACAAGTCTAGAAGTAACTTCAAATTTGAACTTAGAGGATTTAAAAGAAACCAAGATTGAACAAACACAACAACAATCAATTGTTATTAGTTTTAATTTTTATATAGATTATAAGCCAAATGTTGCAAAAATAGAGTTTAAAGGGCGTTTAATTCTTCTTGATGATGAAAACAAAACAGATGAAATAGTTAAAGCATGGAAACAAAAAAAATTACCTGAGGGGATAAAACTTCCCATTTTGAATTATATTTTAGAAAAATGTAATATCAAATCCTTGGAGCTTGAAGAAGAGTTAGGATTACCATCGCATATCCCTCTCCCAAAACTTGGAACACGAAAAATTCAAGAAGATTCTGCAAAAATAGAATCCAAAGAAAAAAAATCAACAAGTTATGCAGGATAGAGACAAAGTTCAAGAGGTGTTCGGCCTCAGACCGTTTTCTGAATAAGATAATAAAACTAGATTAACAAACAGCCTATGCCAATAGATCTACGAACACAAAAACTAGCAAAATTCGTTGTAAATTATTGTATATCTGTAAAACCAAATGAGAATGTTGTAATAAATGGAAGTACAGAAGCAGAATCTTTCATTTTAGCATTATATAAAGAAATTGTTTTAAATGGGGGCCATCCAATTTTAAAAATAGGAATTCCAGGAGCCACCCCATTTTTTTATAAGCACGCAAAAAAACACCAAATAACAAAATTCCCGGACCATTTTGATTATATTGTAAAAACCAGCCAAAAATATATCGGGATTGACACAGAAATAAATACAAGGGAACTTTCAAATTGTGATCCAAAGAAAATTAGTGACAGAAATAAAATAGTCCATTCAATAAGTGAATATATCTGTAATTCTAGGCCAAAAATGATAAGATGCACGGTCGGTTTTCCTTGTTTAGCATTAGCACAAGAAGCAGAAATGTCTCTTTTTGAATATGAACATTTTGTTTATTCTGCTTGCCTTCAAGATTGGAAAAAGAGAGGCCGGTTCATGGAAAAGATAAAATCAAAATTTAAAGAGAAAAGTATTGTTCATTTAATTGGAGAGGGAGTTGATCTAAAATTTAAAGTTCATGGAAGACTTGCAAAATCAGATATAGATGGAGAAAATTTGCCAATGGGAGAAGTATTCATGGCGCCACTTAGAAAAAGCATGAATGGTTGGATAAAATTTGATTACCCTGCAATTAAGTCTGGTAAAGAAGTTACCGATATCCATCTTAAATTTGAAAATGGTCAGGTTATTGAAGCAAAATCAAGCAAAAACGAAAACTTTTTGAAAGAGATGTTAGCAACAGATACTAACGCAAGTTTTGTTGGAGAATTTGGGATAGGAATGAACCCAAAAATAACAAAATTCACAAAAAATCTTCTTTTTGATGAAAAAATGGGGGGGACAATACATTTAGCATTAGGAAGTGCATATAAGGATAATGGGGGAGGAAACGATAGCGCGATTCATTGGGATATTGTTAAAGATATGAAAAAAGCGAAAATAATCGTAGATGGTAAAATTATTCAAGAAAAGGGTAGGTGGAAGATTTAGTTCAGACTTAGTGATTAGTTAATATATTACTTTTTTAGTTTATTAACAATTTAGAAATAATTTTGAGTGCTACTCCTGCAATTAATCAAAATGTTATCCGTTTATTAACCCCTAGTTTTAAATCTTCCAAAATCTCTTACAATCCAATCTTCTCCAACAACATAAACACGAAAATTTTCAAGTTCTGAATACGGAACAATAGAAAAAGTTTTTTCATATTCATCGATATTTGAACCTTCAATAAGAGATAAGAAGCTAGGTACAACTATAAATTCTTTATCTTTAAACTTCCCAACAAGAAAACATTTGTATTTTTCCCTTTTAACATTTTGTTCGTCATTAAGAGTTATGGTGGGATGGAGATGTGACATGACGACATATTTTATTTTGGGATCATTAATCTCATGAAAAGACTCATTTCCATGTGTAAAAATGATATTCTTATTAATATAAAACTTTTTGAAAATTTTATTCGCAAGGTCTATCCGATCGTGATTACCTTTTATGAAAATTATTTTTTCATTTCGGACATAATTTTGTAAATGTACAATTAACTCATGGATATATGCCTCCTCAATTTTATCATAACCAAAAGAATGTTTAACATCACCCAAAATTACAACAATATTGACGTTATAACCCTCTTCTTTAATTTTTTCAAAAATTTTGTCTAAGTCATTTTCTGTCTTTTCGAGTTGATTAAGAAAAATATCTGCAATCCCTTTTCTTAACATATTTTCATATCCTAAATGTAGATCTCCTAAAGCCAAAATCCTTTCTTCCGGAAAAAAAACAGATTTTCCTATAAACATATACTTATCTTTTCTTTGTCTCCCCTTTGTCTTATCCATTTGATAAAAACCATAGTTGAGATAGCTTTTTATATTTCTCTTTATTAGGACAATAATGATAAAAGCAATTCTTTTTGATATAGACAATACGCTTATAGACTTTATGATAATGAAGCAGAAATCATGTGAAACGGCAGTTGACGCAATGATTTCATCAGGATTGAAAATAAAAAAAGAAAAAGCAATGCAAGAGGTGTATAAAATTTATGAAAAAAAGGGATTGGAGTATCAGCAAGTTTTTCAAGAATTCATAAAAAAGACGAATGGAAGCATAGATTATAAAATCCTTGCGAATGGAATTATTGCATACAGAAAAATAAAAGAAAATTACCTTGTACCTTATTCTAATGTTATTCCTACTTTAATAGAATTAAGTAAAAAATATAAATTGGCAGTAATAAGTGATGCACCAAGAATCCAAGCATGGATAAGGCTCGTTAGCATGAAAATTGACCCATTCTTTAAGGTAGTTATTACTGCAGCAGATGTAAGAAAGCAGAAAACCCATACTGCCCCATTTAAAGCTGCATTAAAACAACTTAAAATAAAACCAGAAGAAGCATTAATGGTAGGAGATAGAGTCCAGAGAGATATTGAAACAGCGAAGAAACTTGGAATAAAAACTTGTTTTGCAAAATATGGAGAGACAAAACCAAGTCAAGATGGAAGTTCGGGAGCCGATTTTGAAATTAGAGACATAAATGAAATTTTGAAATTAAGATTATAATTTTTTCTTGTTTTAATCATGAGTATCTAGATTAAAAACAGAACCACTTCCCTTAAGTGCATCTACAAGTTTGTCTCCAAGTTTAAGAACATCTGACTTTGTAGGTTGTTTTGGCCAATTATAAACAAAATCAACAGGACCAAATAGGGTTTCAAATCCCAAACTTTCTAAAATTTTAGCTATCTCTGTTGGCTTCTTTCCATTTGTTCCAATGTGCATAATAAGATATGTTTTCCAAGACATAATTCCTAGGTGCATTTAGGGTTTTTAAACATTGTTGGGGCAAGGAACAGGGCAAGCTAAAATCACACTCAAATAAGTTTTTATATCTACTTTTTATTCTAAATTTATGAAAAGAATAATTAACGAAGTTAGCTGGAAAGGCCAGAGATATATTATGGAATGGTTTTCTGAAACTAATTATGCATATTTAGATAATATTACTCAGGTTTATGGAACCATGTTTGATGAGCAAGGTAAAATGTGTTTGATTATATTAAACGAGAAAGATGTTTGGAGTCTTCCTGGCGGGGATATTAAAAATGGAGAAGATTGGAAAAAAACATTAATTGAAAAAGCAGGCAAAGAAGCAGATATAGTTATTGACGAAAAGAACATTATTCCACTAGGATATATTAAAGTAACTCCAAAAAATAAAGACAACCCCATAGGAGTTCACTATTTATTGAGGGTCGCAGGAAAAATTTCCGAAGTAAAAAAACAATCTAAAAATAAATGGGATGATATAATCAATGAAAGAATGTTTATAGACCCAAACGACTTTCTAAAGTATTGTTCTTGGGGTAAAATTGGGGTAATAATTATTGAAAAAGCTCAAGAAGCTTGGAACGCTTTCAAATAGATTTTTATACTTCCCCTAATAATTAATTCTATAATCAGGAGAGGAAAAAATGAAAATACAGTTATTGGGGGCAGCACGAATTGTGACAGGTTCTTGTTATAGTCTTACTACAAAAGAGGAAAAAATCTTAATCGATTGCGGAATGTTTCAGGGAGGAAAAGAAATGGAAAGGTTAAATTACGAGCAATTTAATTTTAATCCAAGAGATTATGATGCATTAATTTTGACACATGCGCATTTAGACCACTGTGGAAGAATTCCTAAATTAATAAAATATGGTTTTAAAGGCAGGATTTATGCAACAGATGCTACTAGAGAACTTGCTCAGATTATAATGATGGATTCTGCTAAAATTTCTGCTAAGGATGTGGATCATGAAAATAAAAGAAGACGAAAAGAAGGATTGCCTGCAAGAAAACCACTTTACAATGAAGGAGAAGTAAAGGCAGCAATGAAACTTTTTAGAGTTGTATGTTATGATGAGGACGTAAAAATTACAAAAAATATTTTTGCTAGATTTTATGATGCAGGTCATATTTTAGGTGCTTCTTCTGTTCAAATACAAGTTAAAGAGGATAAGAAAAAAACGTCAATAAGTTTTTCAGGTGACATAGGACAATCCGAATCCGTAATTGTTAAAAATACGGAACCAATAACAAAATCAGATTATGTTTTTGTAGAATCAACTTATGGTGATAGACTTCATCCAGAAATTGAAGATCGAGAGAAAGAATTTATAAGAATAATTAATGAGTCCTATAAAAAAGGAGGAAAGCTAATGATACCATCATTTACTGTTGAAAGAGCACAAGAATTATTATATTGTATAGGTAAATTCAAGAAAAAAGGGCTTATTCCAAATGTAGAAGTTTATTTAGATTCCCCAATGGCAATGAAAGCCACAGAAGTTTTTGCAAGACATCCAGAATATTATAATAAAAGGATTGCAGAAGGATTGGCGGAGGGTGAAAATCCCTTTAATTTTCCAGGATTAATTTATACAAGAACTACAAACGAGTCTAAAGCTCTAAACTTTATTAAAAAATCGTGCATAATCATAGCCGGAAATGGGATGTGTTCTGCAGGAAGAATAAAACACCATATCCGAAATAGTATTGAAGACGAAAAAAATACATTGCTTTTTGTTGGTTTTCAGGTGCAAGGAACATTGGGCTATTGGATAAAAAAGGGTGAAAAAAGGGTGAGATTACTCGGTTTAGAGTTAGATGTTAATGCAAAAATAGAATCTATTGATAGTTTTTCGGGGCATGCAGATTATAGAGAACTGATTCAATGGTTGAAAAACTTCTCGCCAAAACCAAAAAAAGTTTTTATAACTCACGGCGAAGAAGAACAAAGTCTTGCATTTTCAAAGCGAATTGAAGCAGAGGGTTTTGTCAATTACGTCCCCGTAATGGGTGAGACTTTAGAATTATAATTATGGCTTTTTATTTTCTAGCAAAATAAATTTTTCCCCAAGTTTTTATTATTTTCATGGCTGATTTCATCTTTCTTGCGTTAAGAACTTTAGATTCCAATCTTCTTTCCCCATCTCGCCAAAAATTTCTAAGATTTTTTACATTATTAATCGGCATAGGGGGATTCATATTATAATATTCGGTGCATAATGTTGGGTTCAATCCATATAAACAATCTAAAATAATAATTAAGCCATATTTTTGTGTCATTAAATAAAAAACATTTTTATGTTTATAATAATTGTTATAGTAGAGAATAGCAACACATAAAATTACCCAAACATAACTTTATAAACCAACTTATTCCATTATTTCTATAACATGGGAAACTTTAGATCAGATAGTCGGGGCGGATTCGGTGGAAGAAACCGGGGCTCTGGAGGATATGGCGGAAGAAGTTCGGGCGGAAGATCATTCGGCGGACGAGACAGAGATTCTGGCGGATTCGGTGGACGAGATAGAAGGCCTCTTGAAATGCATGAAGTTATATGCGCTAAATGTGGAAAAGAAACAGAAGTTCCATTCAAGCCAACAGGCGACAAGCCTGTTTATTGTAGAGATTGTTTTGATAAAAACGGAGGAGACAGAGATAGAGGGTCAAGAAGAAGTTTCGACTCGGGTGGAGCAGGTGCAGGAATGTCTGCAGAACAATTTAGTCAAATTAATGCAAAATTAGACAAAATAATTGCTTTCTTAGAGACAATTGAAGTAGAAGATGAAGAAGAATTAGAAGACGAGACAGATGAAGTAGAAGAGACAAAGTAATTTCATTCTTAGTAAGTAAATACTTTTGATATACTAAAAAAAGTTTAATAAAAATTTATCTCTATTTTAAAGTTTTGTAAAAATACTTTGATACTTTATCTTTTTCCAATCTCCCTCAAATGCAACGCATGCATTCGCTTCAAAAAGTCCTGCTTATCCTCAATACGGATAAGGTCAGAATGTCCTTGTAAAATTAAACCCAATGAAAATGGCGAAGGAAGTTTTGTTTCTCTAATCTTTATTTTAACTTTCCCATCAGCTATCCATTTTAGCACAAGTTTAGCATTCTCAATATCCATTAAATCTTCTAAAACTTCTCTTTTTGCCTCCCGTAATATGGGAAAATCATTGCCCATTTTTTTTACGCTAGCAAGGAGAAAATGGCTTTTCATCTGCTGTTTTCCTACACTTTTGTTTATTCCCTTGTAATTTCTTAAAATCATTAAACTTCTACCTGCACAATGTCTAAATCTTCTTGCAAGAATATCAGTATGATTAATAGCTTCTGTTAAAATTTCTTTTAATTTTTCAGGTTTTAAAACATCTAATGCATTTTCAATGTTTAAACTTTCTCCTGCGAGATAAAAACCATTATCACTTATTCCAATTTCAACATCTCTTTGTCCATATCTTCCAACAATAAAAGCAATAGCCCTTGAAAGGGCGTCATTAACTCTTCTTCCATACATACTACTAAACAAAACATAGTTTTTTTCAGATTTATATCTCTCTACAAGCAGAGTTTTACTAGTAGGAATCTCAGAAAATTTAAATTGTTCACTGAAATAGAGATATATACTTTCTGCTGCTCTGTCAGTCGTGTAAAGATGTTCCTTAACAAAATTAATAATTTCTTCCTTGCTATCTTCTTTACTAAATCTTTCATTCATTAACTGTCTGAATCTATTTATTTCGCATGCAGAATCAAAACTTAGTGGAAGAGATTCAGAAAACCAAGAAGGAATAGTTGGGTTTCTACTAACTCCCCCCCGAACATAAAGATTCATCCCTTTTGTATAAAGATAAAGATATTTTTCTCCACCTAAAACAAAAACATCTCCTTTTTTCATTCTTTCTAAAAATCCCTCATCAATAAAACCAACATGCTCTCCAGACGGTGCAAGTCTTACCATAACAAAACTTTCTTCAGGAATTGTTCCAATATTAGTGAGATATATTACTCTCGCTAATTTTCCCCTTTTACCTATTTGTTTTGTCTTTTCATCATACCAAATTTTACCATAAACATTACTTTTTTCAAGCCCATATTCACCAGAAAGATAGCTTATAACTGCAAAAAAATCTTCTTTATTCAAACTAGAAAAACAATAACTTTTTCTGATTGTTTCTAATAAATTATCAGAGTCCCAAACTTTAGTGATAGCCATTCCAAAAATTTGCTGGCTTAAGACATCAAGACAATTTTTAGGAAAAGTTACCTTGTTTATTTTTCTTTCCATAATCTCTTTTTGTATTACACAACATTCAACTAAATCATCCCTGTCTGTAACAATAAATCTCGCTTTTATTGTTTCATGAAGTTTATGGCCTGCTCTTCCAATTCTTTGTATCGCTCTTGCACTCGATTTAGGAGAACTTAACATTATTACTAAATCAATATAGCCAATATCTATCCCAAGTTCGAGTGAAGTCGAGCAAACAACAACTCTTAATTTACCGTTTCTTAATCTTTCTTCAACATTAAACCGTTTATCTTTGCTTAATGAAGAATGATGTGCGGCAATATCCTCTCCATATTCTGTTGGAAACGTCTCTTTTAATCGATTAACAACTCGTTCTGTTGCAGCCCTGGTATTTGTAAAAATAAGCGTCGTTTTATGCTCTTTTATTAAGTTGTTCATTAATTCATAAGTATTTTCCATTATCCCCTTTTCTTCAACGAGATCCCTTACCGGAGTAAGTACAGCCAATTCTATTTTTTTGCTAAATTGTATGTTTGCAATCTCGACTTGTCTATCATTAGATATTCCGACAAGAAATTTTGCAACTTCTTCAAGAGGTTCTATTGTTGCAGAAAGTCCAATTTTTGTTGGCCAGACTTTACTCAGTTCATTAAGTCTCTCAAGTGTTAGACTAAGATAACTTCCTCTTTTGTTATCTAGAGCATGTATCTCATCAACTATACAAAATTCTAGAGCATTCATTTTTTCAGAAAAATTTTGAGAAGTAAGTATTATTGCAAGTGTTTCAGGGGTGGTTATAAGAATATGTGGAATTTTCTTAGCCATTTTTTGTCTTTCATATGGAGTTGTATCTCCCGTTCTTAGCCCAATTTTTATTTTTTGTAGTTTTATCCCCTTTTCTTCAGCAATTTTTGTTATTTCTTCAAGAGGTTCTATAAGATTTTTACTTATATCATTTGAAAGCGCCTTAAGTGGACTTACATAGACAGCATAAATTTTTTCTTCAAGTTCATTTTTCTCAGCAAGCATTACAAGATAATTTATTATGCTTAAGAAAGCAGTGAGAGTTTTTGTTCCCCCTGTTGGAGCAGAAATAAGTGTATTTTTTCTTTCCCAGACATTCATAACCCCATAAAGTTGTGGCTGGCTGAAACTTTTAAATTTTGAAAAAAACCATTCTTTAACAATTGGATGAAGAATTGTTTTTATTTCTTCTTCTTTTCTTTCTCTAGCGATTAGGACTTGCGTCATGTTATGGTTGGGTGTTATGTTCACTAATTAGTGCTTGAAGATACCAGAAACTGGCTTTTTATAGGCTTTGCTGTAGGACTAAAAAAGCATTTAAAACCCCAAATGCTTCACCATATTATGCTTCAAACAGTCTCTACCCTAATAGAAAGTGCATTAAAAGAGTATTCCCAAGAAACATTAATTATTGAAAAGAGTCTATACCGAAGAAAAAAATATACTTACCAACAAGTTTATGATAGGGCTCTTTCTATTTGCACATATTTTATAGAAAACCAAATTAAAACAGGAGATAAAGTGGTTATTTATCTTCCAAATTCTTCTGATTATGTTGCTCTTCTTTGGGCATGTGCATTAAGCGGAGTAATTGCAGTACCAATAGATTTTAGTAGCAATCAAGATTTTCTTGAAAAAATATATAAAAAAGTAGGAGCAAAACTAGTTTTTTGCTCTGTTTTTAAGAAACCAAAATCAGTTAAATGTTTTTTTGTAGAAGAAATGCAAGAGATTTATTCAAAATATAAACTAAATAGGTCAGCAATAATAAAAAAAATAAATCCAAGCGATATTTTTGAAATAGTTTTCACATCAGGAACAACTTCTGAGCCAAAGGGTGTTGTTCTTTCAAATAAAAATCTCTATTTTGATGTTATTGCGATGAGAAAAATAATAACACTTGATTTAAAAAAGAAAACAATCCTTTCTATTCTTCCTCTTAGCCATCTTTTTGAGCAGAATATAGGATTATTTTGTCTGCTAGAATATGGGATTTCAATAGTTTACTCTCAATCAAAGAAATCTTCAGCAATTATAGACTCAATTAAAAAAGAAAAAGTAAATTTAATAGTTTCTGTACCATTATTTTTACAAACACTAAAAGAAAAAATAGAATTTGAAGCACAAAAAACAGACAAATTAGAAAGGCTTAATTCAAACCTAAAAAGATTTCCAAATTTTCCAAATATATGCAAAAGAATAATTTTTAGTAAAATAAGAAGAAAATTAGGAAATTTAAAATATTTTGTTGTTGGTGGAGCAGAACTTCCATTAGAAGTAGAAGAATTCTGGGAAAATCTCGGAATAGAAGTTTTTCAAGGATATGGTCTGACAGAAGCATCCCCCGTTGTAACTTGTAACTCTCCAAAAGAGAAGAAGAGGGCAAGTCTGGGAAAACCATTGGAGAATATAGAAATAAAACTTCAAGATAAAGAAATTTTAGTTAGAGGAAAAAATCTTTTCAAGAGATATTATGAAGATAATAAAAAAACTGCAGAAGCTTTGAAAAATGGCTGGTTTTATACTGGCGATTTAGGTTCTATTAATGAAGAGGGTTTTTTGAACCTAATCGGAAGAAAAAAGAATGTTATAATTTCTTCCTCTGGTTTAAATGTTTATCCTGAAGATATTGAAAAAGTATTGGGGAATATAACTGAGATAAAAGAGTGCGTAGTCCTGGGATTAGACGATGGAAAAAAGATAGTTGCAGTCATAATCCCCAAAAAACCCCTAAGCAATAAAAAAATCTACCTATTGCTTCAAAAAGCAAACTCTAAACTTCAATCCCATCAAATACTTTCAGAGATAATTCTCTGGCCAGAATCAGAATTTCCAAAAACACATACTCTAAAAATAAAGAGAAGCGCAGTAGAAGAGATTATTGTTTCAAAGACAAGTATGAATAAGCTAGACAAATCTCAAGATAAGCTTATAACTCTTATTTCAGAAATATGCCAAAAATTATCAGCTAATATAAACGAAAAATCTAATCTTGTCTCATTAGGGTTAGATTCAATAAAAAGAATAGAACTTTCTATAAAAATTGAAGAATCATTCAATATTAATTTTAATGAATCAGGAATAAACGAAAAATCTAATGTAGCTGATTTAAGAAATATGATCAAAAATTCAAAGAGTGAGAAGATAGATTCAGGAATTAGCCTGCTCAATTCAAGATTTTTTAATATTTTGAGGATACCTCTTCAGGCGTTAATACTTTTATTGTCAAAACTAATCTTTAGACTAGAAATAAGGGGCGTAGAAAATCTAAAACTAGTAAAAAACAATGAACCAGTTATTTTTGCAGCAAATCACACAAGTATGCTGGATACATTTGCAGTTTATAGGGCATTGCCTTTTTCAAAAAGAACAAATACGTTCGCAGCAGCAGCCAAAGACTTCTTTTTTAAAAATTACATTACGGCCATTTTCGGGAGATTGATATTCAATGCATTTGCTTTTTCAAGAAAAGAAAATATAAAACAAAGTTTGACAGATTTTGGTGAAATAATTAATAGAGATAGTAATGTTCTTATTTATCCAGAAGGAACAAGAAGCAGAAAAGGTAATCTTCTTCCATTTAAAGAAGGAATGGGCGTAATGGCCCTTAATACAGAAGCACCAATAATTCCAATTAAGATAAATGGCAATTATGATATAATGCCAGTAGGTAGAATTATCCCAAGATTTGGCAGAAAGAGCAGCATAATTTTTGGTAAACCCCTAACTTTCACAAAGATACAGTCTGCCCAAGAGATTGTAGAAAAGATTCATAAGGCAATAAAACAACTTAACTAATAAACATGATAAAATGTGGCATAGATCTAGTTTTGAATAAAAGGTTAGCAAAAAATCTATCAAATCCAGACTTTTTGATGAAAGTCTTTCTTCCTATTGAACTGAAAAATCATGAAAAGCAAAAATTGCCAGGAATTTTTGCATTAAAAGAAGCGACAATGAAAGCCATGGGAAAAAAGATGAATTGGCTTGATATTGAAGTCTTGGCCAAAAACGGAAAAAAGCCAGAAATAAAGATTTATGGCAAGAAGTTTAAGAATATTGATGCGAGCGTCTCACATGATGGGGCGTATACGGTAGCGATGGTTGTAGGAGAGGTTTAATGTTCGATAGGAGCACTATTTACCTTAGCACAATCAAACTAAAATAATAAACCACGACTATCACTCTCAACACAGAATCAATCCTATCCAAAATCCCACCATGTCCAGGCAAAAGCTTGCCAGAATCCTTAACTTTAAAATATCTTTTAATAAGAGATTCATTCATGTCCCCAATAACTGAAAATATACCGATTATAACTGCTAACAAGATAAGTTGGACAATGGTGAAATAACTACCTATCACAAAATACAGAATAAATATACCAATTCCTGCGCCGATAATATCTCCAAACATTCCGGCCCAAATCTTTTTCGGAGATATCTTATCTGCAATCTTAAACTTATTCAGCACTTCTACTTTTGAAAAAGCTCTTCCGAAAATATATGCACCTATATCTGCAAGAGGAACAGCAAAACCAACTAAAAGTAGCAGAGCTTTTGTATTATCTAGAGCATTATTCAAGTGTCCGAGAAGAACAAAATGGCATAAAAAGAAAATAATCCAAATGCTAGCATAAAGCGAAGTTCCTAATCCAGAAAATCCTTTCTTATCGTTTAATCTTACTGTTATAAAAGTTAGAACAGCAAAATACAAGATAGGCAACATGTAAAACTTATCTGTAAAGTAAGAAACAGCAATAATACTTGTTGCCGCAAGAAGACCAAGAGTATAAAAATAGGCCTTAGAAATTTTAGCCATTACGCATACTTCCCATAATGCAAGAAGCATTATAACAAAAAGGAAGATAAGAGAAAGAATTCCTCCAACCAAAACAAAAAATATGAATAAGCCGCCTATAACTACCCAACTAAGATATCTTTTTCCAAGCTCTCCCTGCCATAAACCCTTAAATTTAAATTTGTTTAATATCCATATAAGAATCAAGCCTGCAATAAAGAGCCAGATAAATCTTTGGAGTATAGGGTAAAAGATAGGGTTTGCAAGAGGGTTTATTATTGTTGGATCTTGCATGACTATTTTTTATAAAGCTCTTTTTTAATTGATAAAAATCGTTTAATCATTGTAACAATACTCAAGACTATAACAAACCATAAAAACCAATTAATTATCTCTGTCTTCGAAAATATAGTAATTAGGATACATGCAACAGAAAGCCAGAACATCCTGTCTGCTTTGCCCATTAACCCTACATACTGCCTGCTTCCGCCTGCAGCCTTTCCAACTATGCCTAAATAGCTGACAAGAAGTACGCTAACAAGCGCAAAAAGACAAAGAATCGTGTTTACATAAGCTGCAAATGCTAGTCCTATAAAAAAAGCGCTATCTGATAATCTATCAATAAACTCATTAAGAACTTCCCCGAATTTTTGATTTTTGGCCTTGATTTTTCTTGCCACCATTCCATCGAGGGCGTTAAATGCTGTTCTGATAAAAGCTAAAAGTGGGATAAAAAGCAAGAAGTATAAATTTTTTGAAGAAAAAGCAAGGGTAAATCCTGCAATAATTGAAATAACCAGAGCAAGAATATTGATTATGGTTGGCCCAATTTTAAATTTAACTAATAAGTCTCTATCTTTTTCTAATAATTTTTGAAATTTGGGTTTAATGCTATATATTCTCATTGTTTTCCTCTTTTAATAAGATAGGAATTAGAGATATATAAATTATTTGTTTATAAATTCTCAAGGAGTGAATAAAGAACCCGACTTGCAGTCTTTTTTTGATACATGAGATGAATTCCTTCTTTCACGAGTTTTGCAAGATGTATGGGATTATTGATATTAATACATTCAATATTTTCTAGTTCATTAACACATCCCGGTCCAGGTGGTGCCCCTCTTTTTTGAGGTTCAAGGGAGTATGTTTGGAGTTCATTAAGAAAAGCCCTCTTATAATTAGGATTTGCAGAAAGATCATTCAGAATTCTGCTTATAAAAATCGCTAAATTTCTTCCGTATTTAGCAGATCTTGTTTCTTTCATGTTAAATTATCTAAAATGAGATTTTTAAGTATTTACTAATTTAATAGCATATATTTAAAAAGTTATTCGGTATTAAATTTTTGTCAAATGAAATTATCCAAACAAAAAAGAGATAAAATATCTGAACAAATTCTTTCCCACATATTTTACAGCTTTCCCAAACAACTCTTTACGGCAGAAATTGCTCGAGAAATTGCAAGAGATGAAGAATTTGTAAAAAGTATTTTGCTTGAACTGAAAGATAAAGGACTTATTGTTCAAATAAGAAAAAATGAAAAAGGAAAGTCGTTTATCCGAAGACAAAGATGGCAGCTTTCTTCTAAAGCTTATTCAGCCTATCAAGGCCAAGTACAGCAAAGGCTAGATCAGCCAGAGAAGTAGTTCGATATCTTCTTTTTAAAGTATGTTTTGAATTATCTAAAGCTTTAAATAAAAACTTAAATTTCTATTATTATGTTCGTAGAAAAAAGAGATAAAGAGCTGAAAGAGGCATTTGAAAAAGTAAAACAAGATATATTTACTCTCGGAAATGAAATATCTTCATTAAAATTGGAGTTTTTGGAGATAAAAGAAAGTTTAAAATTACTTGATGAGCATTATTCTAACTTTCTTTTATCAGAAATAGTTCCAACAAACACTCCAACAGATAATTATAAAACTTCAACACATCAAAACACTCCAACAGATAATCCAACAGTTCCATATGAAATAGGGGGGTTAAAATGGCAGAATTTTGAGACTTCCATAGGAAATAAAGGGGTTCCAACAGACAGACAGACAAACCAACAGACAGTTAAATCAGCAGGTTTTAAAGAGGAAAAGTCAATAAACCAGAAGATTTTTGATGCTTCAGAGATCCTTAATTCTCTTGATTCTTTGAGAAAAGAGATAAGGCTCAAATTTAAGACTATGACTCAGCAGGAAATGCTCGTTTTCTCGACGATATATCAACTCGAGGAACAATCTCAAGAAGGTGTTGAATATGATCAAATTGCAACAAAATTAAGGTTAAGTCCGAGTTCAATAAGAGATTATACTCAAAGACTCATCTCAAAAGGCATACCTCTTATTAAAGAGAAGGTAAATAATAAGAAAATTCTCTTAAGAATATCACCCGAACTAAAGAAAATCGCTTCTTTACAGACAATTATACAATTAAGAGGGATTTAATGATTATTCATCATTTTTCTTAGCAAAGTCTTCAGATTTAAGTATTTTAGAGCCTTAAACCCTCATTTTTTCCGGATATTTTAATAGTATCAGGTATTCGTTGTAACGAATTACAATTATATCTCGCTCGAGCTAAATACCACCCAATGCTATTTTTTTAGCATTTTAGGTCTTAAAGTGTCAATTCGTTTGAATCATCACTTTATCTTTATTCACTATTTTTTTTTGGTTCACTAGCCTCACTTTTCCACGATTAATTAGTCTTATTCACTGTTTTTCTTATATCTTCTTTGTCCTTACTTAATATTCACACTTTTTAGCCAAAAATCATGATTTTTCTCTATTTTTTCCTATTTGCTAACTCTCACTTTTCCACCTTTTCATGTGTTTTTTAGCTAATTTTACTCATTTTTGAAGTTTTTCCATACTTTTAACCCTCACTTTTCCGCTTTTTACTCATTTTCTATTAAATTTGACTTATTCTTAACCCTTATTTTTATCCGTTTTAATAAGATTCCTTTTATTTTGTCTGGTACAAATAGTCGTTTTTTGTTGTTTTTCTCTATTTGTTCTTCAATAATTCCTTCACATTTTTGTCTAATCTTGTTGATTTGACCCCTAATTGTAGCAGTATCTTTCCCAAGCATTGCAGCTAGATCTTCATAACTTAGTTTCATGTCAGAATTAACTAAAATCATCAGAATTGCTTTTTCTGAAATGGATAATTTATTAAAAAATGCTGTTTGAACAGCTGTTTGAACAGCTGTTTGAACACCTTCAACAGCTGTTTGTTTATTAAACACTGTTTGTTGCTGTTTAAACATCGGCCGATTTTTATCTTCTTCATTAAAATTTTTAAGTTCCTCAACATTTTCTTTAATAGACGCTAATTCTTCATTAATGCTAATAATTTCATTTTTTATTCCAGAATCGGTATCATCAAGATGTTTTATCCATTTGCTTATGTTCATAACATCTTGTTTAACACTGTTTAAAGCTGTTTGAACAGCCACTTTATGCTGTTCAAAATCGTCTTTAACCACTTTTTTTCTAAACCAATTAAACATAATAATACATCATTTTTCCGTGTTTATAAATCTTTTGTCAAAGAAAATACCATTTAAACCTCTAAAAAATAAAGTTAAACGGCTGTTTATTTCATTTTAAACAGTAATAAACAGCCAATTTTGTCGTCGATAAAACCTATTTTTAGTGTTTAAACGATAATAAAATGAGATTTTCTTATCATTCTTCCTCAGAGCCATCAGAATCAGAATTAGCATTTTAAAACATTAAAAAAGTGACATGAGAATGGTTATCAATAAAAAGGAGGTAAAATAAATGGCAAAATTGTCTGCTTGGCTTATCACAGTCATAGGTGTATTAATGATACTGCCTTTGATAAACGTGAATATCGGAGCCGTCCTTAATGCATGGGTTATGGCATTATTGGTATTGGTTCTGGGAATAAGCAAGCTAATGAGAAATTACAATAAAGGAAAGAGATAATCTCTAATTTTTTCATCTCTTTTTTTATTTTATTCACCGCGATTTTTTCATAAATTAATTATCTTTTAATACTTTCACTTAGTTCACCTAAGTTCAAACTTGGCGGTTTTTTAAAGAAAATGGGGCCCCAAACCCCATTTAAATATGCAAAAATCCCGGGGATTTTTGCTTTTTACGAGATTTATAATTTTTTTTCTATACGCCAGAAGATATAAAAACCCCAAATCAACTTGGTTTAGACATGACGAAAGTTTATTGTAGAAGTTTAGGAGCAGATATTGGAATTAGAGATCAATCTCCAGATGGATTTTTATGTCCTAAAAAATCACCAAATTATACTGGGGGCATTAATTGTAGCATCCAGGGATATACAAAATGTCAATTATTTACAGAGTCTTCAGAAACAAATAAAAGGGTTAAAGTTAGGAGATTAGAGTCTCTTCATGCCTGTTAGGTACTTTTCTAGTATCATAATGCTTAAAAATTAGAGATTTTTATATTAAAAATGCCAGCAAAATTAAGATATTGTGGAAAAGATTGTATCTTTTGGTGTTCTCCCTCGGAAAATCTACACTACGCTTCTCACAAAACCCGATGCCAAATTCATGCAGCAGTTCATCCAACAATTCGCAAAGATAATAACACTCAATTTAAATCAGATGAACCTTGTTACTTTGGGATTTTAAGTAGCTTTAATTATTCAACCAAAGGCATAACTCACGACGAATTAGTAGAAATAGCAAATAGAACTCCCAAACTTTTTAAAAGAAAAGTAACTACTGGTGATGTCAGAGCTTTTGATCTTGCAGCTTATGTTTCAGAAGCCTCATCACAAAGGTCAGCAAAGTGAGTATCACCACAACAAAAACCGCTTAAAGAAGAGAATATATCACAATAATCCTTAAAAACCAAATATAACTCAATAAAAAATGCCAGAAAAATGCGTCTATGAATATATCAGAGCAGACCATCGAAGGGGCTGTTATTTTAAACCCGAATCAAATGATTTATGCAGTGAAGTTGATCCAATCGACCCAGAAAAATGTGAGATTATAATAAGAATTCGGGATTGGAATTCTCGTGTTGCACAAAGGTCAGCAAAGTATCAAGATTCTAAAGAAAATTTTACACCCACCGATATTAAAGAAGCAACAGATCTTATTAATGCAGCCAGGTCTCCATTTGGATCAAGAGTGCTATCTCTAATACAAAGCTGACCAAAGTACACAAAATGCCAACACAAACAACTCAAGAACCAAAATATAAGACATGCACAACAAATTGTCTGGCATACAAACATCCTGGCGATTATGGTTGCGAAAAAGGCAATTTTGTATTTAGGCCACCTTTAGGAGAAAGATGTACTTTTAGTTTATTGGAAGGAGAGTTGGAACTAAGCTTACCTAAGAGCACAGAACCAGAAAGATGCAATTGTGGGGGAGTTGAGACTGTTATTTCTTCACCAATAGATACAGTAGAAACTTGTAAAAGTTGTGGCGGAATAAAAAAAGACCAATAAATCGCCTTTAAACATAAATACTTCGCACAAGATGTATTGGGCGAACGTTTTAGAAAACACATTTTTAGGGATTTCTAACTCACTTTTCTGATTTCTTGATAGTTAGAGTATGCCGACTCGATTCTCCAACAAGCTCATCTGTTTCTTTTAACTCAGAATTTTTAACTAAATCTTCAGGCAAGACAATAACATACTTATAATAAATTTTATCTCCCACTTTTTTTGATAATTGTTTTTGAATTTTCATATTTTCACTAAGTCGCCTAAGTTTTTAAATCTTTGGTACCGAAACTCTAGAGTAGTAAAGTAGGTACCGAAAAGTATTTAAATTAAATTACCATTAATTATCTATGGCAGGAAAAAAATTAATAATTTGTAAAAGATGTGACAGAGAAAGAGTACATCAAGCCAAAGGTTTATGTGGTGGTTGTTATACCTTTGTATTTAGGTCAGATTACACTAAAGCAAAAGATAAACTAATTCGTTACGGCTTGGATTGGGAGACCTATAAAAGAATAACTAAATCTTGTGCAATTTGCGGATTTGATAAAATAGTAGCCTTGCATCATCTAGATAAAAATCATGAAAATCGTTCAGAGCAGAATCTTGTTGGTTTATGCCCGAACCATCATAGAATGATTCATAAAGCAGAATATCAGGCAGAAATATTCCAAAAACTAAAGGAGAAAGGTTATGACACTGATAATTTGCAAAAACTGCGGTAAACAAGCAGTTAACCAATCTCGGGGATTGTGTATAACCTGCTATAAAAAAGTATTGTGGAAACCGAAGAAAAAATTATGCAAGAGATGTAAGAGAGAAATAGTTTTGCATGCTAAAGGTTATTGTCCCGGATGTTATAATTTTATTTTTCACTTAGAAAGCAATAGGGGTTTGACTTATGCTAAATATCATAAAATATCTCCAGAATTATACAAAAAGTTGTTAACAAAATGCGTGATTTGTGGTTTTGATAAGGTTGTTGAGCTCCACCATCTAGACGAGAACAACAAGAATAATTCTGAATCTAATTTAATCTGTCTCTGCCCAAACCATCACATGATGATAGGAGATTATAGATACAGAAAAGAAATGATGGATTTGCTCAGGCAAAAAGGATTCAATGTGCCCGAAGATAAAAAGATTGACTTTAAGATGAATTAAGCCACCAAAGTACAGGACAAGCTCGCTCGGCTGCTGCCTCACTCGCTTTCAAAGATGCCGAATCCTGCAAATTAAGAGTTATAGGCATTAATAATTTTCAGAAACGCTTGCCCCTGCCGGAGGCTGGGCAAGAAAGAGTTATTTCTATGCAAAATCTATTTTTTGAAATAAGAACTTGGCTTCAGGGAGCCTTGTAGATCTAAATTCGTTACAAAGTTGATGGACTAACAATTGCAGAAATATGAGGTAATTATTAAGGTCAATTTCATTAACTGCATAAACTTTACTCTCATGTACAATCATATGTCTCATTTCTAATAATTGTGAAAATAACTCTTTACCCCTTATAGCCATAGTTATTTTACCTTTAGATTCTTTAGTTATTACATTATTAAGATCTACCAGGGTAGTTTCTAATATGTCCTCAAATTCAACTCCCAACATCTTTAAAGCAGAACAAATTGAATGAAGATTTTGAAAAGAAAGATTATTTTTATCAATCATAAGCTCCCCCCAACTTGTTCGGTTATTCAATATTTCTAATAGATCTCCAGACTTTAGTTTTATATCTTGACATTGTCTTAATGCTTTTTTTAGAAGGTCATCTCTATTAATCATTAAACGAAATAAGTCTTTAGCAAAAGCTTCAAAGGAGGTTACTAAAACAACTACTGATTGGCTTCTTGCAATATTTTCAACTCCTTGAGACTCCTGAATGCTTTTGAGTTCAATAGCTAGTTCACCCAAAAAAACAGGTTCTATATGTTCTTTTCTTAATTGGGAAATAATCGAGGATTTCCTTATATTCATTTTAAAAACTTCAAGGAGATTATCAATCTCTTTATTAAACTCTTCCATTTAATCTATAGCTATTCTCTCTTTTTATCTTTTATTATTCTTAGATATATGCAATCAAGTGATTTCTCTCAATAAACCTCGCCCCCACGGCTCGCTTAAAACCTTAAAAACCTATATAAAGTCCGAGTTCGTACAATCTAAGAGATGCCAATACTAAGAATGAAAATTTCAACTCCAAAAAGAGTAAAATGTGGATTAATAATAACTGGCATAGTAACCGCCATAGGTTTGCTCATTTTTCTGTTTTATAATCCACAAAGATATACGCCTGATTTTATTTCTTTTCCACAATTTGTTTGGGCAGAACATTTTTTCACCTTTTTTATTGGAACCCTATTTTTATTTTTTCTGGTTTATATATTTATTTTTAAGATATCCTCAAAAGATTATAGAGAAGTTTTGTTAGTAATCCTTTTTATATTACTGTTTTTAGCAGGATGTGGGTTAGCCCATCAATCTTTGACAGATGAGTTAAACGATATTTCTAGATCTTTAGATACTAAATGTGATAGCAAAATTCAATTTATACTGGATATTAATGGATGCATTTTTGCATTTTTAGTAATCTTTATTTTTTATTTTCAAGAATTAAAACTTTTAACTAGACCATGAACCCCGCCGACTTCCTCCACAAGCTCACCGTCGAGCTAAAAATCTCGAAAAACTCTCCATACACCCTTCGAAACTACCTCTCTGCAAACCAAGACCTCCTCAACTTCACTAAGAAAAACCCAGACCAAATCACACAAGACGACCTGAAAACTTTCATGGCAGAAAAACTCTCAGAAAGAGCCTCAATTTCAACGATAATGTTTCTTTCTGCAATAAGATACGCCTACTCCAACATTCTGCATAACGACATTACTGCAGGAATAAAGCGACCAAAAAAAGAAAAAAGAATCCCAGAAGTTTTAAGCAAAGAAGAAATCAAACTTCTCTTATCCAGTCTTGTTAATAAAAAAAGCAAGCTAATGGTATCAATGCTGTATGCATGCGGGTTTAGAGTTTCAGAACTTGTTAATCTAAAAGTTAGGGATTTGGATTTTAATGATAAAACCGGAAGTGTAAAACAGGCAAAAGGCAAAAAAGACAGAACTTTTAACATTCCTGAATTTCTTTTTTCAGATTTGAAAGAGCAGGCAGAAACACAGAAGCAAGCTAATCAGGAATATCTTTTCACAAGTAAGAACGGGCAATTAACTTCGAGAAATCTTCAAAAAATAGTGAAGACAGCTGTAAAAATTGCTGGAATAAAAAAAGATGTTCACCCGCACACACTTAGACACAGTTTTGCTACGCATTTGCTTGAAGATGGAATAGATATTCGTAAGATTCAAGAACTTTTAGGCCACACGGACCTCAGCACGACACAAATTTACACACATATCAGTACAGAAGAACTTAAAAAAATTAAATCGCCAATAGATGATTTAATGAAATGAAACCAGAATTCCTTAATAGATTAGAAGCATATGTCAAAAAAAGCCTAAAAAATGACAAGTCTGGACATGACTATACCCATACAAAACGAGTTCTAAAAAATATGTTTATGATTGTTGAAAACTCTCTTGAAGCAGACAAGGATGTTTTAATTATATCCTGCTGGCTTCATGATATCGCCTACAAAGATGGCGTAATTAAAGACCATCATTTGGTTGGAGCAAGAGAAGCAGAAGAATTTCTAAAAAAAATCGGTTATCCTGAAGAGAAAATAAAAAAAGTTAAGATAATCATAGAAGACCATGTAAGAAAAACAACAAAGCCTCTAAGATCTGATTCCGAGCTTTGCATAGAATCAAAAATATTATTAGATGCCGATCACTTGGACGCGTTGGGAAAAATAGGAATTAAAAGAGCATCCAAATTTAATAGAGAGGCAAAAAGACCCGAAATCATCTCCAAAGAAGACAAATTTAATGATAGTTTATATGGCTCATTAAAGCAGATCACTCTTTGGGCAGAAAATACGTTTACTCTTGAAGGAGCAAGAATAGCAAAATTAAGAGTAAAACCCATGAGGTCTTATCTAAAAAAATTAGAAAAGAAATTTCAAGCCCGATTGACGAGCTGATGAAAAACTAGGCAACTTTTTTCTCAATTAAAGAGCTTAATAATCTTTTTACAGCAGTAGGTCCGTAGTACGCATGGCCTATAGAATCATCTTTTAATCTAGTCCATATTGTATAGCAATCAGAAGTAGGCAAGCAAGTTAGATTCAATCCAGTTTCTACTGCCATTTTCATTATTCTTTCATGGTCCGGCTCTCTTTGGTTATACCAAACGGTCAATCTTTTTATCATAAAGTTTTATTCTTTTTTGTCTTTTTAATTATTTATATTCTTAAGAGAGATATTCAATGTTTAGAAAAAATTAAGTATTATCTAACTTAAAATAAAGGAAGTTTGTGTCTAGAATTTGTTGTTTATTTTCACAGGGAATGCCTTTTTTTTTGCTATCTCTATCGCTTCTTGCGTGGCTGTTGAAGCAAGAGCTTTTATCTGTCCTAATTTATATCTATCCCTAATCAAAGGCCAAAAATTCTCTGAAAAAGAGATATCTATGCTCCCAGGATTACCAAAATTAACATCCCAATGATAAGCGTCAAATTCTTTTTCCTTAGCTAAGGCTATCATTTCAGCAGGAGTACTGGCTTTGGCAGGGTTATATCCTTGTATTTTTAGTACTTCATATGCTAACACTAAATCCATTAAATTATGAAAGCCCAATAAAGCAGTTAATTTTTTTGTCATGTTCATAAATTTTCTTGTTTATTTTTTAAATTTTGAATCAGCTAGAAAACCTTTTGTTGGTTTTCTTGATTTTAACCTTTCTCAGAATTCGCCGAGGTCGAATCACCTCTTAATAATAAAGGGGTATAGACTATTTAAGGGCTTCTACTTTTTTTATTTCTATCCTTCTTTTTCTTGCCATACTTACATTCATCCCATAGTCTCACCATTCAAAACCTTTAAATCTCTAGAATGCGTGTCTAATCTATGAAAAAATTCAATAAGAAAAACAGAAAAGGAGTTTTATTCTGGCTTCCTCGAATTATAACAATACTTTTCATACTTTTCATCTCAATGTTCGCTCTTGATATTTTTGATGCGAATCTTGGATTCTGGGGAACTATTTTAGGATTGTTTATGCATCTTCTTCCAACAATTATCTTGACTTTAATATTGGTAATATTCTGGAAAAAGAGTATAGTGCTCGCTGGAATGTGGTTAGCATTTGGAATTTGGTATATTTTTATGATGTTACCAAACATGTTGAAGCAATTTGAATTTTATTACATTTCCTGGTTAGTTATGTTCTCTGGAACAGCTTTTGTTATAGCATTTTTATTTTTTCTTGAATGGAAAAACAAAAGATAAGTCTCTTCCTTTGTATTAACCTTTAAAAACGCTCTTAGCTTTATATCTCCATGGCAATAAAAACATGCAGAGACTGCAAAAAAGAGTTTGAAGTAAAATCTCCTTCAAACTCAAGATATCCGCGAAAATACTGCGATAAATGCTCTGCTGAAAGAAAAAAAGCTTATGAAGACATTCATAATGTAAGTATAGAAGATTGTGAAGATTAATAATTTAAATTAAAATTTCTAAAATTTTTTTCAGTTCTTTATAATCCTTAGCGACCAATAGCCCTTTAGATTTTTCTTGTTCTATCAATTCTTTTCTTGCTCTAAATAAAATGCCTTTATCTGCGCCATAAAGCATTTTCAAATCATTATAGCTATCTCCTATTGCAATAACTTCAAATCCTGCATTTTTGAAGCGATTTACCATCTCAATTTTTCCATCGGCTTCTCTCAGTTTATATCCGATTATCTTATTATTTTTAATCTCTAAGTTGTTTGCGCACATAAATGGATACCCAATCTTCTTCATTAAAGGCATGATATAATCATAATAAGTTCCCGTTAAAATTACAACCTGCGCCCTTTCTTTCAACCAATTTAAAAACTTTTTAGCTCCTTTTAATGGTTTCATTTTTTCAACAACTTCTTTTATTTCTTTTATTCCAAGATTATTTTTTTCTAGAAGTTTAAGCCTTATTTTCATGAGTTTGTCATAATCAGGAATATCCCTTGTAGTAAGCATCAGTTCTTTTATGCCGGTGGTTTTACCAAACTCTTCCCAAAACTCGGGCAATAATACTCCTTCGAGATCAAGGCATACGATTTTCATATTATTCGATTAAAAAGAACATTTTTATTTCTTTCTATGATTAAGAATTCATCTGGCGAGATAATTACAATGATTCATTGATTATTTCAAAAAGTTGGGGGTACTTGTTAATATCTAAAATGCTGTTGTGTAAAACATCTACCCCCGAGCAGCTTCCATTAACAAAGAAATTCTGAACATTTGGAGACTGAAGAATAGCATTATTCTTAAGTACAACGCCGTCTCCATCGCCCAAATCCATAGAACATCCTTTGCTTATGATATTTATTATTTTAATCAAGTCGGTTTTTTCGTTATTTAGTTTATTGATGAACAGACTTTTAGAGTCCATATTCTCACATTCTGAAACCGCTCCAAAAATACCACAATATTGACTACTCTTTCCAGTTATGCCTTCATTAGGTGTATTAATAAGAATTAATTTATCAACACTTTCATTCCCAAAGATTTGAACATATCTTCTTGCAACCAAGCCACCCATACTATGTGCAATGATAATAACTTTCGGGCTTTGAGTTTCATACTTGACATTTTCAATTATCTCCTTAAGTCGAATAGAATAAGTATCAAGATTCTCACTTTTTATCTGCACACTTTGATATCCTTCTGGTTTTTTCATAAAATCAAAATAATAACTTGCTCTTACAACAATAGGTTTAGTTATGATTCCTAACGTTCCAGAATCTTTTCTTGTTGCTTCATATAAGTATAGTTCTCCAGCATTAAAATATCCAGAAAGTTCTAGTCTATTCTGAAGTTCGTCAAATATATTTATACTGTTATCTGCAGATATATCCTTATTAAAATTATGTCCATGTAGAAGAATTATCGGGTATTCTCTTTGAATTTGACAAGTATTACATACATTATCCAAACAACATATCTCTTTGTTTTCAGGCAGTGTAAAATTTATTGATACATTCATTAACCCGAGGCTAATATTCACTTTTTCTAGATTTAAAATGATAGTTTGATTAGCATGGTAGGTTTCATTTGTTTGATTGACAAATGCAGACAATTTTAATGTACTAAGAGAATTAATAATTATTTGTTTTTCTGATAGTTTATTCTTTCTCTCAAATCGTTTCAAATCGTTATTAAAAATGTTAATCAATATGTTTAGCTCTTCTGCCTGAGTTTGATTTAAATCAAAAGTTTTTAACATCTCTAAGTTTTGTTTTATTATAGAAATACTTTCTATCATTAAATTGTATTGTGCAATATTTGTCGAAACATTCCCATCGAAATTTTCGAAATTATCTTTAATTCGCCCCAATAAGATGTCAAAAGAATTTTGCTCAATTATTAAATTATAATTCTGTTCTGTCCAGAGTAACAAACTTTCATTAAACTCTTTCTCAAAATTATTCAACGAATCTGTAAGTTCTTTTGAACTATCTTTATCAATGAGAAATGTTAAATTTGAACTAGAAAATTGATGATTAATAGAATTTAATTTTTGATCAATTTGAATAAACGTAAAATAATCATCTTCTAATTTATCTGAGACTTCTTGTTTAAGATTTAATTGTTCGGGAGAAAGAGAATATTCTACAGTAATTATTGTTTTTCTTGTAATATTTTTCCCATCAGTTTTGCAAATAATACTTGCGTGATTACTGCAAGCTAAATCAAAAGAATAAATCTTTTGCCCTTCCCCAATTTCCGGAGCAGTTATTTCTTGCTGAATCTTTTGAGTTATTGGAGTATTTAAATCAAAATTTCCCTTTGAAATAAGATTATTACTGCTTGAATCACTAAAACTATAATCACATTTAGTATTACAAAAAATTCTGGATATTCTATCGACGCTAAATACAACTGTTTCATTTTGGCTATTGATAAGATTCATATCATTTTTATCTACACCTAACCTTATTGTTAAATCATAACCTAAAATAAATTTAACATAATTAAAGACTTGAAAACCTCCGGTAATGACCAATACAGAAATAATCAAAACTATCAGCCAGGATAAAAATCGATGTTTTTTCCAAAATCTTCTAAAAAATCCATCCATATGAATATATTTCACTCTTTTTTGGTATACCATCTAACTAGTTAATCAATACTATTAAAAAACCTATCCCTCGCCACATTTTAAAAAGAAAGAAAATTAAGAATAGAAGCAAAACAAACCCATAGAAAGTATGGCATCAACAGCCAGAAACTTTTCCTGCTTATTTTCCATGAAAGTGTAAGCATAGACAATATAGATGCCAAAAGCAAAATTATATCAAAAAATGCGAGTCGCGGATTTTTCATCGTAAAATAAAGAATGCTCCAGATAATATTAAGAATAAAATTTACTCCAAACACAATACTTACTGCAATTTTTTCTTCTTTACTTTTGGAATTCACCCAGCAGAAATACAATGCTACGGCAATAAGAAAGAAAAGAATATTCCACACAATAGGGAAAACAATGCTCGGCGGAGTTAATGCTGGCTTTATTGATTCATACCATGCACCTTTTGTATTAGTTGAAGTAAATATCCCCCCTATAAACGCAACAAGATAAACCACAATAAAACTTGTTATAAGTGCCTTCCAATTAATTTTCTTCTTCCTTTTTTTATCTATCATGGTCAATAATTTTCTTCTAGAACTTCATAATAGGCTTGAGGATGTTTACAGGCTGGGCAAGATTCAGGAGCTTCTTTGCCTTCATGAATATACCCGCAATTTCTGCATTTCCACTTAACTACCTCGTCTTTCTTGAAAACTTTTCCTGTTTTTACATTTTCAAGGAGCTTTCTGTATCTTTCTTCATGATGTTTTTCAACTTCTGCTATTTCTTTGAATGATTTTGCTATTTCTTCAAACCCTTCTTTTCTTGCAATCCTCTCAAAATCCGGATATATTTTACCCCATTCCATCTTTTCTCCTTCAGCAGCAGCAAAGAGATTATCTTTTGTTTTTCCTATTTTTCCTGCGGGATAACTGGCAATTATTTCCACAGCTCCGCCCTCAAGATATTTGAAGAATATCTTTGCATGCTCTTTTTCGTTATCTGCTGTTTCGAGAAATATTGCTGATATTTGTTCATATCCTTCTTTTTTTGCCTCACTTGCAAAAAAAGTGTATCTATTTCTTGCCTGGCTTTCTCCTGCGAATGCCTTCAAAAGATTCTTTTCTGTCTCAATTCCTTTTAATTTTTTCATTTTTTTAACTTTTCCATAAACCATGCAAATTGCAATAAGCTCTTACACTTATTACCTTAAAACCGAACTTTGCTTCGGGTTTATTTCCTGGTTTTAAGAAAATTTTTGATGTTTGATTTCCATCACTTGCCTCGATCCATTCAATATAATGTTTTTCTTCCATGGGATGTTTTTTAATTCCAATTTTTATCTTTTTCCCCAGTTTTCCGATAATAACGGGGACATGTTTTTCTTTTGAAGCAGAATCATCAGCATTTTCTTTCATAAGGTTCATTGGTTGTCCGCAGCATACGAGTACTCCTCCGCCAACGTGAACGACTTCTACAATATTTCCACATATTGTGCACTTATAAATTTCCCCAATTTTTTCCATAATTATACTATCTATCTTAGCTATAAAAACCTAACTTTTTATTTCTTTAATTTTCCCCACATCTAAAAAAATTGCTTGAACTTTTTATTACTACGATAAAGAGGCATCATACGAAGGTTTAAAAATGCTCGAATGGCGTTATCTTTATGACAGACCATTATTTTATCGAAAGAATAGCAGAACTAAGGGCAAATATGAGAGATAGATCTCAATCTTTGACAAATCTTGTTGCAGAACCAGAGGGAAAACAATATGTAGATTCCCTTAATTCTATGGGTTATATCAGAGAAGATTTGGCTTTAGCAGAGAAAGAAGCATTAGATAATCATATTATCAGAACTGGCGTTCCATTAATAAAATCTGCAATTCTTGCAAAATATCATGGTCATGCAAGAATAGAAATAAAAAACGCCCAGTTTGAAAGAGCCGAAAATTTAGTAAAACATTATAAAAATTTAAGTTGTCAGGCTCATTTTAAAACTTCCTCTGGAGAATTTATTTTTAATGCAAAACATTTAAAGCCATGGAAAAAACTTGGTATTTCAGAAGGAGATATTCTAGAGATATATGCACATGATATTAGTGGTAATGAAAAAAGAGCAAAGAATCTTGTTGTTGAAAATATGTTAAGATTATTAGGAGACGAAAGTTCGGAAGAAAATCCCCATGCGCATTATGTTCATAGAGAAGTTAATGTATTAATTCCCTATGGTTTTCATGCAAGGCCTTCTGCGCTTGTTGTAGAAGCAGCCAATAAATATCCTGGAGACGTTTATATTGTTCACAAAGGAGAAAATCTTGATGCTAAAAGTATAATGACACTTATGACCAGAGGAATTACTCAAGGAGAAAAAATACAGATTGCCTACGAACCAAATTGCGGAGAAAACACTTCAGAAGTTCATGACATTATAACTACTGCCTTGGAAACAGAAGAATAATCTTAAATCTGCCCCTTTAATTTTCTTATCTCATCCCTTATCCTTGCTGCTTCTTCAAATCTTTCGTCATTTATTGCTTGAGCTTCATCTAAATTAAGAGTTATGATTCTCATATCGGGCCTTGTTCTTTGTTTATCAATTATTTTTAATATATCCATTAACGGATTTGCTATACTTGAATTTCCGTACGTTTCTGTTATATTTTCCTTTATTGTCCTTGCAGAAGTAAGATCATTGTACTTGTATGAATTTATCAAAGGATAAACAAAGTTTCTTAAAATTTCCTCTTTTAAGGGAGCTATTTTGGGAACCTTAAGTTCAGATTTAGCTCTGACAGGATTTAAATTTTGTTCGTCATATCTAAAAAAGTAAAGCTGGATGCCAAAATTAACAGATTTTAAGCAGCAGAATGGATTGGAATATTCTCCAGCATAGATAATATCTTCTTTTCCCCCATAAGTTTTGTCTCATCATTTAAGGTTAATCTAGAAGAATAAATCTTAATCATACCTCTTTCGCCGCATCTTTCTTTAACCTCCATATCTATATTTCTTGCCATATCCCTGATGTAATCTGCATCCCCCTTGCTATCTGCCACCCTTTCAATATACTTTTCAAGACTATTCGTTGCATAAGCAGCAATAATTCTCGGAGCACCAGTTTTAATTAATTCCTTATCTCTCATTCGTGAAAAAGATATAATACTTCCCCCTAGTTTATTAAAATCCCCCTTTACAAGGCGCATAAACTCTCCACCTAAAGGCATTTTCATTATTTTCTAAGATGTTTGAAGTTTAAGAAGATTATTGTGTTTTGTTTTTAGGGGGAAGTATGTCTTTTAAAATATAGTTTCTAATTTCTAAATCCTTTTTAAGCAAGTAACTTCTTTCGCTTTATGGGTTACATAAGAAAACAAGAGAGGATAGAAACCACAGTTTTTGATGCCATTGAAGAAATTGCTGACGAATTTGATTTGAATATACCTTTTTATCCAGCAGTACTTTATTTAGAGAGGAATGTAGAGTTTGAAGACTCTGGTTTACCTTCCTATTTTGAGCAAGATTTTGATAATCTTCAAGGAGAGTGGGACGCACTTTTTATTGAAAGACCTTGTTCAATTATTTTAAGTTCAAGAGGGATAAAGTCATCTTACGGAGAGGAGGCAACCCACTTTGTTCATTATGTAAATTCTAGAATCAAGAAAAAACAAAGAGGAAGTTCTGGCGGAGAATTTATTTTATGTTTAAGAGAAATGTTGGGATTTTTTGGGTCATTAATGCTTGGAGAAGAAAGAAAAAATAGGTATAGTCAATGGCCAGACCCATGGTCTCAAAAAGCAGAATTCAAGGAGTTCATAAAACAATTAAAAAAAGTATATACCCAACCCATTTTCTTAGTCGATCACATAATTCATCAACAAGGATATGGGCTTGGAGAAAGATTATTTTATGCTTATCAAAATTCAGACATCTCTAGGGGGGAAATAACAAAGTTATTCAAAAACAATTTTGAAGAAAGGTACTCAGCTAGAGATACTTTTTTGAAGTTTAGAAGGAGATTGGATTGGCCGGTTAAGAAATAAGTGAAATAATAACAAATCTATTTTCTGGTAGAATAATCCCCATAAATTCTAAAAAGAAAGATGTTCGTTGTGATTTATTTTGGGTTTATGCCTTGTATCTAGTATCAAATGCTATTTTTTATAAATATATTATATTTATGTGAGCAGATAAAATGGTCATTGTCCCAGAATAAACTTATAAACCCAACCCATTTTATTCTTCTATAAAAAGGGATAATGGCAAAACTTTTAATAGGTCCGGCTGGAACGGGTGGAAGCTCTATTGAAAACTTCTCTGAAATAAAAAATCTTGGGCTAGACGCAGTAGAAATAGAGTTTACTTATGGTGTCTGGATGACAAAAGAGCAGGCAATAAAAATCAAAGAATCAAATAAGAAAATTGGTTTAAAGCTGAGTATCCATGCCCCGTATTTTATTAATTTAAATTCCGAAGATAAATCTAAAATAAGCGCATCAAAATTAAGAATATTAAAATCATGCGAAATCGGAAATTTACTTTCAAATGGCAAGAAGATTAATATTGTTTTTCATGCAGGTTTCTATCTGAAGGATTCTAAAGAGAAAACCTTTGATAATATAAAAAAGCAAATTATCGAAATGCAGCAGATTATTAAAGAAAAAAAATGGAATGTCCTGCTTTCTCCAGAAACAACAGGAAAGCTTTCCCAATTTGGAGATTTAGATGAAATATTAAGATTAAAAGAAGAGACTGATTGTAGTTTTTGCATTGATTTTTCTCATTTGAGAGCAAGATATAACGGAAAAATAAATTATCCGGAAATAATCCAGAAACTAAGAAATGAAAAAGAGATACACTCACATTTTTCAGGAATAGAATATACAGAAAAAGGAGAAAGAAGACATATCTTAACAGGAGAAAAAGAAATAAAAGAGCTTTTTTCTCACATTAAAAATTTAAAAGCAGAAATAACTATAATAAATGAGTCTCCCGATCCATTAGGAGACGCCTTAAAGATGAAAGAGATTTTGAAGAAACTATGAATCCCCAACAAAAGAAAGAACTGCTTGAGAAAAACGGCTTTAAATGCCAAAAATGTAGCTATTACTCTCCCGTAGAAGGTAACCTTGAAGTAAAACATGGCATAGTTTTATGCTCAATATGCAGTATTTTTGCTCCAGAAGACAACAAATTTGAAGAATATATCTCAGAGAAAGTTGACTGGAATGTTCTCGAGCCATATAGAAAATATTATTCTGGAAAGACGAATTCAAGCCAGAAAAAAGGGATGATGAATAAGTACAAACAAGGAAATTTAATGGCAAGACCCGCTTTTGGTTATAAGGTTGTAGATGGCAAGTTAGAAATAGAGCCAGAGAATGCAGAAAGGGTAAAAGATATTTTCTCTGAATTTTTAAGGGGAATGAGTTTGAATCAAATTTCTATAAAGTATGGCTTTTCGGTTAACGGAATAAAAAAAATTCTGAAAAATTTCACTTATATTGGCAAGATAAAGTTTAATTCTCAAATAATTCAGGGAAGCCATCAACAGATAATTTCTCCAGAAATTTTTAATAATGTTCAGAGAAGGTTTGAGGAGTTGGGAAAGAAACAGAGAGAATAAGCAAAAATCAATTTTTTTCTACAATGCAAGAGTAATTTTGAGTTATAACTTCATTTAACAAGGGAATATTTCCAAAAATTCTAAGGTTTATTTCTTCATGCGGTAAAATTATAAGAGAGTATTCGTCCTTCAATTTTAATTCGAGCTTTTTAACAATGCCTTTAAATTTTTTAATACTTAATTTATTTAATGTTGCAAATTGATTAAATATAAATTTGGGAGAATCTTTGATTTTTACTTTTGAATTGAATATTATCCATTTGACTATATTTTTTGGGATTAATTGAAATGGTAAAAAACCAAAAGGAAAACCAAGACTATACAAATGATGCCCCGTTGGATAAGCATAATAGGGAGAGAAATCTAAAAATATTAATCCTCCTTTTTTGACTACTCTTTTTGCTTCTTTAATTGCAAGAGTAGGATCATTTACATGTTCCAATATGTCAAATAAGTAAACAATATCAAATTCATTATCTTTAAAGGGTATTTTTTCAGCATAAAATTTAGAAATTTTTACATTTTTAGCGAATCTTTTTGCAGAGTTTATTGTGACAGAGTTTATTTCTCCAGCATAAACCTTGGCTTTTTTTATTTTACTTAAATAATAAGCTAAAGGGGCTTCAGGACCACAGCCAACATCAAGAACTTTTTTATTTTTAACATCGAATATTTCTGGAAATCTTTTTTCTATATTTTTTATTCTTTCAAGTCTCCAATTAAAATAAGCCTTGCGATTTTTTAGGACTTCATTTATACCAAAAACCATAATATAAAATATAATTAGGATTAATAAGCTTTATCTGTAAGACTTCTGTCTCTTTGCCCTTGCCTTACTATCACCAGGCTTATACGTCTCTTTTCTTCTAGTATCAGCAACTAGCATTCCTTTATCATACTCTAAGAATGCTTTTCTTAATTCAGTAGATTTTGTGAATGCAACAAGTGCCTTGGATATAGCAATCCTTGCAGCATCGATCTGACCTTCATGTCCACCGCCAGCAATTTTTACAGAAATATCAAAATTAAAATTTCCTAAAAGTTTTTTTGTTATTTCAATAGGTTCTGAAATGAGAAGTTTGTGAAAAAATGTAAGATTTTCATACGGGACTTTATTTACTGTAACTTTTCCACTTCCTGTTTGTATTGTTGCTTTTGCTACAGCAGATTTTCTTTTTCCTGCCAAGGTTAATTTTGTTTGTTCCATTAAGTTATTTTTATAAAAGTTTTTTTAATTCACTAAGAGTCATATAATCGCACCTTATTTCTTTCTTCTCAAGTTTTATTATCTTATCATTCTTAAACTCTTCAGGAGAGCCATTATAGCATTTTATTCTCTTCCAGGCTTCTCTTCCTCTTCCAACCCTGTAATCCGGAAGCATTCTTCTTATTGCTCTTTTCATCAATTTTTCAGTGTCTCTTGAAGGATATGGCCCCTGGAATCTGTCTCCGCCTATTTTTCTGGTTTTTTGAAATTTTTCAACAATATCTTCTTTAGTTCCTGTTACAATAACTTTTTCAGAATTCAAAACCGCAATTTCATTTCCGAGTAATGCTTGTTTTGCAGCATAACTCGCCAATCTTCCCATTATCTGACCTTCTCCATCAATCACCAACTTATTTTTGACGACCTTATTTTCGTTTTTATCTGTTTTCATTTGATTATCTCTCCATCAATTTTTTTGTTTTGTTTTAAAACATCAAGAATATTCTTAAATTCACAGCCCGCCTTCTTTAATTTTATTTTAGCATTTTCTGAAAAACCAAGGGCATAAACTTTCAACTTTCTATTAATTTCTCCAGAGCTTAAAACCTTCCCCGGGATTATTACAATATCTTTTTTTGCTTCATTTATTCTAGTAAGATTGATTTTTGCTTGCCTTCTTGTTGATATACTTAGTGCTCTTGCAATTTCAATAAGGTTATTTTTTTTTGCTATAAAGATAGCCTCTGCTAAATAAGTATTTGTTTTTTCATTCATTCTTTGGTTTATTTTGTTTTTGCTTGTTGCCATTTTTTAAGTAATTATGTTCCTTATTCGGCATTTTTATATTATCTCTCGCATTACTAAAATGCCTCATGCGGGGAGAAGGATTCGAACCTTCGAAGGAACTAATCCATACGGTCCTTAGCCGTATCCGTTTGACCGCTCCGGAATCCCCGCATATAAAAATTATGCGAGGCTAGTTTTAAAACCTAATGGATTTATTTAATTTTTTTAACTAATTCTTTTAGGTTTTTAGTAAGACTTTTGATTGCTTCCGTAAATATTTCTTTTGCACTAATTTGACCCCATGATTCAATATTAACAATAATTTCTTTCCCAATATTCTTCCTATTATCTTCTATAAGCTTTTTGAAATTTGAGTCATCTTTACTAGATTCAATATCATCAACATATTTATAATAAAAAAGTCCCGGAGAAAATTTTGTATGTTTGATTCCTTGCCCCATCTTGGCTATAGCTACAAATTCAATTTCTTGCTCTTTATCTAAGATAGTTATTGGCATCTGGTATTCAATACTATCTTTAGGGGATAAATCACTAGAGTAGACAACACAAGGTCCTTCTTTGCTTAATTTAAATTTTGTAGAACATTTTCCGCATCCATCTTCTTTTCCACAATCACATTCTTCCGGCAGTCTTAAATTCTCATTTTTCAATGGAACGAGCCCCATTCTCTGACTTATTATTTCATCATATAAAGCAGAATCATTTTTACTTATTTCGAGGGTATCTATTGCAAGTATGGGTATTTCATTAATACTTCTTCGTATTGCATTTGCGAGAGCAGAGCTTATTTCTCCTGAAAATACTAGTTTCTTATCGCTTTTGTTTATTAATTTTATCATGTTTTATATTCTATTTTTTTGTTTTTAAACCCTTCTTCCTCTTCTTCCACCACCCACTTTAGGTCCTCCACGAGCATTTCTTGTCATATCCATAATATTGATTATTCTAAATCCTTCCCTTCCAAGAGACTTGACAACAGCATGAGATGCAGAACCAGGAGAAGTACTGCCAGTTTCTGCTTTAACTTTTATGTATAAATCAGTTATTCCCTCTTCCTTAGCTTCTTCGGAAATCTTTTTTGTAGCAAACATGGCGACGGTAGGGCTTGATTTTAATCTACTTTGTTTTGTTGATTGTCCCCCACTTGATCTAGAGATAGTATTCCCAGCCATATCTGTGAGTGTTAGGATAGTATTATTCCGAGTAGTATTCAGAAATAATATGGCTGTTCTTCCTTTTTTCTGTTTTTTTTCTTCAGGTTGAGCATCAATCTGTTCAGGAATATCTTGGTTTTCAGTTTCAATCTTCTTTTCCTCTGTAATCTCTTGAATTTTAGTCTCTTCTACCATTATTTTTTCTCCCCCACATCTTTTTCTTCGGTTTTAGGTTTATCATTTTCTTTGTGTTTTATCTGTTGAAGTAGTTCTTCTTCATCTTTGGTTAATTTCTTTGCAGGTAGAGCAATATCTAAATTAATATCTTTTTCTTCTTCTGCCGTTGTTAAATGTGAGGGTGCATTTATTATATTTTTGTTTATTGAAACATGTTTATGAGTTATAAATTGTCTTGCTTGTTTTGGTTTTGTACATAATCCATTTTTTACAAGAATGCTTTGTAGTCTTCTTTTAAGATAGTCTTCTGTGTTTAATGCAAGGACATCAGCAATTGTTTCAACAGGAAATCCTTTCTCTTTTTGTTGTTTAACAAATTTCTCTTTATTTTCATCAGAAGCACCAATAAGTTTTTTTGCTATGTCTCTTATCTTTCCGATAGCAAAACCCGCTTTCCAAACTTCCCTTCTATTTTTCAAGCCATATTTTGCAACAAGAGCTTGTTCTTCAGCCATTATTTTTTTATCAAACATCTTTTTCGGCCGATTGTATATTTTCTTACTTCTTATTGGCATTTTACTTTTTCTCCGGCTGTCTCATTGTAGTAACAGGTTTATTTACTTTCATACCTACCCCTCTTTTTCTATTTGTTCTGAAATGACTTCTCGTACTTTGTCCTCTTGTTGGTTGACCAGTAGCATGTCTTAATCCACGATAAGACCTTATTTTTTTCAGTCTTTTTATGTCCATTTCTTTCTCAAAATCTAAGTCAGAAGTGATAATATGGCTGTTCTTTCCAGTCGTGAAATCGCTTCTTCTGTTAAGTAAAAACTCAAAACAATCAATATTTTTCATTTTTTCTTCGATCCGTTGTATTTCTTCTTTTGAAAGTTCTTCGATCTTTTTTATTTTATTCATACCGGTCTTCAAACATATCACATTTGATATAGCCCATGAAATTCCTTTTATTCTTGTTAATCCAGCATAAACCGTTTTATTTCCAGGAATGTCTGTTTGCATAATTCTAACAATCTTACCAGTTGGCTCTTCTTTAGCTATAAATGGATTTTTCTTCTTTTCAACTTGTTTTTCTTCTGTCATCTTTATTTTTCTGTTTATTTGATTTTTAAAGCTTATCTTTTTAATTTATGAATAACAAATGTCTTTCTTTTCCTTCTAACTCTTCCATTATTCTTTTTCCGATTGTTATTTTTGGATCGGGTAAGTTTTTAACCCTTTTTCTTAAATCTTCAAAACTTTCAAAAGGTTTATTTTTTCTTTCTTCTAATATCGCTTCTGTATGTTTCGCCCCCAATCCTGGAAGAAGCTCTAATTGATGAAGCCGTGTATTTATGGGTTGAGCATTATTGAAAAAATCAACAAACTTTTTTTCATTAACAGTTATCTGTTTTTCGAGTTGTTCCTTCAGCACTTCCTTTGCAGATTCTGTTATTTTGTTGAAAGGGAGTTTGCCCCTTATGAAATATATCTTATCTCTCTTGCCTTCGCCGATATAAACTTCTTCTCTTGGCTCAAGTGTTAATCCTCTTCTAGGAACTAATTCTAAAAGAGTTAAATTTTGACTACCTATAGCCTGAGCTAATGGCATAGTCTTCTTTTCTAGGGGATAACCATAAGGTAAATAATCTAGTATTATCGCTTTTTCTTCTTTGTCTGTCATTTGTATTATTCGTATTTTTTAATTGTTGCAAGTATTTTATTTGTTTCATCAGCATCTAAGGCAATATCTACAAAAATTTTATTTAATTCAGTTGCATCTCCCGGCATGATGTCTATAATTTTTGCAATATCCCCCTCTTTTAATTTTATTACGTCTAATTTTATTAACTCCTCTTTTAATTCACGAGCTTTAGCAGGAGTTACCTTACAAAAGTCTTTTATAAAGGATTTTAATTCTTTAGTTTTATCAGTTTCTTTAATTTCTTTAAGAACTTCGGTAACTTCGCACATATTTAATGGTTTTCTTTCTTTTATCATTTTAGTTGTTTTAAGTGAATTGGTTTAATTATATGTATTTTTTCCACTCCCCCTTCTTTTATCATTATAAGATATGCTTGCCCCCTTTGACCCTGAACAGTTCCAACAAGACCCTGTATTCTTACCGGAAAAGCAGGTTGAAAAGATTGTTCTCTAACAATCGCGACCCTATCTCCAATTTTAAATTCTTTAAAGTATTCACTAAACTTTATTTTTCCTCTTTCCTTAATATTTTTCCTTTTTATCATTTTTTTAATATTCCAAGTTTTCCTTAATTAATCTCTTAGAAGTAGTGTGTTTAAAAAGCTTTTCGTCATTAATTCGGGGCTATTTTTCTGTTATTTAACGCTTCCCTGCATCAAATCCCCTCGATTCTCAGCTGCTTGCATTTCTTTGATTATATTATTGAGCATCTTTGAACCCCAAGTTTTTATACCACACCTTTCACAGAAATCAATCACACTTTCATCAGGTATTTGATTTTTGCAGTATATACATTTTTTTGCCATCTTTTTTAAGGTTTTATTTATCTTATCATTTATTTATAATGTTATTTATAAACATTTGCATCCTTTTCTAGCAATAATTTACATAGAAAGTTTTAAAAACGTCTCTAGTGAAGTATCTTTATGATTATACCAATTCGATGTTTTTCCTGCGGAAAGCCAATAGCGCAGAGCTGGGAAGAATTTAAGAAAAGAACAGAAGACGGCGAAGACGCAGGTAAGGTTCTTAATGAACTTGGCTTGGATAGATATTGCTGCAGGGCGATGTTTTTAGGTCAGGAAGATACATTAGAATTAGTTAATAAGTTCAAGAAATTTTAAAAGGAAGATTATTTTTGAAGTAAATATTCTATATTTTTTATAAGTTTATTCATAGGTTTGACAATCATTTCTTCTACACCCTCATCTTTCATGGAAATATATCTCGGGCGGGGTTTGCGGTCCTCATCATATTCTACGCCCGTCCAAATTTTATCAAAAGGCCAATCTAAACTACCTTCTCTTCTGAATCCATAAATCGCCCTATCTGTATTAGGTTCTTGAGCTACAGATAGGATTAATCGAGGTAATTCTTTTATGTGAAAAAAATATTCTTTTAGTACTTCAAATTTTAGGGCTTTATCATCTTTTGGCTGCGGAAAAAGCAAGCCTTTTCCATCTCGATGGTCCCACAAAAACCCATAATCTTTTGTCCACTGGCAAATTCTTTTCTCTTTCTCACTAAGATCTTCAAATGTTTTATTTCCCCAGCATAAAAAAGCTTGAAGCGAAAGGCTTTTGCGACCCAGATATTCTTGGACAGACAATTTATCCGGAGGACCAACAGGAGCAGGGTCGTCTAGAGATTTTACTAAATATTTATTCATACTGACTCTATGTTCTTCAATTTCTTCAGCAGTTATTTCATTGGGTAAATTTAAAACAGCAAGGTCATAAACTACCCAGGGATTAATATCAAACATTACTTTCATTTTTTCTGGCCAACCTTTTTTAGCTCTTGTTATTGGAACATAAAATCGTGTTTTGCAAGAAGCAGAACTTGGAACACTGCAATTTTCATCAATATGTTCCCAAAAAGTTCTATCAATAAACCATCCAGTTGGAACTACAAATTCTGATGGATTAAAATCAATATCAACACCCAAATCGTTTTCAGTCATAGAAAATAACTTTTCTTTAAGTTTATAATCTTTATTGTGATTATGACCAAAACCAAAAAGCTGTGGAAAAAGATAAAAAAAAGTTGAAACAGCTTTTTGGTTTAACCTCGATTAGGAGACTAGCACCAAAAACGTAAACTGCTTAGCTTCTGAGTTCGGAATGGGATCAGGCGTTACCAGCTTACTATGGCCGTTTCAAAATAAGCAATTTTTTATTGTTTATAAAGCTTTTTATACAGAAAAAAAGATTAATATTTGTCGTCTCTTTTTCTTCTGGATAAAATATCTTCTAAGATTAAAACGCTTTAAGAAGATTTTTATATTGTAAACTCTAGGGAATAATTGATAAGAAAAACCTCCAGGTTATTCTTATTCTATGCGAGGGTACCGAAGCGGTTAAACGGGGCAGACTCAAGATCTGTCGGCTTAGTGCCTTCCTAGGTTCGAATCCTAGCCCTCGCATATAACATTTTGCACCTGTAGCTCAGCCCGGATTCAGAGCATCTCCATCCTAAGGAGAGGGTCCAAGGTTCAAATCCTTGCAGGTGCGTTGTAAAAGATAAAAAGAAAACAGCAATCTTTAAAAGACATTAACTTTATATTATAAGATTATTATGCGCTGGTAGTATAGTGGTTAGTATAAGGGATTTCCAACTGAACAAAAAAGGAAAAAATCCTTTGACCCGGGTTCAACTCCCGGCCGGCGCATGAGGTATTTCATTAATAACAATAAACATGGGACAACAAATAAACATACTAGAACAACAAACAAGCAGGAAAAATTGGTTTGATAAGAGTTATAAGCTCCTGATGATCTTGCCAATTTTACTGACTATTTTAGCAGTAGTTTATGTTGGCTTTTTTTATTATAGCCATAACCATGAAATTATTTTGAAAGATGTTAGTTTATCTGGCGGTACAATGATTACTATAACTGCGGATTCAAACACAATAAACTTTGAAGAATTTAAAATCGCTTTAGAACAGAAATCGGCTTTGCGTGGAGTAGACATTTCTTTAAGAAAACTTGCAGATATTGGCACAGGAAAAATGTTGTCAATAATTGTTGAGAGCTCATCAAAATCAGAAGAATTAAAAGCAGATATTGAAAGTGTTCTGGGTTATTCTCTTACAAATGACAATTCAAGTATAGAGTTTTCAGAACCAAGTCTAGGAAAAAATTTCTTTAATCAGCTCATGGTGGCCCTTTTGGTAGCGTTTATTTTAATGTCCATGGTAATATTTATTATGTTTAGAACATTTATTCCTAGTATCGCTGTAATTTTTGCGGCTTTTTCTGATATTATCGTTCCATTGGCGATAGTTGATTTTTTTGGAATAAAAATATCTGCAGCAGGAATAGCTGCTTTTTTAATGCTTATTGGTTATTCTGTTGATACAGATATTCTTCTTACTACCCGAGCATTAGACCCTAAAAAAACAAGAGAGGGGAATCTTAATCAAAGAATTTTTGGTGCATTTAAAACGGGAACACTCATGACTTCAACTGCCCTTTTAGCGGTTCTCCCGGCTTTTTTTATTGTTACAGGACTCCCAGATTCTTTCAGGCAGATTTTCCTAATTTTGGGACTGGGTCTTTTTGCAGATTTGGTATTTACCTGGATGGCAAATGCAGGAATAATTAAATGGTATTGTGAGAAAAAAGGGATACAATAATGGCATCATATAAAATTTGGATATTGGGAATAGTATTAATTCTTTCAATAATTTCAATAGCACCATGGTCAGCATTTGAATCTGGAGTAATGATTCAAAGTGTAGAAAAAAATTCGACAGAGTTTGAAAAAGGATTAAGGTCAGGCATGATTATAACTGAAATAAATTCAAATAAAATTGTAAATTTAGAAGAATTTTCTGCATATGTTTCAAAACTAATATCTAATGAGACAGAATCAACAAAAATTTCAATAACAACAGATTCTGGAAATTTTGTTTTTATTAAAGAACTCCCCCTTTCTATTACCGTAGGAAATATCCCCCCAACAAGACTAAAAACAGGTTTGGATTTAAGCGGGGGCGCAAGGGCTTTAATCAAACCAGAAAATATTTCTCTGGATGATTCTCAAATCAGCGATTTGGTCGCAATAACAACAGAAAGATTTAATGTCTATGGATTAAAAGATATAAGCATCAGACCTGTAAAAGATCTTGGGGGAGAAAATTATCTACTTATAGAAATTGCGGGAGCAACACCATCGGATATGGAAGATTTAATATCTAATCAAGGAAAATTTGAAGGAAAAGTAGGGAACATAACAGTTTTCAGCGGAGGTAAAAATGATATTCCTCACGTTGAACGTTCAGGACAACAGGCAGGAATAGATGGATGTTATGCTAACCAGGGTAGCGGAGAATATTGCACCTTTAGATTTGGTATAACTCTTTCAGAAGAAGCAGCCAAAAGACACGCAGATATAACAAGCAATCTTTCAATAAGCATGGAAAATCCAGAATACTTATCAGAAAAGCTCAATCTCTATCTCGACGATAATTTAATTGACTCTTTATTTATTTCAAAAGATTTGAAAGGAAGAATAACAACACAAATCTCAATTCAGGGGAGCGGTTCTGGAAATGATCGGGCGGCAGCAATAAAAGACGCAGAAGCAAGCATGAAGAAACTTCAAACAATTCTTATTACTGGAAGTCTACCCTATAAATTAAAGATTGTAAAATTAGATACTATCTCGCCCGTCCTTGGAAAAGAGTTTATAAACAATCTTCTTAAATTAGGATTAATCGTATTTGGGATAATATCTCTTGTTTTATTTATAAGGTATAGAAAAATAAAACTAACTCTTGCAGTAATTTTAACTATGTTTTCAGAGGTATTAATCACATTAGGAATAGCTGCACTTATAAAATGGAATCTCGATGCCCCTTCCATTGCAGGAATTATTGCAGGGATGGGAACAGGAGTTAACGATCAAATTGTTATTATAGATGAGTCAGAGTCTAAAAAAAGCTCAACATTAAAACAGAAAATAAAAAACGCTTTTTTTATAATCATCGGAGCTTTTTTCACAATATTCGCAGCAATGCTTCCTCTTTTCTGGGCAGGTGCAGGATTATTAAGGGGATTTGCTCTTACGACATTAATATGTGTTACTGTTGGAATTCTTATAACAAGACCAGCATTTGCTGAAATTTTAAGAAAAATAAAGGAGTAATAAAATGTTACCGAGTAGACATATCTTCTTTGGAGCCGTATTTTCTTTCTTAATAATCTTATTTTTTCCACAAATCGGCTGGTTAGGATTATTAATAATATTTTTATCCTCCGTACTCATTGATTTTGACCATTATCTCTACTATGTTATAAAAAAGAAAGATTTTAGTTTAAGGAAAGCATATAGCTGGTTTATTGAAAACAGGGAAATATGGCTTAAATTAAATAAAGAACAAAAGGATAACTTTGAGTCAGGAATAATCATTTTTCATGGCATTGAATGTTGGATCCTTCTCATTTTGCTGATTTTTATCAGCAAATTATTTATTTTTGTTTTAATAGGTGTTTTAATCCATATGATTTTCGATTTTATTGATTTGTATCAGTATAATGTACCATTTCATGTAAAATTTTCACAGATTTATACCCATAAAAATAATAAAAGCAAGAAAAGATTTAAGGAATATAAATATTAATAACGTTTTATTTATGTTTTTTATCTACTTGTTCTTTTATCCAAGGGTAAGTATTTTTAATTCCATCCCCCAAATAAAATTTTGGAGTCCATCCAATGGAATAAATCCTTTCATTGCTAAAATTTCTAGATTCTACTCCCACCGGTCCTTTTATATAATTTTTATCTACTTTTTTCCCGGCAATTTTTGCAACTGTATCCACAAGTTCGTTAACTGAAACATATTGCGGACAACCAATATTAACTGCTCCCTCTAAGTTAGAATGCATCAATTTGTAAATGCCATCAACTAAGTCATCTACATAAGTATATGAACGTACTGCAGTTCCATCACCCCAAACATCAATACTTCCTTGTTTTTCCGGCATTTCTGCGACTTTTCTGCATATTGCAGCAGGAGCTTTTTCTCTTCCCCCCTCCCATGTTCCTTCGGGGCCATAGGTGTTCTGGAATCTTGCAATTCTTACTTTTGTTCCATACTTCCTACCATGGGCCAGGGCCATTCTTTCAGAAAATAATTTTTCCCATCCATACTCATTATCAGGCATTGCAGGATATGCTCCGTCTTCAGTCATTTCTGGTTCGCCATGTTTCATATCCCTATAAATGCAAACTGATGAAGAGAAAAAATATTTAGGTACTTTGAATTCTCTTATTGCTGTATCAATCATATTAATATTGATAAGAGCACTATTGTGCATTATTTCACATTCTGCACTGTGTATAAATCCCATTCCACCCATGTCTGCAGCAAGTTGATAAACCTCATCAAATCTGTTTTCAACAGTATTCTTTATTCCTAATGCACCCATGCATTCTCCCGTATTTCGTAAATCTAATAACAAGAACTCATCAGCAGGAGATTTAGAAAACTCCTGATTCTTTATATCAACACCTCTAACCCAGTATCCTTCATTTTTCAATCTTTTAACTAAATGATGCCCGATAAATCCGCCAGCACCGCAAACAAGAGCTTTTTTTTGGTAATTTATCATACTTATTGTTAATGATTTTCTTTTTTAAACATTATCGCATTATAAACGATATGTCTCAATCTAGACTTTACAAGATTAGTTCTATGCTAATTGGTCAGCAAATATTTATATATCTCCTTGATTAAAATAGAGAATGAAAAAATTTATTATTGCTGCCCCCCATCCTTCAACAGGCATATCCAACAAAATCAAATGTATTCTCTCTGTACTGAGATTCTGTGACCATTTTTCCTTAAAACCTCTTCTTTATTGGCCAGATAATATTATGTGTCCTACAAAATTCTCTGATTTATTTGAAACAAAAATTCCTCAATTAGATGAAGAAAATTTCGATAAGATAAAAAAAACAGGTGATTTTTCACAATGTTCTTCCTATGCAGATTTTATAAACAGTAATCATGAATATTCTATATTCAATACATGGAGGCTTATGCTATTTCCAGAAGATATACCGAAGAATTTTGCTGAAGTTCTTCCAGATGAGTCCGGAAAAAATATAGACCTGGAATTTGAGAGAATTCCTATCAAATTGCGTAAGGAATATCTCAGATATATAAAAAAATTAAAACCGGCGAAAGAAGTAAGACGGGCAGTAAATCCCTTTTCTAAAAAAAACAATTTAATAAATAGTATCGGTGTTCATATTAGAAGAGGAGATTTTATTAATTATTGGGACGGCAGGGGGAAAGTATCTTCAGACGAGAAGTTTTTTGAGAAAATGTCGGAGATTATTGCGAAAAACAGGAAAACTAAGTTCTTTTTGGCGACAGATTCTAAAGAAACCCAGGAAAAATTCATAAAAAAATTTGGAAAAAGAATAGTAGTTTATCCAAATAAAGATTTTCAGCGAAATACGGAGAAGTCAATAAAAGATGCATTTGTGGATATGCTTTTGCTTTCTAAAACAAAGTATATTCTGGGGACATATCTAAGCACATTTACGGAAATAGCTTGGTGGTTTGGAGGATGCAAAAAGAAAGTGGAAATAATTGGAGATAAGAATTTGATGAAGGAAGTTTCTGAAAAAAACAAGGCAAGGCTTAATTCCAAAACTTTTAAGGGTTATATAAAAGGTTTTATTAGATCCATCTTAAAAAAATCTTTCTTGTTAGGCAAAATCCATGAAAAATTAGAATACAGACAATTCAAAAAACAATTTTCTTCTCAATATAGCTCATAAACTTTAGTAGTGCAACTCGAATATACAAAGATTTAAATTCCTTAATTTATTAAGTTTTTTATGACATTAAAACACCTCATCTCTTCAGCAGAACGGAGAGCAAAATTAAAAAATCTTTTGGAATCTGGGAGAACATTAAGGGGAATGGAAGTTCATAACGCTATAAGTGCTTTAATAGTAAATGACTTAAAAATCAATAATCCGGATAGCAAAACTAGTAAGGAGTTTGACTTTTTTTGGGAAAGTAGCTTAACTGACTCTGCTTCTAAAGGTCATCCCGACATTGAGATTGTAAGCTTTGATTCTCGACTTAAAACAATACAAGAAATACTGGAAGTTACAGATAAACCCATGGTTGTAGATGGGGACACGGGGGGGGATATACATCATTTTGAATATTTAATTCCTAAATTAGAAAGAAGCGGCATTTCTGCAGTTATAATTGAAGATAAAATTTTTCCTAAAAGGAATAGCTTAGAGGGAGGAACAAATCAGGATCAGGAGGATCCAGAAAAATTCGCAGAAAAGATAAAAACCGGAAAAAATATTCAAAGCTCTGAAGATTTTATGATAATCGCCAGAATAGAAAGCTTAATCGCGGGGAAGTCAGTTGCAGATGCTCTAGAAAGAGCAGAAAAATATCTCCTGGCCGGAGCAGATGGGATAATGATTCATTCAAAATCTCCTAATCCTGATGAGATATTCAAATTTTCAGAAGATTATAATCTTCTTTGTGAAAAAATGAAAATTCATAAGCCACTAGTATGTGTACCTACGACTTATAATTCTGTTTATGAAACTGAACTAGGCAAAAAAGGATTTAGAATGATCATTTATGGGAACCATATGCTTCGTTCAGCATATAAGGCGATGCAGGATGTGGGTAAATTAATATTAAAAAATGATAGATCTCTGGAAGCAGATCCTTATCTTGCTCCAGTTAAAGAAATTTTTGAAAAGGTAGGCTTTTTAGATGTAAAAGAAAAAGATAAACTTCTTTCAACCATGCCGTCCGTAATAATTCCCGCAGCAGGAGAGAATCCTGAATTTAAGCATATAATCGGAGACGTGCCAAAGGCACTGGTAAAAATAAACGGAAGTACAATATTAGAACATCAGATCTCAGCATTTAGAAAAGTTGGGCTTAATGATATTAATGTAGTAATTGGTTACAAAAAAGAAAAATTCGATATTTCTGGAGTAAATTATATTGTCAATGAGACCTATTCAAAAACCGGAGTTTTAAACAGCCTGATGAAAGCAGAAGAAAAAATGAAAAATGGATTTATTTATATTAATTCAGACTTATTGATTGACCAAAGATTACTAAAAGAGGTTAAAGAAAGAAAAGAGGATATAATTATTGTTATTGATGATTCTTATCTCTATCATAAACAAGATATAGACAAAAAACTAGATGCAGTAATTACTAAAAAAGGGAAGCAAGCGTCTTATCAAAGATTGAGAAACTCAGAAGATTCTGTACTTTTTATCGGGAAGACAATTCCTAAAGAAAAAATGACACATGAGTTTATTGGTGTAGCAAAGTTTTCTAAAAAAGGTGCTGAAAACTTAATTAAATTATATCACGCTGCTAAACTGCTTAAACCCGGGAAATTTCATGAGGCAGAAAGTTTTGAAAGAGCCTCTGATACAGATATGATTCAAGAGCTTATAGATAAAGGGTTGAGTGTAGCAGTTCATGAAACAAATGGTGGATGGATCGAAATTCATAATGAGAAGGATTTGGAAATAGCAAAAGATATGTTAAGAATATAGGGGCATAATTTTAAAACAACGATGGTTAAATCAAAAGATTTTGTTGATGAAATAAAAAAACAAGGCATAGATTCAGTAATAGAAGTTCCTTGTTCTATTTTTAAGGATTTGATTGCATATATTATTGATACTAAAGAGTTAGAGCTGATCAATCCAGTAAATGAAGCAGTAGTTATGGCAAATGCTGCAGGTAAATACTTGGCTACAGGAAAACTTCCATTAATTTTGATGCAAAACTCGGGCCTAAATAATACGCTAAATGCGCTAACTTCCTTAAATATACAATATAAAATTCCCGCTCTTTACATTATTTCTTGGAGAGGAGAGCCAGGAAAAGCGGATGCAGAAGAGCATAACTTTATGGGACCAAATCTTGAGAAAATACTTGAAACTTATAAAATTCCGTTCAAGATTTTAGGAGAAAATTATTCTTCAGATATTAAATGGGCTGTTTCAAATGCAATGCAATCACATATTCCAACTGCACTGATTATGAAAAAAGGATTTATAGAAAAATATCTTCCTCAAAATCAAAAAAAAGAAAAATTTGGATTAGATAGATGGCAGGCGATAGAGTCAATTGTAGACAACACTGAAAATACGGTTTATGTCTCTACAAATGGATTCCCTTCAAGGGTTTTGTTTAATATTCTAAAAAGCCGAAATAAAGAAGATGGAAGAGCATTTTATATGGTGGGTAGTATGGGTCATGCACTCGGGATTGGAGAAAGTTTAGCAAAAGAAATTCCGAAAGCTAAAGTAATAGTTATAGATGGCGATGGGAGTGCATTAATGCATCTTGGTTCAATGGCTGCAATTGCAGAAGAAAAACCAGATAATCTAGTCCATATTATTTTAGATAATAAAGTTTATGGCTCAACAGGTGGGCAACCAACCCTTTCGAAATCAATAGACTTCATGAAAATTGCCCAAGGATTTGGATATCATTCCTATGAAGCAGATACAAAAGAGAAAATTGCAAACTGCATAGGAAAAGCTTTAAAAAATGGTCCAGCTATGATTCATATTGAGATTAATTCACTTGAAAAACCAGAAAATGAAATGGAGAGAGTAAATTATTCTTGTGAAGAAATTAAACAAAGATTTGAAAATCATATAAAAAAGTTTAAATAAACATAATGGAAAGAAAAATTTTATTGACGCCAGGACCCGCTACAACTTCAGATTCTGTAAAGAATGCACAAGTAGTTCCGGATATATGTCCGAGGGAAAAAGAATTTGGAGAAATAATGAATTCTATTTCTTTAGATTTAGTTAAAATTGCGGGAGGAGATGATAATTATACCTGTATTCTCTTGGGTGGAAGCGGGACCGCAGGCATGGATGCCACAATAAGTTCAGTAATCAATGGAAAAGTACTGATTATTAATAATGGGGCATATGGTCAAAGATTTGTTAATATAGCAAAAGCATATTCCTTCGATTTTAAAGAAATTTTCTTTAATTGGAATGAAGAGATAGATATTAAAAAAGTTGAAGCTGAACTTGAAAAAGATAAAGACATAAAATATCTTGTCGTCGTCCATCATGAAACTACAACTGGAATTTTGAACCCCGTAAAAGAAATAGGAGAAATAGCAAAAAAACATAATTGTACATTTATCGTAGACACCATATCTAGTTTTGCTGGAATACCATTTAACATAAAAGAATGGAATATTGATTTTATGATATCTACAAGTAATAAATGCATACAGGGAATGCCCGGAGTCTGTTTTGTTATTTGTAATAAGGACAAACTTGAAAAAATAAAGGATAATCCTAAGAAATCTTTTTATTTGAATCTCTATACAAGTTATGACTCTTTTAGAAAGACTAAACAGACACCATTCACTCCGCCAGTACAGACACTTTATGCGTTGAGAAAAGCAATAGATGAATTCTTACAAGAAGGTGCAGAAAACAGATATAAACGTTACATGGAAAATAATAAGATTTTGATAGAGGGGATGGAAAAATTAGGTTTCAAAAAAGCATTAAAAAACCTGAAAGAGAGCAGACTCTTAACTACTTTCTGGGAGCCAGAAGATAAAAATTACTCTTTTGAAAAAATGCACGATCTTCTTTACAAAAAAGGATTTACAATCTATCCCGGAAAGATAAGAGAAAAGACTTTCAGAGTAGCGAATATAGGAGAGATATACCCCCAAGATATGAGTATTTTTATTCAATCAATGAAAAGTATTCTTGAAGAAATGAACCTTAAAATGGCATTATCCAAATAATTAAAAAGCCCAAAATATTAGGTTTTAAATAGTAATATTCTACCCGGGATAAGAGGCGTGATTAAAATAACTAAAATAAAATGAAAACACCCAATCCCAAGGTCATGCTTATTGTTCCACCTCGAACTATTATAGAATCCAGTGTAAAAAGATGCTGTACGCCAATAGGATTGGGCTATATCGCCGGAGTTCTTAGAGCAAATAATATCGAAACCGCTATTTTGGACAGTTATGCAGAAGGATATAATCATGAAACACCATTAAAAGGAGGATATGTCAGGGTTGGATTGGATGATGCTGAATTAGTTTCTCGGGTAAAAGATTATGGTCCCGATGTTGTAGGAATAACATGTGGATTCACAAGTGAAATAAAAAATGCCATGGATGCATGCAGAATCATTAAAAGAAATAATCCAGATATTACTACAGTAATGGGTGGTCTTCATCCAAGCAATTATCCTCTAGAAACTCTTAACGATTGTCCCGAAATCGATTACATTGTTCTAGGAGAGGGGGAGCGCAGATTTTTAAAATTATTAAATGGCGAGAGAGAATTTGATGGTCTGGCAATTCAAGAGAATAAAAAGATTTTTCCCGCAGAAGAAAGAATAGAAGACTTAGACTCATTGCCTTTTCCTGCAAGAGATATTATGAATATGGGTGCTTATCTTTCTATAAATCGGCATATTTCTCCTTATCCTAGAAAAGCACGGACAGAACAAATTCTAACTAGTCGAGGATGTCCTGGAAAATGTACCTTTTGTACAAGCGGAAAATTTTGGGGGAATAAATTCAGGTCTAGAAGCCCAGAGAATGTTCTAAGTGAAATGAATCACCTGATAAATACATATGGAATACAGGAATTTCAATTTACTGATGATAGTATGACTCTTGATCGGGAAAGAGCAATGCAAATTTTTGAGATGATGAAACCCCTGAATATTGTCTTTTGTATGGCTAATGGCGTATTTGTTAACAGCTTAGATGAAAAATTAATAAAAAACATGAAAGAAGCAGGTTGTTATCAAATAACATTTTCTGTGGAGAGTGGGAGTAAACATAGCCCCGGGTTAATGAAAAAACATGTTAACCTAGAAAGAGTTAAGCCGCTTGTTGACTACTCTAGATCGTTGGGTATAAGCAGTCATGCTACTTTTGTTTTAGGAATTCCCGGAGAAACAATTGAAGATATTGCGCAATCTTTTAAGTTTGCAAGTGATTGTGACTTTGATTCATCTTCATTCTTTACAGTTTCCCCTCTTCCGGGTTCAGAATTATATGATCAGTGTAAGGAAAAGGGTTATCTTACTGACTCTACATTCGAAAGAATGGATTTTAAATCAATGAAGATTAATAATCCCGACCTGTCGCCAAAGGTTCTTGAGAGTTTGATAGAAAAAGAAAATTCTAGATTTATAAGAAGATACATGATTAAACATCCGTTTAAATTTTTTAACAAATATGGCAGGTTTATGATGGAAAAACCTGAAGAAATACTTAAAATTTTTGGGAGAGTAACATAAAATGAAAGCAATTATTCTAGCAGCAGGGATGGGCAGTAGATTACAGGGCATTTTGCAAGGTAAGCCAAAACCATTATTTGAACTGGATGGCAAAAGTCTTTTAGACTATTCTCTTGAATCATTAGCCCTGAATGGGATTGAAGAAACATGCATCGCTATTGGATTTGAAGGAGAGAAAATAAAAGAAAAATTCGGAAAAACTTTCAGAGGCATGAGGCTTAATTATTCGAATAACCCCATTTATGATAAAACGGGGAGTATGCATTCCTTTTATAAGGCACTGGGGGTTGCTCAAGATTGTTTAGTCTTGGATGGAGATATAATTTATGATCCTATTGCTATAAACAAAATTTTAAGAAATGAAAAAAAAGACATCACAATTTTAACAAACTGCTGCGGAAGTGGTGATGAAGTTTATGTATCCATTAATCCAATGGAAGAATTAAGGTATCTTGGAAAGAAATTGCCAGATGAAAAACTTTTCTGGGAATTTACAGGAATCTCAAAATTTTCTAAAGAATTTGTTTCACAAATGTTTAAACTTCATGAAGAAAATCTGGAAAAAGGGCAATGTGGAGAATATTGTGAAGACTGCGCTTATCGAACCAGTAAAATAATTCCGCTGCACGGTTTTGTTATTCAAGGATTAGCCTGGTCAGAAATAGATAAAAAAGAAGATATTCCGAGAGCTCTTCGTGCTTTAGAATCAATAAAAAATAGATAGACGTCTAACTTTTTCTGTATGTCCACAATTTAAGCAGCCAGAATAAATTGATTAATATTGCAAATATAAGTAGTATTATTTGGCTGGAAAATATAATTGCAAGACTTACTAAGATTCTTTGTATGGCGCAGTTAAAACCTATTCTGCCCTTTAGTTTTCCAAATATCTTTTCTTCAAATTTCTTGGATATCTTTTTTTGATCTTTGAATTCAATTCTGGCGCCTAAAGCTCCAACCATTGTTATCAGCAGACCGAACATAGCGATAAATCCTATCCAGAAGTTGCCTATGAAGTATCCTGCAAAAAATATTACTAAGGCAAAACTTACAGTTCCAAGAATTTCATCTAAATATCCCCCATATTTGGTCTTTGGCGGATTTTTCATTTTTAATCGGTTATATCTAGCAACTTCTCCGTCAGAACTATCCCATATTAATGCAATTATGACCATTATCCCAGCAAAAAGCCATTGGTCGATATACATAAGATAAATAGCAAAAATATCTGCTAAAAACCCTAAGAAAGTGACAAAATTGGCCGAAAATCTTAACTTAACAAAAATTATGCTAAACAAGATAGATATTTTTCTAAAAACATAAAAATTGATGTAATCATCTATTTCAGCACTTTGCTGTAGCTTTTTTATATCAGAATATGTAGACATAATCGGTTAAGTCAAAAAGGGTTTTTAATACTTTTGAATGCCCGGCAAAGAATAGCCTTAAAAAGTTCGAAGATTAACTGGGAGTATGAAAATTGCCCACGTAAATATGTTCTATCTGCCGACAATCGGAGGAGTAGAAAAAGTAATATACGAACTTGCAAGTAGACAGGTAAAAGATGGACATGAGGTTCATGTTTTTTGCTGCGACTCTGATAAAAACAGAAGAATAAAAATAAAAGATGAAATATTGGGGGGGGTTCATGTTCATAGATTGCCATATTGGTTTAGATTATCTCTTAATACTTTTATCTGGCCTTCTTTATTATGGCGATTTAAAGGAGATTTTGATATTGTTCACACTCATGTTTCTGGCCATGCGTACATCACTATAATCGGTATTCTTTCAAGGTTAAAGGGAATAAAGCATATTCATACTACACATTGTCCATGGACAGATTCTTCATTTAGGCCACTAATCTTAAAGCCACTTTTATTTCTCAATGATAAGATTTTTAACAAGTGGTCTTTTGCAGGAATAGACAAAGTTATTTCTATTACCCCCTGGGAATTAGAAATTCTTCATAAGTATATCTCAAAAAAAGAAAAAATAAAAGTAATTCCTAATGGAACAGATAATATTTTCTTCAAACAAATAAAAAATAATGATTTCAAGAAAAAGCATAAAATAAAAGAAAAAAATTTGGTTCTTTTTTTTGGCAGATTAAATCCCACTAAGGGCCCAGAAAAACTTGCACTAGTCGCAAGAAAAATATCTGAAAAAAGAAAAGATATAGCTTTTATTTGGGTTGGGCCTGATGAAGGCAAGGCTAGTGAAGTAAAAAAATTAATAAAAGGTTATAAAAATATGAAATATCTTGGCCCAATCTGTGATAAATCAGAAGTAGCAAAGATGTATCAATCTGCTGATGTTTATGTTCTTCCTAGCTACAGAGAAGGGCTTCCACTTACTTTATTTGAAGCAATGGCATCAGGTTTGCCAATAGTAGCTTCTCCTGTAAATGGTATTCCTTTTGAGATAGAAGAAGGTAAAAATGGTTTTTTTTCAGACTATGGAAACTTAGAATCTCTTGAGAAAAATATCCTTAATCTAATTGACAACTCTCTGATAAGCAGAAAAATCTCATCAAATAACGTTAAAAAAGCGCAAAATTATCGTTGGGATAATATATACCTCAGATATATGAAAGAATATAAATCCTTATTGTCAAAGAAATAGTGTAAAAATAATATGAAAATTACACTTGTCTCAACCTCAACTTTTCCTTCTGACCAGGGAATAAGAACAATATCTGCAGTTCTAAAAAAAGCAGGACATAACGTTAATCTTGTTTTTATGACTGCTAGTGAGGATTATAGTAAGTTTTATGAGTCAAGAGATTTGAAACAGCTTGCTAATCTATGTCTTGGCTCAGAAATGATCGGAATTACATCATTCGCTTCAACAGCAAAAAGAGCAGCACAAATAATCAATTTTTTAAAGCCACTTAAAATACCGATTGTTTGGGGCGGTATTCATGCAACAATTTCTCCACATGAATGTATCAAATATTGTGATATCGTTTGCGTCGGAGAGGGTGAAGATACCGTTATTGAAATAGCCAAAGCAATAGAATCTAAAAAGATGAAAAATTTGGAAAAAATGAGGAATATTTGGTTTAAAAAAGTAGGTGGAAAGATCATAATGAATCCCGTTCGACCACTTGTTGATAATATTGATAAAATCCCCTTTCCAGATTTTGAAATAGAAACCCAGTATATTCTTGATCATCACAAACTAAGAAAATTTGAAGAAAGAGATTTGTCTGGGCAAATATTCTTCCTTACGGGCAGAGGTTGCCCCTATGGGTGCGATTATTGCAGCAATAATTTTCTTAACAAGCTTTATGAGAAAAAAAGAAAGAGAATTGTGCGGTGGCATTCTGTGAGGTATATAATAAATGGAATAATCTATCTTAAGAAAAAATTTCCCAATTTAGGATACTTTGATATAAGGGATGATACTTTCTCACTTCGGTCTCTTGAGAATATAAGAGAATTCTGCAAGGAATATAAAGAAAAAGTTAAGATGAGGTTTAAATGTTTAGCAGATCCACATACTGTTTCTGACGAAAAAATTAGATTATTAGTAGACGCAGGGTGTACAGATATAATTATTGGAATTCAGGGGTGCGAAAGAACAAACAGGGAAATTTTTCACCGGAATCAGAAAGATGAAGATGTAATCAAGGCATCAAGAATATTAAGCAAATATAAGAATCTTGCAGTGATGTATGATGTAATAACATGTAACCCCTATGAAAAACCTGAAGATATTATTAATGTTATCAGGCTGCTTCAAAAAGTTTCCAAACCATATTATCTTTCTGTCAATAATCTTGTATTTTTTACAGGTTCGCAGCTTTATCAAAGAGCAAAAAGAGATGGCATAATAAAAAATGAAAGAGATTCTGCTGCAGAGCTTAATTATTGGGATAGAAGCAAGCATATTCTTCTTAAGGGAAAAAATATTTACTTAAATCTTATAATAAACCTGATGAGGGGTTCTGTGAATGAAAAAAGATTTGGTTTTATGCCCAATTTTATGATTAATTATCTTTTAAAAGAAGAGATAGTAAGAAAAAATCTGAAAAATCCTTTTCCATCTCTTCTTGTTTTGAAAATTGTAGGAGTTTATGATTTAATAAGAGAAAGAATATTAAAACCAGCTTATAGAAGCCTTCCCGTTTCATTCAAAATTTGGTATGACAAAACCCGTTATAGAGTTTAATTGTGATTAATTTTTTGAATAAATAGTAGGATCTTTTATATTAGCCCAGTAAAACCCCTCTTGTCTAAGTTTACATGCTAAACAATAGCCACAATGCTTTTTGTTCCCAATATAACAACTAAATGTATCTTCTACTTTAACACCCAACTTTTTTGCTAATAAGATTATATCTTCCTTATCTTTTTTGATTAGAGGCGCATAAATCTTAAATTGCCCAGTACATGATAATTTGCCAAGTTGATTAATTTCTCTAACAAATTCTTTTGTTGTATCCGGATAGGGTTCTTTTCCTTCACATTTAAAACCAACAAAGATATCACTTTTTATTTTATCTTTTAAAAAAATAGATTCTGCAATTGCGAGAGCATAAACCAAAAAAATAGAATTTCTGCATGGCACATAATATTTTTGGCTTTCTTTACGTGTGTCTTTAAGGTCTTTCCTATTTAACTTTTTTATTTTTCCATTTTTATTTATTAATGAATTAGAAATCTTATCAAGCCAGTCAAGATTTATCTCTATAAATTCAGCCCCAATCTTTTTTGCACATAATCTAGAGCATCTTCTTTCTTGTTTTAATGCTTTTTGACAATAATTAAAGAAAAGGATAGTTATTTTTTGATCTTTTAATTGTTTTTTTACATAAAAAGAAGTCACAACACTGTCTAAACCACCGCTACAAAGGACTATCGCATTTCTATCGTTTTTCATAGTATGGACAAGAGAATAAACTTTATAAGTTTGCTTTCTCTAGCCCCCTTATGAAAAAGAAAGCAGAAGCTCTTAAGAAAGGAGATCGGTTTGCAATAGGTCAAGAGAATCTTACTGTAGAAAGCACAGAA
>Ga0247841_10001111_pt1 | contig 63537 bp, 53 predicted proteins | sample LaCruzMarch2015__2_FD_192410 | JGI IMG/M metagenome (GOLD analysis project Ga0247841, IMG submission 192410) | Freshwater microbial communities from meromictic Lake La Cruz, Castile-La Mancha, Spain - LaCruzMarch2015_18m | ecosystem: Environmental > Aquatic > Freshwater > Lake | place: Spain...
CCCATAATCGATATTTTGCCATGCTTCAGGATATTGCTGATGCCGTTTTTCATCAGTTTAATCTCTGGTGTCAACCCAACAATACTTTGCGCCGTCTATGCGCAATTAATTAAGACGCTATGTATAGGTAGTTCTATGTAGTTATTTTTTTAAATAATATCTCCCAACTTTTCCATATAAGGGGGGTTAAAGAAGCTGACTGGAGGTAGAAGCGTCAGTACCTTTAACCCCCCCTTCTCGACAGCATTGTAGCTGTTCGTGTCAGGAACCACAGTGTCAACTATAGCTATTGCTCCGGCATTAGAAGATACAATCCAAATAAAATCTATGGGAGGTAGGTAAAATTCTTACGCAATTTCATTGCCGGAACAATAGCTATTTCTTTTATTTTGGTGGCCTTTCAAGTCCCTTCACAATCTGTGATCGAATCAGCCGCGGCAGAATCATTTGATGTTGGGGGCAAATGGACTTCGGGTTCTGGTATGCTGCGTTAGCAAAGGCAACCATGTATTTCCGAATGTCCTCGTAGCGCACCACCTCGTCAACGAAGCCTTTCTTCGCGCAGTAGAATGGCCTTGATGTATCCTCGTAGTGCTTTACGAGTTCATTCATTTTCTTGATGGTGCCGTCGAGAGGCCTGCCGGCATCCTTTTCCTTCACGAGCCGACGTGCGTAACTAGCCGCCGCCGCCGTCTCACCGTGCATGACGTTGATTTCCGTCGCCGGCGTCCCCAGTGTAAAGGCATTGTTATTGTTAGCCGTCGGTCCTCCCAGGACATAATGAGCCGCCGCCGTCCCCTTACGGACCACGACAAGCATCATGGGAAGTTCGGTTGACTCGATGGAATAATTGAGTGCCTGCCCAAGCCCAAGGAGCTCGGCTTTTTCGGCAATATCTCCCACGTCGATTCCCGATGTATCCTGGAACCAGATCATCGGCACGCGGTCGCGCGCGCACTGGGTGACAAATTCATTCATCTTTATCAGTCCCTGACGATAAAGCTTTCCGCCGACCGCATGGTACTCGTTCGTATACTCCGGATAGTTGCGAATCAGTCCCTGCCGGTTGCCGATGACGCCAACAAGAAATCCGTCGACCTTCACCAGACCGCAGTACATCTCCGGACCATAGCCGGGGCGGAATTCCATATGCTCAGAATTGTCTATTAGCCGTGCCAGAACCTCATCGAAGGAATAGACTGCCCTCGTATTCACAGGAATAATCGATTCCAGATCCGACGGAGATAATTTCGGTTCCGCAGGCTCGGCCACGCGGAAAAACTTCGGGTTGTAAGCCGGCAGGTAGTTCATCCACTCTTTGATACCATCAAGAACATCCGTCTCCGACTCATAGACGGCCTTGAAAAAGCCGGTGCTGTCATGATGGATACTGACGCTTCCCGGAGGAACGGCTTTGAAATGCCGGGTTGCTTCGATCAGCGTTTCAGCGCCTTCAGTATCGAAGGAGCCCTTCGGACTCATGCCGCTCACGATACCGCCACCACCCACCGCAATATTACATTTCTTATGGGCCAGCAAAATCGTCGGGCTTATGCCCTGATAACCTCCACCCGCAGGGTTGGTGCCGTAAATTCCCGCAATCACGGGCACGCCATCCTGCTCAAGCTCTGCATGGCGGTAGAAGCAGGTCCCCTGGCCGCGACGGTTTGCGTACACCTTCTCCTGTTCGGGAAGCTTCACGCCGGAGCAGTTGACCAGCCAGACCAGAGGCAGGTGGAGGATCTTGGCCATATCGGTGACCCGCAGGTTATTGTCTGCCTGCCCGGCAATCCAGGCTCCAGCAATCCATTTGTTGTTGAAACCAATGAGGACGCACCATTTGCCGTTAATCCTAGCCAGACCGTCAACAACATTCGTCTGTCCGGATTCTTCACTGTCGGGATCATAGATGGTATGCAGGGGGGTAAACGTTCCCGGATCTACCAAGTATTCGATTCTCTCCCAGACGGTCATCTCTCCGCGCTTGTGTAAATCTTCCGTGGAAACGCCGAAGTTCTTTATCCGATCATTTTCACGGTCGATTTCGCCCATGATCTCATTAACCCGGGTGACGTTGTCTTTCATCATTTCTATGAAGGCAGGCTTTAAGGGCTTGCCCAGGTTATCCATCTTTTCAAAATATTGTTTCATTGCTTTACTCACTCCTTGTAACGGTTTAACCGCACGCCTCGCGCGATTGACCTACTTTTTAGCCTTCTTCGCTCCCAGTTGATCCAAAGCTATGACAAATTTGCAGACATTGGCCGATCCTTCCACCATGGAATAGGTGGGAGCATCGCGGTAATAACGCGCAACGGGATATTCCGTCGAGTAGCCATAGGCTCCCAGAATACGCATAGCATAATTGGTGCACTTAGTTGCCAGTTCCCCCGCCAGATACTTGGCCTGCGCCACTTCCAGTGTATTATTCAGGTCGCCCTGGTCTTTCTGCCAGGCAGCTTTATATACTACAAGTCTTGCTGCTTCAATTTCACATACCATCTGAGCGATCATATCCTGTATCATCTGGTATTGACCGATTGGTTTGCCGAACTGTTCACGTTCATTAGCGTATTTGAGCACGCTATCAAGGCAGGCTTGCGATAGGCCGACACCTCCTGCTGCTGCGGAAAGACGGGTTTGATTGAGGGAGCCGAAAACAATCTTCGCACCATCGCCAGGATTTCCCAGGATGTTCTCCTTCGGAATCTTGGTGCCATCGAGGTAAATCTCTCCGGTCGGTGAGGAGCGGCTGCCGAGCTTGTCCAAGTCGGTAGTCCTGACGCCATTGAAATTCTTCGGTTCAAGGACAAAAGCGGAAAGGCCCTTGCTCCCCTTGGAACGGTCCGTATAGGCATAGTAGATGATTGAGTCAGCTACGCTGGCATTGGAAATCCAGGTTTTGGAGCCGTTAAGCAGCCAGTGATCCCCTTTGTCTTCCGCCGTCGATTTCATGGACATGACGTCCGATCCCGCGTTGAATTCCGTAATCGCGAAACCGCCCATGTATTCGGCGCTCACCAGTTTCTGGATATACTTCTTCTTCGCCGCTTCCGTACCGTAACGGAAGATGGTGAATGCGCAACCCAGAGTCTGCATGTTAATCTGCACCCTGAGAGAGCTGGATCCTCGGGCAATCTCCTCCGTAAGGATCATTGCCGCCAGCCATCCCATGTTATTTCCACCATATTCCTCCGGGATCACGGTGCCGAAGAATCCCAACTCCCCCATAGGCTTCACCACTTCTTCATAAGGGAAGTAGTGCTCTTCATCCCATTTATCCGCATACGGCGCAATTTTCTCAGCCGCAAAATCTCTGACCATTCCCCGCAACATCTCAAGTTCTTCAGATAATGCAAAATTCATCGATACATCTCTCCTTTTCAATTAAATCCCTCCGGGGCATATTCCCCGAAGCTTGCTTCGTTCCTTGCCGTTTTGGATACCCCCGCAGCTTGCTGCGGGGTAGTTCATTTGACATCGCTCCAGTGCTCACAGAGCTTGTAATATTTTCAGCTTTCCAAATACCGGATTTCAGACGGAGACATCAGGCCTTCTGAAAAACGTAGTTGATTTGGTCGTTCGGCAGTGGGTGCACGGTCGTTTTCATCGGTATCCCCACAGAAAGTTCTTGCACGGGTACTGAGGAATCCACCCTGCCGAATACCTTGTAATCGCCGTAATCAAGTACAGCGATTGTATAGGGAAGATCCTGGGTGAAGCCTGTCGGCGCAAACGTGAGAGTGCTGAAGCTGAGCAGCTTTCCCGTTCCATTCACCTCGAACCACTCCATATCGCTATCAAGTGACTTGAAGCAGTCGGCTCTGGGTGGAAAGAATTTCAAGCCGCACTTCTTGCATTTGGTTCCCATCAATTTACCCTGCTCCAGATAGCTGATAAAATCGTTAACATGAGTCACGGCCGTGAAGCTGACTGTACCGAATTTACTGAATCGATTATCCATCTCTTTCTTTGACATATTATTCTCTCCCTAAGATCATGACATTAGCATAGAGTCCGACACCACCGACATTGTGGACCAGACCGATGGCCGGATCCTTGACCTGCATGTCTCCCGCCTCTCCCCTTAACTGCAGGACAATCGTCCTCACTTGAGAACCGCCCGTTGCACCAACGGGATGGCCCTTGGAAAGCAGGCCGCCATCCACATTCACCGGTATTCGACCTTCCTTGTATGTCTCCTTGGCACGGATCAGGGCAGGCCCTTCACCCGGTTTTGCAAAAGCGAGAGCTTCGTAAGCAAGGATTTCGGCAATTGTAAAACAATCATGCACTTCGGCCACATTAATGTTTTCCGGCTTCATACCGGCCATTTTGTAGGCCTGCCTTCCCGCCTCCGCTGCTGCTGGGAGACTATAAAATGAGTCGCGACCGGCCATGTTGACCGACGCCGAGGCGGAGCCTAGACCTTTGATCCAAACCGGCTTTTTGCTGAAGGCCTTCGCTTTTTCCTCACTCGCCACGATAATGCAGGAACTCCCGTCCGCGTTATTGCAGCAATCTGCCACCCTCAAAGGGGACGAAAGGACACCGGCCATGGGGGCCGGGGCTGCCAAATCAGCCATAGCGAGCGCTTTGCGATTCATGGCCCTGTCGTTGAAAACGCCGTACGTGGAAGACTTAATCCTCACGAGGGCTAAATCATCCAAGGTTGTCCCGTACTTAGCCATATGCCCTTGTGCAAACATGGCATAATAAGCGGGCATCATCGTACCGAAAGGCGCTTCCCACTGGATGTCGGCGCCACGCCCCATTCGCTCCTGCGACTCGGCGGCGCTGATTTCCGACATCTTCTGAAAACCGAGAACCATAACCATGTCATGGAGACCCGCTTTTACAAGGGAATACGCCAGACGAATACCGGTTGTGCTCGACGAGCAAAGCGACTCCACGTAAAAAGTAGGTTGCGGATTCAATCCCAAGTATTCCGCAAAAACACCCGAAGGCGACCTCTGCTTGTCATATTCCGGCGCAGAACAAACGATGGTCGCGTCGATATCTTTTGTCGTGACATTCGCATCCCCCATGGCTTCCTTAAAACCTTCGAAAACCAGTTCCCGAACGGATCCCGGATAGGCACGAACAAATTTACTTTGCCCAACTCCTATAATTCCAACTTTACTCATGTATATCCTCCTAGTTGATAATTGATAAACCTATTTGCCCTTATAAACGGGTTTTCTCTTTTCCAGAAATGCTTTCATTCCCTCTGTTTTATCTTCACTGGCAAAGGCCAACGAAAAACAGGCATTCTCAATGGAGCGGGCCGTGTGCAGGTCCGCATCGGCTGCATTTTGAACAGCATACTTTGCCAGGCCTATGGCTACGGGGCTGTGTTTTGTCATCATCCCGGCCATCTCCATCACCGTTTCCATTAACCGCTCGTCCGGGACAACCTGATTGATAAAATTGATCCGATAGGCTTCGTCACTACCGATCATCTTGCCCGTCAGTACCATTTCCTTAGCCTTTCCAAGTCCCACCAGCCTTGTAAGTCTTGCTGTCCCTCCACCGCCGGGGATAATGCCTACATTGATCTCTGCCAGCCCGAATTTTGCGCTTTCGGCGGCAATGCGGATATCGCAAGCCATCGCCAGTTCACAGCCTCCGCCTAGACAGAATCCAGCTATGGCGGCGATCATCGGTTTTCTCGACTGTTCCATCTTGAACGCCAAATCCCATAGTGATGACCTGCTGAATTGTTCTACCGCTGTCTTCTCCACCATAGCAGCAATATCAGCCCCGGCAGCGAAAACTTTCGGTCCCCCTGTTATAATGATCGCCCTGACATCGTCATCCATTTCCATTTCACCCACAGCCTGGGACAATTCATCTCTCATCGCGGGGTTGATGGCATTCCTGACTTCCGGACGGTTCAGGGTGATCACCCCCAACTTTGCCTCGATTATTTTTTCAAGAATAATCGTTTTGTAATTCATCATCTTTCCCTATATAAGTTAAAATTTGACATCGGTGCGGGGCTTCTTCTCTCCCGAAGAATAATCGTACCATCCTTTTCCTGATTTCCGTCCCAGATCGCCACTCTCAGCGAGCTGTTCCAGATTCATGGCCGGCCACCACTTCGGGTCCCTGTAGCTTTCGTATAGGCCCCTGAGAACGTTAAGACCGATATCAAGACCAACCAGATCCGCCACTTCAAATGGTCCCATGGGGTGATTAAGAGCCAGTTTGGCCGCCTTGTCAATGTCCTCAATGCTGGCAACCCCTTCACTGAGGCAACGATAGGCCTCGTTTCTAAAGGCCTGGTTTATCCGGTTGACAAGAAATCCGGGGACATCCTTTACCCTCACGGTCTCTTTTTTCATGGATTTAACCAGTTGCTCCGAGATTTCAAGGGTATCAAGCGACGTCTTAAGGCCTTTGATGATTTCCACCAGTCTCATGGCCGGGACGGGATTGAAAAAATGCATCCCCACAAATTTGTCAGGCCGTTTGACGGTTGTCGCCAACCTCGTGATCGCAATTGATGAAGTGTTGGTGGCGAAAATAGCATCGGGTCGGCATATTCCGTCTAACTTTTCAAAAGCCGCTTTTTTGGGCTCATAATCTTCGGCAATGGATTCGATGACAAAATCCACATCCTTTGCTTCCTCCCAATCTGTGGTTAACTTGATCCTTGACAAAATCGCGGCTTTGTCGTCGGCCGTCATCTTTTCCCTCTTGATCTGCCCGTCCAGACTCTTGTTGATCATCGCAATGCCGCGTTCCATGTTCTTGTGCAGTTTCATTATAACGCTGTATCCCGCCTGCGCGGCGACCTGAACGATGCCAGCTCCCATAGTGCCCGACCCAACGACCATAATTTTCTTTATTGCCATCTTTCACCTCCTGAAATTATTTTTGTTATTCAATCCGGATCCCCATCAAATGGAGATACTTTATTTAGCTGATTGTAAGTGCCGCTTCGGGACATTCCAGAACAATCTCTCCCGCACTCTTAATAATATCCGTATTCATGTAGGCCTGCGGCAAGACTTGTCCGCTATAATATCGCGCGGAGGCGATTTTACCTTCATAAAATGTCCGATCATAATGATTATCCGGAAGCTCCGCGAGCCTCCTCTTCGCTATCAAAGCCTGCTCCATCAGACATTCGGCGACTTGGACCTGCGCACAGACCAATAAAGCCTTTATGGCATAAAGGGGAATCAATTTCTTCTTCACTTCAAAGTCCGAATACCACGAATCGTAAATGCCGCTTATTTCTTCAAGGCAATCGTATCCTTTCTGCAAGGCTTTCATTTCTTCTTGGAAGCCCGGCTCATTCTGATTTGTTTCAATGAATTCTTTAATGGTGGACATCCACAGGGCAAAAGGTTTTCCGCTTTTCATCCTCATTTTACGCCCGACCAGGTCGTTGCCGTGCATGAACGACGTACCTTCCCAAATAGTCAGAATTTTTGAATCCCGCAGGTACTGCTCAACCGGATATTCTCTTGTGTACCCCACTCCTCCGAAAATCTGTATGGCTTCCGCGACGAGATTTAAACTGGCTTCGCTTCCATAACATTTCACCAGTGGCGTGAGGATCTCGGCCAGTTCGCCACATATCCGCGATCTTTCAATATCCTTAGAGTTGCTTTGAATATCAAGATAGTAAAAGCCCTTGAAGATCATAGCCCGGATGCCTTCCGTATGGGCTTTTAAATCCAGCAGCATTCTCCGAACATCTTCGTGTTTGATGATCGGCACGCGGTCAGCGTTCTTAATGCCAAAGGGACGTCCCTGAATGCGCTCAACAGCGTACTGAACTGCGTAAAAATAGGCCGCCGTCGCCTGGCAATTCGCGTTATGTCCCGTTCCGATCCTCGACTCGTTCATCATGTGAAACATCATGGCAAGACCTTTGGAAGCACCGTTCTTGTCGGGTGGCGCTCCCACTCTGATGCCGTAACACTCGTCGTTTTCACCAAAATTCAGAAGGGCCGTGGCCTGCGCCTTAAGACCCATTTTATGCTCAATCCCCACAGTGGCCACGTCATTTGCTTTGCCCAGACTCCCGTCCTCCTCAACCCAAATCCGTGGAACGATATAAAGCCCCAATCCCGGCGATCCCGGCGATCCCCCTTCAGGGCGCGCCAAAACCATATGAATGGTATTTTCGGATATGCCCGAATCGCCGCCCGTGATAAACATCTTCGTACCCTTGATTTTATATATAACCGGATCATCCGTGGGAATGGCCTTGGTTATTGCATCCCCCACATCCGAACCAGCACTCGGTTCCGTGATGCACATGGTCCCTTGCCAATCACCGCTGAGCATTTTCGGTAGAAACCGGGCCCTATCTTCTTCCCTGCCAAAGCGGATGATGAGATTGGCCGCCCCGCTCGTCAATTTGATGTAGGACGTCAGCGCCGGACAGGCACATGTGTTCATCTCATGAACGGCCTTATAGATGATTAATGGCATGCCTCCTTCCAACTCGACACATTCGCTGCTTGAGCCCCAACCGTTTTGCTGAATAAAACGATAGGCTTCCTTGTATCCCGGTGCGGGAATGACTTGGCCATCAGTGAATTTTGCGCCGACTTCATCCCCCTTTGCATTGATCGGGCTTACAATTTCACAGGCCACTTTATAGGCTTCGTTCAGCAACATATCGATATCATCCACACTGAAGTTTTCCTTAAAGCGATCACATTCCATAACTTCTTGAGAAGGCAACCATTCCTTCAAAATGAATTTCAGGTCCTTCATATCGTATTTAAATTCCATAGTCCTTAACGCCTCCTCGGCAAAAGAATGACCCGATCAAGAGGTCTCTTCCCGATCATACTACTTAAGTCATTAAAAGTTATCTATAATACTCGTTATCGAGATAATATTCCATTTCCTGTTTAGAGTATGAGCGGGTTTTACACCCACCCATACTCTAAAGTATTACTGAACATACTTCGATTAATTCTATGCCATTTTCTTTGCTATATCTTCTCTCAGAACGTACTTGAGAACCTTTCCTGTCGGCGTTCTCGGAAGCTGACCGATGGCTTCGATCCGCTCGGGCCATTTATATTTGGCCACGCCTTCCTTCTCCATGAAAGCCTGAACTTCTTCGATTGTTATCGCTTCGCCCGGCTTCAGTTCCATATACGCACAACATTTCTCTCCAAGTCTCACATCGGGCATCCCGACCACCGCCACGTTCTGTACCTTGGGATTCTTGTATAGAATGAACTCCACTTCCTCGGCGCTGATGTTCATACCGCCACGAATGATGATGTCCTTAAGGCGGGTTGAAAAATGATAGAACCCGTCTTCATCGAGATAGCAAGCATCACCGCTATGGTAAAAACCGTCTTTGTCCCATTTCTGTTTATTTAGATCAGGCCTTTTGTAATAGCCTGCGATGATAAACGGTGCCCGCTGGCAGAATTCGCCGACCTTGCCTACGCCCAGCGCATTGTTATTTTCGTCCACGATCTTCGTCTGGCTGTAGAGCTGCGGCGTACCGATCGTGGTTGACACCAGTTCCGGCGCAAGTCCTACTTCGGTGACGTTGAGATGACCTTCGTTGGAGCCGAAACCGTTCCAGACCAGGCATCCAAATTTCGTCATCATCTGTTTGATGACGGCTGTCGGACAGGGGGCGCCACCACTGGCCACGACCCGCAGCGAACTTAGATCATATTTGTCTAGTTCGGGATAATTAAGCAGTGCGATATGCATAGCCGGAACGCCTGCATAGAGCGTCGCTTTCTCCCTTGAAATCGTCTGCGCCATAGCGGCAGGATTAAATCCATCGAGCAAAATCAGTATACCGCCTACCATAACCATGGAAAGAACGCCGACACTCTGGCCGAAAAGGTTGATCCAGGGAAGGGCCATCACGACTTTGTCGTGGACATTTTCCGTCAGGTGATGCAGAAAGGCGGATCGTTCAAAAGCCTTCCAGTGATTGTGGGTCCGAGGACAACCCTTCGGATCCGCTTCTGTCCCGGAGGTGTAGCACATGGTCAGGACGTCATTGGCATCAATTTTAAAATTCTTGTCGAGATAATCTCCGGCGTATTTTTTTTCGAGTTTGTTTTCCCATAATTTCCCGTATGAGACGGCGCCTTCAGGAACATCCTCTCCAAGAACGATGATATTTTGAAGCTTTTCGTGTTTAGGCTGGAGTCCTTTCATCATGTTAACGTAATTAAAACCTGCATATTCCTTTACTACAATCACAGCAGGCGCCTCCGTCTGACCGAGGACATAATTCAGTTCATGTTCTCGCCATTGCATGGCCAGGGGAACGACACAGGCGCCGATCCGGGCCAGCGCGAATTCCGTGATGATTGCCTCGACGCAATTGGGAATCTGGGTTACCACAAGATCACCCTTCTTGATACCCAGTTCAAGAAAATTCAGGGCCATGCGGTCCATCATGATCCCGTATTGAGACCAGGTCAGCCTCCGCTTCGGATCAATCAGCGCTTCCTTGTTCGGAAAAGCAGCAGCCCAGCGTTTGATATAATCACAAAACGTCCACTTGTCCCAGAAACCAAAACCAGTATAATAATCCACCTGTTCTTTTGTGACATTGCTTTCGATTGCCATTACGACCACTCCTTAAGGGTTGCTGAATTTGCATGGAAGGTAAGGTCCCGGAATCGATTTCCGGGACCTTACTCATCCTTGTGAATCCGTCAGAATACGCTATGGTAGATCTGGGAAGTCTTTCTTCGCCCGCTCCTTGATTATGTAATGCATCTTCTTTCCGGCGGGGTTGAAAGGCAATTCCTTCACGTCAACAAATTTGTAGTACTTCGGCCGCTGGTACCTCGCCAGCCGCGGGTGTGTTTTGCAGTACTCTTCGAGATCCTTTTCCGTAATCGATGTGTCCTTCAGGGCGACATAGGCTACAATCGATTGGCCCCATTGCTTGCTCGGGGCGCCCGTCACAAAGGTATCGATGATGCCGGGATGGTCTTTCAGGGCGTCCTCCACCACGACGGGGTGAACATTTTCGGCACCGGTGATGATCATATCGTCCATGCGGCCGCGGATGGTGATAAACCCTCTCGCATCCCAGGAGGCTGTGTCACCGGGAAGCTGCCAGCCCCTATAGGGGAATCCTTTTGCCATATCCTCGGGTCTATTGAGGTATCCGAAGCAGCCATGCATCGTACGGAGGGCGATTTCCCCTTCCGTCACTCCGTCCTTTGGACAATCGTCAGCCGGATTGTTCGGATCGCCTCTCCGTCCAAGATCGATACGGATGAGTTTGATCGTGTCTTCCGTAATGGGCAGGCCGATGGTACCCGCCATTTCCGGCAAATCCCAGGGTTTCAGCATGGTTACCCAATGCTGGTCCGCCGTTCCGTAGCCGTTGTAAACACCGGGGCAGAGTATCTTCATGCATCGCAGGCAGGAGTCCTGATCGAGCGGGGAGCCCATGGAAATCAGGGCCCGGAGACTGCTCACATCGCGCGGCTCCTTCTCCTGCGTCTGGCACATCCGCTCGTAGATCACGGGGGCGCTGACCATGTGCGACACCTTGTATTTCTGGATGTAGTCCATAGCCAGATTTTCATCGAACGCCTTCATGATTACGACGGAGCCCCCACAGTGGAGCATGGGAATAGGACCTGTTGTATTTCCGCCCCGGTGGAAAAGCGGATTCGTAGCCAAGCTGACGCACAGATTGTCAATCTTGTGCAATCCGGCATTCATCATGCAGTCAAAAAAGATACAGGCGTTACTCAAATAAAATCCCTTGGGCAACCCCGTCGTACCGGACGTGTAAAGAAGAAGGACAGGATCAAACATCTTGACATCCTTTTCCGTCGGCGGAGCCGTCTTGGGTTTCCCCTCGATAAACTTCGCATAACTCACATGTCCCGCCGGAACCTCACCCACGCCGACCATCACGCAGACCTTCGGTTTGATCTTGCACGAATCAATGGCCTTCAACACCATATTCTTCAGGGCAACATCATAGACAAAAACCTTGGTTTCACTATCATCCATGAGTTTTGAGACCTGCCCTTCGGGGAGCATAAAATTCTGGGACGCAAATACGCATCTTGCCTTGGCAGAGCCCATGTACAGAATAAACCATTCATAGCAGTTGTAAAGATCGCCCATGATGGAATCGAACGTCGTAAGACCTGCATCGAGAAGAGCGTGGGCAAACTGATTTGCTTCTTCATCCCACTGCCTGTATGTTAAGGTTTTATTCGTTAATGGATCGATAATCGCAGGTTTATCCGGCCACTTCTGCAAGTTACGGAAAAGCTGGCTCGTAATTGTATAATCCTTTTCCCAGATCTCTTTTAAAATCGAATAATCTACTGCTTTTCCCATTACTCTCCTCCTTTTTTTCGATAAACGATCGGTATGGATTCACTCCTCCCCATGAAGCAATGAACGGTCAACCACACATGTCCGCTCCGACTGCTCCGATCACCTCCTTCCTTTTCACATAATGCACGCCCTAAAACGGCTTTTCATACTTCCCTGAATATCTATTTGTTTTTGTAGAGATAGGGAAGATAGTCTCTGCCAAAGATCTCCCGTAGAGCTACCAGTTTCGAGACCTGAGAGGTCCCGTCGGCGATTTCAATGGCCAGAACATCGCGTAACCGCTGTTCCAGTGGAAACTCATTCGTGTACCCGGGATGACCGTGCAGAACGAGACAGTCCCGGATGGCGTTGGTGGAAAACCTCGGCGCCATCCATTTCACCATTCCGGCAACCTTTGTGCTTGATTTTCCCTGGTCTCTCAACCAGAGTCCCTGGTAACAGAGAAGGCGCACAGCTTCGAGCATGCTGATATGTTCTATAATGGGGAAAGAAACACCTTCGAAGGTGGCGATGGGCCTGCCGAAGGTAGTACGCTGCTTCGCATATTCGATTGTTTCTTCAAGGGAAACCATGGCAGCCGCAATCGCTTCCAGGGCAAGAAGAATACGGCTGATATCGAATCCCTGCATGCCCATGACAAACCCTGTTCCTTCCTTGCCGATTAAATAATCTTCAGGGATCGCGACGTCATCCATGAAGATGGATCCCCTGGCAACGGATCGTACGCCCATGTCCTCATATGATTGCAGTGTTACGCCGGGATAATCCGTCGGCACTACGAAGCAACTGATACCTCTGGCGCCTGCGGCGGGGTCCGTCTTTGCAAACACAATGGCAAAATCAGCATCCATCATGGCCGTGATGCCGGCTTTTTCACCGTTCAGAATATATTTGCCCCCTTTTTTGACCGCCGACGCTTTCATGGCCACGGCATCCGTTCCCGATCCGGGCTCCGTGATGGCAAAAGCAGGAATCTTATCCCCGGCGATGAAAGGAAGGAGAAATTCTTTTCTTAATTTCTCGCTTCCCTGGGCAAGAATCTCCGCATCGAGATGTCCCACCACGAAGGTTGACATGGTCAAGCTGCAATCTCCCCGCGATACTTCCTCGCAGACCATGCCCTCCGTTACATACGAGGCACCCATCCCGCCCTTCTCAGGAGGAATGGTCATTCCGATTAGGCCTAAATCGCCTATCTTTTTGTTGATATGCTTTGGATATTTCTTTTCCCGGTCCCATTTCGTATAATAGGGAGCCACTTCCTTCTCCGTAAATTTTCTGACCATGTCGCGCAGGGCAAGCTGTTCCTCATTAAATTCAAAATCCATAATCACTTTCCTTCCCTGTTCTCATTTTAGCTTTTTCACCTAGCGTTTTAAACCATATTAAGACCACCGCTCACGCTCAAAACCTGTCCGGTAACATAGCTCGCCTTGTCAGAAACAAAAAAGGCCACGGCCCCGGCGATGTCCTCGGGCTGGGCCAGACGGCGCAACGGTATGGCTTTCTTTAGCCCCTCGGCAATGGCCGGATTGTCGCCGGCAACGGCGGCAAATAGCGGGGTGTCGGTCGGCCCCGGAGACACGCAATTAACCGTAATACTATAGCGTGCCACTTCCCGCGCCACAGTCTTCGAAAAAGCAATGATTCCTCCTTTAGCGCCGGAATATACAGCCTCACCGCTTGATCCCACGCGCCCGGCATCGGATGCGATGCTGACAATCCTTCCGTACTTACGTTCGATCATTGCAGGAAGAACCGCCTTGAAGCAGTTGATCGGCCCCTTCAAATTGATGGCAATCACCTTGTCCCAGGTAGCAGGCTCGCTTTTGATAAAGGGCTCCATCTTGTCCCAACCCACATTGTTTACGATGATATCAACGCAGCCGAATGCGGCAACCGTATCTTTCACCATTTTTTCGCACTGGGACAGATCCGTTACATCAACCGTAACGGCAATGGCTTCCAGGCCCATCGCCTTGATCTCTCCGGCTGTTTTTTTTGCCGTTTCTGGATTCAAGTCGGCCACGCAAACCTTAGCTCCCTCGCCAGCCAGTTCAAGGGCAATAGCCCGCCCGATCCCCTGTCCCGCACCTGTTACGATCGCTGCTTTGTCTTTTAATTTCATATGTCCATCTCCTCTTTTTAGATCACTGTTGTCGGCATAGAATTATTTTACTTCTTCCCGTAAGTCCCCGTATCCGTCAATTCAATCAGCAGACCCTTGCCGCTCTTGGGGTGAATGAAGGCCACACGATCGGGACCATCGTACATTTTGCCGATAATTTTGAGTCCCTTCCCTTCCAGTTCCGCAACCAGCTTCTCGAGGTCATCGCAAAGAACCGAGATATGATGATAACCGCCGTTGGGGGCGTTCTTCATGAACTGTGCAATGGCGCCATCCGGTCCGGTGGGCTGCATCAACTCGAATGTAGTATCTTTGATTTTCACGGAGGAAGATACCTGCTGCAATTGAGGATAGTCGACCCGTTTCACTTCCTCAGCGCCGAATGCATCCTTCATAAAATTCAGCGTATCGTCGAGGTTCTGCACTGCAATTCCAATGTGATCTATTCCTTTTATCATTGCGTACTCTCCTTATGTTAGGTAGTTTCACTACAGGGGAACATTTCCATGCTTTCTGGGAATCTTCTCCTGCGGCTTATCCCAGAGCAACTTCAGCGCCCGGTAAAGATGCGCTCTCGTATCCTGGGGTCTGATGAGAAAATCGATAACCATCTTGCCGCCGTATAGGTAGGGGGAATTGAACTTGTTGCGATATTCCTCAATCTTCTCCTGCTTGGCCGCCTCCCTGTCTTCTGCGGCCTGCAGTTCCCTCCGGTATAAAATCTCGACGGCGCCTTCGGCGCCCATAATGGCCATCTCGGCAGTGGGCCATGCATAGGAAAAATCAGCCCCCATCGTTTTGGATCCCATGGCCGCCCAAGAGCCGCCATAAGCCTTCCTGACAACGACGAGCAACTTGGGAACTTCCGCCTCGATATATCCGTACAGCATCTTCGCGCCATGCCGGATAATCCCTTTATACTCTTCCTTCACCCCGGGCAGGTAGCCGGGAACATCAGCCATTGTCAGGATGGGGATATTGAAACAATCGCAGAAACGATAGAACCGTCCCGCCTTGTCCGAGGCATCACTGTCAATGGCGCCAGCCATGACCATGGATTGATTCGCCACGACACCGATGGGATAACCGCCGATGCGCAAGAATCCTGTAATCATATTACGGGCAAACCGGGGCTTGACTTCAAAGAAATCGCCTTGATCAGCGATCGAACGGATGACACGCTTCATATCGAAGGGCGCCCGCGTCGAATCGGGAACAATCGTTGCGAGATCTTCGCAAATCCTGTTAGGATCATCGCCAGTCTCGACGATAGGCGGCTTCTCATCGCAGCTTGAGGGTAGAAAGCTGAGAAGCTTCTTGACATCGTCAAGGCATGCCTGCTCACTCTTTGACACAAAATCGGCGACACCCGATATCTGGCTGTGCACCTTCGGGCCGCCAAGCTCATAGCCCGAGATATCTTCGTGGCAGACTTCCTTGATGACCCGAGGCCCGGTGATGTACATCTCGCTCGTTTTATCAACCATGAAAATAAAATCAGTCAGGGCCGGAGAATAACAGCCGCCGCCGGCACATGTCCCCAGGATGCAGGATATCTGTGGAACAAGGCCGGAACTCCGGACATGCTCATAGAAAAGAAGGCTGTATGTCCCGCTCCCTTCCTGAATTCTTGCTCCGGAGGTATCTACCAAGCCGATCATCGGCACTCGGGTTTTTGCCGCCAGCTTCTGGGCCTGCGCGATCTTTGAGGCATTACTCAAACCAATGCTTCCGCCCAGTACCGTGAAATCCATGGCGTAAACAAAAACCGTTCTACCGTTGACGGCCCCGTATCCGGTGATGACCCCGTCTCCGTACGGGCGCTTCTTTTCCATTCCAAAATCATGGCACTGGTGCTGAGAATACATATTGGTTTCAACAAATGTCCCCTTGTCAAAGAAAAGATCGATCCTCTCCCTTGCAGTCAGCCTCCCTTTCTTATGCTGATCTTCGGTGGCTTTCTCGCCGCCGCCGGCCTGGATCTTTTTCTCGGTTTGCTCCAGATCTTTTATTAATTCTTTGACGTTCATGTGCTTCCCTCTTTTTCATTTTGTGGGGGGCTTTTGCAGCCCCCCTCTTGATTCTCAATTATACTTCTTCCAGATTGCCGACTTTCCACTGCTTCAGGTTGACACCCGCCCGCTCCAACTCCGGTCCCAGAATGCGGACGGTATTTTTCCAGAACATGTTTTCGAGGACGCCTTCCCGCCAACCGAACTGCATGTGCTGGTAAATGATCCCATCCAGAGGAAAGAGGTTGAACTCGGAGCCGAACATGTATTTGTCCTTTTGACGGCGGTTCGCCTCATAGACGGTCTTGGGGGCGTTCTCCGGCAGGTAATTCGGCCAGATGCCCGAAAGCTCGCGGAAGATGTTGCCCTTGTGACGACACAGCAGAACGGCATCCTCGTCTCTACCGTCGGAGCAGTGCAGCATGATGATCTTCAGGTTCGGAAAGTCCGCGGAGATATCGTCGATATCGGGGATGAGCTGCATGGTGTATTTGACTTTCGTTCCGAGGGCGCCCGGCGCACCGCTGCCGAGCCCGGTAAAGCCGGTATGAAGCTGGATCGGCATGCCCAGTTCCTGACAGGCATCCCAGAGGGGATAGAACTGCTTGTCGTTTACACTAAAGGCCTGACCAACCTGCTGGAATTTGAGCCCGACGAGCTTAAGTTCCTTGCAGCAGCGTTCTGCCTCTTTAATCGCCTTATAGCCCTGCCAGGGATCGACGGAGCCCCAGCCCGAGATGACCGTATCAGGCCACTTGTCCCGCATGGCCGCGATCTCGTCATTGGTATTATCAGCATAGAGAGGATCGTCCCCCATCGTCGTTTTCGCCGCCCATGCGCAGGGCATGACTTTGACGCCGAGTTCCTGGAAGGGTTTCACCCACTCTTCTTCTGTCGGCAGAGAAGCCGAAATTTGCTCAGGTGTGATATCCTTTTTGCCGTAAAGGTATTTCTCCAGATGGACCCGAAATTTCCCCAGGCTCCGCCAGCCGGTCTTGGTATAGGGATGGGTGTGAATGTCAATGATCGGGGGCATCCCCTTCCTTGCACCCATGATCATCGCATTCAGTTCAGGATCCATTTTCAACATTTGTTTTTTCAAGACGAGTTTATCAAAGTGTTTCTTCTGTTCTTCGTCCATCTCCAACATGCCGTAACGTTTTTTCTCTGCCATAATTTTGCTCCTCCTCCTTAAATTCTGATAATTTGCGAATTCAGTCTTACCGCAGCCGAACTGCGTTTACATCACGTACCGAAACTGCCATACCACCATTTCGTGTCTGCTTACGGAATCTTAGCTTGGAGAACAATCCCGGATCTTTCCCTCTTGCAGGTCTGTCTGCTATTCCAAGACCACAAGCACCGCATCCGGTTCGACTTCGTCGTTGGCCTTTACCATGATTTCCTTGACCACTCCGTCAATGGTGGCGAGGATCGGATTTTCCATCTTCATGGCATCCAGCATCAGGAGCACATCGTCCTCGGCTACCGTGTCGCCAACTTTCACGTTGACCTGTAAAACCTTGCCCGCCATCGGCGCTAATATCTCCTCACTCATGATACACTCTCCTTTATCTCTATTCTTGGATTCAATCCTATTGACCCATCGCCTTCAATTTCTCGATCAGGACCGGGACAACGACCTTGTAATCCGCCACGAGTCCCAGATCCGATATTTTGAACATATTCGCATCGGGATCCCTGTTGATGGTCACGATTTTTTTCGAATTGATACAGCCCGTGATGTGCTGGGCCGCGCCGGAAATGCCGATAGCGATGTACAGTTCTGGACTCACCATCTTTCCTGTCTGTCCGATTTCCATACTCAAGGGCACCCAGTTCTCGTCAACGGGAACACGTGTAGCTCCGACTACGCCTCCGAGCAGATCTGCCAGCTCCTTGATCATGGCGAATCCATCCGGGCCACCGAGACCTCCACCTCCGGACACTATTACTTTGGCGTCCTCAAGCTTGACCCCTTCCGCTTCCATCCGCTTGGCTTCAATGAGTTTCACCTTTATCGCACCGGCACTGGGAGCATCAGCCAGGATAATGGTTTCGCCCGTGCGACCGTCCTGCGGTGTTGCGGCCGCCATAGACTTCGCGCGGATGGTATTAATCTGAAGCAAGCCTGCAGTGGAAGCCATCACGGAAAGTGCCTTACCCCCAAAAGCTGGTCTTGTCTGCAGGAACCGTCCCTTTTCGGCCTCAAATTCAACAGCGATGCAATCCATTGCGAGGGCCGCACTAAGTCTTGCGGCAACGCGTGGAGCAACGTCGCGCCCCAGATCCGTCTGTCCCATAAGACAGAGGGCGGGTTTGATTTTGGTACACTGGTCACACACAAAAGCTGTGTAAGCGTCACTGTTGAACTCGGCATAACCGGCATTGGAGGCGACCAGCACCTTGTCCGCCCCAAGGGCTATGCCTTCGGTTGCCAGGGATGCAGCCGCTTCGCCGAAAAGCACCAAATCAATCTCGGCGCCAGTCTTGTCCGCAAGCGCTCGTGCGCCGCCGAGCAGTTCCCGGGTGATGGATGCCGTCTTGCCTTTTTCCATTTCTCCGACAACGAGTATTGTCTTATTATTATCCATATATCTTTCCTCTTAAGGTTTGATCGCCAGAATTTTTTCCGCCAAAAGTGCGGCTGCTTCCGCCGGATCTTTTCCGGTCACCATTTCACACGTCCTCTGGTAGGCAGGGATAAAGAGTTTAACGAGGGAATTACGGGCTGCTGCCAGTCCTGTTTTTGCGGCTTCCGCACTGACATCGGCGGCGCCCCATTTGGAGAACTGTTTCCTGGCTGCGATAATGATCCCCCTGCCGGAGGGAATTCGGGCCTGTCCCATCTCGCTGCTCAACGTCACAAGGGCGGGAAGCGGAACATCGAGAACCTCCGATCCGTTTGTCATCATCCGTTCTACCTTCAGTTTTCCGTCCAAGACCTCGATTGCCTTGGCACGGACAACCAGAGACACCCCAAGGTATTCTGCCATTGCCGAACCGACGACGCCTGCATCCCAGTCCGCCGCCTGCCGCCCACAGAGAATCAGATCAAAGGTTCCGATCTTCTTCACCGCCTGTGTCAGGATATAGGCCGTGGCAAAACTATCCGAACCATCGAACGCGGCATCATTGAGAATGAAACCTTCATCGGCGCCCATGGCGACCGCTTTTCGCATGACGTCTTCGGTAAACTTCGTGCCCAACGTCAGGACCGTCACCTTGCCGCCCTTGGCCTCCTTGATCTTCAAAGCGGCTTCAACGGCCAGGGCGTCATAGGGACTCATGACGAAAGGCATGCCTTCCGGCGGAATCACTTCGTTCTTCTTGCCGTCAACGGCAAACTTGGCCGGTGGAAGTTCAGGATCGAGAACCGGCTTGATGCATACAATGATTTCCATTTTTCCTCCTTCAACCGTATTGATAACAGACACCGAATCCTCCGCGGGGGTTCACCCAGTCGATGGCGCCCTCATCGCATGAAAACCGGCAGCTACCGCACTCCAGACACCCCTCATAGGAAAAGGTCAAATGCCCTCCCTCGCCTCGTATAGTGTAACACTCGGCAGGGCAGGCGTACATACAGGGTTTGAGATCACAACTCTTACATTTCGCTTCATCCACACGAATGTGGACTTCCCGATCGATATCAAATTTGTTCAACGCTAATTTTTCTTCTACTTTCACAGTGCCTTCCTCGCTTTCATGGCATCCGCAGCAATCTGCCAGAGGCTGACTTTGCCTTGCATGGATTTCCATAAGGTCTCAAAAGTGTTTTTCCGCGGCTTGCCGTCGCTGTGAAAGATATTCCTCATCAAACCGCAGGCAAGTTCCGGGTAGGCATTATAGATCCTTGGATTCTCCAGAAAATGGGGGGCGCGGCGGAAGGTTTCGAGATCCTTGAGAACAAAACGGCTTTTAAGCAGCAGCTCGTAGTTGCTCAGCGATGATGACGTGAAATCCCCCTTCTCTTTGGCCCGGATCACAGTTTCACCTGCAGCGATCCCCGCAGCCATGGCAAAGTTAGCCCCTTCCAAAATGAGTCCTGTCCCAAGCACCATGGCTGCTGCATCACCGGCTACAACGATACCGTCCGCGTATAGCTTTGGCATCATCTCGATACCGGAAACAGGAATGAGGTGGGCCGAATATTCCAGTGTCTCCCCGTTGCGCCACAGGGGACGCACGGCGGGGTGTTCTTTGAATTCATCAATGAGGTCGGAGGCCTTCACCTGGTTCTTCAGGAGGGCGCTCAGTTGCACCACGACACCGACCGAAATGCTATCCTTATTGGTATAGACAAATCCGCCGCCGGGAAGCCCGCGGGTACAGGAGCCCACAAATTCCATCACCACCCCTTCGTTACCGGTGACACTGAAACGATCTTCGATCACCTCCCGCGGTAACCGAATGACTTCCTTGACCCCCTGCTTGAGGTCAATGGCCTTGAAGTCACTGCGAAGCTTGGCTTTCGTCGCCAGCAGCGAGTTGACGCCGTCCGCAAGCACAACCACGTTGGCCAGGAAATCCTCGTCACCGACCTTTACGCCTTTGATCTGGTTGCCTTCGAAAATAAAATCGGTGACTTCGAGACCCGTGGCGATGATCGCCCCGGCCTCCTCCACCTTGCCGCCCATCCATCGGTCGAATCGGGCGCGCAGGATAATAAAGCCGGGAGCGGCGTCAAAATCACCGTGTGAAGATTTAAAATCTACGGACAGGCAGTCCTCCTTCGTCATAAAGGAAATGACGTGGCGGCTCAGAAACCGCTCGACAGGGGCTTCCTTCCAGAAACCCGGGAAGAGCTCATTCATCACCGGCCCGAAAAAGGCGCCGCCCCACATGTTCTTGGCCCCGACGTATTGCCCGCGATCCAAAACCAGAACGTTCAGGCCCGCCTTGGCCATTGTATAAGCCGCAGCGCAACCTGCCGGCCCGGCACCTACAACGATCGCATCAAATATATCCATCTCGGAAAACCTCTATCAAATTCAGGGTAAGGCGGCCCATGGTCCAGGATGGGCAGTACATCGCAGGATGGATCGTGTCCGCACTAACAAACCTGCCGTCTTATTGATTCCGCTTACCGCGGCACCACGGCGTCGATCCCGGTCTCGATCCGACCAATTATCAGCTTGTGGACGTGGGCCGTCCCGCCGTAAATGATCGGCGCCATGCAGTCCCGGTACAACCGCTCCAGGGGATATTCGTCGCTTATCCCGTATGAGCCGTGCAGCTCCACGGCCGCCGTGGCCGATCTCCTCAGCATTTCCATGTTGTGGTACTTGGCAATCGACGTCTCCTTGGCTACGTTCGCTCCCTTATCCTTCAGATACGAGAGCCGGAAGGCCAGCCAGCGGGAGGCCTCGAGGGCGATGACCATATCGGCAATCTTATCCTGAACGAGTTGGAAGCTTGCGATAGGTCTATTGAACTGCTTGCGGTCCTTACAGTAACTAACGCTTTGGTCGAGACAGCACTGAATTGCCCCGACGGCGGCGCAGGCGATGCCGAATCGTGTATGCTCCACGTTGGCAAAGGCCGCCCGCATCCCGAAGCCGCCCAACTGGTTTGTCTTCGGAACACGGCAATCGCGGAAAAAGAGCTGTCCGTGGTCATGATGACGAAAGGCCATCTTGTTCTCAATGGGAGCGCGGGTAAAACCCGGGGTGCCCCAATCCACGATGATCACCGCAAAACCCTTGGTCCCCTTGCTCTTGTCGGTCTGGCAAACCACCATGGCGAAGTCCGCATGGTTGGCGTTTGTGATCCAGGTCTTGTTGCCGTTGATGACATACTCGTCGCCGTCCAAAATAGCCGTCGTCTCGATCGCCGTCGCATCGGAACCCGCATTCGGCTCCACGGTCGCAAAGCAGTGTGTTTTCACTCCCATAACCAACCCGGGAAGATACTTCTTCTGCTGCTCATCCGACCCGTTCTGGATGATCGGCAGCATCCCCAACGACGTCCTCGAACACGAACCCATCCCCAAGGAAAAATCATAGTATGCCAACTGCTCCGTTACCAAACCCAAGGTCATCCAGTCCAAATCCAAGCCGCCGTATTCCACCGGCACTTTGATGCCCAAAAGTCCCTGCTCTCCCAGTTTTTTGAACACCTCTGGGGGCATCGCACAATCCCGATCCCATTGCTTTACATAGGGCTGGACTTCACGTATCGCAAATTCCTTGGCCATATCCTTGAACATCGCCTGTTCTGTGGTTAACTCAAGATCCATCTACTTCTCCTTTCTCTATTAATGATTATGCATCCGATAACTTGCAGTCCGGGACCAACTCCGTCGAGCTGAAATCCTAACCGTGAAATCCTCACGTCAAGACGAGAGGGATCTTACTTCGGGTTTTGTTGCCTTAGATTTCTTTTTTCAACTTAATAGCAAAAGACAAGCCAATTCTTAATAACAGCGTTTGTTATCTAAATGATTGATGTATTTGCTTTTTATGGATTTGAGTAAAAATGGAAAGCAGCTTTGTTGTGTAGTTATAAATGTACAGGAAAGATAGAATATGGGCTATAATGCGTTATAATGATCTTTGACGTGATTTCACTTCATGTAGCAATATTCATACACTGCAATGGAATATTATATCTTTTAATTTTCTGATATAGAATTGTTCTGTGCACTCCGAGAATTTTTGCCGCTTCTTGCTTATTCCCTCCAACAGACCGGATAGCATCAATAATAACTTTTCTTTCCACATCAGCTACGGCGTCACGCAAAGGACCTATGTATTTTTGATGGCTGCTGTTTGTTTTCTGGCCCAACTCTCTTATACGCGAGGGAAGGTGCTGCAATTGGATTTCAGGCCCCTCCGTAATAATCAAGGCCCGCTCGATAACATTTCTCAATTCCCTTACATTTCCCGGCCAGGGATAGCGCTGAAGAGCAATCATCGCTGCTCCCGTAATAATTTTGGTAGGCATATTTTCTTTCTGACTCAACTCATTCATCAGAAACGAGGCTATTTCAGGGATGTCCTCGGGGATTGACCGCAAGCTTGGTGTATTGATTGTAAATATGTTCATCCGATAAAACAAATCCATCCGGAAAGTACCCTTTTTAATCATTTCATGCAAATCTTTGTTCGTCGATGCAATGAGACGAAAGTCGACTTTAATGGGCTTTGTTCCACCAACTCGCTCAATTTCCCTGTCCTGTAACACGCGCAAAAGCTTCGCCTGCATATTCAGAGGCATATCGCCGATCTCGTCAAGCAATATGGTTCCTTTGTGTGCAAGTTCAAATTTTCCAGGCTTACCCTCCGGTTTCGCTCCGGTGAATGCCCCACCCTCGTATCCAAAAAGCTCACTTTCAATTAACTCGGCAGGAATGGCCGCGCAATTGACCCTGATATAAGAACCGTCGGCTCGCTTGCTTGCCTTATGAATGAAAATGGCACAGGCTTCTTTGCCGGTCCCTGATTCTCCCGTAACGAGAACAGTGGCGTCACTCTTCGCCGCTTGTAGGGCGGCATTCATTGTTTCCTGGATAAGCGCCGACTTACCCGCTACAAGTTTATCATATGCATAAATCTTCTGGTTCGTAACTTCTTTGCGATAATACTTTAACTGTCCTTCCAATATCTCCAGTTTTTGATAAAGGTCTCTGATCGTATCGAGTTTGTTGAATATCCTTTTACCGAGAACACCAATGATTTTTCCGTCCCGGTCTCGCAACGGAATCCTTGCAACGATCTGCTGGCGGGTTCCAAGCTGGTACGTTGTACCGATTTCCACCTTCCCCGTTATCAAGGTTTCATGCATTCCACTGTTTTTATTGACCTCGGTGATGTGCTTTCCAACCGCCTGCTCCGGAGTCAAACCATACAGTCCGACATTGTACCGGCTCATGAAGCGAATAATGCCGTTTTCATCAATAACTATCGGGCATTCGTAAGGGTTATCGACAAAAGCGTCAAGCAACGTGTCATTAATATACGTTAACCATTTGGGTTTTGAATTTTCTGACATGATCGACACTCCAACGGCAATATGTGCAAGCAGTTTTTCTTAGTAATAATGCGACAATACCCCTTTTTGTTCTACATCAATTATCTTTTTTGTCAAGAAAAAATATTTGGGGAATATTTTGCGTGTTGCAATCCGCATCATTTCCATGTAATTTATTTGAACCAAGAAAATTAAAAGGAACATTATAAATCAATGAAAAAAGAGCATGATTTGCAAAGGCTGTTTTACCCGCAACGAGTGGCTATCGTAGGGGCCGGGGATAACCCCCTCTTAATCAACGGACGCAGTCTGATGTTCATGCTGCGCCACAAAAGCACGGCTCGCATATACCCTGTGAATCCCAACCGCGATACCGTGCAGGGAATCCCCTGTTATCGAAGTATAACCGATCTCCCGGAAGTTCCCGATGTCGCCGTCATCGTTGTGGGTAAAAAATTAGTACCCTCCGCCCTTGAGGAATTGGGGCAACTGGGTTGTTCTTTTGCCATCGTTAATACATCCGGTTATGCCGAGACGGGACCGGATGGACTTGGGGATCAGGAGGAACTGCTTCGCATATCAAGCCGGTACGGCATGCGTCTGGTAGGACCGAATTGCCTCGGTCTCGTAAATCTTATCTCTCCCGTAATACTGAGCTGGTGTGCAACCCTCGAGAGAGAGCCGGGCGATCTTTTGCCAGGAGATGTGGCACTGATTTCACAGAGCGGCGCCATGCTGGGATCCATCTGGGACCGTGCGATGGGATTGGGATTGGGCTACTCCTATCTGTTATCATCCGGTAACGAAACCGACCTCGGGATGGCCGATTTCATGGATTTTTTTGCGCGGGATGAAAAAACGCGAGTGATAACAGGTTTTGTAGAGGCACTGCGTGATCCCGAGAAATTCTTGCGAGCCGTCGATCAAGCTCATGCCAACGGCAAAGCCGTCGTCCTTTATAAGGTAGGAAGAACCGATGAAGGAAAACGGGCGGCCGTTTCTCACACAGGATCCTTGACGGGATCGGATGAAACCTTTGACGCCCTCTGCCACGCCCATGGAATTGTCCGTGTTGACCGTTTGGACGCTTTGATCACATCGGCTCTGGCATTGCGCGCCATGCCTCCGGCCCGAGGCGGCCGCCTTGGAATATTCTGCTGTTCGGGAGGTGCAGCCGGCTTGGCAGCGGATCAGATGCGCGGAACCGGCCTGTCCATCGCACCGGTAGGCCCGGCCTTTGAGCGGGACATGACGGACATCACGAATTTTCAACCGCCCCATAATCCCTTGGACATCATCAAAGGTCCGTTAAAATCTTTTGACGTCATCACGGAGGCCATGAAAAGGTTCGTCCGTGAGGAGAATTTTGATCAGATTATCATCTTGATGACCACCATGTATCTGCAGAAGATAGCGCCGAAGCTGATGCTCGATGGCCTGAAGGACGGGCCTGAAAAACCTGTACTCGCATGCTGGCTGGGCGACAAAGTGGTCAGGAAGCCAAGCGAGGAAATGAGAGAAGGCGGCGTCATCACCTATCACGATGTTGAGTCTTGCCTCGAAGCCGCACGGGCATTGGCCGTCGTTGGTCAACATCGCAAGCGCCTGTCGATGGTATTATCCTATAAGAAACCCCCGAAGGACGCGAAAAGGCGCGCACTGAAGATCATCGAACAATGTGGACGGCGGCTTGATGAGGCATCTTCAAAAGCTATCCTGTGTCTATACGGCTTTCCAATCCCCAGAGGAAAGCTTGTTCGTAATCTTGACGAAGCCATAGAAACCGCGCGGGTGCTGGGATTCCATATTGTTGCGAAAGGTATTTCTCCGGATGTCCTTCATAAAACGGAAGCAAAAGCGGTCTGTCTGGGGATCAGTGGCGAGAAAGCTCTTAAGAAGGCCTTTGAACAGGTGAAAACGGCAATCGAGTCGAAAGGAACTTTGCGCGGCGTCTTGATCGAAGAGATGCTCCCGGAACCGGTTGCCGAAGTCATCGTCGGATGTTCCTTTGACGAACCTTCTTTTCATAAAGTCCTCTTCGGTCTGGGGGGCATCTGGGTGGAAGCGATGAGAGACATCAGCGTCCGACTTGCACCGATTATAGAGGAAGACGCGGAAGAAATGATCTCCGAAATTAAGGGAAGAAAAATTCTCGACGGCATGCGCGGCAAGCCGCCTGCGGATAAAAAGGCCCTCGTCAACGCCCTGGTTTCCCTCTCGACGCTGATCATGGACCTTCATGAAGAACTGTGGGAAATTGATGTGAACCCCCTTATGGTTTATCAAAAGGGCGCCATTGCGGCGGATGCCCTTCTAACCATTCGTGATAGATGAACCGCCGGTTGACGGGATCACCGCACAGATTACGTCTCGTTCAGCTCATTATATTGGTGTTACTTTTGATTTATGCTGTTCGCGGGGGTCAGTCCAATGATGAAAAACTGTAAACGCTGGAGGTCTTTAAAATGAGAAATTTCTTGGAACCGGAATCTGTTGTGATGATTGGCGCACCCAGAAAAACGGGCCCGGACACCTATAATGGAGTTGAGATGATGCTTCGTTACGGGTATAAGGGGCGCCTCTACCCGATCAACCCGAAAGCCGATGAAATTTGCGGCCTCAAGGTATATCCCTCCATTTCCGAAGTGCCGGAGACAGTGGATTTGGCGATTATCTCATTGGGCAGGGACCACGTAATCCCTGCCTTTAAAGAGTGCATTCAGTCTGGCGTCCGCAGGGTGATTATCATCAGCCAGGGTTTTGCAGATGCTGACCGGCATGGGGCGAAGCTACAGACCGAAATTGTTCGGCTGGCCCGCGAGAGCGGTGTACGGGTTATCGGCCCCAATACGCTGGGTGTTTTAAACAATTTCCGCAATCTCTCCACCAGTTTTGTCGATCTGACCAGACCGAAGAAGGTTCCGCCGGTGTCCCTTATCGCCCAGACGGGTGTTATCCAGGTAGCCTCACAGGACTTCTCGTATCATGCCTGGGGAAAGGCTCTCGACATCGGGAATGCCTGTGATGTGGATTTTGTCGATGCGCTGGAATATTTCGGGGCCGACCCGGAAACACGGTTAATCGTTCTGCACATGGAAGGTATCATCCGGGGCCGGGAATTCCTGAAAACAGCCTCCCGGATATCCTTTAGTAAACCGATCATTGTCTTTAAAACCGGCAGGACCAAGGCCGGGGCCAATGCCGCCCTTTCCCATACGGGTTCTCTTGTCGGGGAGGATGAGATCAATGACACTGCTTTCAGCCGCGCTGGCATTATTCGTGTAAAGAATGCTTCCGAATTAAAAGATGCCATCCGCTCTCTTATCCAGTTTGAAGATATGGAGGGGTCTCGGCTGGGCGTCCTGACCCCTACCGGCGCGGGAGGCATCATGGCGGCAGACGCCTGTGAGGATTTTGGCTTGACGATCGGAGAATTGCCGGAAGGGCTTGCGGATAAGCTTAAGAAGGGGCTGCCTGACTGGGTGCATATCGGCAATCCTATCGACATCTGGCCCGTAGGCATGCTCGGGGGCGGTTACTCCCAGGCTTACAAGATGGCCCTGACGGAACTGCTGAATTCACCGAAAATCGATGGCATCATGGGAATGACGGTTCACCTGGACTCTCCTCTTCACGCAAATATTGACATCGTTGAGGCGGTGGCATCCGCCCGGCAGGAAACGGGGAGCCGGAAACCGATCGCTATGTGGGTATATGGGTGGGATACGGCCCGCGCCGCAGAGCTATTAGAATCTACGACCGGTGTCGCCTGTTTCGATTCCATCGAGCGGGCAGTGGAGGGATTATCGTTTTGTTACCGCTACCATCAGATCAGGAAACGGGAAATCTCTCCCCCTCGTATATTTTCTTATGAACACGCAACAGTCGAATCGCTGCTTCGTAAGGGGAGGGAGCGCAGGGTCCTGCTGGGAGAGGATGCACTTGCTCTCCTTTCTGCCTTCGGGATTCATGTGATTCGGGGAAAGATCGCCCGGAATTGGAAGGAAATTGAAACAGCGACTGATGCACTTTCCTATCCGCTGGTTCTGAAGTTATTCGGTGAAGCCTTTCTTCACAAGAGCGAGTGGGGGGGTGTTGTGACAGGTATTCGCAATAAAAAGGAGCTTCATCAAGCCTTTCAGGGCATGAAAGAAAAGGTACGTGACCGCAATCCAAAGTCGAAAATCGGCTTCCAGGTGCAGGAGCAGGCCAAAGGAAAGGAACTCCTCCTGGGTCTTAAGCATGCTTCTCAGTTCGGTCATATCCTCGCCTGCGGTCTTGGAGGTATCTACACGGAGGTCTTCAAAGACATCAGCCGTGAACTCGTGCCCATCGGAAGGCGGGAGGCGGAAAGGATGCTCTCGTCCCTGAAGGTCTATCCTCTCCTGAAAGGAGTCCGCGGCGAAGCCAGTGTCGACTGGGAGGGACTCCTGGACACTCTGGAAAGAGTGTCTTTCCTGGCCGCTGAGGTCCCTGACATTGAGGAGCTGGACATCAACCCCCTCATGGCGGATGCTACAGGCTGCATGGCCGTTGATGCGCGGATACTCTGGTGAGGTAAAAAGAAGTTTCGAGTTGTAACCGGCAGCGGCCTTGATTTGATGATCCAGATTCCCAAGTGATCGAGGATGGACTGGATCACCGACGGGTCTGCCATGTTGCTCATGACCCGTATGGCGCCATTGCTGCGGATGCCCTCCTGAACATTCGCAAGAGCTGAACTACCGGTTGACTAGATCACCGCGCAGATTGCGTTTCATTCAGCTCCTTCATGAATTCCTCCAACGTTACAATTTTGAAGAGGGGATAAAGTGGATTGCTTCGATACATGTTCATCGCCGTCCGGTGAATCTCCTCGCTATAGCTCGCACTGCAATCCTCGATAATGTAGGCCCGGAAGTCATTTGACAGAGCATCCAGGGCAGAGCTCAGCACGCACCAGTGGGAGTTGATGCCTGTAAGGACTACAGTATCTACATTGAACAGGCGCAGGGTCTGATCAACATCGGTCTTGAAGAACGTGCTGAATCTGCGCTTGTGGCTGTAAATATCTTTGTCGGTATGAGACAGCCCATGGTATAAATCGGCGCCTTTGGTTCCCCGGATGGAATGCTCTCTCATCTTTCCTTTAAAGATAAAATCGCCGTGCATGAAACTATCCATGGAAAAAATAACGGGGATATTCTTGCTTCGGGCGATATCCGTCAGACGATTGATATTGGGGACAATCGCTTTCGCAAAAGGCGTCACAGGATTCCGGTGTTCTCCCGAAAAGGAGTCTTCGAGCATGTCAATCACAATAATAGCTGGATTCATTTTATCCCTCCCGATTTTCGTATTTTATCAATAAACGTGTCCCCCTCTTCTCCATGCAAAGCCCGTATGGCGTGAACGGTATGGGCATGGGCAACCTTCCTGCCGGCCTCATCGAATATATCGGCTTCAAGAATGGCCGTGTGGCGCCCTCTATGCACAACCCAGCCTCTTGCTTTCAACATCCCCTCCTCCACCGGCATGATATAATACACGTTGAGGCTCTGCGTAGCAATGGATTCGTTAGCTTTTATGACCGTCACGAGCGACAGACTGCAGGCCGAATCAGCCAGCGATGCAATCGCACCCCCGTGCGCCCTCCCGTAAACGCTCTTGTGGCTCTCCTTCATCTCCATCGTCACTACACTGCCTCGTTCTGAAAATTCGACCAGTTTAATCCCCAGATGCTGGTAGTAGGGAGATGCATTCATGGCATCTTTTATCTTGTCAAACGCCATTTCATATCCCTTAAAAGTCATTTTTCACTCCTCCAATATGCGTCACCGTAAAAAAAACGCATTGCAGTGTTTCGCATTTGTGTTTTAGAATACATACATATAGTAATTCTGGTTATATGATACAATAAACAGGTTAAACAATTCAAGTTGTTATTCCATCTGCGGTCAAAATCATCTTGACACACAAAATCCTTCTTCATATACTCTCACCGTGAAAAAGGAAGTTCCTATCACTCAAAATCGGGATGCTTGCTATAAAATATAAGGGGGAATAACCGTGATTCTGCCAAGCAACGGAAAAATCGCCGATGAACTTTACGCCATCGGCATTCCGGAATTTCCCGCATATCTTCTAATGGGCGAAGAACCAGTCCTTTTCGATGCCGGCATGACCTTTATGGGCCCCCTGTATCTTGAGGACCTGAAAAAACACCTGGGCGATGCAAACAGGCTCCGCTTCAATTTTCTCACCCACTCCCATTTTGATCACTGCGGGGCGACGCCTTATCTGAAAAAGAAGATCGGCAGCCTACAGCTGGGCGCCCATCGCCTCGCTGCCGCCACCTTCAAGAAACCTAACGTTATTGAGCTCATTCGGAGTTTAAGTGTTTACTATGAGAATAAGTACGCCGGGCGGATCGGCCTGGAGGATGTGGTCTTCGCTACCCTGAACGTCGAAATCGTGCTGGAAGACAAGATGGAAATCAACATGGGGAAAGGTCTGGAGGTCAGAGTGATCGCCACGCCTGGCCATACAAGGGATTCCCTATCTTTTTACATTCCCCGATACAAAGCGCTCATTACAGGCGAATCCGTCGGCGTCTTCGACAAGAACATGACCATACATCCCGAGTTTTCATCGAGTTACCGGGACTACGATGCCTCCCTGGAAAAGCTTGCGTCTCTTGATCTGAACATCCTCATGATGAGTCATTATTTTGTTCTGACCGGCGCAGACGCCAGGAACTATATGACGAAATCCATTGCGAAGACAATAATTTTCAAAAAACGAATCGAAGATTATCTTGATACTGACAATGGAGATCGGGAAGCCGTGGTGCGCAGAATTTTCCGGGAGGACTTCGAAGCCACCGGGGCGATTCTGCAACTGGACAGGCCCTACCTGATCAACCTCGCGGCCAAGGTCAAGGCCGTGGCCGAGAACAAGTAAGAACAAAACCGTGAGTTTAATGAGGTCGGTTGTCAATAGTGGACACCGAATATTTCATGCCGCCAGTCGTTTTTCATAGAATCATCGGGCAAAACCACACAGTGATGTGTCCGAAGAGGAAACAGAAAGACAAATAAGGACGTGGCTATGACTACTCGTTGGAATAACACGCGAGCAAATGTGACCTCAAATTGTCTTTTTTGTTTCTTATACCCAACTTCGATCTAATTTTGTTTCTATGAAACTCAACCCCCCTGACCGAAATATTTAAGATATCAGCAATTTCCTTACTAGATTTTCCATCCTTTAAAAGGCTTGCGACCAAAACCTCTTTTTGGGTCAACTGCAGGTGCTTTGTGGACAGCTTACGCAGGAACGGAGAGACGATATCCGTAAGATTGGACTCCGCCAAGGACGCATACTTCAATGCCATCGCATCCATCCGATGTTTCTTCATCTGGCGAAGGCACGGCATAATCAATTCGTTGATGTTATTCACGACATTTTCTTCAATTTCTGATTTATCCACCTCTCTTCTCTTCAATATTATGTTCAAGGCAATATTGGTTTCTTCAAGATTTTGCGTTTTCAGTTCGAGTTCTTGCGTTCTCTGTTGTAAGGCGCCCTGTGTTTTTTTTTGCTCCGTAATGTTTTCATACGTCACAATAAGCGATTTTTTCTTTAAATGCTCACCAATTCTGACAGCCTTGACACGGCATAAAATTTCTCTACCATCCTTGTGTTTGTATACATACTCTGATTCATCATAAACTCTTGATTTTTCAAGAGTGCCATAAGCCATGCGTCCCATTTCTATATAATCCCTGTCGGAACGAAATAGCATTCTCGTCATATTTCCAATCAACTCTTCGGGTTTCCATCCAAAAACTGATTTCACTGCATTGTTCACAAACATGATCTTACGATTCTCCAAATACATGATTGCATGTGGAGTTGCATCCAATATGGATGACCTTAGCTCATCGAACTCTTCAATTTTTCTTCTTGCCTCACTCAGTTCCGTTATATCCATATTGTTTCCGAGAACCGCGGGCCTTCCTTTATAGACGATACTTGTGACTGTTTCCATGATCCACCGGATTTCCCCTTTTCTATTTAACGCTCTATACAAATACGGGGTCGTCCTTTTGCCACCTAACATCTCCCTGGCAAACTTACCGACAGTCTTCCTGTCATCAATATGAACAATGGTATGCGCTTTCCGACCTATGAGTTCTTCCGGTTGACAACCAATTATTGACGTTGCATAATGGTTCAGGTATTGAAATTTTCCATCCTGGAGCACATATACGCCAGCAAAAGTCCCTTCTGCCAGGGACCTATAAAGCGCCTCGCTCTCAAGCAACTTTGATTCTATCCTCCTAAGCGCACTGATATTCTCATAGGTTACAACCACCTTCTTGTTTGTGAGGCTATGGCCGATTATGGCAGCGCTTAACCTGCAGATAATAACACTGCCATCCTTATGTTTACACGGGTACTCAGACTTAACGACTATACGCTCATTTTCAAGGGCCGGGTAGAGCTCCGCGCCGACCTTTTTATATTCCTTCTCCGTGGGGTACAGAATCCTTGTCGACTGACCGATCAACTCTTCGGGTTTCCATCCGAATACTCTCTCCACGGCACAATTGGCGAAAATGATTTTTCGGTTCTCTATCCCAAATGTTGCGTGAGGTACGGCGTCTAGAATGGACAGCGCAAGATCACTAATTATCGAAGCAGCCAATTTTTTAAGTTTCCCTCTATAACAAATAATTATGGTGCTACTTGGTCCGTCCTGATGACGCGGATTTTATCAACGTAAAAAAATTGTTGTCAAGTTATATTTATTTCCCAATCAACTCCAACCCCTGAAACGATCCTTCACCTCTGAAGACCGATGTTTTATGGAGAAATTCCAAGGGGGCGTTAGGGTCTGCCATCCCCTTGGATGTGTTGCCCCACCTGGATTTTCTCCGGTCTATGCGCTGAATAGGGGTTCTCTTTTCTCCACAAAGGCTGTAATACCCTCTTCGGCATCCGCCGTCTTCCCAACGCGGCTCATGCCCCTTCGTTCAAGCTCAAGCTGCTGTTCCAACAATCCCATCATGGACCTGTTGAGATTTTCTTTTACAATCGCAAAAGCGGTTGCCGGGCCTCGGGAAAGTTTCAATGCCACATCCATTGCGACTTTTTCCAACTCCGCGTCTTCGACAACTTGATGAACCAGTCCCAGGTCCAATGCCTTTTTCGCATCGAATGTTGGGTCCAGAAAGGCCAGTTCCGTGGCTTTCCCAAAGCCAATCAACAAGGGAATCGTCATGGACCAAGCCCCATCGGGCGCCAAGCCTATGGAGGTGTAAGCTTGCTTGAATTTTGCCGATGAAGCGCTGATTCTCAGATCGCAGGCAGCGGCCATGCTCAATCCACCGCCGGCAGCCACACCGTTGATGGCAGCAATAACCGGTTTGGGAATTTGTCTGATTCCCACCGTGACATTATGCAACAGCTCCACCAGTTGCCTGATAGCCTCCCCCTTGTCTTTAGCGTTGCCGAACATGGCGACATCTCCACCTGAGCAAAAAGCCTTTCCTACCCCTGTGATAACGATCGCGCGGATATCTCGATCATCCTTGCAGATCTCAAGCGCTCTTGCGAGGTTGCCCGTTAATTCACAATCCAGGGCATTAAATTCTTTTGGCCTGTTGAGCTTGATCACGGCAGTCTTTTCTTTCTTCTCGAAAATCATCTTTGTGAATGACATCACGATTCCCCCTTTAATGATTTTTATTTTTTGGCGCTTAGCATATCCGTCTACATCAGTTCAAAATAAAAAAGAGAGTTAAAAGATCGAAACAAGGATTGCGGACATAAGACCACTACTAGAAAAATACTGTCATACAAGTGAAGATGAACTCGCAATTGCATGTGTTGCTAAAGCTACGGGAAGCAGAATATACAGAAAACCGGTTAGGCCATATACCCCAAGAAGGAGAAGAAAAAATGCAAACTATTACTGAAATGTTAGAAAGCAACGCTAGGTATGAGCCGGACAGGATCGCTGTCATCTTTGAAGAGCAACGTATAACATACAAAGAGCTTAACAAAGAAATCAACAAACTGGCAAATGGTTTAGTCCGAATGGGCTTAAAGAGGGGAGAAGTCGTTATGACGCTCATCCCTAACTCGATCCGTTTTATCATCACCCATTTTGCGCTCATCAGAGCAGGTGTTACGGTCATTCCCCTCAATGTTATGTACACCCCCCACGAGATCACTTACATCGGGCAGGATAGCGGGGCAAGTACGATTGTTGCGAATGCCGATCTTTGGGCAGGCAATGTGTCCGTCAAGGCAGCCCTTCCGGCCCTTAATAACGTAATTATTTCCAAAGGCCAGGCGGGTAAAGGCGAGATCACCCTTGATTCCCTGGTCACCAACATTGAGACCGCTCCGGCGGTTGCTTCGGAACTCGACGACATTGTAAGCGTCATTTACACTTCCGGAACAACGGGCCGTCCGAAAGGCGCCACGCAAACACACCGTTCCATTCTTTCAAACGTCATGGGCTGCTGTACCCGCAACAAATTCACACGTGAGGACCATCTGGTCTGCGGCCTGCCAATGTACAACAATTTTGCCCTAAGCGTGGTCATTATGTCCGCTTTTTATACGGCTGCAACGCTCGTGGCCGTTGACCGGTTCGATGCCCGAAAGGTCCTGGACGCCATCAAAGAACATGGCGGCACCTACTTTGGAGGTACGCCCACGATGTACTCCTATTTTCTCCATGAGTACAAAGAGGGTCATGACGATGTCTCGACACTTCGCGCGGTGAACTCTGGCGGCGCCCATTGTGCGGGCGAAATCATCCGACAGGTAGAAAAAACCTTCGGCGCCACGCATATGGAGGGATATGGACAGACAGAGGGGTGCGGTTTCACGACGCTCAATCCTTATGTGGGTGTGCGAAAAGAGAATTCTGCCGGTCCTCCCATTTCCAACTGCCTTCTCAAAATAGTAGATGACGACGACAATGAATTACCTGTCGGCAAGACGGGTGAAATTACTATTAAGGGCGACTGCTTCTCCATCCACGGATACCTGAACAGGCCGGAGGTCAACGCCGATGTTTACCGGGGTGGGTGGTTTCACTCGGGTGATCTTGGATACTTGGATAAAGACGGTTATCTTTACGTCGTGGACCGCAAACAGGATCTGATCATCACGGGTGGGCAGAACATCTACCCCGCAGAGGTCGAGGAAGAACTCTACACCCATCCAAAGGTGGCGCTTGCTGCTGTAATAGGTATCCCTGACACGGATAAGGGCGAGCTTGCCAAGGCGTACATCGTGTTGAAAAAAGGCCAAACAGCCACGGAAAAGGAGATCATCGATTACGTCCGCACCCGCATCGCCAAGTTCAAAGCCCCGCGTTTGGTCGAATTCGTCGAATCTCTCCCCCAGGGGCCCACGGGCAAGATCCTTAAACGCGAATTAAGGGAAATGGTGAAGAAGAAACAGGATGCATAAATAGCTCGTGTCAACAGACGCGAAAGCAGTTATAATATTCATATAAACGAGATAAAAGAAAGGAAGGGTAAAAAATGGATCCACAAATGTTAAGCGTTATCGGTATATTCGTTGGTTTGGCAACCCTTGTTACCCTGGCGTTGCGGGGATGGAGCATTATTATCATCGCTCCCATTGCCGCGGTGATCGTCCTGTTGTTCTCCCAGGTTGATCTTCTCAAAGGATTGAACGAATCCTACATGAAAGGTTTTGCATCCTTTGCCATGAAGTTCTTCCTTCTGTTTCTCATGGGCACCATTTTCGGCAAGGTTATGGAAGACAGCGGAGCGGCGAAAAAAATAGCGGCCTTCATCCTGCGGATGACCGGTAAGACAAATGAGTTGCATGTGTCCATGGCCATTGTGGCCGTATGCGCCCTGCTGGCCTACGGAGGAGTCAGCGTGTTCGTGACCCTCTTTGTGATTGTTCCGATCGCCAGACCCCTTTTCAAGGAAATGGATCTGTCGTGGCACCTTTTCCCGGGAATTTATTTCTTCGGGATCGCCACCTTCGTCATGAGCATGCTTCCGGGCACGCCGCAGATCCAGAATATCATTCCGACCAAGTATCTCGGAACCACCGCCATGGCCGCACCGGCCCTGGGCCTGATAGCTTCTGCCATGATCATCATTCTCAATTATTTCGTTCTGGGCTGGATAATCAAGAAATCCAAAGCCAAAGGCGAAGGATATGAAGGATCAGACCCCCTCGCCGTAAAATCCTCTTCTATGGCGATTGAAGATGAAAAGAACCTCCCCAATATCTGGCTTTCCTTCCTTCCTTCCTTTATACTTCTTATCTTGTTGAACGTGCTGAAGGCCGATATTATATGGTCTCTTCTCGGCGGCATCGCGGTGGGAATGATCGTTTTCCACAAGCAGCTTCCCGATAAGTTGAAGACCCTGACCATCGGCGGATCCAACTCCGCCATCCCGCTGATCAACACCTGCGCCGATGTCGGTTTTGGCACGGTCGTCGGCGCTGTTATCGGCTTTAAATTGATCTCCGGAGCCCTCATGAGCATCCCCGGCACGCCGCTGATATCTCTTTCCATCGCCACGCAATTCATGTGCGGCGTCACCGGCTCCGCATCGGGAGGGCTTGGAATTGCCATGGAACTCTTTGCCAAACAGTACCTGGCCATGGGAATCAATCCAGAAGTGATCCACCGAGTGGCCAGCCTCGCCACAGCCGGGCTGGATGTCATGCCCCATAACGGAGCGGTTATCACGGCCCTCGCAGTGGTTGGCCTAACCCACAAGGAAGCTTACAAGCCGATTTTTATTCTGGCCTTATTGACGCCACTTATAACCAACGCAATTTCCGTCATAATCGCCACGTTCCTTTACTGATCGGAACAAACCACTGCTCCTTATAGTGGTACGATAAGCTGGCTAAACCGTTTAAGTTGTTATAACGTACCTCCCTCCAGAAAGGTACCATTTGGGGGGAGGTACGTTATGAAAAGTCAAATTGATGATTAAGAATCAAGGATGATCAGCATCCTGAAGTTTATGGCATCAGAGGATCTCGAACCGCGCCAGTCGAAACGACCGGCGCTTTTTTTGGAAGACTGACCTAAATGCATTTGCATTGACAAGGCCCTTTTTATTTTGTAGTCAGAATAAAGGAGTAATTGAGATGCCGCTGAATATCGTCGTCTGCATTAAGCAAGTCCCGGATCCGGAACATTTTGGTAAGATCACCCTCGATCCCTCCACGGGTACCATTCGCAGGACAGGGGTTCCGGTGTTCACAAACCCGCTTGACCGCCATGCCCTGGAAGAAGCCCTACGCATCAGAGAAAAATGCGGCGGCTCTATCACGGCAGTTACCATGGGCCCCCCCCAGGCTCGCAAAAGTCTCGATGATGCCCTTGCCATGGGTGCGGATCGAGGGGCGCTTCTCTGCGATCAGGCGTTTGCAGGAGCGGATACGCTGGCAACGGCATGCGTCCTGTCCGGGGGAATTCGTTCTCTCGGTCCTTTCGATCTGATCCTCTGCGGAAATGAAACCGCCGACGGAGCGACAGCGCAGGTTCCGGCCCAACTTGCGGAGATGCTGGGAATCCCCCATGTGACTAATGCGCGAAAAATTGACATAATAGCGGACGACAGCAGGGCGCTTGTTGAGAGAACAGTCGAGGGTGGCTTTTTAAGGGTTGAGGTGGTCCTGCCTGCGATGATTGCGGTCCTCAAGACGATCAACAGTTACCGCCTTCCCACTGTTCTGGGAATCATGGAAGCTGCGGGAAAAGAGGTTATTGACTTGGGATGTTTCTCCTGTGAATCCATGGGAGTTGATTCCGGCGAGATGGGATCGCGGGGATCGCCCACGCGCTTCGCGGGGATCACTGAATCTGCGCAGCTCCGCAAGGCGGAGATGATCTCGGGAGAGCCGAGAGAAATAGCGGCCAGGCTAATAAAAGAATTGCATCGTATGGATGCATTGTAAACGAAGGGGTTGTCATGGGAGATGTAATCGTCTGGGCCGAACACCGGGACGGCAAGCTTGTTCCCGTATCGATAGAATTGATGGGCAAGGCACAGGAACTAGCCGGACGGATTGAGGGTTCCGTTGCGGCCATCCTCATCGGCCATCGATGCGGCCATCTGGCCGAAACGTTGATTCATTACGGTGCCTCCAGGGTTTTCCTCATGGAGGATGACCGCTTGGCCTTATATCAGAGCGATCTCTACCCCATGGTCATGGCTCAAGTGCTGGAGGACCTCTCACCGGAAATCGTGCTCCTGGGCGGCACATCCATCGGAGCGGATATTGCGCCAAGGGTCGCGGCAAAATTAAAGACTGGTCTTACTGCCCACTGTGTCAATCTTTACATAGATAATATCGATGGTATGAACCAGCTCATCCAGGTGGTACCGGGATGGAGCGGTAACATGCTTATCAAGATCATCTGTCCCGAGAGGCGGCCCCAGATGGCCACCGTGCGTCCTGGCGTCCTGGACATGGGAACAGCGGATGCATCGCGGACAGGCGAGATCGTATTCATCAAGCCAGAATTTACAGACCGGGACATCAGGGCGAATACAGTCGAATTCGTCCGCGAGGAATCCGAAGTCGGTTCCATCACGGAAGCCGAAATTATTGTATCGGGCGGTTTTGGGCTTGAGTCGGCCGGTGGATTCGCACTCATCGAGGAACTGGCGAGCGCTGTTCATGGGGAGGTGGCGGGAACACGCCCCGCCTTCGACCGAGGCTGGATACCGGAATCCAGAATGATCGGCCAGAGTGGAAAAACGGTTAAACCCAGGCTTTTTATCAGCATCGGCGCATCGGGAGCAACCCACTATACAACGGGATTTCTCAAATCGAAAACCATTGTAGCCATCGACCGCAATCCTCGGGCGCCGATCTTCGGCATGTCGGATCTCGGCATTGTGGGAGATCTGAAAGAAATCGTCCCCTGCCTTATTGAAGAATTTAAAAAAGGATCGGAATAAGAAAAACACCTAAAATAAGGAGATAAGCCATGTTTGAACTCACGAAAGAGCAAGAGATGTTGAAGTCTATGGTACGCGAATTTGCGGATACGGAGTTGGCTCCGAAAGCCATTGAACTGGATCGCAAAGGGGAATTTCCCCGCGATGTATTCAAGAAAATGGCATCGCTCGGCCTGCTTGGCATATCGACGTCAAAAGAGTCGGGCGGGTCGGGAATGGGCCACTTGGCGGTGACGCTTGCTATCGAAGAGATGGCCCGAATTTACCCCTCCGCAGCCTTTTTCCTGGAGGTAGGCACCGGCCCCGTGTACGCCATATCCCACTTCGGATCCGAGGAACAGAAGAGAAAATACATCCCTCCCATATTGAAGGGTGAAAAGATCATGTGCATCGCCGCAACGGAGCCGACGGGGGGGTCGGAACTTACGAATCTAGGAACGGAAGCCGTACTCAAAGATGACGGCTACGTTATCAATGGACGGAAGGTCTATATCACCAGCGGAGGAACATCTGATCATTGTCTTCTGCTCGTAAAAACCGGAGAAAAGGCCAGTTTCCTCATGGTGGAAAAAGGAACTCCCGGCTTCACCGTGGGCAGAAGGCAGGATCAGATGGGGTTGCGAGCAGTGGACGTAAGCGAACTCGCTTTCAACGACTGCAAGGTTCCAAAAGAGAACCTTATCGGCAAAGAGGGAGCTGGATTTCCTATTGCCATGACGACCTTTACTGTTGCCCGTCCAGCCGTCGGCGCCATCGGGCTCGGTATTGCCCTCGGTGCCTTTGAGATTGCTTTGAAGTACGCCAAAGAGCGTATCCTTTACGGCAAGCCGATCTCCAGGTTACAGGCCGTACAGTTCCTCCTCGCTGACATGGATACCGAAATCGATGCGGCCAGATGGCTTGTCTATGCCCCTGGAGCGGGTCTTGATAAAGGCATGAGCCCAAGGGATATCGTCAAGCAATCCTCCCGCGCCAAAGCTGTGGGAGCGGATGTAGGTTTCAGTGTTACCCGGAAAGCCATTGAAGTCCTGGGAGGAAACGGCGTCAGTCCGGAATATCACCTTGCCCGGCTTATGAACGATGCCATGGAACTCATCCCTGCCACCGGAACGCAGCAGATTATGAAGATTATCCAGGCAGGAGAAATTTTGAAATAGTTTAAGAATTAAAAGATGGGGATGATACTATCATATTGCTCTCATTTTGGGCGTGTTGAAGTCGGCATATCAGGTGGGATATTTCAAAAGGAGTTTAGGATTATGGCAAAGAAAATGATATCTGATCAACGATACAATAAGGTAGTTGAAGAAATCATTGAAGTTACTGGCTTGGAGCAACTTGCACGCGATCAGATCATCAAGCTCCTCATTACAAGATTCAAAGGAAACGGTTTAGCTCAGCTTGTCGAGTCAATTTTGATTGCCAAGGGATATTCAACTTATTGTAGTCCTGAAGGTCCCGATGGAGGCGTAGATATTATTGCCAGTCAAGGTATGCTCGGAATGGGTTCTCGATTGTGCGTAAAGGTAATGCCTCAAGATGCTCCTGAATCTCTGAAATCGATTGACGAGATTCAGGACTTAATGAAGAAATATGGCGTAAAAGATGGCGTTTTAGTATCTTTGAACGGATTTGAGAACTCGATCTATAGAAAAGTCGATCAAGGATTTTCCAATGTTCGGCTATGGGCAATAAATGAATTGTTGGATGAACTACTTTCTGAGTATGATCATTTGGACGAGAATTTAAAAGCCATCCTTCGGTTGAAGAAAATCTGGATCATTGATTCGGCAATATCAAATTGTACGTAAAGGAGTCCTCGTGAACTGAGGTACGTCAAGAGCAAGGATCGGGTTCTTCAATGGATCCGGACGAATCCCAATCGAAGTTGGTGCCTTGGTAAGCCTTTCTTAAACCCTTTCTTTCGTCTTATAGGAAACGTTAAGCACCCCCACCCAGGATGCCCAATTTAAACTCACGGAGTGCTCTATGTTTAAAACAAAGATGACTGAGTTATTTGAAATTGAATACCCGATCATGCTGGCGGGAATGAACTGGATTACCGAGCCTGGTCTTGTATCTGCCGTCAGCAATGCCGGCGGACTGGGTATCCTGGCGACCGCCCGTTTTACGCCTAAAGAAACGCGCCGTAATATCAAAAAGATAAAAGAACTAACGGATAAACCCTTTGGTATCAATCAACACCTTGTAGGACCGGGGGCGAAAGAAAATTTAGAGATAGCCGTGGAAGAAAAGGTCCCCATTATAAATTACTCCTTGGGCAAACCCTGGTTTATTGACCAAGTCCATGCTTACGGCGGAAAGGTCATAGGAACTATAGCCACGGCAAAACACGCGACCAAGGCAGTGCAATTGGGTTGTGACGCCCTTGTGACCACCGGACACGAAGCCGCCGCTCATGGCGCTGAAGCCACCTCGCTCGTATTAATTCCCATCATTGCCAGTCAGACAAATCTTCCCCTTATAGCTGCAGGCGGTTTTTATGACGGACGGGGCCTTGCAGCCGCTTTTGCATTGGGGGCTGACGGCATTTCCATGGGCAGTAGATTTCTTCTAACGAAAGAATGCATCATGCACGATAATTTCAAGAGCCTCTGCCTGGCAGCAAACGAGCAGGACACATTGTATAGTGACGTTTTCGACGGAATGCCCGGCAGAGTATTGAAGACAAAAGGAGCCATGTCAATGGCAGGAAAATGGTTCCCCCTTCTCGAAGCGGTAAAAGGTGCGTTACTTTTAAAACAGATATTGCATCTTTCACTCAGCAAATTCATCGGCCTCAGCATCCAAATGATGAGAGCCGAGGAGGGATCACCTATCCAGGTGCAGGCTCGCCGGGCGGCAAGCAACATGAAGCACTTACAAGCAATACAAAATGGCGATGTGGACGAAGGAATCCTTTTTGCGGGACAGTGTTGCGGCGGAATTAGTGATATCCCAAATTGCCGAGAACTCATTGAGAGAATTATGGTCGAGGCAGAGGAAACACTAGAAGCACTAAACACCATGAAAGTGAAGTAGTAAATCTGTACGGCGTCTGTAAGACCTCAAGCAAGCAAGACCTCGGAAGGCAATCAATATCATCGACTTGGAAGATCGGTTTATCGTATGAGCAACATCCCCCCGTTAATAGTATTGATAATTTGTCAATAACATGCCACCATTTTTTCATTATTGATTCTTTGTGATCCAGAGCTTACAGAGAAACATCTTCATTACTTTCCATAGAAACCATGCTCCGGGGCATGCATGCCGGTTCCGAGAGAATGGCGCAGGATTTCACACGGGCATCGGCACATTGTGAAACTTTTATATGTCGGGTTAAAGTAAAGAAAGCAAGAGAATCCCGGATCATGTCAAGCAAGAAAAAAACCTTCGAGTCGCCTGAAATCATCGATCAGAAATTTTCTCCAGATAGAGGTTTACAGGAAGAGGAAGAGATTTACAGGACGATATGGGAGAATTCCGTTGTTGGACTCTATATTGTTCAGGACGGTAAATTCAGGTCTCTTAACGGAAATGCTACGGCTTACACAGGTTATAAGATTGAAGAACTGATCGGGAAAAAATCCAATAGCATCGTCCACCCGGCAGATAGAATGCAAGTCAAACGATATGCCCGTGAAATGCTGCGTGGAGAGCGAACCTCACCTCATTTGTTCAGAATTATAGCCAAGCAGGGTGATATACGCTGGGTCATGGAAACGGTAGCTACCATTTCTTATGAAGGAAAACCCGCCATTCTCGGTAATTCCATGGACATTACGGAACGGGTGCTGGCTGAAGAATCCCTGCGGGAATCAGAGCGTCGATTAGCGGATATCATTGATTTTTTGCCGGACCCAACCTACGCAATTGATCTTGAAGGGAAGCTCATTGCCTGGAACCGCGCCATAGAAGAAATGACCGGTGTCAAGGCGAAGGATATCCTGGGAAAGGGAAACTATGAACACGCCCTGCATTTTTACGGCGACAGAAGACCCATGATGGCTGATCTCATTCTGGACCCTGATAGTATAAATGTAGAAAATTATTCGCTTTTTGAAAGACATGGCGAGCTACTTATTGCGGAGAGGTACGTACCGCAACATATAAATGCCTTCCTTTGGGGCAAGGCCAGTCCCCTTTATGATCGGAACAACAAAGTAGTTGGCGCCATACAGAGCATTCGCGATATTACGGAGCGCAAAAAGGCGGAAGTAGCGCTAAGGGAATCCGAGCGTCGTCTGGCGGATATCATCGATTTTCTGCCGGACCCTACCTACGTAATCGATCTTGATGGGAAGCTTATTGCCTGGAACCGCGCTATAGAGGATATGACCGGCGTCAAGGCGAAGGATATCCTGGGAAAGGGAAATTACGAGCACGCCCTTCATTTTTACGGCGACAGAAGGCCAATGATGGCTGACCTTGTTCTGGATCATGACAGTATAAAAGAGGAAAATTATTCGCGCTTTGAACGGCAGGGCAAACTCCTTATTGCAGAGCGGTATATACCCTATAAAAAGATCTTCCTTTGGGGGAAGGCCAGTCCCCTTTATGACAGAAATAATAATATTGTCGGTGCCATACAGAGCCTTCGCGATATTACGGAGCGCAAGCAGGCAGAGGAAGCGTTAAGGGAATCCGAGCATAGGCTGGCGAATATCATTGATTTTTTACCGGACCCGACCTTTGCGATTGATCTTGACGGGAGACTCATTGCCTGGAACCGCGCTATGGAGGAAATGATGGGCGTCAAGGCGAAGGACATCCTCGGGAAGGGAAATTATGAACACGCCCTTCATTTTTACGGTGACAGAAGACCAATGCTGATCGACCTTGTTCTAGATCCTGATAGTATAAGGGTAGAAAATTATTCCATGTTCAAGAGACAGAATGAACTTCTCATTGCGGAGAGGTACATCCCACATTTAAAGGCTTTCCTTTGGGGAAAGGCCAGCCCTCTTTATGATCGGAACAATAAAATTGTTGGCGCCATACAAAGCCTCCGCGATATAACGGATCGCAAGCGGGCGGAAGATATTCTAAGGGCCTCCGAAAATCGGTATCGCACAATCTTTGAGAATACAGGCAGTGCCATGTTGATTGTTGAAGAGGATTCCACGATCACTCTTGCTAACACCGAGTTTGGAAATATTTATGGTTTCAGTAAAGAAGAGATAGAAAATAAAGTGAGCTGGACTAAATTTATCGTCAAGGAAGATTTAAAGAAGCTGGGGAAGTATCATTACTCAAGAAGAATCGATCCAGCAACGGCTCCACGTCAATATGAATCACGGATTATCAATAAAAATAAAGAGGTCAAAGATGTATGGATCAACACGGCATTAATTCCTGGAACATCGAACAGCATTGTATCTTTGTTTGACATAACCGATCGTAAAAAAGCTGAACAAGCCGTTCTTAAAAGGGAGCAGGAATTGAGGGCCAAAGCCAGCGAACTCGAAGAGCTGAATGCCGCTCTGAGGGTTTTGCTGAAATGCAGGGAAGAAGATAAAACCGAACTGGAAGATAAGGTGCTGTCCAATATCAAACAACTGGTTTTGCCCTATCTTGATAAATTGAAAAAGTCGGTATCCGATAACAAAGACATCACAAACCTCAATATAATTGAATCTAATCTGAAGGGTATTGTTTCACCCTTTGCACAGAAGCTGTCCTCTAAACATTTGAGTCTTACCCCGAAAGAGATCCAGGTCGCCAATCTTATCAAGGAAGGAAAAACGACTAAAGAAATCGCAGACTACATGGATATTTCAAAGAGCGCCATCGATACCCACAGATATCATATCCGGCAGAAACTTGGCTTGCTCAACGAAAAAGCAAACCTTCAATCCTATCTGTCGTCACTTTTTTCATGTTGATATAACTCCAATAATACATCATTACTCTTCCAATATTGATTTTTCCTACCGGTAACCTTAGAAAGAGACCATATTATTTGTATCAAGGTCGCGTAAGTAAGGTTAACCAAAGTGCGGAAAGATCAATTTTTTATTTAAGGAGGATGAAAAGCATGTCAACACCCATTCAACAGAAAATTCGTGACAAGAAAAGAACAGCCAAACAGATTTTGGATATGGTGAAATCCGGCGACTGGATCCAGCCGGGTACCGCTGGCGGCGATGCCACCGAATGCATGGTCGAGTTGGCCGATCGGTTAGGACCGAATCTGAAAGACATTGAAATCTGGCTTTATGGAAACATCTATCCCCACCCCTATTTTCAAAAGGCAGACCCGAAACAAAAATATCACTGCATGAATGATTTTTTCTTCTTCCCCTGGAATCGTGCAGCCAGAGACAAGAATGGCGTCAGCAGTTGGGCACAGTGGGGCTGGGCCATGGGCCAGTACTCTCATCATTATCGTTTTGTCAATGCTGAAAAGAATAAACGTGGAATCGACTGGTGGTGGAATGCCGCAACCTCCCCTGATGAGAATGGATTCTTCAACTGGTCTTACGGCACCAATAACTGCAATATTTACAGTCAAACGGCAAAAAAGATTGTCGTCGAGGTCCGCTCTGACTTTCCCTGGGCGGAGGGAGGGCGCTTTAACACCGCTCATATCGACGACATTGATTACTGGGTGGAAGTGGATTGCGAAAAGAACAAGTGGCCCCAGGTCAATGAAAAAGGTATCAAAGCCTCTGCCGAAGAAGCCAAAATTGCTGAACATATCTTGACGATCATGAGGGACCGCGATGTCGTCCAGCTCGGCATCGGCGGCCTTCCCTCCGCAGTTGCATCCGCTCTTGCGGACGCCGGACTCAAGGACCTCGGCATCCACACGGAGATGCTGAATTACGGCCTCCTGAAGCTGATCGAATCGGGTCAGGTCACAAACCGTTACAAGACGCTTCCCGGTGATCGGGGCAAAAGCGTCTGGACGCTGGCGTTCCCCTTCGACACCCAATGGTATTTTGACAGTGTCCATCGCAATCAGAGTCTGGCCGTTTACGACATCGGGTACACGAACAATCTTCATAACCTGACCAGGCTGGATAACATGATCGCCATCAACAATGCGGTAGCCGTTGATCTTCTCGGTCAGGTCTGTTGCGGTTTTTATGACAAACGCGTCATCTCCAGCACGGGTGGATTCCTTCAGTTTATAGGATTTTGCTCGCAATCAAAAGGAGGAAGAGGCGTCGTTTCATTAACGTCAAGAAGCAAACACGGAACATCGAGAATCGTTCCTTTCTTCCCGGCAGGAACTACAGTCGACCTTGCCGCGCAGTTGACGTCGCATGTCTGCACGGAGCACGGCATTGTCAACCTTAGAGGATTGAATGGTTACGAAAGAACGGAAGCCATCATTTCGATTGCCCATCCTGATGATCGAGAATCCCTTGAAAAAGAAGCCCGGGAACACGGGCTTCTCGCACCGGAGTTTCCTGTCAATATGCTTCCCAAGGAAGGCGGCGCCAGGAGATACCCCTCTTATGATGAGAGACGGGATTACAAATCGCCATTCAACAGCGATATGTGGGGATTCGATTGGGATCCTTACCAGACGGGCAAATAAACGGCGTCCGGCTTGAGATAAAGACAGCAAAAGGAGCATACAAGATGCAATTTAAAAATATCATTTTTGAGAGGAGGGACGGTGTGACGATCATTAAGCTCAACCGTCCCAAGGAGTTTAATGCCTTCAATTATGAACTCTTTGACGATTTAATAAAGGCTTTGGAGTTTTGCACGGACGATCATGAGACAAAGGTTGTCGTCATTGGGGCAGAAGGTAGGGCCTTTTCGGCGGGCGGTGACGTACTGCTGTTCAAAAGCACGCCGGACGCGGGGGACACCCTGCGGCAACTCATCAAGCTTATGAACACAACGGTTATCACCATCCGCCGGATGCCGAAACCCGTCATCGCCATGATCAACGGGATGACGGCAGCTGGCGCCATGAGTCTGGCCGCCGCTTGCGACCTCCGGGTATGCGCCTCTTCCGCAAGATTCAGGCAGGCCTACCTCGGTTCGGGGTTGGTGCCTGACGGGGGATGGTCACTCCTTGTACCCTTGCTTGTAGGTTTAGGAAAAGCGGCCGAACTCATCTTCCTCGATCCCGTTATTAATGCCAAGGAGGCACTGGATATGGGCCTCGTCACGAAGGTTGTAGAAGACGGAGATCTGGAGAAGGTCACAATGGATATTGCAATGCAACTAGCAAAGGGTCCTACTATTTCCTACTCACTCATTAAGAAGAATCTCAATCATGCATTCTTCGGGCTTCTGGAAAGCCAGCTCGAATTGGAACGGGAGGCCATGACTCATGCCGGACGGACGGAGGATGTCAAGGAAGGCCTGGCCGCGTTTGTAGAAAAACGGAAGCCGATCTTTTCTGGCCGATAATATGCACGAGTTTTGAGAGGGCATACCTTAGGCATCTCATAATATATGCTGAAGGGGGGTGGGGCAAGGGGGTTTGATAGCAGTATGGAAGATGTACAAGATTTAAAAGAGTTCATCTATTCAGTAAACAAATACAAAATTATTAAGGAGGATTATTAATATGGCTCATGAACACAGCTTTGCAACACCGGCTCCCGCTGGATTAGCTGCGCTGGCAGTCGCTTGTTTCGGATTCGGTGCAGTGTTTCTTGGTAAAGTAGATTTGTCTGGTTTCCCCCTGCTTGCCGCCTGGCTCATCGGTGGCTGCCTTGTCCAGTACACCACGGCGGTTATGGAATTGAAAGACCATAACCTTACCGGTGGGAACGTCTTCTTGTTCTTCTCGGCATTCTTCATGCTTGCGGCGGCAATTAGCGTCTTTGCAAAATGGTATATGATTAATTTCATGTTCGTCCCGAAGGCCGCCAAAGAGGCCATGGATGCAGCCATGGCGGCAGCCGGGGTGACAGATCTCAAAATGCTGACCCCCGAGCAGCTCACGGCAGCAAAGGCAGGTATCGGGAAGGCCGTCGGCGCCATGGTAGCCAAAGCAGTCTATATCGAAGGTTGGATGTGGATGGCCGGGGCCGCCTTTTTGACCGTAGTAACACCTGCTTACGCCAAGAGCCCTTTGTTCATCCTCGTTGTCGTCGTCGATGTCATCCTCTGGATGATCGTCGGTTGTGATACAGGTTGGTTTGGCGATGCCAAGGTCATGAAACCCATCATCGGCTACCTCCTGGTCTTCTCCGGCTTCTACGGTATCTACATAGCGGGTGCCATCGTCTGTAATACGGTTTACGGCAAGAAGATCTTCTGGATGCCTCCGCCGGTCGTTAAATAGATTTCTTTATTGGTGGGTTTTTACCGGGGCAGGTTCGCAAGAATCTGCCCTTTTTTATTTACTGTTGTTCAACTGTCTCGTCCCGACGGTATTGACTTTTGAATCCTGCTATGCCATGAACAAGGCCTTCGTGGTTCAGGTTCAAGAAATATCCCCAGGGGAAAGCCAATAAAAGTGCAAAATGATTCAATGGACAAAACAGGCAAAAGGGTTGCGGCTGCCATATTTGTAGCGCTGGTTGTGGATGGGATGAACCTCCAGATGCTGGCCCTGACCCTGACCGACATATCAAGGGACATGAAAGTCTCCGCTATTCTAGCAGGAGCGCTGGGAACCTATACCCTGATCGGCATGGGCATCGGGGGAGTGATTGCCGGCTGGCTGTCAGACCGTTTTGGCCGGGTCCGGATTACCTGGTGGTCGATTCTGACCTTCACTGTATGTACGACTCTGATCGGGTTTTGTCAGGAATATTGGCAGGTTGCGGTCATGCGTTTTGTTTCTGGATTCGGTATTGCGGCGCTTTACAGTGTTGGCACCCTGTTAGCCGCCGAGTATGTGCCGACCCGGATCCGGACGACCGTTCTGGGCATGCTGCAGGCAGGATGGTCTGTCGGTTATGTGATTGCAGCCCTTCTTTCAGCCTATCTGGTTCCTGTCCTGGGATGGCGGTCCCTGTTTTTCTGTGCCGGTCTTCCGGGCATCTTATCTATGATGATGCTGTACGGCATGTCCGATCCGCCCAGCTGGTTTGCCGCACGCCAAACCGTCAAGAAAGCTGGCAGGGAACGGAATGAATTTGCCATGATCTGGGCCGATCCATCGATTCGCCGGACCTTTTTCTTCTGGAGTCTCACCTCCATCTTTCTCCAGTTTGCCTATTATGGCGCCAATACATGGCTGCCAAGTTATCTGGTCAAGGATCTTGGCGTCAATCTAAAGAACATGGGCTGGTATGTTGCCGCAACCTATACCATGATGGTCCTGGGGAAAGTGGCGACCGGCTATCTGGCGGACCTGTTCGGACGGCGGCTGATGTGGGTTGTTTCGGGCGTTTTATCCGCCGTATATGTGCCGATCATGATTTATATTGCATCCCCGGCCAATGTGGCCTTGCTGCTGTTGGTATTCGGGTTTCTGTACGGAGCGCCCTATGCCATCAACGCCACCTACATGACCGAAAGTTTTCCAGCATCGGTTCGCGGCACGGCCGTGGCAGCATCGTACAATGTAGGGCGCATCGGTTCGGCTATTTCCCCGCTCATGATCGGCTTCGCTGCCAACAGTTATACCATTGGCGCCGGCATCGCGCTGCTGGGAATCGCCTATGCCCTCTGCGGCCTGATCCCCGGGCTGTTCATCCGCGAAAAGATGTATGATCCAAAATCCGCATAGTAGAAATTACTATTCGCCGCTTATTCAATTTGCGGTAGTGTCTCAGTTTGAAAGATATGTCCTTGAAATGCTTGAGCGGTTACGCTACTTTTAGCCATGAAATCTCTTGACAAACAAGATACTTCTCCATATGCTCCCACATATTATCAATATCCAGATTTATCGGTTTGCCGATAATCGCCCGGCTCGGCACAAAAAAAGCTTAACTCACGGAATGATATATGACTGATCTACCAACAGAGTCCTGGCGGGAAAAGATCGTTTCCCCCAGAGACGTCCTGAAGTACATTGAACCTGGAATGAGTATCTTTCTGGGAACAGGCATGGCTGAACCCCGCACACTGGTAAAATCCCTTATGGCCTCCGATCAGCCGAATATCAAGGATCTTGAGGTGATTCAACTGATCAGCCTTGGGGATACCGTGCCCATCGATGCCCGCTACTCTGAAAAATACCGTCTGAAAACCTTCTATTCCGGCTGGACGGCCAGCGCCTCCATAAGCGAGGGACGGGTCGATCTGATTCCGAGCCGTTTCTCCCGCATCCCCCTGTTGTTTAAAACAGGCGTAATAAGGATTGACATGGCCTTCATTCAGATCACCCCCTTTGACGAATCCGGCTATGCCAGCCTTGGGGTGGGGGTCGATGTAGCACGCCATGCCATGGAACATGCAACAGTGGTAGTAGGAGAAATAAATGAACTAATTCCCCGCACTCTGGGCGATACCCTGGTGCGCATCGAAGAATTCGACTATCTTGTCCTGGCTACGGAACCGCCTATTTATCTGGAACGATGGCCCGTCAATGAAGTCTTTGACAAGCTGGCAGCCCGTGTAGCCTCTGTCATAACGGACGGCAGTTGTCTTTCCTTTTCCATCGGTCCGCTTTACGATGCCTTGGGACAGCATCTGGCCAAGAAAAAAAACCTGGGAATCCATACGCCATTTTTCACCGATGCCCTGATGGACCTGATCAAGAGCGGAGCGGTTACGAACCGTCGCAAGGATTTCTTTCCAGGGAAATCTCTGACCTCCTATGCCTTGGGAACCGCGGAACTTATGCGGTGGCTAGATCGCAATCCCCTAGTTGAATTCCAACCTATCGATGTGATTCAAAATCCAAAGAACATCGGTTTGAATAGCAACTTCACCGCAATCATGCCGACAAAAAAAGTGGATCTGACGGGTGATATTGGCCTGCACGGCGGCCGGGGGAACGTTACCGGCGGCCGGGGCGCCGTTCAGGAACTTTTTGTTGGCGCGTCGCTTTCAGAAAATGGACGGACAATCTTTGCCCTCCCCAGCAGGAGCCGGCATGGAGAATCCAATATCGTTCTTTCTATCGCCGATTACCCACACAGGTTTACCAATCGCGATTCCCTGGATATGATCATTACTGAGTACGGCGTGGCTTACCTGCCAGGACGGACTATCCGCGAACGCGCACAGTCCCTGATCGACATCGCCCATCCTGATGACCGGATGGAGCTGGTCCGGCAGGCTAAGGAAGCAAACATCCTCTATGCCGATCAGATTTATTTTGCGGATTCCGGACGCGACTATCCGGAAGAAATTGCCTGCACCCACAACTTCAAGGAAGGCCTGCACATCAACTTCCGGGCGATCAAACCGTCTGATGAAGAGGAAATGCGCCGGTTGTTCTACCGTTTTTCCGATCAGGCAGTTTATTACCGCTACTTCAGCCCCGTCAGAACCATGCCGCACAGCCGGATGCAGGAATACGTAAATATGGATTATCATTCAAGCATGTCGATTGTCGGCGTGATCGATGAATCCGGACGGGAGAGAATTATCGCCGAGGCTCGGTATATCCTCTGGAAGAACCTTGAACGGCCATACGCCGACACGGCGTTTATCGTCGATGAACGCTATCAGGGACAAGGCATTGCCGCCTTCATGCTTGAGTTGCTCATTCGTACTGCTCGGAAGCGCGGGATTGAGGGCTTCACGGCCGATGTATTTATCGACAATACCCCCATGCTCAGGGTTTTCGAAAGGGCGTCCTTTCAGGTTCAGTCTTCACCTAACCACGGGATCTACTCGTTGAAGCTGCTCTTCACCGATGATCTGAGAAAAGAGAATAATGCCTCACCTATCTGAGATGTTTCAGGATACCTTGCTCATCCCCGGGTAAAACTGTCAGCGGTCCGTTTCCAGCAACGAGGTCTGTTTATAAAAACTCGCAGATACCAACCTGTCGACAAATAGACATATAGGGAAAGAAAATTATAAATCAACCCTTGACATCATAACTTTTTTCATTTAGGCAAGAGACACTATTATTTGGAAGAGATGTTTATACGATGAGCGGAAAAGGCAACAATGATTTACTGAAACGCGATCCCTTAGCCATTTTATGGGATCTCGCCCTCCTGTGCCTTTTGCTTCATACTTGCCGCGCATCGTCTTTAGGCAGTTCTTGACCGGATAAATCAGAACACACCTAAAAGGCCATGGGCGGAGAGTCCATGGCCTTTTTTTATTTTACGAAAGGAGAATGTTATGAAGAAGGGAAAAGGAGACAGGATCTACATTTTTGACACCACACTCCGGGACGGGGAGCAATCCCCCGGGGCGAGCATGAATCCCGACGAGAAAATGAGGATTGCCCGCCAGCTTGAAGCCATGGGTGTCGACATCATCGAAGCGGGATTTCCCGTGGCATCGGAAGGGGATTTTGCTTCTGTCCGGCAGATCGCCAGGGAAATCCGGGGCGCCCAGATCGCCGGTCTGGCCCGCGCCAATATCGAAGACATCGACCGCGCCTGGGAGGCCATTGCCGACGCCGCCCATCCGCGGATCCACACCTTTATCTCGACTTCCGATATTCATCTGAAATACCAGCTTAAGAAAACCCGGGAAGAGGTTATGGCGGACGCCCGCAAGGCCGTCGCCCACGCCTGCAAATATACAAAGAACGTTGAGTTCTCTGCCATGGACGCCACCCGGACGGACCGGGACTATCTCTGCCGGATGGTCGAAGCTGCCATCGAAGAAGGGGCGACGACAGTGAATATCCCGGACACTGTTGGCTACACGATCCCGGAAGAATACGGACGTCTCATTGCCTATCTTTTTGAAAAGGTCAAAAATATCCATCAGGCTATTATCTCTGTGCATTGTCATAATGACCTGGGACTGGCCGTCGCTAATTCCTTGGCCGCCGTCCTCAACGGCGCCCGTCAGGTGGAATGCACGATCAATGGCATCGGGGAACGTGCCGGAAACACGGCCATGGAAGAGATCGTTATGGCCATCGAAACGCGGCGGGATCTCTTCGGCGTCCATACGGGCATCAAAACGGAGAAGATCTATCAAACTTCAAAACTCCTGACGCAGATCACGGGTATCCCCGTCCAGTCCAATAAGGCCATCGTCGGGGCCAACGCCTTCGCCCATGAGTCGGGAATTCATCAGGATGGTCTCATCAAGGAAAAGAGCACCTATGAGATCATGAGACCGGAGTCCGTGGGGATTTCAGAGACCCAGATCGTCCTGGGCAAACATTCGGGGCGTCACGCCGTTTCAGAACACCTTAAAAAGATGGGCTACAAGCATTCTCAGGAGGACCTGAACAAGGTCTTTGTCCGGTTCAAGGAACTGGCCGACATAAAGAAAGAAATCTTCGACGAGGATCTAGAGGCGATCCTCTATGAGGAAGTATTCCGGGTTAAGGACAAGTACAAGCTCGTCTACCTCACCGTGGTCAGCGGGAATGTCGCCATTCCCACGGCAACCATGCAACTGCAGGTCGATCAGGAGATCGTTCAGGATGCGGGATTCGGCGTCGGACCGGTAGATGCTACCTTTGCAGCGATCCGGAAGATCACGAAAACGGACTATCCCCTTATCCGGTTTGCCGTCGATGCGATTACAAAGGGAGCGGACGCCCAGGGCGAGGCGACGGTCCAGCTCAAGTACAACGGCTACTCCGTTGTCGGCCGCGGTTCCCATAACGATATCCTCGTCGCCTCGGCCATGGCCTACATCAATGCCCTGAACCGCCTGGAATGGCTGAAGGGAAACATCAGGAAGGTCAGGCTGGTGGACTGATATGCAAATTCCCCCTTACCTGACAAAAGGAGTTATAAAATGGGAATGACTATAACAGAGAAGATCCTCTGCCGTCATACGGAGCATATAGAGGTCCAACCGGGGATGCTGATCAACGCGAAGGTGGATATCGCCCTTGGCAACGACATCACGGCGCCGATCGCCGTTTTCGAGTTCAGAGAGGCGGGAGGAACCACCATTTTCGACAAGGAAAAGGTCGTCTTCGTCCTCGATCACTTCACCCCCAACAAAGACATCAGCTCCGCCCGGCAATGCAAGCTCCTCCGGGAGTTTGCCCGGCAGCAGGACATGAAATATTTTTACGAAGGCGGGGAATGCGGCGTTGAACACGCCCTCTTGCCGGAGCAGGGCATCGTCCTGCCGGGAGATCTCATCATCGGCGCTGACAGCCACACTTGCACGTATGGCGCTCTCGGGGCATTCGCCACCGGTGTGGGAAGCACGGACCTGGCAGCGGCAATGCTGACAGGCAAGTGCTGGTTCCGCGTCCCGGAGACGATGAAGTTCGTCCTGAATGGTCCCATGAACAAATGGGTTTCGGGGAAAGATTTGATCCTCTACATCATCGGTCAAATCGGCGTGGACGGCGCCCGGTACAAAGCAATGGAATTCACCGGTGATACGGTCAGGGAACTGACGATGGCCGACCGGATGTCCATCGCCAACATGGCAATCGAAGCGGGTGGGAAAAACGGCATTTTCGCCCCCGACGATATCACCAAGGCATTTGTGGAAAAGCGCGCCCGGCGCTCCTATACTTTCTATGAATCGGATCCGGACGCCGGTTATGCCTCCATCACGGAGATCGACGTGACAAAGATCGAACCCCAAGTGGCCCTTCCACATATCCCATCCAACGTGAAGGGGATCAGCCAGGTCGGCAATATTAAGATCGATCAGTCTTACATCGGATCGTGTACGAACGGCTGCATCGAAGACTTAAGGGTTGCGGCCCTGATCCTGAAAAACCGTAAAGCTGCTCCGGATGTTCGTCTGATCATCGTCCCCGCCACTCCGGAGATTTATCGGCAGGCCATGCAGGAAGGCCTATTCGAGATATTCCTGGACGCCAACGCTATCATCAGCCCGCCGACTTGTGGGGCTTGCCTCGGCGGACACATGGGCATCCTGGCGGAAGGGGAACGGTGCATTGCCACGACAAACCGGAATTTTATCGGCCGCATGGGCCATCCCGGCAGTAAGGTGTATCTCTCCAATCCGGCGGTTGCGGCGGCTTCCGCCGTTGCCGGCCGGATCGCCGGCCCGGACGAACTGTAATCTTACATGATGAGGAAAATTTCATGATATTCAAGGGAAACACCTGGAAATTCGGCAACAACATCGATACGGACGCGATCATCCCGGCCCGTTATCTCAACACATCAGATCCGGAAGAGCTGGCTACCCATTGCATGGAGGACGCAGACCCCGATTTTATGAAAAAGATGATCCGTGGCGACATCATTGTAGCCGGAGAAAACTTTGGTTGCGGCTCATCCCGCGAACATGCCCCCATCGCCATCAAGGCTGCGGGGATCTCCTGTGTCATCGCCAAGACCTTCGCCCGGATCTTCTACCGGAACGCCTTCAATATGGGCCTGCCCATCTTCGAATCGAATGATCTTTGGGACCGGATCAGCAAAGGTCAGGAAATCGAGGTTGACACTGATACGGGAACGATCATCATCAGCGGCACCGAAGAAGAACCACTGACCGTGGGCCCGATCCCGCCCTTCATGCAGGAACTCATTCGGGACGGGGGCCTGATGAAGCATATCGTGGCAAACAGGAAATCCATCTGACAATGAACCAGACAGTGTGAGGTAAGGCCACCAGGCCGAAGGCTTCTGGAAGAACCATACGTAACCAAAAAATCATCCCAGGCATTTCCGGGATGCCTTTTCCATGGTTGAAATGACTGCCTCTATGATCGAAATCTAAACAGTTTATCCAAGCGCTCAGAATGTGATATCATTGTCCTCCATGCTGGCCGGGACATCCTATTCCGCCGTGGCGGGATTTCCGTTCTTCCTGCTCATAAGTTCGAGTTCCTGCGCCAATGGTGAAAAGGAAGATGAAGAAGGGGGCAATGTCGCGATGCCGGTTGTCATTCCGTTAACGGGTAACGATTTCAAAAAGAATGATGCCCTTCCGTTATTAACATGTTCGTCATTCCCTGTATCCTATGATCATTACTATATTATGTGGCCAGTTTTCCATTGACAGGCAAGCGTGGCTACTATATACCCCCCTTCCAGAAAGCAAGTTTCTATCAAAAAAGGGTGATGCTAAGGAGAAAATGAGATGTCTGATGACTTGGGTATAAAGAGTGCCACAGAAAATATATCGAAGCAGGAAAACCAGGATTTGTTATTTGTGAATCATAATGGGGTTGCAACGATTCGTTTGAATCGCCCCGGAAAAAAGAACTCTTTCACGATGGACATGATCGACCTTTGGCTCGATGCATTGGAGAAATCCAGGAAAAATCCTGAAATTAAGGTTATTGTAGTGACGGGGACCGGGGATTCTTTTTGCAGTGGCGCTGATCTCACCGGGCTGCCGGATGTTGAATGTTGTGCAGTCGATCATAAGAATATGCTTTGGGAACAGATCCATAGAGTGGCCCTTACGATGGAGGATATCGATAAACCCATTATTGCTGCAGTAAATGGGATCGCCGTTGGAGCCGGCATGGATATGGCCCTTATGTGTGATTTGCGGTTTGTTGCCGATACCGCTCGCTTCTCAGAGGGGTACATAAGGATTGGCGTCGCTCCCGGCGATGGGGGGTGCTATTTCCTGCCCAGACTCGTTGGCGTTGCGAAAGCCCTCGAGTTGTTCTGGACGGGCGATTTCATTGATGCCCAGGAAGCCCTGCGCATCGGTATGGTCAACAGGGTATATTCGGCGGATAAACTAATGGAAGAAACCTATGATTTTGCCAGAAAGTTGGCCGATGGACCCGGACTCGTTATCCGGACCACTAAACGGGCGACCTATCAAAGCTGCCGCACTGATCTTCGCACGGCGCTCGACCTGATATCATCTCATATAGGGGTTATTCGCACATCGAAAGATCATCACGATGCAATGAAAAAAATGTTAGCCAAACTGTCGAACAAATAGAGGGCTCTTTCGCGCAAAACGGCTGGTTTAAAAAAGGTTACTCATTCGGATCATAGCTTCTCTCCGGTTTCGATAAGGAGATGTCATCCCTTTTTGACTTCGCGTCTATGAACCAATTGAGGTCGGTTGTCAATAGTGGACTCCAAATATTTCATGCTGCCAGTCGTTTTTCATAGAACCATCTTTCAAAAGAGGCGGGAGACAGAAACCCGAGTCTGGCTTGCCTTCTTTGCCGGTTATAGAAAATCTCGTTGTATTCTGTAATATCCAGTATGGCCTCTTGTCTGGTTTCATAACAACAGTGATGAATTTGTTCGTTCTTCAGGACACCCCAGAAACTTTCCATAGGGGCGTTGTCGTAGCAATTTCCTTTCCGGCTCATGGACGCCCTCATCCCGAACCGGTCAAGCAACAGGGTATATTCCCTGGCGCAATACTGGCTGACCAGGTTCTTCGTCATACGCTCTGACATGGCATAACCTACGACTTCTCCGGTAAAAAGATCCTTATGGCCAGCAAGGTACAACCAGCCTTCCCCAGTGGGGATGTAGGTGATATCGCTCAGCCAGATCTGGTTCGGCACGGATGCCTCAAACTTCTGATCCAGCAGATTCTCCGCCACGGGCAGAGAATGCCGCGAATCCGTCGTAACCCTGGACTTTCGTTTCTGCCGGCAACACAGGCCGAGCTTACGGCGAATCCGCTTGATCCGGTGAACCCCCATGACAACTCCGTTATCGGCCAAATCTCGCTGTAAGCGCTCCGGACCATATGTCTGACGCGTCCGTTTATGAGCTGCGCAGATCTCTAATTCCAATCTCATCTCCTCCCGCTGTCGGATGGTAAGCGGACGTTTGATCCAAGCATAGTATCCACTTGTAGTCACTTCCAACACACGGCACAGCAGTTCAATACAATAGGCAAGTCGCAACTCCCTGATTACCGCGTACCTTGCGGCGAGTCCTTGGCAAAATACGCGGCCGCTTTTTTTAAGATGTCCCGCTCCATCTTCGCCAGGGACAGCTCTCGCTTAACTTTCGCCAATTCCCTTTCAATCTCCGTGAGGGGGCGTTGAACCTTACCAATCTGACCAAGATTCCCTATTTTAGAAACTCTTATCCAGTTCTCTAATGTTAACTTTGGCAAAGATAGACGCCTTGAAATCTCCAGCACAGACAAGCCTCCATCCATAGCCATCTTCACCGCTTCCTCACGAAACTCTTTCGTGTATCGCCCGTTAGGTATCCTTTCCATTCTCACACCTCCGTCTTAGTTTTTATCTAAACATTGGTGTCTATATTTTTCAACCTACCACACTAAGCAAGGGGCCGGAAAAAATAGCCGTCCTTGCTCCCGAAGATGAAGAGTTCATGCTGGCGGTAAAGAAAAGCTGGGAGCTGGGTTACATCGAACCTGTACTCATCGGCAACATAAAAAAGATTGAGGCGGCAGCGAAAAAGGTTGCCTTCAATATCGGTCCATTCCAAAAAATCTCCGGCGACGAACATCAGGGCATTTCCGATCTCGGGATCAGGACGCTCTTTTCCGGAGAGGCGCCCATTGCCGGTAAGGGCCAGATCCCGACCTCATATATTTATCGTTCCATCATCCGCGAGGAGGCGAAGGCGGGTTCGGGCATGACGGTGAGCGTCGTGACGTTCTGGGAGGTGCCCGGGATCGATCACCTCGTCGCCTTTAGCGATACGGGCGTCAACATCAAGCCGGATCTCAAAGCCAAGAAGGAAATTATTAAAAACGCCGTCTTTGTTTACCATCTCCTCGGATACCCACGGCCGAAGATCGCCATCCTGTCCGGCCAGCGAGAAGTAGGTGGGGAACTGGCGTCATACGAGGATTACAAAGCACTGCAAAAAGCAGCCGACGCAGGAGATTTCGGCCCCTGCGAGATCGTCGCGGCAACTTCCTTTACCGACATCTTCCTGGGCAGCCGGGACCGCCGGGTAGATTACGGCAACATCAACGGCGAGGGAATGCCCTACATCCTCCTCGTTCCCTGTCTCGACACGGGCAACATCCTCTGCAAGCTCGATTTATTTCTCAACGTCAAACGGAGCTCTCTGGTTGCCACTTCCCGGGGACCGGTCTGCATCCCCGCTCGGTCCGACTTCAGCGATAACATCGTGCAACAGATCGCCATGAGCGTCGTCCTTGCCGATCGCATGGGAAAGGAGGTGCAGTGAGATGCTGAACTCGTTTAAGGAAATACTGGCCGCAGCAAAGCAGAACGAAGTCAAGAAACTTGTTGTCCCCTGCCCTGTCGCGGCGGATCTTCCCCTGCTGGCCGAAGCGGCTGCAGCCGGGTTGATCATTCCGATCCTCGTCGGGAATGGCAGTTCTATGGAAGTTATGGTCAATGGGTCCCCATTAGCGTCAGAAAAGTACGAGATCGTGGACGAAAATGATCCCGAAAGCATTCTGGGAAGGGCGATTGCCATGATCCGCGAAGGCAGGGGAGATGTCCTCATGCAGGGCGGCGCCGCCCCCCCCAAGAAATCCTGGATGCCCTCCGTGACAAGGAGCAGGGGTTGCTGCCCAAAGGTGGGGTTATCAGCTTAGTTTCCCTCTTTCAGCTTTTGAAGCGGGAGAAGCTGATCCTCGTGACGGATACATTTATCAATAACAATCCGATCCTGGTCGAAAAACAACAGATACTCACCAATGCCCTGCAGCTTGCCCGCATCTTGGGGATCGAGACGCCGAAAGTGGCAGTTCTGGTAGCTATCGAACAGGTCAATCCCGGCATTCCTTCGACCCTGGACGCCGCGGTCCTTTCCAAGATGGGAGAGCGCCGGCAATTCGGCAAGGCCATTATGGAAGGACCCCTCGATATCGATTGCGCCCTAAGCAAGGTGGCAGCCGGGCGCAAAGGGCTGCAAAGCATCGTGACGGGCAACGTGGATATTTACCTTGTTCCTGAGATCGACACTGGTCATCTTCTGGCCGAGGCACTGGTTTTCTTTGGCAAGATGGAGACGGCAGGCATGGTGATGGGAGCTTCAAAACCGGTGCTCATGAATCTCCCCTTCGTCTCCGCTGAAAACCGGCAGGTGGAAATTGCCCTGGCCTGCCTCGCTTGCCGGAAAGGAGGGACCAATGGATAAAAAGCATCGCCTGCTCGTCATCAATGTAGGCTCCACCTCTACAAAGGTGGCGTACTTCCGTGACACGGAACCCGAAACCCTGGAAAACATCCGTTACCGCAGTGAAGATCTGGCAGACTATGCTTCTCTGGCCGAGCAGCTCCCCCTGCGGGAAATGGACGTGATGAAATTCCTGAAGAAAAACATGATCAGTCTTGCCGAGATCGACATGGTCGTCAGCCGGGGAGGTTTGGGAAAGCCGGGGCTCGCCGGGGCTTACCAGATAGACGAAATCATGTGCGCGGATCTGTTGGCGGGAAAGTACGGGAAACATCCATCGGCGCTGGGACCGGCCATGGCTTTGAGTTTTTCCAAGCAATTCGGCATGCCGGCCATTGTCATCGATCCGCCCAGTACGGATGAATTCGAACCTCTGGCAAGAATCTCAGGACTTCCGGAAGTAGAGCGTAAAAGCGCCTTTCATGCCCTGAACCAGAAGATCGCCGCAAGACGTTTTGCCCTCTCCATAGAAAAAAAATGCGAGGAAATTAACGTCGCCGTGGCCCACCTGGGGGGCGGCATAACTATCGGCGGCCATCGGCGGGGGCAGGTCATCGACTGCACCCACGGACTTGCCGAGGGACCGCTCACCCCGGAACGGGCCGGTGCGTTACCCACCATGGATCTCCTCGACCTTGCCTTTTCCGGAAAATTCGACAAGAAACAACTCCAGGGACGTCTGGTGGGACAGGGCGGCTTGGAGGCCTATTTAGGCACCACGGACGCCCAAAAGGTTGAAGAAATGATCATCACGGGAGGAAACGAAAAGGCAAGGCTTGTCTATGAAGCCATGGCCTACCAGATCGCCAAGGACATCGGCGCCATGTGCGTCGTCCTGAAAGGGGAAATGGATGGGATCATCCTCACCGGGGGCCTGGCCCATTCCGAAAGGCTGACGGGGCTGATCGAAGAGCGGGTCCGTTTCCTGGCCCCCGTTTCCGTTTATCCCGGGGAGGACGAAATGGCGGCTTTGGCGGCTGGCGGTTTACGGGTCCTGGAGGGGGAAGAAACGATAAAGAAATACTAAAACGAGGCGACGAAAAGTGACTTTCCCCCTCCCCTTCAAGGGGAGGGTCGGGGTGGGGATGGGTCTGCACAGCAATTTTCACTCCTCTTTGTGACGGCTGCCCGTCATGTCAGTTTCATTTAAATCATTACTGTAAGATCCACACGAAGAAGGTCTTGACTTTATACATGCTTAACGCCATTATGCCGTAAATTTCTTAATGGGAGGGTCCAATTATGGCGATAACCCATGCAAGAGGATCTGGCCAACCGTATGGGCGAACTTTTTGATTAACGAGAGCAGCCCACAGGCACAAATCTCCCTGAATAAACATAAGAAATTGGCCGCGTCGATTGATTGCCGCCTCTAACATTAGTTGTTGAAATATATGATTATTTGCCGATTATAGCTGATTTCTCTATTATATCCGACACTGAGGTAAAATACCAGGGCCAGTATGTCGGCGCCGGTGATTTGAAAGGTTTGTTGGAGTTCTGCCGGGAACGCCACGTACAACGGGGATACGTCATCACGGAGGAAAGTGCCGCCCGCTGGGCACGCGTCCACAAGGAAATGCAGCCCTTCCTCGATGAAGCCGAACGAATCAAGGAGCAGGTCGTCACTCTCAAGGAGCAGCTAAAGGCACTTAAAAAAGATAAGGGGGGAAACGGAGCCGTCAAAGCCCTGGAAGTACAGATCAGGGAGAAGTAGAAGGCCGCTCGTGAGGCTCAAGTTAAGGCCGCCGACATCGACGCCGCTGTTTTCTACCTGAAAGCGGTAAATCCCAAGCCCTCGTTAAAACGGGCGACTGTACCCCAGTGAAGATCATCGAGAATATCGAAGCGCAAGGAACTCGCCATGTCCATTGAAGATGAGTGCCAGAATTTATTCAAGAAATGGCTGATAACGAAGGGATTTGAAGACGACCCTGAAGAGTACTCCCATTGTCTGGATATCTATCTCACCTTCATCTACCGTTATCTTCACGACGACCTGGTTTTGCTTAAATCCGTTCCTGATCAATACATAATGGAGTTCTTTGAAGATTTTCTCCTGAGAAAGGTCATGTGCAAACCCTTTGAGTACCTGTATTGGCCGCCGGCGCTGAAGTTGTTCTACCGGTTTCTAAACGAGAAAGGCTATATGTCTATGAACGATACAGCCGCCATCCTGGAAAAACTGGCCCTTATCGAACCCCGCTTCCTTGAGATATTGCAGAAACGGTATCACTGACTCGAGGTCACGCAACAATAAATGCGTAGCTTGCGATATGACAAGAAGGTTGGATAGAGAAGCGATCACGGTCCTCATCCTGTCCCTGCTTAAGGATAGACCTCCCCGCAATCTTGACGCGTATTTCCTTGAAAGCAATGATTGACTGATTTCGAGAACGATGCAAAAGATTAAATATTAATGATTGAAATGCTGTGATGCTGCCGGTCAACAAGCAGCAAACGGAGAAAACAAACATCAACCCGAGACACCGAGAGAAACCGGTCTACTCGAATAAAACTGAAAGGAAAAAGGACTGAAACGATGACTTTCCACCATTCTGCTGCAACACTGGGGATCTTATGCCCGTAGAAAAGACAAGAGCAACAGGTATCATCCTGTTTTGTTGCCGATGCGTCCCCCTGTCTATCCGTAAACTCTTCTTCATGTCCCTGTTGATGCTGTTCTATCATGGGGCGGCCAAGCATCGACTCATCACGCTGCACAACCTCCATCGCGCCTTTCCGGAAAAGGATATGGAGGAACTGACCAAGATCGCCAAGGGAGTATACAGGAATCTGGCCATTACCGCGGCGGAGTTCTTCGGTATGCCATCCATCACCAGGGAAAACCTCCACGAATGGGTTGAACTGGAAGGTCTGGAACATTTTGAGGCCGGGATTGCTCAGGGCAAGGGACTTCTCACTATTATCGCCCATTTCGGCAACTGGGAGTTGATGCCTGTCACCGCCCCCTTTTTCCTCAATCCCTCTCATATCATCTATCGTCCCCTGGACAGTCCCGTCCTCGATAACATGGTCGAATATGTACGGACGATCAACGG
>Ga0247841_10001113_pt1 | contig 63440 bp, 53 predicted proteins | sample LaCruzMarch2015__2_FD_192410 | JGI IMG/M metagenome (GOLD analysis project Ga0247841, IMG submission 192410) | Freshwater microbial communities from meromictic Lake La Cruz, Castile-La Mancha, Spain - LaCruzMarch2015_18m | ecosystem: Environmental > Aquatic > Freshwater > Lake | place: Spain...
AAATGCTTTTTATTTTACAAATGATCATGACAGCCATGGGGGTGTTTCCAGTTGGAAGGACTTTCTTGTTATTGGTACGGGACAATTAGGTTTTTATGATGGACAAAAGACGACCATATTGGAAAATGGCATTCGCTATGCCAACGGAATAACGGTAAGTCCGGATGGGAGTAAGATATATGTAGCCGCTTGTACCGATGGGTCCATCTTATCCTATAACCGAGAACCTTTTTCTGCAATGGGTAAAATAAAATGTAATACCGGAGTGGATAATTTAGAGTGGGATTCCGAGGGTAATTTATGGGTAGGTGCCCATGCGAAAATGCTTGTTTTTCTGGGGCATTCCAAAGATGCCAATAAGAGATCCCCTTCAGAAGTGTTGAAAATCAGTTTTCCAAAAGGTCAAAAAGAGGTAGTAACCCAGGTGTACCTAAATGATGGCAATCCCTTGTCAGGATCTTCTGTAGCTGCTTCGTATAAAGGAAAAATATATGTTGGAGGTGTTTTTGACGATGGAGTGTTGGTGCTTCGCAATCAGGATTAACAGGATTTCACGGATTCGTGGAAACGTGGTGCCTCGCGTCTTTTCCCCGACAGGTTTCATTGTAAGATTTACCCGCTTTCACCTGATATTGAATTAGGATTTCGAAGATTAAAGAGGACGTCTTCGGTTTGGGTGTATGGGTCATTCTTATATTGGGTACTTTATACCTTCTTTTCGCCGATGTGTTACTAATAGCCGAGAGGCTTCGAAATCTGCTAATCTTTATATCATTGCTTATTCTCAGTTCTTTAAACAACCTCGATACATTATAAATTTCATTATCGGGTAAACTCAATACAACCCTTTCTGTTTTGTTGTCAATCTATTCAAATTCACTTAAGTATTTTAAAATAACTTGAATTTGCTTCGGTTACTTTATTAAAATTTTCCAGTTACCACCCTTGTCAGCACCAATTCGATCAATAATACCTTCTTTTTTCAGATTGGCAATATGTTTTTCAATTCCTTTTATACTTATTCCAATGATTTCACTCATTTCCATTGTTGTCACATTAGGATTTTCCTTAATCAGTGCCTTTATTTTCTCCCTACTTTTCTCCCTACTTTTCTCCCTACTTTTTAGTGGACGCATTAAGGTAACTGTAAACATTCCTTCTTTTTGGAAAAGAGGAGCCGGCAATTCTGCCTCTTTCATCAGATGAATGATTCTGGGAATGCCCGATCCAATCTGTTCAACCAAACGCATCCTCGAAAAAAGGCCAAAAATAAGTGGATTTCTGGAATGACTTCGTTTACCAAATGAAGCCATAGGAATGGCACTCACCAAACCGCCTGGATTACTAATTTCCACCCGGTTTTCAAATAGTTCTATGGTAGTTAATGCACCTTTATCGTAATAATCTCTATGGGATAAGGAATTGATAATCGTTTCTTTAAATACAGTTTCGGGAATCTCCCATATTTCCTTTCTGGGACCGGAACCCTGTCCTTCTATATCGTAAGCAACGTTCAATTTTCCACGTAGCCATTGCATCGCCTTGCTAAATTGATGGTACAAAGGTCCTCCAAAAACCTGATCATCAAAAATAAAGCGTTTATCCAATCCCTGAAATGCAATACAACGAATCATTGCCTTTTCAATAAACTGTTCCGGATTGGACCCAAGAAAAAGCACAGCACCATTTTTAAAATATTGTGCCTCTGCATATAATTTCAGATTGTTATAAACCTGTTCGTTGGAAACCGCTGCACTCAAGTTAGCTTCCAATTTAAAAATAGTTAATACTTCAAGGTCAATATCAGTTAGGGGGCTAAAAGCTGGACAGGGAACTTCATCGAAATAAATCTTGTCAGATTGTTGAAAGAAGTCTCGCATTTGCTCGGCAGTGGTCAGCTTTTGTGTGTTCGGGCCAATACGAACATATATTGCACCCGACAAAACGTATGGCTTTTTAGGGCCGGAAGCTACTTCAATCACTCCAATGGTTTTACCAGCTACCTCAACCAGATTTAACCCACATTGTAAAGCCGGGGTTATTTCACTTAAACTATGTTGAATGGCAGAACGCTTTGCATTATCAAATGTACCACACCCTGCTATTTCATTGGCATCACTCACACCAATCAATAAAACACCTCCAGCTGCGTTAGCAAATGCACAAACTTCTTCAGACAATTCTTTTACTTTCGATGGAATGCTAACTTTGAATTCAGCATTGTATCCTTCGCCACTTGCTACAATCAATTGTATGTCTTCTGCAGTTATCATGCTTTGGTTGTTGGTTTATTACATGACCTAAAAATAGTGCACTTGGCGAAGATACTAAAATGAGGCCAATGCTGAAAAATAATTACTTGATGGTGATTGGTTTATATTAGATATACAAAAGGTAATTATCTCGTTACGGCAAAGAATAAAGACCATGATGATTAAATTTTTCCATTTTAGGGTTAAGTTAGAATGGGAATCCCATTTTATTTAAGTGCAGAGTTACTATTTCTATTAATTCAGCTACATCGGTAGTTTGTTAGGGTAGCCATCTCCATCCTCACTCATACCATTTCTCCCGTTCCAAACTCCCATATAATTCCCTAATTCCATTTTCTAATGAAATAGTTGGTTTCCAGTGGATTAACTGTATGGCTTTACTTGAATCCATTAACTTACTTGGCGTTCCGTCCGCTTTGGTAAAGTCAAATTGGATATCACCTTTATAACAAATGATTCTTTTGATAAGTTGGGCCAGCTGACAGATGGATAGGTCGGTACTGGCACCAATATTTATGGGCGATACCTCATCATATTCCAGCATAAGGGTAAGCAGCGCTTCCGAAAGGTCATCCACATGAAGAAATTCTCTCCTGGGTGTTCCACTTCCCCAAAGTGATAAAGTCGGTATGTCATGCTTTTTTGCCTCGTGTATTTTACGAATTAAGGCTGGTAATACATGGCAGGTTTCCAGGTCGTAATGATCATTGGGACCATATAGATTAGGTGGCATGACGGTGATGAAATTACACCCGAAATCTAGCTTGTATGCCTGGCAAAGTTTTATACCTGCTATTTTGGCTATCGCATAATATTCATTACTTGGTTCCAGGGCACCAGTCAATAACTCCGATTCCTTTATCGGTTGCGCGGCCAATCTGGGGTACAAACAACTTGATCCGAGAAAGAGGAGTTTTTTTACCCGGTATAAATATGCTGCTTGTATTACGTTAGTCTGTATTTGTAAATTATCATATATGAAGGCTGATCTGTAAGATAGATTTGCCTGAATACCGCCTACCTTTGCCGCTGCAAGAAATACATATTCTGGGTTCTCATGGGCGAAAAAATCGTTTACAGCCAGCTGATTCCTTATATCCAGTTGTGCTGAAGTTTGGTAAATAAGATTTTTATATCCCCGCATTTCAAGTTTTCTAACGATGGCTGAACCTACTAATCCTGTATGTCCGGCTATATAAATCTTGGATAGTATGTTCATTTTACCGTGTTTGTTTGGTTTAGCACACTTTGTATATCCGATGTCACCATTTCGTGAACCAGGCTATCTACAGATATTCTGGCTTCCCATTGGAGTTCCTCTTTCGCCTTTGTTGTGTCGCCTATTAACCAAGCGATGTCGGTTGGGCGATAGAATTGAGGATCAATGGCGACAAGAAGACTATTTTTTTTAATAGGATATAAGCTGTTTTGCGAAGACAAACAGTAGCCTTTTTCATGGGTACCAGTACCCTCGAATTGTAATTTGATACCTATGATGTCAAATGATTTTTCAACAAATTCCCGAACGGAAGTGGAGATACCTGTGGCAATAACATAATCGTCGGGCATGTTTTTCTGAAGCATCAGCCACATAGCTTCAACGTAGTCTTCCGCATGCCCCCAATCTCTTTTCGCATTCAGATTGCCTAAATACAGTGTTTTTTGATGTCCTAATCCTATTTTAGCCACTGCCATGGTGATTTTTCTGGTGACAAATGATTCATCGCGTAAGGGGCTTTCATGATTAAATAAAATGCCATTGCAGGCAAATAAGCCATAAGAATTTCTGTAATTGGTGGTCATCCAATAGGCGAATAATTTGGAAATAGCATAAGGTGACGTGGGGTGAAAAGGGGTTGATTCCCCTTGAGGCGATGTGGTGGCATTACCGAAAAGTTCCGAAGTGGAGGCCTGGTAAAATTTTGTCTTTTGGCAAAGACCTGCAATTTTTATAGCCTCCAATAACCTCAATGTTCCCGTTGCATTTATATCGGCGGTGTACTCCGGTTGGTCAAAACTGACTTGCACATGACTCATGGCAGCTAAATGATACACTTCGTCAGGTTGAATCTGCTGCACCAACTTTATGAGCATACCAGCATCTGAAAGGTCTCCAAAATGGGTGAAAAGATGAGTATTTCCGACAGCTGCTTCCCGTTGTATGGTATCCAATCTCAGGTTATTCAAGCGGGAAGTTCTACGCTGCATTCCATGTACCTCATATCCTTTTGACAGTAATAATTTAGTCAAATAGGCGCCGTCTTGTCCCGTTATTCCCGTTATTAAGGCTATTTTTTTAGTCATTTCAACATTTAATTTGTAATTTTTCATAATTTACGTGATTGAAAAGAATAACCTTAACTTTGTGAAAGTTAAAAACGGACAGTAATCTGAAAATGTAAAAGAGGAATGAACGATATATTAATAGAAACCGCCACGGCATTTGTAGAAAAACATTTCCTGGAAAATATTCCGTCAAGTTATTTATATCATAATTTTAATCATGTTCAAGACGTGCTTTCTGCGGCAAAAAGGATTGTTTCTGTGGAGTGTCCGTCCGATGAAGAGCAAGAAGCTTTGCTCTTGTCCGCCCTTTTTCACGATACAGGATTTTCCGGAGGGTCAAAAGATCACGAGGATCGATCAGTACAAATTTTCAGACAGTTTGCATCGAATTCCGTTGGGATAACGGACGAAGCCATTGATAAGGTTGTACGTTTAATTTTGTCCACAAAACCAAGTCATCAACCTACCGATTGGTTGGAAGGGGCTATGAGCGACGCCGATTTTGGACATCTGGGAAATGAAAATTACTGGGACAGGTCCAATAGATTGCGTCAGGAATGGTTGTTGACGGAAAATCAGTTTCAACCGGAAATTCAGTTCGTTCAGGCAGAATTGAATTTTATGGTTGCCCATAAGTATAACACACCCTCTGCCCGTATTCTTTTCGATGAAGGGAAAGAGAAAAATATTAAATTCCTTTTAAAGTATAAAAACACCATTTCACCGTCAGAAGAGGGAAAAGACAAAAAGAAAAATAACAAATCCAGAGAACCGGAGGTGAGTAGGGGCGTCGAAACGATGTTTAGAGCTACTTACAGGACCCATATTAACCTAAGTGCCATTGCCGACAATAAGGCAAATATTATGCTGAGTATTTCGGCCATTATCATTTCTATCGTGGTGTCCAATTTGCTCCCTCAACTTAAAATGAATCCCAGACTGGCATTTCCCACCTTTCTGCTCCTGGCCGTTTGCCTGATGTCCCTGGTTTTTGCCATTTTATCGACGCGCCCTAAAGTGACCAGCGGAACAGTTACCGATGAGGATATAAAAGATAGAAAGGCTAATCTCCTTTTTTTTGGTAATTTCTATAATATGGAAATGGAGAAATTTCAGGAGGGTATGATGGAGATGATTCAGGATAATGATTTCTTGTATAACTCTATGACGAGAGATTTATATTTTTTAGGTAAAGTACTGGCAGTCAAGTATAAATACCTAAGAATTTGTTACGCCGTTTTTATGTACGGCATCATTCTCGCTATTTCTGCCTTCGGCTACATATATATCACAGGCTGATTATTTAGATTTCCTGTTTCCGCTAATCGTTCTCTGCATCCGGGAATGAAAGCGATTTACGTCCTCTACCCTCAATTTTTCATGCTTTGTGCTTCTTCCCTGAACCCTTGCTCTCCATTTTTTGAAATTATTGGGATGCATTTCGCGACGCATAATGGCAATAACATCTGCTTCAGCAACACCAAATTGCCTGAAAATGCCATCGAAAGAGGTTCTGTCTTCCCAGGCCATTTCTACAATTCTGTCAATTACCTGGTCGTTTAAAGGTTCCATTTTATTAGAATATTGATGTAGAACAATAAATAGAGTATAAGGTAAAGAGTTTATAAAAATAAGATTTAATTAAAATATTTCTTTTAAAACAGGAAGCGATTTCAGTTCAGGAAAAAAATCAAGGTGAAATCTGTAATAACATATTATTTTGTCAATGAGATATAAACGCTGGTCCCGGGAAAGTTTTATAACGGAAATTTGCTGTAAAGGAATGTTCATAAACTGGTCTAAAAGTCTGCTCGGTTCCGCCTCCAGGTTATACTCCATGATCTCTTGAAAAGGTTCAAAATATCCTTCTTTTAGGTTTAAAGAACTATTGGATGCTGTCCATTCATTCACAGGAAAAAATCCCAGATGAGCGGTGAGGTGTAGTAAAAAATAGATAGTTACATTGGAAAATCCCTGATTTGCCTGGTCCAGGAACTGAAGATTAGCGTCGATGAAATCATAAAGTTCTTTATTTTGTTCATTTTCCTTCACACTATGTCTTAAAACATCACCTAAAAACAATATTATAACGCCTTTTCGCAGGTCACTTTGAATACTGGTAAATAGCCTGTCAAATTTTATTTCTTTTATTTTTTGCAAATTTTTTCCGTCCTGAACCTCGATAATTAAATCAAGGGAAGAAAGGGGTTGTAAAAATATACCTTTTGAATGAACACCCCCTTTTCTGGCACCGGGGACAATGAAGGTTAAAAGACCGTTAGATTCTGTAAAAATATCGGTAATAACTTGGTGATCACCGTATTTAAGCGTTCGGAAAACGTATCCTTTGGTTTTAATTATCATGGATGGCACACATTAGTTTACCAGCTACGCCATTCTTCATCTTCTATCGGAGCTTGTTTGTATTTCAGTTTGGTTTCCATTCGTTTTTTTTGCCTCTCTAAAACTAGCTGGGCTAAAGCAATGGATTGTTGTTCCGAGGGAGTATTTTGAAGTACAAAACGTAGGGATTCGTCTGTGATATCCAAGCGATAAAAAAGGCTCCACAACTGTTCCCGATCATGAACCATTAGGTGCTGAATCTGTTCAGATAATAGGTTCAGAAGTTCCTCCTCCGTGTATAAGTTGGTTTTTGGGGAAATAATATCCTTTTCATTCTTCAAAATAAGGGATGAAAAAATATTATCTTCATCTATGAATGTTTTTTCAGACATTTAAGGAAGTATTCAGTGTAAAAAAAGATTAAATTTACAGAAAAATAATATATCATGGCTGCGATTACACTAAATGTTAATGGTAAGAAGCGCAAATTAGACATAGATCCTGAAATGCCTTTGCTATGGGCATTAAGAGATTCTGTGGGACTAACGGGTACGAAATATGGATGTGGTATTGGACAATGTGGTGCATGTACTGTTTTAGTCGAAGGTGAGCCTATGCGCTCCTGCTCTCTTCCGGTATCTGTCTTTGATGGAAAAAAAATTGTAACAATTGAAGGTTTAAGTGAATCTGGCGATCACCCGGTGCAACAGGCCTGGCAGGAAGTGGATGTCCCTCAATGCGGATATTGTCAAGCGGGTCAAATCATGACGACTGTTGCGCTTCTCGATAAAAATCCTTCTCCGTCTGATGCCGATATCGATGTGGCCTTAGCTGGAAATATATGCCGTTGTGGTACCTATAATAGAATTAGAAAAGCCGTACATATTGCGGCACAAAAAGCCCGATAATTATGAATAATCCTCAATTTTCAGTATCAAGAAGATCCTTTATTAAGGTTACAGCCGTAGCAGGCGGCGGATTATTATTAGGTTTTTCTTCCGCCAATGCCGCAGCCTCAACGTCGGGTTTAAACGAAGCATTGTCTTTCAATCCCTTTATTTTGATATCCCCCGACGGATTCATTACCATTTATTCGCCAAATCCTGAAGTGGGTCAAGGCGTTAAGACGGCTATGCCCATGATTGTCGCGGAAGAGTTAGACGCTGACTGGTCAAAGGTTAAAGTGGAACAAGCTCCTTTAGATGGTAAAAAATATCAACGTCAGGTAGCTGGAGGAAGTGGCTCTTTGAAGGCTTCCTGGGCAACTTTACGCCAGGCAGGTGCCACCGTAAGAATGATGATGCTAGCAGCCGCCGCGCAGAAATGGCAGGTTTCAGTAGATAGCCTGAGAACTGAAAATAGCCAGGTGCTTGGAAATAATCAAAAGGCTTCTTATGCCGAACTGGCGACAGAAGCGGTGAAACAAGCAGTGCCAACCAAGGTAGTACTTAAAAAACCAAGTGAATTCAGACTATTAGGCAAATCTATTGCCAATGTAGATAATAAAGATATTTTTACAGGAAAAGCCATCTATGGTATCGATTTTAAAAGACCAGGCATGAAATACGCGGTGGTCGCAAGGCCTCCCGGGTTTGGTCAAATACCTGATAAAATAAACGATGCCGCTGCAAAAGCTATCCCCGGCGTTTTCGGCGTTTACCCTTTTGATGACAAAATTGCTATCGTAGCCAATGATACATGGACAGCCTTAAAAGCCCGCAAGGCACTTGATGTTTCCTGGATTCAAAAAACGGCGGCGGAAAATACCGAGCAGCACAATAAATCGTTGACCGACCTGTTAGCTCAAAAGCCGGCTAAGGCATTTCGGGCAGATGGCGATGCAGAAACCGCTTTCAGTCAGGCTGATAAAATTATTGAAGCGTCCTTTAGTTGCCCTTTTTTACCTCATAATGCCATGGAGCCAATGAACTTCTTTGCTGATGTAAAGGAAGGTTCAGCGGAATTAATCGGGCCATCACAAACACCTCAGCGTTCTCAAACAAAAGTAGCTGAAATATTAGGAATTCCCGCAGAAGCCGTTACTGTACAAATGACCAGAATGGGCGGTGGTTTCGGTAGAAGGTTAAGTTCAGATTTTGCAGAAGAAGCAGCAAAAATTTCCCGTTTAGCTAAAAGCCCTGTGAAAGTTCAATGGACGAGAGAAGACGATATGGCGGGTGGGGTTTACAGACCAGCCTGTAAATATACTTATCGTGCCGCTATTAATAAAAACGGTGACTTTTTAGGCTTTCACGTTAGAGGCGCTGGCCTAAATGTAGGCAATCCTACCCGTGAAAATAATTTCCCCGCCGGAGCCATTCAGCATCTTTTAATTGAAGGTCATAACAAAGAATCTAATGTTACAACGGGACCCTGGCGTGCGCCCGTTCATAACTTTGTGGCTTTTGCCGAACAATGTTTCCTCGATGAAGTCGCTCTTGAACTTAAAAAAGATCCCATTGACTTTAGAATGAACCTGTTAGATAAAGCTGCCTCAAATCCAGTAGGTAAGTTAGATTATGATGTAAACAGGTTTAAAAAAACCATTCAATTAGTTCGTTCGGTTTCTGGATGGGATAAGAAAAAAGAGGGCGTTTTTATGGGTTTTAGTGCCTATTTCTCATTTAGCTCTTACGTTGCAATGATCGCAGAGGTGGTCCTGGAAAATAATAAACCAGTAATAAAAAAGGTGTATTGTGCCGCCGATTGTGGTATTATAGTGAATAGAAGTGGTGCAGAGAACCAGATTGTTGGAGGTATTATTGACGGATTGGGGCATGCCCAATTTGGAAATATCGACATAAAAGAGGGGAAATCCCAACAATCAAATTTCGATACCTACAGAATGATAAAGATAAATGAGTCTTTTCCAGTGGAAGTTCATTTTGTGGAAAACGAAATAGATCCGACTGGATTGGGTGAGCCAGCTTTACCTCCTGCCGCTGCAGCCGTGGCAAATGCCTTTTTTGCAGCTACAGGAAACAGATTATATAATCAGCCTTTTACGGAGGCTAAAAAGAATTTAGGATGATTTCCTATTCCTCGGGTGAAACAGATTTAAAGTTTCTCTAAGGTAGCTGTTATCTAAATGGGTATATATTTCCGTTGTTAGGATCGACTCGTGTCCTAACATTTCCTGGATAGCCCTTAAATCAGCTCCCCCCTCGAGTAAATGAGTAGCAAAAGAATGACGAAAAGTGTGTGGGCTTATCAATAATGATAGCCCCGCCTTTTCTGCTAAATCTTTTACTATCTGGTATATAAATATTCTGGTCAGTCGTTTTCCCCGCCTATTTAAAAATAAAATATCAGTTTCTGAAGCAGAAATCTTAGGTAAGTGATTTCTCCAGGTAGATAAATAGTCTTGAATATAACTAATTGCGTCCTCCCCAATAGGAACAATCCGCTCCTTGTCGCCCTTACCGATGACCCTCAAAAATCCTTCGTTTGGAAAATAATTACTTATTCTTGCGTCACACAATTCACTGACCCTTAGTCCTGAAGCGTATAAAGTTTCTAAAATGGCTCTGTTTCGGGTGCCTGTCGGTTCACTTAAATCAATTTGTTGAAAAAGTTTTTCAATGTCTGTGAAGGATATAACCTGTGGAATTTTCCTGTAGATTTTTGGACTTTCAATTAAGTCGGTTGGATTTGATTTAATTTTGTCTTCTAAAAGTAACCAGGCATAGAAGGTCTTAAGGGCGGAGGTAATCCTTGCCTGTGAAGCACTGGATTGTCTTAAATCGCTCAAGGTTCCAATGAATTCAGCTAGTTCTTGTAGTTTTGCGTCTTCTGGTTTTAAAAGAGGGTAACAATTTTCTAGAAAGCTAAAGTATTTGTTTAAATCTTGTTTGTAATTTATATAGGTGTGATTTGACAATCCCCGTTCCAATAATAAATATGCTTTGAAGCGTTCAAACACCACTTTTTTTTCCATCGATTAAGCCTTTTTCTAGGTTTTTTTGTTTGAGTTAGTACCACATCTTAGAACAATAGCAAAGGTTCTTATGTTTTGACATTGTTTAATAGTAAAACTATCATGAAATATACGCCATTTAAACGATTATTAAGAATGCTGGAATTAGACCGGCAAGATATCATTTACGTTTATGTATATGCTGTTTTAGCGGGAATTATAACCTTAAGTTTACCTTTAGGTATTCAGGCAATCATTGGATTAATTGCTGGTGGAAGTGTATCGAGTGCCTTATTTATATTACTTGGCGTTGTAACATTAGGCGTTGCTTTAACGGGTGTTTTAAAGATAATGCAGTTATCAGTGGTGGAGGTTATCCTGCAACGAATTTTTTTAAGATCAGCCTTGGATTTTAGTTTCAGGCTTCCCCGATTTAAATTGGAGGGACTTACGAAAAAGTATCCCCCTGAATTAATGAACCGTTTTTTCGATACATTAACGCTTCAAAAAGGTATTCCTAAGATACTTATTGATTTTTCGAGTGCGTCCTTCCAGATTTTAATAGGTTTGTTGCTTATTTCTTTTTATCACCCATTTTTCATTTTTTTTAGCCTTGTGTTAATCATCATTTTATTCCTTATTTTCAGATACACAGGGCCAATTGGTTTGAAGACCAGTTTGATGGAATCGAAGTACAAATATGCGGTAGCGCACTGGCTCGAGGAAATTGCCAGGTCTATGTACGATTTTAAAATTACGGCCAATAGGGCTAGTCCTCTCATTACGACAGATAAATTAGCGTCGAAATATGTTGATAACAGAAAGGAACATTTTAAGATTTTAATTACGCAGTACAGTACGGTAGTCATATTTGAAACTATTTTGACAGCTACTTTACTTACACTGGGGGCCTATTTAGTTATCGAAAATCAGATTAATATTGGACAGTTTGTTGCGGCTGAAATTATTGTAATTTTAGTTATTGCGTCGGTGGAAAAACTTATTTTGACTATGGAAAGTGTGTACGATGTGCTCACAGCTTTAGAAAAAATGGGGGAAATAATGGACTTACCCTTAGAAAGGGAAGATGGCCAATTGCTTTATTTTCCACCTAACCAAAAGGGTATTTCCCTGGAAGGAAGGGGCTTATCCTTTTCTTACGGACCTGAGGAACCCTTGTCCTTGCATGCGATGAACTTTAAGATTAGTGCGGGAGAAAAAATTTGCCTTGCCGGGGATGCTAATGCCGGTAAAACTACGCTTCTACATATTTTATCAATTCTTTACACAGATATTAAAGGTCAACTTTTATTTAATACAATGCCCGTTGGTTCATTAAATATAAACGCCATTCGCTGTAAGGTCGGGCATTTTCTAGCAGATGAAAATATTCAGGACGGTACGATTCTGGACAATATATGTATGGGGAATAATGATGTAAATTTTGATAAAATCACCCCGGTGGCGGATGCCATAGGATTAACAGAAATTATTCAGAATATGCCAAAAGGGTACTCGACGCACTTAGTTTCAGAGGGTAGAAATATTTCGAAAAGTACAAAATCAAAGATTATTTTAGCTAGAAGCCTTATTTTTAATCCAGCACTTTGGTTAGCAGAGGGAGAATTTATGTTTTTAAATCGACGGGAACGCCATAAGGTATTTAGTTTTATACTCACTTATTTAAAAGAAACAACGGTGGTTATTTCAACAAGTGATCCCATTATAGCAGAAAAATGCGATCGCATAATACTTGTTAAGTCAGGTACAGTATATGCTGCCGGCACATTAAAGGAGTTGGAAAACGATACTTACTTTCAGGAAATATTTTATTGAATTTCACGAAACTATCTCCATGTTAAACATTTCAAATAATAAACTTCCTCTTGAAACAATAAATTATCCGTTCGCTTCCCTGAAGAAGACGCAAACGTCCAATGCCAAGTTATTTTTTAGAGTTTGGACCTGGGTACTTATTGTTTTTGGTATCTCTTTCTTATTTCTCCCCTGGACTTAAAACATTCAGTCTGAGGGTAAAACAATCCCCCTTAATCCTTCCGACAGACCTCAAACCATTGATGCTACCATTTCAGGGAGAATCGAACAATGGTATGTAAAGGAAGGTGATCGGGTAAATAAGGGAGATACTATTTTGTTCCTTTCAGAGGTTAAATCCGATTATTTTGATCCGAATTTAGTCTCAAGGTCTAAAGCGCGTGTGGTAAATAAAGAGGGGAGTATTCAAGAGTATCTCTCTAAAATACAGGCCTTAAACGATTTTCAACGGGCTATAGAAAGTGAAGTTTTACTAAAGCAACAAACTATAAAAAATAAAATTTACCAGATTGTACTGAAAATCGATGCTGATAGTATCGACTTAAATAGGGTTAAACTTGATTTGCAAATTGCTAAAATACAATTTGACAGAACGGTCTCTTTAAATGAAAAGGGTATTAAATCGGTAGCTGAGATAGAAGAGAAAAAATTTAAAATTCAAGAGCTGGTAGCAAAATTGAATTCAGCTGAAAATAAACTGAATATTTCCAGAAATGAAAAAATAAATTTACAAGTGGATGAAAAGGCCATTTTAAATGATTTTATTCAAAAAACAAGCAAAATTAATTCCGATATTGCTGCGGCGCGCGCATCCATTATGGACACAGAATCGTATTTGGACAAATTAAGAAGTGAAGCATCAAATTATGAAATCAGAAATGGGTTTTATTATATAACAGCCCCCCAGGATTGTTTCATTACCAGAATATTAAAGCCAGGTTTAGGAGAAATTGTAAAGGAAAATGAATCGGTATTGACCATTTTGCCAGCTAGTTTTCCATTGGCTGTTGCGTTATATATACGTCCCATGGATCTTCCTCTTATTGAAAAAAATCAAGAAGTGCGCTTTGTTTTTGATGGTTGGCCAGCTATCGTTTTCTCTGGCTGGCCAGGAAATTCATTCGGTACGTTTGAGGGAAAAATTGCAGCTGTTGATAACGATATTTCAGAGAATGGACTCTATAGAATTATAGTGGCGGCAGATGAAAGAAATAAAAAATGGCCAAAAGAACTACGCCCGGGTTCGGGAGCTCTAGGTATTGCTCTTCTGGGCGATGTGCCTTTGTGGTACGAAATATGGAGAAAGTTAAATGGATTCCCTCCTGACTTTTATGGTTCTGGCATTGAAGGAGAGAAAACAGAGAAAATTAAAGGTAAAGCGCCACTCAAATCAGTAAAATGAGGATGTTAATTTTTTTATTCTTTATTTGTTTTAGCGTAAATGGGATGGCTCAAGAGCCCCTTTCTATGAACCAGTACCTTCGTTGGGTGGCTTTGGAACACCCCGCGATCAAAGAAGCAAAACAAAGATGGTTGCAATCTCAAAATCTTTTGTTGATGGCCAAAGGAAATTTCGATCCTTCACTGAACTTTGCCATGAATAGAAAAAAGTTTGACGGTAAAAATTACTATACTATTTCTGAAAATCAATTAAATATTCCTACCCGGTGGGGAATGAAATTTAAGGCTGGATATGACTTCACTTCAGGTAGTTTCTTAAATCCACTCGATGTAAAACCATTAAATGGGCAGGCATTACTAGGTATGGATATTCCTTTGCTGCAAGGCCTTCTTTTTGACGAATATAGGCTCATTTTAAGGGAAGCTGAACTAAATATGAGCATTCAAAAAATAGGTTTGGAGCAGGTTGAAAATGATGTTTTGTTAGATGCCGCTAAAGCTTATCTGGATTGGTACGTTTCTTATCAGCAGAGAGATGTGCAGAATCAAGCGTTGATACTGGCTAAGAATAGACTAAAAGACATGGTTACCAGTTTTTTAGAGGGAGATAAGCCAACCATAGACACTGTAGAGGTTTACGTGAATGTATTAACCAGAGAGTCCTCTCTATTTGAAGTTACCCTTGATTATACGTTGGCTACCCAGGAAATGGGAAATTATTTATGGCAAAACGACCAACCTGTTAATCCTGAAAATTATTTCCCCCTCGCTACCAGTGAGTTGGATCCAATCATTGAGAACAGCTCGGAAGTGTGGATCGAAAAAACCTTGAGTGGGAATCTCGATTTAATGATTTTAAGACTAACAGGAAACCAATATCAACTGGAAAGAAAATGGGCCTTAGAACAATTTAAACCCAATCTCAATCTTCAATTTAATGCTTTAGCTACTGGACGAAGTTTTAATCAGGAATTTGACGTAAGGTCGGATAATTTTTTATTAGAAAATAATTATAAACTTGGATTAAGAGCAAGAATACCTATTTTATATAGAAAGGAACGCGGAAAATTGCAGTTGATAGATAATAAAATGAAAGAATGGGAATACAAAACAATGGACAAGACCCAATATTGGACGACTAAAGCAAAGCAATATTTTAGTGCTTTTGAAGTTTTAGATGCCCAGGTTAGAAATCTTCAAAATCAAACAAATCAGTTAAATGCACTGTTAGATGCGGAAAAAATTAAGTTTGCCGCGGGGGAAAGTTCTGTTTTTTTATTAAACACCAGGGAACAGAAGAATCTTGAGATAGCGATGAAATTCATAAAGATAAAAGGCGATTGGTTAAAAAGCTATTACACTTTATTATGGACATCGGGCCAACTGTCAAAATAGTTATCTGTAGTTATACAATTTCTAAGTAATTGATGTATTAGGAGGGGTTAGCAAAGTGAATTTGATAGTAAGCGTCTAACTCTTCATAAAATGCAGCGCCATATTTTCTGATAATAGCCTCTTTAACAAATTGAAAAACAGGAATTTTAAGGTCTTTGCCCAGGGAGCAGGCGGCACTACAAATATTCCATTTCTCGTAGTTTAACCATTCATATCCGGCAATTTCTTTTTTCACTCTAATAGGATAAAGATGGCAGGAAATGGGTTTTATAAAATGCGTTGCTCCTGCCAGATAAGCTTTTTCAATGCCACACTGGGCGATACCCAATTCGCTGTAAGTTAAGTAAGCACAGGCAGCATTATTCAATAGAGGCGTGCCCCATTCATCAACCTGTTTGTAGTACGTATATTTTCCTTTTTTTTCAAGAACTTCTTGACCTTCAGCACTTAAAAAAGGCTTAATAGAGAGGTAGATATCATCGAGAATTTGCTTCTCCGCTTCCGAAATGGGCGCACCAAAATCGCCTTCCCAACAGCAGGCACCCTTGCATGCATTTAGGTTACAGACAAATTTTTCTGAAACAACCTCGTCACTAACTAAAATATCTCCAATAACAACCATTTTTTAGTGCGTTTATTTTATTTTAATATCCCAAATGTAAGGGGAATTTGGTACATTTATCGCAAAAAGAACCTAACTGAATTTTAATGGATACCTTGAAACAAAAATTCTTCGAAAAAGCCACGGCACTTCGGGGAGAAATAAAAACCATCCTAAGTAATCACGGCGAAGAAAAGGTTGATGAAGTAACACTAAGTCAGGTATATGGCGGGGCAAGAGGGATTATATCAATGATATGGGAGCCTTCCTTGCTCGATCCTATTGAAGGAATTCGCTTTAGAGGCTTCAGCATTACAGAATTAAGAGAAAAATTACCCAAAGGTGAAAATGGTACTGAACCTATGCCCGAAGGTCTCTTCTGGCTTTTACTTACTGGTGAAATTCCTGATAATTCTTCCGTTGAATGGTTATGTGAGGAATGGCGAAAAAGAGCGGTCGTACCAGATCATGTGTTTAAGGTGCTGGATGCTTTGCCAACAGAAACGCATGCGATGACCCAATTTTCAATTGGCATAACGGCGCTTCAAACAGAAAGTATTTTTGCCAGACGCTATGATGAAGGCATGCGCAAAGACGAATATTGGGATGCTGTTTACGAAGACACGATGAATCTCATAGCTTGTGTCCCGCAGATTGCCGCTTATATTTATAGGAAAAATTATCACGGTGGTGATTATATACTTCCTGATAATAACCTTGATTGGGCGGGCAGTTTTGCCCATCAATTGGGCATTGAAGACCCTGCTTTTAAGTCTTTAATGAGATTATATCTCACTATTCATGCCGATCATGAAGGAGGTAATGCTTCCGCTCACACTACGCATTTGGTAGGTAGCACCTTGAGTGACCCTTATTTGTCCCTCGCTGCGGGAATGAATGCATTGGCAGGCCCCCTTCACGGTCTGGCCAACCAGGAAGTTATCGGTTGGATCCTCGATATGCTTAAAGAGCTGGGGACAGAAGAACCTACCGAGGAAGAAATTATTGCCTATGTAAAAAAGACATTGGCTTCTGGTCAGGTAGTTCCAGGGTATGGTCATGCCGTGTTAAGAAAACCAGATCCACGATTCATTGCCCAAATGGAGTTTGCTCAACGGAATATTTCCAATGATCCACTCGTAAATGTAGTGTGGAAAATTTATCGCGTGGTACCTCCTATATTGGAAAGTTTAGGTAAAATAAAGAATCCGTGGCCTAACGTCGATGCCCATTCAGGTGCTTTATTAGTTCATTATGGATTAAAAGAACATGGATTCTATACCGTTTTATTTGGTGTTTCCAGAGCTATCGGCGTTTTGGCTGCCCTTTGTTGGTCAAGGGCACTGAATTTCCCATTAGAAAGACCCAAATCAATCACTACCGAATGGGTAAAAGAGTTTTTAGCGAAAAAGTAATTAATAATTAACAAACCTTAGTAAAAATGATAGCATATCCTGATGATTTGTATTATACACGAGAACATGAGTGGATACGTGTAGAAGATAATATAGCCATGATAGGCATTACTGATTTCGCGCAAAGTGAGTTGGGCGATATAGTTTATGTCGAAGTAGAATCAGTAGGAGATACCCTCGAGAAAGAGGCTATTTTTGGTACGGTGGAAGCCGTGAAAACTACGTCTGATCTGTTTATGCCAGTAAGTGGGAAGGTGCTTGAGTTTAATACCGACCTTGATTCAACTAATGGTGACAATCCGGCACTGATAAATCAGGACCCTTATGAATCAGGTTGGATTATTAAAATAGAGATGACAAATCCTGAAGAATTGGAAGAACTTTTAAGTGCTGCGGACTATCAAAAATTGGTGCATTAATTATTTTTTTTGCTGGATACACCTTTTTTTTAAAAATGTTCATCTATCTTTAAACTATTCCTAGGAATAAATAATTTTTTACCGTCTTAAATTTGTTAGTATGGCTATTGAAGTATCAGGCTCAATGGTTCTTAATTCACTCTTAGCGCTTACTTTACTCACTGTGGGTATTGTATTTGTAGCTCGTTACTTAATGTCTAAGTTGAATGAAGGGTCGTTGAATGAAAAGTACAGCAAGCTGTCTGAGAAAGCAACCTTGTCGAACCGCGCTAAATTTGTTGAAGCGGATGTGTTCAAGATGAGTAGTTCTTTTTTCAACTACGGCTTAGTTGTAGCACTTGGTATCACTGTTTTGGCTTTGGGTCTAACGGAATATGCTGAGAAGGTAGCCACTGGAGATAATTTCGTCATGATCGAAGAAGACATCGAGATGGAACCTCCACGTACTGCCGAACCTCCGCCTCCGCCACCACCTCCGCCTCCACCAGTGATTCAGGAAGTTCCCGATGAGACTGTTCTGGAAGAAGATGAACCAGACTTTGTCGATCAGTCGGTAGAGGCAAACGAAGTTGTTGAGGCACCTGTTGTTGTCAAAGCACCTCCGCCACCTCCACCTCCGCCACCTCCACCACCAAAAGAAGACGAAGAAATCTTCATGGTTGTTGAGGATATGCCACTTTTCCCTGGTTGTGATACAGAAAAAACAAAAGAGGACAAGAAAAAATGTTCAGACAGAAAAGTGTTTGAATTCGTTTTCAAAAATCTTAAGTACCCTGTTATTGCCAGAGAAAATGGTATCGAAGGCACCGCTGTTGTACAATTTGTCGTCGATAGAGATGGCACCGTTAAGGACGTTTCTGTTCTTAAGGAAATTGGCGGTGGCTGCGGTGAGGAAGCATCTCGTGTGGTGAATACCATGAATGAGTCTGGAATTAAATGGACACCTGGTCGCCAAAGAGGTAGACCGGTAAAAGTTCAGTTCCGTCTTCCAGTAAGATTTAAACTTCAGTAATTTTTTACCCTTTATTGAAGTTCAAAATGGTTGTTTTGCTTAGGTAAAACAACCATTTTTGTTTTTATAAAACATGTTTATCTCTATTGCGTTTTGTTATTTTAAGTCGATTAATTCCTTACCATGCCACAAAAATTAATTTTGTTCAGTCTGCTGCTCGCTTTATTGGTCGTTCCTCTCAATTCGTTTGGTCAAGATCAAAAGTTAGCTCAACAATATTTTGCCGATGGTGATTATGAAAGAGCGCTGGTCCTTTTCAAAAAATTGGTAGAAACAACTCAGGGGAATACCTATTTTATGGAAAGGTATGTTGATTGTTTGTTTCAGTTGAAGAGATATACAGAGGCCGAAAAGGTTTTAGTCAAAGAATTAAGAAAGAAAACCGCAGATCCTATTTTTAATATCTCCCTCGGTCAGGTCTATGATAAACTGGATGATGCCGCCGCCGCTTCACAACAATTTCAGTTAGCCATCAATAGAATGAGTCCTGAACGCTTTTTTATTGTTCGGATCGGAAATACTTTCACTAACCTAAATCAATTGGATTGGGCTATCAAAACATACGAAAAAGGGGCCATCATGCTAAATGATAATCTCGTTTTTTCCTACTATCTGGCGGACTTATTCAGGAGAAAAGGGGACGGACCTAAAATGATTAATCAATACTTGAATGTGGTATCCAGTCAAGCGGATAGAATGGATAATATTCAAATGATTTTTCAACGGTATTTGCTAAAGGAGGATTATAAGGAGCTTAAAAAGCAGATTTACGAACGCATTCAATTAGAACCCGATGCTATCGTGTACCCTGAATTACTTATTTGGTTGCTTTTACAAGAAAAGGATTTTTCAGGTGCTTTCCGTCAGGTGAAAGCATTAGATAGAAAGTTAAAGGAAAATGGTACCCGCCTATTTCAATTTGCAAATATGGCGGCAAATGAAAATGACTATAATACTGCGATTGAAGCATTTGATTATATCGTTGAAGTGAAAGGGGTGAACTCTGGCTTTTATCTGGAGGCTAAAATTGAGGGTTTGCGTTGCAGGAGGAATAAGCTGGTTGAAGAATCTAATCTTTCAACCGCCTTCGTGGCAGATCTTAAATCAAAGTATTTGTCCTTTATTAATGAATTGGGAAGAAATAGAAATACAGCTACCGTTCTCATTGATCTGGCCGAATTAGAAGCCTATTACTTGAATGATTTAAATAAAGCGATAGAATTATTAACAGAGGTCATCAGCTTTCCATCGCTAAATCCTCGCATTCAAGCATCAGCAAAACTTGTTTTGGGAGATTATCAGTTGATGAACGGTGAAATATGGGAAGCAACCCTGTTATATTCTCAGGTTGATAAGGCTTTTCAAGATGATTTATTAGGGCAGGACGCTCGGTTTAGAAATGCCAGGTTGTCATACTACACAGGTGACTTTACCTGGGCTCAATCTCAGTTTGATGTACTAAAGGCGTCAACGTCAAAGTTTATTGCTAATGACGCACTAGATTTGTCTGTTTTTATATTAGATAATTTAGGACTTGATACCACACCAGAGCCCTTGAAAAATTATGCAAAAGCTGAACTACTCAGTTTTCAAAATCAAACAAAAGAGGCTTTTACGGTTTTAGATGATATACTCAGAACTTATCCGGACCATAGTTTGGTGGATGATATCTGGTATTTGAAAGGGAATATATTCAGGAAAGAGAAAAAATTTGCTGAAGCCATTACTTTTTATGAAAAAACGATTGCGTCAGACCCTGAAAGCATTAGAATAGATAATGCCTTATTTGCCTTAGGAGAATTATACGAAAGTAAAGTAATAGATAAGGAAAAAGCGCGCGCCTGTTATGAGCGTATATTCATAGAGTTCACAGATAGTTTATATGCCGTTGAAGCCCGAAAAAGGTACAGATTATTGCGTGGAGATAAAATACAATAAAAGGACACAAGTCCGCTGTACAATATGAAAAAAGTAAATGCTTATTTACGTGGGCGGAAAAAATAGCCTAAAAGGTAGAAGGTATACATGAGGCAAAAATGAGCTTGATATAAACGTATTTTCATATCGTCTATAGATAGCTTATATATTTTTGAAGCGGTAAAAATGTCGTTATTAAAATACAAAAGCAAATGAACATTTCACTTTGAAGAAAATGTTTATTTGCTTTTGTAGCAAACGGGCATTCGCGCAGATAAATAAAGTTATAAATACCTTAATAGGTTAGGTATGACTTTATCTATCTATGTCAAATATAAAAAGGATTATTTAGTATGTGTATCGTCAGAAACAGTCAGCTTGTGACGACCCTTTGCACGACGATTAGCAAGTACCCGGCGTCCATTTTTAGAACTCATACGGGAACGAAATCCATGTTTATTTACGCGTTTGCGTTTTGATGGTTGGTAAGTACGTTTCATTGCTGTTATTTTTAAGCAATATGCTCAATTAATTCAAAATGTTTGCAAAAGTATCATTTTTTTACAAGAAACAAAAATCTAAACGGTCATTATTTCTTTTTCCTTTATATCTAGTAGTTCGTCAATTTTTTTGATGTGTTTATCAGTGAGTTGCTGAACGGTTTCCTCCCGTTTTTTCCCTTCGTCTTCTGAAAAACCATCTTTAACGGCCTTCTTAATACCCTCCATGGCTTCCCTTCTGGAAGAGCGGGAGCTAACTTTAGCATCTTCGCCCAAAGCCTTTGATTTTTTAACTAAATCGCGACGACGTTCCTCGGTAAGAGGAGGAAACGATAAACGTACCACTTCACCATCATTCATAGGAGTTACACCAAGATTTGCCTCAAAGATAGACCTTTCGATAGGCGCTAACATAGACTTTTCCCAGGGTTGGATAACGAGAGACCTCGCATCGGACGTTGAAATATTGGCTACTTGGTTCATAGGCGTCGGTGTTCCATAGTAGTTCACCAACAAATCTCTGACAATCGCTGGGGTAGCTTTGCCCGTTGTGATTTTCCCTAACTCTTTATTGAGGTGATCCAACGCTTTTTCCATGGCTTCTTCAGCCGTTTCCACTAAAAAATTTACTTCTTCCAACATAGCTGTATGGATTATTACCAGAATTAAAAATAATTTCTTTTTGCGCCGTTAGTCATTGGAAGATCCAAAGAAACGAAGGGCGAAATACAATAACATCACTAAAGCAGAAAATGCAGCAGATACATAAGTCATGGCAGCCCACCATAATGCATCTTTAGCTCCTTCTTGTTCTGCCCCATGGGTAATGCCAGAGTGATTTAACCACACCAGGGCTCTTTTGGAAGCATCAAATTCCACAGGCAAGGTGATTAAGCTAAATACTGCTGTTACTAAAAAGGTAAGCATGGTGATAAACAAAATGGTTTGATTGCCACCAGATCCAAATAAACCAAGGGCTAACATTAAAAGCCACTGTTGCAGTGATGAGGCAATATTTACTATAGGTACAACGGCTGAACGCATAGTTAACCAAGCATAAGCCTGATTGTGTTGCACCGCATGACCGCATTCGTGTGCAGCAACGGCCGCAGCAGCAATAGTCCTTCCGTTAAATACATCGGGACTTAGATTGACAACTTTAGACATCGGATTATAATGATCCGTCAGCATGCCGTGTCCTTCTTCTATGCGAACATCATTGATACCATAATACTTCAGCATATTTTCAGCTATTTCGCGCCCAGATAATCCGGAGCGAATACCAATTTGGCTATAATGCCTGAATTTATTTTTTAATTTCTGGCTGATGATAAAACCAACCAATGATAACAAACCTGCTAAAATAAAATATCCCATGATTTGAATTTTTTAGGGTTATAACGTAATTCCTTAAAATTTAGTTTACATTAAAGTCAAGATATACGGTCAAAACCAGTGTAGGGAATCAAGGCTTTAGGAATAATAATACCCTCGGCTGTTTGATTATTTTCCAACAAAGCGGCTACAATGCGGGCTAAAGCTAAGGCACTTCCATTCAGGGTATGCGCGAGTCTGGATTGTTTGCCGTCTTTGAATCTTAATTTTAACCTGTTACTTTGAAATGTTTCAAAGTTTGAAACAGAACTTACTTCCAGCCATCTTTTTTGACCAGCAGAATACACCTCAAAATCATAGGTCAAAGCGGAGGCAAAAGACATATCGCCACCACATAAGCGCAATATTCTGTAAGGTAGTTCCAATTTGGCTAAAATTTGACTAACATGCTGAATCATTTGATCAAAAACCTGATAGGATTGATCAGGATGAGCGACTTGAACAATTTCAACCTTATCAAACTGGTGAACCCTGTTTAGTCCTCTGACATGCGCGCCATAAGAACCAGCTTCTCTTCTAAAACAAGGGGTATAACCGCACATTTTTACCGGAAGTTTCGCTGCGTCCAATATAACGTCACGCAAAATGTTCGTTATGGGTACTTCAGCGGTTGGTATCAGGTAAAGGTCGTCTTTGGCTACATAATACATTTGCCCTTCTTTATCGGGGAGTTGTCCAGTGGCTGTGGCTGAAGCTTCATTGACCAATAATGGTGGCATAATTTCTTCATAACCAGCATTTACAGCTTCATCTAAAAAAAACTGAATGAGTGCGCGTTGAAGTTTTGCCCCCTTACCACGATAAACGGGAAATCCACTACCTGTAATTTTTACGCCCAGTTCTAAATCGAAAAGGTTATACTTTTTAGCTAAATCCCAATGGGGTAGCGCTTGTTCACTTAAAACAGGAAGTTCGGCTGTCCACGATTGATATTCCTCATTATCGTCAGGTGTTTTGCCGGGAGGAACGCTGGCATGGGGAAGATTGGGAATTAAATAAAGTAAACCATCCAGGTCTTTTTCTATGTTCCCAAGTTGTACCTCAAGTTCAGCCGTTTTGTCTTTTAGCGCATTTACTTTGACTTTAATAGCATCAGCACCCTCTTTATCACCCTCTTTATACCGTTTTCCAACTTCATCAGAGAACTGATTTCGATCAGTAAGTAACTTCTCAAGTTCGGTTCGCCATTGCTTGCGCTGATCATCAAGCTGAATAATTTCAGCTATTTTTTCAGCAGCATCGGGCACATTTTTCTTGCCAAGTCCTTCAATGACTTCTAACTGATTTTGACGGATAACGCTAATTTGCAACATAATTTTACTTCCCTTTTTCTCTTTAATGAACTTTAAAGAGTTCTTTTTGTCTATATACTTGAAAAAATTTGACTCATTAAGTAAATTTTTTGCAAAGATAATACTTAGTGTAAAAAATTAATCTATTTTTGTCTCAATGTTTCCTTGTATGTAAAGGAAATCTAAAATTCACCCTGTTTTTTCCTTTCAACATAGATTAGCTTCTTTACAATAGCTTCTTCTTTAGGATATTTTTTGGTAAAAATAAAATATCTTTCTCTTAGTGGGAAAGGAAAATTTCAGTTATATTAATTATTCTATATGGTTCGACGAGCGAATCTCCTGTTCTCTTAAAGTTTTATTCATGCAATACGACATTGTCCAGCTCAATGAAATGTTGGTACCCGAATTACGCGATTTAGCGGAAGAAATGCGAGTACCAGGATTCAAGAAATTAACCAAAAAAGAGTTAGTTTATAAAATTCTCGACCAGCAAGCCTTAGCAGGTGTTGTATCGGAAAAGGTTGTTAGTCCATTGGTAACTCAGCCTGTTAACCCAAAACCAGAACAATTCCGAATTGATTTTGATAAGGTGGGGGAAACGTCAGTTTCACAGTCAGTACCCCCCACCGTTGATTTGAAGGATCAGGAAGTTACTGTTGATAACACGCCTCCACAGGAGGAATCTCTTCCAATGGAAGAGGAAAAACGCGAAGTTCCCAGGGAATTACAAAGAGTAAGAAGGGTTAATCCAACGCAGGAATCTTTACCTATTGCTGATAATAAGCTGAATAGACGTGAATTTCCCAGCGTAAGGCGAACTTCTCCAGGCAGGGAATCAAGTCCTGAGGGTAATGCAAGTTTACCAGATAAAAGAGATTTTTCAAGCGCCAGAAGAAATGTAGAAAATAGTCCATCTGAAAACAAATCGCTGGAAATTGAAAATGACGGTAGGAAAAATTTAGCCTCTAAAGAATTGTGGGACAAGCCGGGAGCAGCTGAAATTGCGCCTATTCCCGAAAATATGGAGGCTGAAAACAGAAGAATTCTCAGAAAAAGAAGAGAAGATGGGGAAGTTCAAAGAACACCTCAAGCACTCGTTCAAAGGCCAGCAGTTATACATAGAGACAATAGGGCACCCCTAAGAGATAATAGAAAGCCTTTGGCAGCGGAAGCAAATAATCCAGAAGCTCCCATGCAACAGCAGCCGGTAAACCCTCAACCTGCACCTCCGCCGCCTCCGCCAGTAATCAAGTTCGAACCTGAATTAGACGGAATTATAGAAAGCGAAGGAAGTTTGGAGATGATGCCAGATGGTTATGGTTTCTTGCGCTCGTCAGATTATAATTATTTGTCCTCACCTGATGATGTTTATGTTTCTCCTTCTCAAATTAAATTGTTTGGTCTGAGAACAGGTGATACAATCAAAGGGACTTTAAGACCACCTAAAGAAGGCGAAAAGTATTTTGCATTACTAAAGGTGTCCAAAATAAATGGAGCCAATCCAGATAATATAAAAGAAAGAATTCCTTTTGATTATCTAACGCCTCTTTTTCCTACTGAGAAATTTAAGCTCACCGCTTCGTCTTCAGGAAAAGATATGGGTAATAGAATGATCGATTTGTTTACGCCTATTGGAAAAGGTCAGCGCGGTCTTATCGTTGCCCAACCAAAAACAGGTAAGACCTTCCTTTTGAAAGATTTGGCAAATGCCATCTCTAAAAATAATCCTGAATGCTATATTATAGTTCTTCTTATAGATGAACGCCCCGAAGAAGTTACCGATTTTAAAAGAAGTGTGAATGCTGAAGTTATCGCCTCCACTTTTGATGAACCCGCTGATAATCATGTTAGAGTAGCTAATTTGGTTTTAGAAAAAGCAAAGCGATTGGTGGAAAGTGGGCACGATGTGGTAATAATGCTCGATTCTATTACTCGTTTAGCAAGAGCCTACAATACTGTCGCCCCCGCAAGTGGAAAAGTTCTCTCGGGTGGGGTAGAGGCCAATGCGCTCCATAAACCAAAGAAATTTTTCGGTGCAGCCAGAAATATCGAAGGTGGTGGATCTCTGACTATTCTGGCCACAGCCCTTATTGACACAGGTTCAAAAATGGATGGCGTTATTTTCGAAGAGTTTAAAGGTACCGGTAATATGGAACTTCAACTCGATAGAGGTCTGGCAAATAAACGGATGTTCCCTTCCATCGATCTTACAAAATCATCTACCAGACGGGAAGATTTGTTGTTAGACAAGGAAACGCTGCAGAGAATGTTTATTCTGAGGAATCACCTGGCAGATATGAAGCCGGAAGAAGCAATGGATTTTCTTCGCAAACACATGGTTGGAACAAAATCAAATGATGAATTTCTTTCCTCTATGAACGGTTAATTTGCCTCTTAAAACAGAATAATTTGTTGGAAATGCAGTTTCTATAGAATAATTTCTTAATTTAAACCATTGTTAACTATGTCGAGATGTTTAAACCTTACCCGTTTAGATCGGAATGAAAGAAAATGATGTTGTTTATACGTTTGAATATTGTTCTATTTGTTTGTCTCTTTGCTCATTTCCATCTAAGAGCTCAAAAAGCTGATTATGTGCCAAATGAGTTTTTAGTACAGTTTAATCCTGAGGTATCAGCATTGCAATGGTTTAACTCGCTTGCTTTAGAAAAAAAAGCAACGGGCATTTCTGCTGTTAAAATGCTTTCCGAGCCCCTTAATATTTATCAGTTAAATATTAATCCTTCTTTAGTATCTGAAAATGAAGCGCTTCGTTTTTTAAAACAGCAGCCTAATATTAGATTTGTACAAAGAAATCATTACATAAAATTACGGAGCGTTATTCCTAACGACTCTCTGTTTTCTCAGCAGTATTATTTGCAAAATAAAGGACAAAACGGCGGTCTGGTTGGTTTGGACATAAAAGCAGTTGAAGCCTGGAATGTAACGCAGGGCGGCGTTACCCCAAGCGGGGATACCATTGTTATTTGCGTAATTGATAATGGAGTGGATATAAATCATCCTGATCTGAAAGATAATCTCTGGGTAAATCAAGCGGAAGTTCCAAATAATAACAGAGATGACGACGGAAACGGTTACACGGACGATTATCGGGGTTGGAATGTTGACTTTAAATCGGATGAAGTCAGTTATATTAATTTTCATGGAACACCTGTAGCCGGATTAATTGGTGCAACAGGTAATAATAAAACGGGTATAACAGGTATTAACTGGAAGGTTAAACTGATGGTGGTAACTTCCCAAATTGCTAATGTTCTATCAGAAAGCAGAGCTATAGAAGCTTATTCCTATCCTCTGGTTATGAGGAAATTGTATAATGAATCAAAAGGAAAGAAGGGGGCTTTTGTTGTCGCAACCAATACCTCATGGGGCATAGATAAAAGAAAACCAGAGGATTTTCCTATATGGTGTAATTTTTATAATGCCCTCGGTGACGCGGGTATTTTAAATGTCGCAGCAACCATTAATCAAGGCATAGACGTAGATGTTTCCGGAGATATTCCTACCACTTGCCCAAGTGATTTTATGATTTCGGCAACGGCTATTTCCGATAAAGGCGAGTTGAGGTACGGTTACGGTAAAACGTCTATAGATATTACCTCTTTGGGCTTTAATTTATTAACTACAGCCGATAAAGGTGGCTACGCAAAGCAAAGTGGTAATTCGTTTGTCTCTCCTCAAATTGCCGGAGCTATTGGGCTTCTTTATGCTTCTCCCTGCCCAACTTTAGCGGTATTATCTAGAAATGATCCTGCTGCCGCTGCAAGGTTGGTCAGAAGGGCTCTGCTGGGCGGTGTAACTGTTTTGGATAGTTTGGTGAATAAAGTGAGTTCAGGCGGCATGCTGAATATGGAGAAAAGTATTCGGTTTCTTTTAGATAGTTGTGGTAAATGTCCTCCTATTGCTAAAATTGAGGTGGCTAATGTATCTACTACCGAAGTACAATTGTCATGGATATCAAATGATAGTATCAAAAATATAAATTTATTTTTTAGAAAAATGGGAGATACCTCCTGGATGTCTCTGCCAAATATTAAGAACCCTTTATCTATTACTGGATTATTACCATGTAATGATTATGAAATATCATTGAACAGGACTTGTCTCAATGGGGAGAATCCTGCGGCTCAGTTGGTTGTTTTTAAAACAGATGGTTGTTGTAAAAATCCAGCCAATATGGAATCCGTAAGTGTCGGAAATACAGAATTTGTCTTAAGATGGGAAAAGGTGACCGCGGCGTCTGCTTACCTTGTGCGCTGGAAATTATCAAAAGATTCTCTTTCTTCTGCCTGGCAAACAGTGCAAGTATCTCAAAATAGTGCGTCGATTCGTGGATTATCTTCTTGCTCGGAATATGATGTTCAGATTAGAAGTTTGTGTGCTTCAAATCAATTACCCTTCAGTAGCTCATTTAAGTTTAAAACGACGGGTTGTGGAAATTGTCTGGAGAAAAATTATTGTATTCCTAAGGGAATAACTATTGTAAGTGCAGAAAATGAATGGATTGCACAAGTAAAAATTGGCGACTTTGTCCATTTGTCAGGTAAAGACGGATATGGTGATTTCACAAGAAAAAATGGCCCCACTTTAAAACCAGGTACTTTCTATCCTTTAACCTTAGAACCAGGCTATTTGAGTACCGCTTATGACGAATTTTTTATCGTTTGGATGGATCTTAATCAAGACGGTTCTTTTACAAATGATGAGGAATTATTTAATTCAGGTTCACCTAAAAAAGGATTAGTTACCTCCATTTTGAGTATTCCTTCTTCTGCTACATTGGGTTCCACACGCATGCGTGTAGTTATGCAGTATCGGAAAGAACCGGGAGCATGTGTTTTTCCTGTGGAATTTTTTGGAGAGATAGAAGATTTTTGCGTGAATTTCAGCCATACTGTGAATACTGTGCCTATCATACCGGCGGCTAATATTAGGGTATTTCCTAATCCCAGTGAAGGTGTATTTTCAATAAACTTCCAGGAAGATCATCTATGGGAATCTATAACCATGATAAATATGATGGGGCAAACTATTTCTAAAGTGAACATAGCGAAGGGAGTAAAAGAGTACCGTTGGGAGGGAAAAAAGACACAAACGGGTCAATATATCTTAGTTTTTCAGGGACCAAAGGGTGTTTACACCCACAGAATATCTATTTTATAGTTTTGAATCTATATTTTCGATCTCGGCTGGATCATAATTACTAAACCATACTTTCAATGTAGATTTTGCTTGAAGTTTCACTGAATCATTGATATAAGAAGCAATGGCTACCAGACCTATGCCTAAAACGCCCAGATCGTCTGTATATCCAATGAAAGGAGTTAGGTCGGGGATTAAATCTATGGGAGCAATAAGATACCCCAACACGCCAATGATTATGTTCTTGGCCCATGTTGGGGTTTCTTTCCGTTTAAAAGCATAGAAAAGGAGCAAAGAAGAATAAAGGGATTGCACGCCTATTTTCTTTGCGTAAGATTGTACCGTGTTCCAGAATCTGGATTCTGAAAAGAACACGGCATATTTCTTTATTCGCGAAAGCATATTTAAAGGATTATTTATTAATCCAATCGTTGTTTAACCTCGGTAATTTCGTACACCTCAATAATGTCTCCCACTCTCATTTCATTGAAATTCTTTATGGATAGACCACATTCCATGCCATTTCTGACCTCTTTAACGTCATCTTTGAAACGCTTGAGAGAGGAAACTTCACCGTGCGTATTTTCTCTGGTAGGGAACACAATAATGCCATCCCGCACCAATCTGATATGACTATTTCTACTGATTTTACCTTCTTGAACGTAGCAACCAGCGATAGTTCCGATTTTACTAATCTTGTAAATTTCTCTGATTTCCACCATACCTATGACCGTTTCCACTTTGGTAGGTTCAAGCATACCTTCGATGGCCGCTTTAACTTCTTCAATGGCTTCATAAATAATAGAGTAGGTTTTAATTTCAACGCCCTCTTTTTCGGCTAGTTTTCTTGCACCAGAGGAAGGTCGAACCTGGAAACCAATAATGATGGCATCAGAGGCGGAAGCGAGAAGGACATCAGACTCGATGATACCACCCACTGCTTTATGTATTACATTTACCTGAACCTTCTCAATTGACAACTTGATAAGAGAATCAGCTAATGCTTCGATAGAACCATCCACGTCACCCTTAACGATAAGTTTAAGTTCTTTGAAGTTACCAAGGGCTAAACGACGACCTATTTCATCAAGAGAAATACGTTTTGTTGCCCGGGTAGTTTGCTCTCTGGTAATTTGCGCTCTTTTCGACGCAATTTGCCTTGCTTCCTGATCGGAATCTACTACTTTGAATCGGTCACCTGCCTGAGGCGCACCAGTTAATCCCAGCACTAATACGGGGGTTGACGGTCCGGCAGATTTAATTCTTTGTCCCCGCTCGTTCAACAGCGCTTTAACTTTTCCGGCAAATTCACCAGCTACAAGAGAGTCTTTATCTCTTAATGTACCATATTGAACCAAAAGCTTGGTTACATAACCTCTACCTTTGTCGAGAGAAGCTTCGATAACCGTACCAACGGCAGACCTGTTAGGATTAGCTTTAAGTTCAAGCATCTCCGCTTCCAATAATATTTTCTCCAATATTTCAGGGATACCGAGGCCTGTTTTGGCTGAAATATCCTGAGATTGGTATTTTCCACCCCATTCCTCTACCAAAAGATTCATGGAAGCGAGTTCTTGTTTAATTTTTTCAGGTTGAGCACCTACTTTATCTACCTTATTGATGGCGAAGATAATAGGTACGTTGGCAGCCTGGGCATGAGAAATAGCTTCCTTTGTTTGAGGCATTATGCTATCGTCTGCGGCAATAATAATAATGGCAATATCCGTTACTTTAGCACCACGGGCACGCATCGCTGTGAAAGCCTCGTGACCTGGAGTGTCCAGGAAGGTAATTTTTTTATTATCACCGATAATCATTTCATAAGCACCAATGTGCTGGGTGATACCACCGGCTTCTCCAGATACTACGTTAGCATTTCTAATATAATCTAAGAGAGATGTTTTTCCATGATCCACGTGACCCATAACGGTAACGATGGGTGCGCGATGAATTAATAGGGCTGGATCATCTTCGACGACAACTACTTCCTCATCGGCTTGTTCTTCTACAGAAATAAACTCAACTTCTCTGCCAAATTCACCTGCCACGAGTTCGATTATTTCAGCGTCCAAACGTTGGTTAATCGAGACGATCACGCCTAGATTCATACAAACGGTGATGACTTCGGAGATGGGAACATCAAGAAGATTGGACAATTCCTGAGCGGAAATGAATTCAGTTAACTCTAATTTTCCAGTGAGTTCGTCTTGATCAAGTTGTTCTTGTTTCTCTCTGAAACGATCCCGCTTATCCCGCTGAAACTTCTGGCGTTTATTCTTTCCACCTCCTGAAAGGCGAGCCATAGTGGCTTTGATCTTATCTTCAATTTCTTTTTTAGATACCTCTTTAGGTTCTTCTCTTCCCGTGGCTGGTCTGTTTACCGGTGGCCTGTTATTATTAGGCCCGGCGCTATTATTACCTGGAGAGGGACGTCTTTGTTGAGCACCTCCCTGACCTTGATAATTCTGTCCACCTTGTCCACCTGTATTAGGTCTGTTTTGCGGATTATTGTTATTACTGTTGTTTTGTTGATTGTTATTGGAACCTTGGCCTTGACCTTGTCCTTGACCCTGTTTAGCGGTTGAACCCTGGTTATTACCCTGACTTTGTCCTGTATTTTGGGTATTCGGAGTGCCTTCTCCAGCTACTTTTTTACGTTTGCGTTTGCGTTTTCTTCTTGCTTCTTCTGACTCAGGGCTGCCTGAAGTTAGCGGTTTAGCGCCAGCAGCGGGAGGATTGCCACCTGGAACGGCTGGTTTTGCTGCCGCGGGTGGAGGCGTTACTGGCTTACTTCTTCCTCTGTTTCTATCGAAGGAATTGGTATCAATTTTACCCAAAATCTTTAAACCTCTTAATTCAGGGGTTTCCGCTCTCATCATATTTCCGTCCTCAGTGACCACTGGTGGCGTAACTTTGATGGCCTGCACTTCAGGTTTAGCTGGCGTATTTAGTAAGGAACTAACTACGGTGTTTGATGCTGGCGTTGATTTTTTTTCTTTCTCAACAGAAGGCTTTTGTACCACTTTAGGTACTTCAGCTTGAATTTTTGCTTCGGGTGTGGCGGAAGCTGGGGGATTAACAGGCGGTTCACTTGGTTTTGCAGGCGTTTTTACCGCCGCTGGTACAACGACTTCAGATTTTTCTTTCTCTTTAGTTCTTTGTTGTAAACGGCTGGAAAGATCTATTTTACCGATAACGGTAGGGCGTTGAAACTGAATAGCGCCTTCAGGTCTCCCTGACTTTTCCTCTGCAACAGGCGCTACAATCTCTTTCGGAGCTTCTGTTGCAGCAACATCAAGCTCTTCCTTTCCGGTCTTTCCCGCACCAAAACTGACTGATTTTGCCTGTTGTTTAATATCTCCTGATTTCTGGAACTCTTTTAACAGCTCAGAATACATCTGGTCCGTTATTTTAGCGGTGGGTTTATTTTCCACCTCGTATCCTTTTTTGGCAAGATGCTCAACGAGTGTGGACAAGCCCACGTTTAGTTCCTTTACTATCTGAATAAGTTTCAACGGCATTCGATTTAATACTAATTTGCAGTGCAAAACTACAAAAGAGTTTCGTTAAATTATAATAGGAATTTTATCATTCCTCAAATTCCGCCGCAAGAACAGATAAAACTTCCTCAATTGTTTCAGTTTCCAGGTCTGTGCGGCGAATTAGTTCTTCTTTGCTTAGGGTTAACACGCTTCTTGCGGTGTCACAGCCAATGCCTTTAAGGGCATCAATAACCCATCCTTCTATTTCGTCTGAGAATTCTTCTAAATCAACATCGTCGATCTCAAATTCCTCATTATTTCTAAATACATCAATCTCAAATCCAGTAAGTAAACCCGCTAATTTAATATTTGTTCCCCCTTTTCCAATAGCCAATGAAACCTGTTCCGGTTCTAAAAACACTTTTACGCGCTTTTTCTCTTGATTTACATTGATGGAGGTTACCTTAGCTGGTGTAAGAGCACGCTGGATATACAATTGTAAATTGTTTGTGTAATTTACAATATCAATATTCTCGTTATTTAATTCTCTAACAATACCATGTATTCTTGATCCTTTCATTCCGACGCAAGCACCCACTGGATCAATTCTATCATCAAAAGATTCCACAGCCACTTTCGCGCGCTCGCCTGGCATCCTGACGATTTTACGAATAGAAATCAGACCATCCTCTATTTCTGGTACTTCCTGTTCCAATAGTTTCTCTAAAAATAAAGAATCTGTTCTTGAAGCAATAACCGTTGGGTTATTATTCCTCATTTCTACCGATTTGATAACAGCCTTCACTAAATCTCCTTTGCGATAGTAGTCACCTTTTATCATCTCAGTTTTTGGTAAAATAAGCTCATTTCCTGTGGCATCATCAACAATTAAAATTTCTTTCTTTAGTATTTGATGCACTTCAGCGGTAACTATTTCACCTAATCTATCATTGTATTTTTTGAACACTTCTTCTTTCTCAAGATCCATAATTCTTGAAATGAGGGTTTGACGGGCAGCCATAATAGACCTTCTGCCGAAATCCTCAAGTTGCAACTGCTCGTAGCATTCTTCCCCCACCTCGTAATCAGCATCGATAGAAATAGCCTCAGATATAGATATTTGGCTTTTTTCATCAGCCACTTCTCCGTCGGGGACTATTTCTCTAACCCGCCATAATTCTAAATCGCCTTTTTGCGTATTAACAATGACATCGAAATTTTCGTCAGAGCCAAACTTCTTTTTGATTAGGGTACGGAATACATCCTCCAAAACCCTTACCATAGTAGGACGGTCAATATTTTTACCATCCTTAAATTCTGAAAATGTTTCTACAAGGTTCAGCATAATTTTATCCTTTTAAAATGAAACCTTAACGAGTGCGTTTTTGATAGTGCTAAAAGAACACCTTTTCTCAAATGGGGTATTTACTTTTTTCTTCCCCTCTAAAATTTTTTCTTCCCAAACAATTAAAACACCTTCATCATCAGCTTCTTTCATAATACCAGTAACCTGACTATCATCATCAAGGGTTATAACTAATTTTCTACCCAAATGTTTTTTATATTGCCTGGGCATACTTAGGGGACGACTAACACCTGGTGATGAAACTTCCAGGGTGTAGGTTTCGCCTAACCATTTATTTTCGTCTAAAATTCCTTCCAGAAATCGGCTGACTGTCCGACATACATCAAAGTCAACGCCTGTATCACTGTCGATAAATACTTCGACTTTTTGCCTGACAGAAATGCTGATATCCAATAAAAAGCAATGACTTATTTCAGGTTCCTGAAATTTTTCTGCCAATAAATAGATTAGTTTTTCCTTGATTTCGTCCATAAATATTAAATTGGATTAAAATAAAAAAGAGGGTTATTTCCCTCTCACTTACTTTTTCCCATTTTTACTCGGCAAAGATAATGAATTATTTTGTTTTTTTATAAAAATCTTATTTTTTGATATGATAAGGCTCATATTGATTATTATTAGCCCCGCATCATTTTCTTTTTTTGAACTTACATATAACTATCTTTGTTTTCTAAAATGATATGATTTTAAACGGAAATTGGAAATGAACAAAGACACACTTTTACATAAGGCCTTAAAAGGTGAATTTTTATCTCCTGAAGAAGGTGTTTTTCTTTTTGAGAATGTTCCCACCGCAGAACTAATGGAGGTAGGGAATATGATTCGTTTTAAACTCAATCCTGAAAAAAAAGTAACCTGGATTATAGATAGAAATTCAAACACAACGAATGTTTGTGTGGCTAACTGTAAATTTTGTAATTTCTACCGACGACCAGGTCACGAAGAATCCTACATTACTTCACTCGAGGAGTATGCAGTTAAAATTGAGGAAACTTTTAGGTTGGGCGGAGAACAATTATTACTTCAAGGTGGACATCATCCCGATTTAGGGTTGAATTATTATGTTAACCTTTTCAGGGACCTTAAAAAACGGTACCCTCTGCTTAAGTTACACGCTTTAGGGCCGCCTGAAATTGCACACATCACTAAATTGGAGGGCTCAACTCATATTGAGGTGTTAAAAGCTTTAAAAGAAGCCGGATTAGATTCTTTGCCTGGTGCTGGGGCGGAAATTCTGGATGATAGGGTGAGAAGATTGATTTCTAAAGGTAAATGCGGTGCCGATGAATGGTTAGATGTCATGAGGGCAGCGCACAAAATTGATTTGACGACCTCCGCGACGCTCATGTTCGGTCATATTGAAACCAATTTGGAGAGAATGGAGCATTTGGTCAAAATACGACAGGTTCAAAGTGAAAAACCTGCACATGCTAAAGGTTTTATCGCATTTATTCCCTGGCCTTTTCAAGATGAAGATACTATTTTAAAGAAGTTAAAACGAGCCAGAAATGCCTGTACCGGCGATGAATATATTCGAATGATTGCTTTAAGCAGAATAATGTTACCAAATGTTCAGCATATTCAGGCCTCCTGGTTAACCGTAGGGAAAACGGTAGCTCAGGTTTGTTTGCATTCTGGTGCTGACGATTTCGGTTCCATTATGATAGAAGAAAATGTCGTTTCCGCCGCAGGTGCCCGTTTTCGCTTTACAGCCAATGGTATTCAGGAAGCTATTATTGAGGCGGGTTTTGAACCTCAATTGAGAAACCAGCAGTATGAATACCGTAGGCTACCTGAAAATATGGAACAACAAATTTTAAATAGAGAAGAAATGCTGGTTGATTAAAATACACCAATAAATGACATCCAATGAGGTTTGAAAATGCAGAAGAATCAATAGCCTATATTCGGTCTAAAACAGATTTTGATCCTGAATTTGGGTTAATTCTTGGGACGGGTCTGGGCAATCTTTCCGATGAAATAGAAGTGGTACACCAGTTTGATTACGCTGAAATTCCCCATTTTGCCATTTCAACGGTCGAAAGTCATAAAAGCAAGTTCATCTTTGGTTTTCTGGCGGGTAGAAAGGTGGTGGCTATGGCTGGTAGATTCCATTATTACGAAGGTTATTCTGCAGCGGAAGTTACCTTTCCTCTCATTGTATTGAAAAAATTGGGCATCCAGAGATTATTTATAAGCAATGCGGCAGGTTCCGTGAATCCCTCCATTTATGCAGGTGATCTGGTGCTTGTCCGTGATCATATTAATCTTACCCCCGATAATCCACTCCGGGGAATAAATGACGAAAGGCTTGGGCCTCGTTTTCCTGATATGTTACATGCTTATGACCATGAGGGTAATAAAAAAGTGCTGGCATTGGCTTCAACATTAGGAATTAAACTTCATGAGGGCGTTTATCTGGGTTTACAAGGTCCAAATATGGAAACTCCTGCTGAATATAAATTTGCCCATATTATTGGGGCCGATGTTCTGGGAATGTCCACCGTGTCAGAGGTTATCATGGCAAAATATTTATCTTTACCTCTTTTCGTATTTTCCATTGCGACAAACAGGTGTTATCCCTTAGATGAAATAGGGGTTTCAACGGTGGAAGAGGTAATAAAAATGGCTCAGAAATCAGGAGTTACCTTATCAAAACTCATCAAGGAAATTCTCTTGACACTATAATACGTTACTATGTTGGCAAAACGAATTATCCCTTGCTTAGATATTAAAGATGGTAGAACAGTTAAGGGCGTGAATTTTGTAGATTTGAAAGATGCCGGTGATCCGGTGGAACTTGGAAAAAGATATTGCGATGAAGGGGCAGATGAGCTTGTTTTCTTAGATATCACCGCAACCCACGAGAAACGGAAAACATTAGCCGCTCTGGCTAAAAATATTGCACAACATCTGAATATTCCCTTTACTATAGGTGGTGGAATCTCTTCCGTAAACGATGCCTCTTATTTATTGGAAGCAGGAGCAGATAAGATTTCTATAAATTCTGCCGCAGTCAAAAACCCCGATCTCATTAATCAATTGGCAGATACTTTTGGAAATCAATTTGTTGTCGTTGCCATCGATGCCAAACAAATAAATGGAGAGTGGTTCGTTTTTTTAAACGGTGGCCGTCTGCCTACTGATATCCCTCTCCTTCAATGGGCAAAAGAAGCTGAAAATAGAGGGGCAGGTGAGATATTGTTCACCTCAATGGATCATGATGGTACTAAAAATGGATTCGCCTGTCAAGCTTTAGCTAAAATGTCAGACTTAGTTGGTATTCCCATTATTGCCTCTGGCGGTGCAGGAAATATCGATCATTTTTCAGAGGTTTTTACCGTTGGTAAAGCTGATGCGGGTCTGGCTGCTTCTATTTTCCATTTCAATGAAGTCAACATTCCAGAACTTAAGCAAGCGCTTAAAAGTAATGGAATTTCTGTAAGATATTAATAACCTATAATGCAAACTAAGTCTCTCGCAATACCCGATTTTTCAAAAAATGAGCTTGTCCCAGCTATTATTCAAGATGTAAACACTGGGGTAGTACTCATGTTGGGGTATGTTAATGAGGAAGCTTTCCAGGTAACGTTAAATACCTCAAAAGTAACTTTCTTCAGTCGGTCTAAAAATAGACTGTGGATGAAAGGGGAATCCTCAGGCAATATTTTACATTTAAAAAGTTGGCACCTCGATTGTGATGCTGATACGCTGCTTTTTTTTGTAGAACCAACAGGGCCAGTTTGTCACACGGGTGAAGATACTTGCTTTTCTTTGCCAAATAAAAAGGCAGACTTTTTAAAAACTTTAGAAAGTATTATTAATAATAGAAAATCAGAGGGTCAGTCAAGTTCCTACACTGCCTCTCTTTTTGCAAAAGGCATAAATAAAATCGCTCAAAAAGTAGGGGAGGAAGCCGTCGAATTAGTCATCGAAGCCAAAGATGATAATTTAGATCTGTTTTTAAATGAAGCAGCTGATTTGATGTATCATTATCTCATTTTGCTGTCTGCTAAAAATACTTCCTTGAACGATGTAATAGAAATATTGGAGGAGCGGCATAAAGTTCAAATCAATCATAAATAAGACTATAACTATGACTTTACAAGACATTACAGCTCAATTTGAAGCTCAGTCAGGTAATTTCCCTTCTATTGGGAAAAGTATTAAATTTCAATTTAATGAAGGCGCCGTTTTTATCGATCTAAATGGCACTTCTCCGCAAATTAGTAATGCTGATAGTGACGCCGATTGTACAATTGTTACCAGCATTGAAACAATGGAGCAACTTCGTAGCGGTTCTTTAAATCCTATGATGGCTATTATGAGCGGTAAAATTAAAGTAAAAGGAGATATGAGCGTGGCAATGAAATTGCAGTCTATGTTGGGCGCTTAATCCGAAAGGTTTCATTGAAACGTTCTTTCAGATTGGGATGGAATCAAGATCCCAATCTGATTTTATTGTTATTCTTTCCTTCGTTTCCGGGTGATTAAAGTGCAATTCTGAAGCGTGAAGACCTACGCCCTCACTCTGCCAGAGCTTTCCCCCATATAGTACATCGCCCGCAATCGGGAAACCTATCGAAGCTAGTTGTGCTCTGATTTGATGATATTTGCCTGTCATTAACTCGATATTTAACAACGTTCGATGTCCAACTAAGCCTATTTTACTGAAATTCAGCTTTACTTCCTGGTTTGCCTGGCTTTTCTGTTTGGATATTATAGCTTTTTTTTGTAAAAAATCCTTGTAAAGGTAGCCTTTAAGGCTCCCTGAGGGATTGGGAACCTCTCCGTCCACTAAGGCTACATAGTATTTCCGAACGGACTTTTTTTCAAATTGGGCATTCATTATTTTTAAAACTGATGGCTTTTTAGCAAAAAGGATAATCCCGCTGGTTGGGCGATCTAAACGATGCACAATACCTACAAATGGTTTTTTAGCAGTTAATAAAAGGTGAGAATAGACTAAGTCTTCTAAAGTAATGATTTGAGGTGAAATTTTTTCTACAGCTATTCCAGCCGGTTTGTCCACAATAAGTAGAAACTTGTCTTCAAAAAGAATTCGTTGTTTAAACTGTTCGGGGGACATTTCCTGATGTATTTAATGGGTTAAAATAAAAAATATTCGTACATTTAAAAAAATCAAAGTTACATTAAATGAAATTAGCAATATTTTTTCATTCTGCTTTATTGTCCTTCCTAATGTTGCAAACCGCTTGCGTCGGTAAAAAGAATGATTCATTACCAACATTATTACAAGGAAAATGGCAACATATTGACGATAAAACGAACTTTTTGATTTTTGAAGGAAATAAACGGAAAGAAATGGCTGAAGGAATGGAGGAGTGGGATGTTGAAGAAATATTCATTTCTGATCAATGCAAAAATAATTCAAATCCCGGGAGTGACCCTAATCAGGAAAAAGGGTTTTTTATCTCTGCCTTAACCTCTGATTTATGTTGGTATATATCTTTTGTCGATGAGGAAACCTTGTCCTTAATTTATATGGGAAGAGGAAACACATTAACTTATAAAAGAGTTAGACAGAAATAGTATGCAACATTATCAGGGTTTGTAGGGCATAAAGTCTTGATTTATTTAAATGCCGATTAGATTAAAGGAAGTGGAATAAAGGTTTCAGTATTCCAGGTCGACATGTGTTTACTGAAGAACTGGTCACAATAAAGGCATATATTCTTCAATTCCTCGGTTTGTATTTTAGCCTCTTCAAAAGATATACCCAGATGTTCCCCCATTTTTTGAGGTTGCCCATCATTTAAGGCCATAAATACCGGATGAGTGCTCACTTTTTCTAATATTTCCGATACTTTTTGAGCTCTGGCATCGCCCATAGGGTATTTGGTTCCTGGACAACATGGGTTTATTTTCCATAGCTGAATACTAACTTCCTGAGAAATATCGGTATGGCCACCAAGAAAATTTCTCGCACCTGAATGAATTGAACAGAAATTATGATTCGGATCTTTCGTCCATACATCTGTTTTTAATGCCCTGCCTCTCGCCCAATTTCCACCCAACCATAGGTCCTCCGTCGATCCCCAATAGGCCCAGCTCACCTTGGTGTTGTCTAAAAGATAGGAGGTTTCAGCATCATTGTCACAATAGATTTTTCGACTGGAAAACAAGGCTTTTAGTCTGGACAAATGGTTTTCTTTATGGGTATGAAAACGATCTATGCTGGCAATGTCAATGCGTGTAACACCAAGATCGAGTAATTTGTCCAATATTTTTTCATTCAGCAAATCGCCATTGGTTTGAAGCATTATTCTGGTAGCGTTGCCGTATTTGGTCTGAAGCGCACTCAATATTTCATATAAAATCTTTTTTTCAGACAGAGGTTCACCACCTGATAGTATCAATCGGTCTATTTTGTCGGGCAAATTGTGAACAATCCTGAGGCAATCCTCTAGGCTCATCCTTTCTCCGGAAGGTCCCGAATTATTGTAACAATGATCGCACTGGTCATTACATAATTGAGTGAAAACCCAATAAAGGGAAGGGACATAATTGAAATCAGATATTTCTTCCTGGTTGAGCATTTACTTTAGCGTATGAACTACGGTATTTGTTAATATTTTGCTCAAACCAGCGGCATGAACCTCTATTTTATTCATATCGCCCATAGGGAAAAAGATGTCAGTCATTGCCGTAAGTCCTTCATCTGCAAAAAGTTCAACACTTGATTTGTCCAATATTATTTTCATACTTAAGCTAGTATTTTGGGACAAACAGGGGGAAAAGTGTTTAGCAGGAAAAACTTTATTAAAATCGGAAATTCCGGCTTTTACTCTATCGATAAAATAACGGTTTGACACAGGGTCAAATCCAATTTTAAGAGTATCTTTTTCCGGACTGGATATTAAAATAGTGAATTCGCCTTGAAGCGGTTTGCGGTTAAAACTAATATTTAATTCACAAACAAGAGGATTTTTTTGTTTAATTAAAAGGCGGTCTTTTACTATATTATTTTTGGAAATGGCTGTTTTATTCTCCTTATACGATTCAAATTCCCTGACTATTTCACTTTTTAATTTCCATTCCTTCTCAGCAATGTTTACTAAAGTAACTTCTCGGGGTAAAGTCATAGCACTTCTCCAACGATAGGTAGGAACCTGTTGTGCGTATTGCCAGTTGCTCATCCAACCGAGCATCAGTTTTCTGCCGTCTTGAGCGGGAATATCAGACCAGGAAACCATGGCATAATTATCTGTTCCCGCATCGAGCCAGTATTGTTTGTTTTCAGGTTGACTGTTCACAAAACGATATCCGTCGAAATCTCCTATGAAATAACTTGTTCCCGTTCCACCATTTGGTGCACCAGATTGCATACTAACAACCAAAACCCATTTTATTTCATTGGTTCCGACCACTTTTAAAGGGAAAAGATCTGGGCATTCCCAAAGCCTTTTGTCATCTTTAAGGCCATATTCAGATTCAAAATCCCATTTTTTCAAATCTTTAGAGGAATAAAACATCGTTTTATCTTTGACGGCAAGAACCATAATCCATCGTTTAGTTGCATCGTGCCAGATAACTTTTGGATCTCTGAAATCTTTAAAACCAGGATTAGAAATCACTGGATTCTGTTTATATTTTTCCCAGGTTCTGCCATTGTCGAGGGAATAGGCAATACCTTGGGTTTGAAAATCAATGGCTCCTGTTTTTTCTTTTTCGGCATCATGGTAAGTAAAAATAGCGACCATTGGCGGATTATCAATGCTTCCAAATCCACTCGTATTTTGCCAATCGATGACAGCACTTCCAGAAAAAATATATCCATGGGAATCAGGAAACAGCGCAATGGGCAAATGTTCCCAGGTAATCATATCTTTACTCACCGCGTGTCCCCAGTGCATGGGACCCCAGACATTGGCCTTTGGGTAGTATTGGTAGAACAGATGATATTCACCTTTGTAATAGACCATGCCATTCGGATCATTCATCCACATCGAATCGGGGGTAAAATGATACTTAGGCCTGTATTTTTCGTCATCCCCGACCGTATTATGGTTAGCAGGATCCGTTGCACTCACCCCAAGAAGGTATATTGCTAAAAACTGTAATATGTAATGTATTCCCATGGTTATAGATATGTCACCCCTTCAGGGTGATAGATTACGATTATATTATCTCGGTAAGATGACGCGTTACTCTTTAAAAGGTATCACTTCATGAATTTGCCAAGTAATCCCATAGCATCATCCATGACGGAGCCGTCTTTATCGGCATCGAGCATATCCAGTAAACCACCCATGCCGGACTCTTTAGCCTTTTCTTGCGCTTTCCCCTTTTGGGTGTTTAATAAGGTACTCACTCCCGCTAAGTCTAGGCCACCTTCTGTTTTAGACTTCGAAAGGGTTTGCATAATTAATGGAGCAATCATACTAAGGAGACCTCCGGCTTGTGCTGGATTTATTCCTGACGATTTACTCAACTCATTTACGACCTTGTCTGATTTAACACCTAAAATGCTGGAAACCAAACCAGTTACGTCACCACTGTTCGGACCTCCTTTGGCAACTAAAGCCATGATATCATCCATGACGGAACCATCTTTGTTTTGATCTAACAGGGATAAAAATCCCAGGTCATTTTTACCACTTGCCGCGGAAGACTTTGTAGCCAGTTCTGTCATTAAACTGGGTAGAGCTCCACCGACAGCCTTCTCAGCCTGAACTGGTGAAACACCTAACTTTTCAGCTATTTCGGTAATGCCACCATTCTGTAGCTGAGACATAATCATTTGAAACATTTCCATTGGGGAGATTTTTTAGGTAGATTTTAAATATTATCCCGCTCAATATACAGGATTTGTTACTATTTTTAAAGGAAAGTGGGGATAAAGTTCTTGGTTTTTAAGGTAAGTGGGATGAGGATGAATCACCAAAAGACCTAAACTTAGCAGTAAAATTTTTACCTTGATTCATAATATTATCATTTAACTATGATTTGAAGGGCTTCTTATATTTTGGAAAAGGTGAAATTATTCTTTATTTTGCGGTCGTTTCGTCAGGCAATCACGATGAAGAGGTCAGTTACAAGGTATAAAAATGCGTAAAAAAGTTTTAATCATAACTTATTATTGGCCTCCTTCAGGAGGAATAGGCGTTTTAAGATGCTTGAAATTTGCAAAATATCTGACGAGTTTTGGTTGGGAACCCATTATTTTCACTGCTGAAAATGCCCATTACCCTTCCTTTGATTATACCAATGTAAGCGATATTCCAGCCGATCTGACCGTATTGACTTGTCCAATTATTGAGCCTTATAGCATATATAAAATGTTGACGTTCCAGTCCCCTAAGGCCAATGTGAATAATGTATTCAACGTTAATCCTTCCAAGCTTAACTGGATGCATCATTTTGCTGTTTGGGTAAGAAGTAATTTCTTTATACCGGATGCCAGAGCACTTTGGATTAAACCAGCCTACAAATATTTGTCCCATTGGTTGGATAACAATAAGGTAGATGCTATTATTAGTAATGGGCCTCCACACAGTAATACCCGAATTGCCACTTTGTTAAAGAAAAAATATAATATTCCCTGGTTAGCCGATTTTCAGGATCCATGGACGCAAGTCGATTATTATCAATTACTTAATTTAACTCCCTGGGCAAATAGTTATCATCATAAACTGGAACAGGAAGCCTTTTTATATGCTGATAAGTTAACGATTGTAAGTAAAGCCTGGGCTAAAAGCCTGGAAGAAATTGGGGCAAAAAATGTAGATGTGCTCTACTGGGGTTTCGATCCTGCCGATTATGTAGCCCTCGATAAAAAATTGGATGATAAATTCACTCTTACTTATTTTGGTATCATGGGTTTCGATAGAAATCCAGTGAACCTTTTTAAGGCAATAGCCTCATTAAGTCAGGAATCTTCATCCTTTCGAAACGATTTCTGCCTGCAGTTAATCGGACAAATAGATTTTAGTGTTTGGGAGGAAATAAATAAGGCAGGAATAGGAAAATTAGTGCATTACCTGGGTTCATTTACCAGGGAAGAAACCCTTCAAAAGGCTCAAGGTAGCCGCGCTTTACTTTTATTGTTAAATCGTCAACCTAATGCTGAGGGACGAATTCCTGGGAAATCATTTGAGTATATGGCTTTAAGGAGACCCATATTATTCGTCGGTGACACAAATGCAGAAATTGCAGGAATTATTGATTCCGTCCCAGGTAATCAAATATGTGATTACGAAGACTATGAAAAAATAAAGCAATCGCTTTCAATTCTTTACGATAATTATAAAAATAATCAAGACAGTGAAATGTCTCTATCATTTTCTGATGAATGGTCGGTAGTAAGTCAAACTAAAAAATTAGCTGGCTTACTTTCAGAAATGACGGCTTGAGGTTATTTCTTCTTCTTTTTTTCTTCCAATGGCTTTTTCTCCACTTTTACCTCAGTCATATCCACTTCAGCCATTGACTTCTTTATGCTTGTGAAGACAACAAATCCTAGCATGACTAAACTTAAAAAGGAGAATACAAAGGATATTTGCCTACCTATATATACACTTTTTGGTCGGAAAATAAATTGGATTTCACTATACCCTGCAGGTAGGCGCAAGGCTCTTAAAGCGTAATTCACTCTAATGGGTTCCACTTTTTTATCGTTAATGAAAACGTCCCAGCCCAAATCGGGTCCATACCATATTTCAGGGAATACCGCCAGTTCTTCTCTTTTGAGAACTGCTTCGTAGTTCAATTCAACGGACGAGTAAGAACTCAGGGCAATTTTACCTTCCCCCGTTGGATTTAAACCCTCCAGTTTTGATGAAAATTCCTTATGAACAATTGCCTCCTCTTTTGGGTCAAAAGCGTACAAGGCACCAATCTCCTCTTCCGGAGAATTTACCCACTTTATTTTATTTACCAGCCATACGGTTCCTAATGCGCCATTATTAACAGATGGTCTAATTTGACCATCTGCTCCTCTTTCAATTAAATATCTCGTATTTAACATGTTATAAACAGCCGGATTGCCATTGGCAATATGATAATTTATCAGGTCTTCATAACGTCTTAACTTGGCCGCAGAATAACCCCCAATAATATTAAATTCTTTTGCTGCATTTCCATTGATGAAGGGGTTGCCAGAAGATAAATCCATAACCCTGTAGCGGTGTGACTTATCTTGTTTTATTAGTCTGGCTACATTATCATAATTTACAGGTGTATTGGCCTGTTCTACCCCAGCTTGAGGAAGTTGAACCATCAAATGTAGAAAAGGCATTCCATTTAATGTCGAAATGGAAACACATAGCATTAAACTGTAAAATATACCTTTTATCATCTCCTTTTGATTTATTAAACCGAAAATTAGGCATTTTATCAGGAAATAAAAATTTTTGGAATGATATAAAGTTTAATTTTAAAACAATTTGGCCTAATTTGCTATTCTACTCGAAATTCTACTATGAAATATATCTTATCGTTGTGGATTTTATTCAATTTCACCCTGCTGTCAGCACAAAATTTTGATTTACCTACCTTAGAATGGGGACCGCTACTTCAACAACCTATTGAAGCTAAAATGGCAGGTATAATTGCTGATGCAGATCATTTTTATGCCTGGCGGTATGGCAAGTATGCCAGAAAAGGGGATGAAATGTATCTTGAAAAATATAATGAAGACGGTTCCCTGAGTTTGTACAGAAAGTTGAAAATGAATCCTGGTGAGGCTTTTAGAAAATTTTTTTCATGGAAAGGAGGAAAAGTGGCCCTCGTTGAAGGTAAAGAATATGTTAGATTAATCGCTGTAAATGAGGAATCTCTGGCACCAGGTTCCGAAATACTCTATGTTAAAAAGGAAAAGGATCAATATTGGCAAAATGTGGAGGTGGACGAGACACAGGGAAGATTGCTTATTTTATTGAGAGAAAAAAAGGGCTGGCAGCAAAGAGTGCGACTACGCCTCATTGTTTTAGACCAGAATATGAAGGTTTGCTGGGATGAAGATACCCAGTTGCCTTACGTTTATGCCGAATATTATCCGGAAAAAGTACTCCTCTCTTCTGAAGGGGATGTGTTTATTACCGGTTATACTCAATTTGCTTACGAACGTACCGTGGATAAGGGGAAACCAAATTTTCAATTTATTATCCTCTCTTTTACAGGCTTTGGAAAAATTCAAACGGAGTTTCAAATTGGGTTAAGACGTAAAATTGTAACCGATTTTCAGGTTAATCTGAACGATGAAGGTAAATTGGTTGGCATAGGTTTTTATAGCGAAAATAAGGAAGCGGCTGCCGGAGGGGTCTTCCTTACCACTATTGATCCTTATAAACAGACAGCCTCGGGGGGTAAATTGCATGCTTTTGCCAAAGCGTACGATATGGGCAGGGTACGTGTCGGTCAGCAATTTGAATGGAATGAGCTTTCCCAGAATAAGGGGGAGTTCTTACATTATTACATTAGGAGTTTTCTCCCTGAACCAGGGGGCGGCGGATTGCTAATTGCAGAGCAAGTGATTTTACAGGAGAATTATATTTCGTTTAAAGAAGGCTACAGTGCCAATCAGATAAATTATAATTTCAATGACTTATTGCTCATTAATTTATCTGCGGAAGGGCAGGTTAGTTGGGTAAAAAAAATTCCTAAAAAACAGCGTACACTCAACGATAAAGGGAAATATTCCTCTATTTCCGCCATTCCAACCGCTGAGGATAATTACCTTATTTATAATGATAATGGGAAAAATTTCAGCAAAACCAATAAAACCAGGACGTTTAAAGGATTACAATCGGTTATAGCGCTCACTCATATCGATGAAAATGGAAAGTCAGAAAGCTTTCCCATTGCTATTAATGAAGAACAAGGTGTCCTTTTTCAACCGGGGCTTACTTCATCCTTTGGTAAGGACAAAAAAATAATTTACGGCGAAAAAGGTAAAAATTTTCGATTTGGTATTTTGACTTTTTAATTAGTTTATATTTGCAGCCATTTGTTACCCTAATTTATATCAAAGTCAATGAAAAATATAGCTATTCTTGCCTCCGGCGCAGGGTCGAATGCTCAAAAAATATTGGAATATTTTTCTGATAGAATGGATATTGCAGTTCGTCTCATTGTCTCAAATAAACAAGAGGCAGGGGTCTTAAACATTGCAAAGTTAGCATCCATTGATACTTTTATTGTTACCAGAGATTCATTTTACTCCACAACAGACCTTCTCGTTGAACTCGATAAGCGTAACATCGATTTTATAGTGCTCGCTGGTTTCCTATGGTTGATTCCTCCCTATTTAATTCAACATTATCCTGATAGAATTATTAATATTCATCCCGCATTGCTTCCCAAATATGGAGGTAAGGGAATGTATGGTCATTTTGTCCATGAAGCTGTGCATTTAGCGAAGGAAACTCATTCCGGAATTACCATTCATTATGTGAATGAAAAATATGATGAAGGTTCTATCGTTTTTCAAGAGAGATGTAAGATTTTGCCCTCCGATCAGCCTGAAGATATTGCCAGAAAAGTGCAGGTTTTGGAGCACTCTTATTATCCAACCGTAATAGATCAATTGGTTAGTTCTTTACCTCTCTAAAATCATGAATTTTCTAATGGTGAAATATAAAGTGTTGAAAAGTTATTTTAAGATTTGTTTCTTACTTTCCCTGCCTGTATGGTGTTTTTCACAGTCCGTTAAGGAAATGGAAGACCTGGCTAACAGTTTTCATCAGACAGGTGATTATGGCCAGGCTGCCGGAATTTGGGTGAAACTCTATAATGAAAAGGAAAAAACGGATTATGCTTTTCAGGCCGCAGAAAATTATTATCAACAACGTGATTATCGAAGCGCTGCTACCTTCTATCTGAAAATTAAAAATGATTTTAACAAATTTGATAATCTCATTTATAAATATGCCAAATGTTTAAAACAGGACGGGCAGTATGATGCAGCCAGTAAAGCTTTTCAAATGTTTCTGAAACTATATGAGGGTAAAGAAAAACCTCTTTGGGAAGAAATGGTAACCATTGAATTGGAGGGGTGTTCTCTCGGAATGAAGCTGGCTGAAAATGCGGCAGACGACATAGAGTTGTCAAGGCCAAGGGAGCTAAATACGGGCAAAGATGAATTTGCCGTTTCCCAAACAGAGGAAAATTATCTTTTTTATGCCTCCACAGCCAATGGAAAATCAACTATTCTGGCCTCTGCTAAACAAGACAAAATATGGGAAAAGGGAGTTATCCCATCCTCATTTCCACTTATTCCAAATGGTCAGGTCTCCACGGGTAGTTTTAATGCCGATGGCACTCGCTTTTATTTTACCATCTGTTCCAATGATGGTTTGTATAACCATCGTTTGACTAGATGCGAGATTTACAGAATGAAAAAGGTGGGTGCTTCCTGGTCGCAACCTGTACGTTTATCTGATGAAATAAATATGAAGGGTTTTACGGCAACTCATCCTAATGTGGTAACTAAAAATGGACGGGAAATTCTGTATTTTGCTTCCGATAGACCGGAGGGTAGAGGTGGTATGGACATTTGGTTTGTTTCTCGTGACGCCTCAGCCGACGACGCTTCTTTTTTGCCTCCTGTAAATGCGGGTCCATCTATTAATACCCAAAACGACGAACTTTCTCCATTTTACCATACTAAAAACACCACTTTGTATTTCTCATCCAATGGCTTTCCTTCTTTAGGGGGTCTGGATATATTTTCGTCCATAGGTACTATGTCGTCCTGGGGAGAAGTGAAAAATATAGGTCTTCCATATAATTCACCAGCCGATGATCTGCATTTTTCTTTGTTAGCGGACGGAAAATCAGGTTGGTTGACTTCAAATAGGATTTTTGAAAGTGAAAAAGGGGTAACGACCGATAATGATATTTTTCATTTCAGTGTTAAAGCGAATATATTAAAACTGACGGTGGAGGTTACAGACTTGGAAGGAAAAATGATTCCTGGCTTTTCTCTTAAGTTGTTCGAAGATATAAAAGAAAATAACTCACCCCAACTTTCCCGAGATTATGTTTATGTTTCTAAAATTTCGCTGGATGTTTTGCCTTCCCGTGATTACGTAATACGCATTCAGGCCCCTGGTTTTTACCTGGAAGAGCAACCATTTAAAATGGCTGAACCTTCAAATGATCCAATAAAATTATTATTTAGGTTAAAACCTGAAGTAAAAAAAGAAGTAATTCCGCCTGTGAGTGAAAAAAGGGTGATGGAAATAATTGAGGAGGTGGCAAACACTAAACAACCTGTGATTCCAGCGCCAGCTGCACCGGAAGTTTATAGGGCTAAAGGTATTTCTCCGTATGACAATGGGGAATATGAAACAGATTCTCCCCGATTTCCCGGATTAAGTTATAAGATTCAGCTCGAAGCTACTGATAAGGTGCAAATGGGAAAATATAATGCACTATCCAACGCAGGAAAAGTCCACACCGAGTTTTTAATTGAAAAAAAGCTGTTTAGAGTCTTGATTGGCCCATTTTCCGATGTGTCGGAAGCTAAAAATGTAAAGGCTGCTTGTATTAAAAATGGATTTTTAAAAGCTTTTATCGTTAAATATCAAGACGGCATCAGAGTGGGGATGACAGGTTTATAGGTAATGGTAAAGTAGTTTGGTATCTTTTATTAAATGCTGGAATACCCTGAAGTCCGCCTGTGTGAATAGCTATTAGGGTGGTGCCTGGTTCAAAGTAATCTGTCTTGATGAGTTCGTTCAGAGCATACAATAATTTTCCTGAATAAACAGGGTCTAAAACAATGTGATAACGCAGGTAAAAATCGTGTATAAATGCGACCAGTCCCGCATGAAACTTTGCATAACCACCAAGATGGAAATCGAAATGTAAATCAATACCTTGCCCAAGGGTATTATCTGAAAAACCTTTTAATACGTAAATACCAAGTAAGGGGATACCGTGCTCATTATGAGCATGAAGGCCCTTCAATGTGCCACCCGTTCCAACGGGAACGGCTGCTATAATTTTTCCACTTTTCAGTTCTTCCCGAGAGAAATAGTCATTCAGTTCATTCATTAAATGCCTCATTCCCAGCGCGGAAGCTTCATTACTTCCCCCTTCAGGAATAAAATGAAAATGAGGATATTTGTCCAATAAAAAAGGAGGTAAAAAATCAGAAGCTAACTCTTTGTATTCATTTCTGGAAATAAAATGGAGTTCCATGCCATAATTTACAGCTTTCTGAAGCGTGGGACTCAGGTCAATGTTATTTTCTCCCCGAACAATTCCCACTGTTTTTACAGACAGAAAATGACCTGCAGCAGCTAAGGCAACCAAATGGTTGGAATGAGCGCCACCTTGTGTTATTAACGGCCAGCTACTTTTCCTGTCGAATTGAGCGAAAGTACCCCACATTTTCCTCCACTTATTTCCCGCTATTTCCGGATGGGAGGGCACAAAGAGTAAATCATCTCTTTTTAATAAAACAGTAACGCCCTTTTTCAGCCATTCCTCGTTAGGTAAGGGAGAAATGGCTGAAATGGGGGGATGAAGAAAATAATCCCAGGCATCAGATAACACTGACATGGGGCTTACACCGCTTTTTCGGAAAACACCATTTCTTCTGTCAACATAGTAATAGGTCCATATTGTTCCAATAAAGAAAAATCAATATTTTCCTTATTTCCCATAACTAAAAGGGTATAATTCCTGTTTTTTACGTATTGCTGTTGAAAGGACGATAAATCATTGCCGGTGGCGTCATTTAATCGCTCGTAAAGAGGTTTTCTAAGGTCTTGAGAATGCCCCAAATCCTGTATTTTTCTGTAATTCCAATAAATCCCGCCCGGCGTCATTCGCTCACTTTCCAGTCTTTTTAAAATAGATATTCTCGCATTTTCCATTTGAGCGGGAACTATAGGCATATTTTGAAGTAAATCGTTGAGGCAGGGTATCGCATCAGCTAATTTATCGGGCTGAGTACCAATATATGCTTGCAAATAATGAGCTTCCAGTCTTTTTCTAGGAGAAGTATAAAAGGCATACGTGGAATAAGCAAGTGCCTTTGATTCCCTGATTTCCTGGAAAACGATACTGGACAGACCATACCCAAAATATTCGTTATACCACTCCTTCATGAAATGTTCTTCCAAATTAAAGTCGGGAGTTCCTTTGGAAATCCACATTAAATCGGTTTGAACAATGGGGAAATTGTAAAAAAGAACACGATTTTCTGTGTTTGGGACTTGTAAAAACAATTTGCTGTGAGGTGCAGCCCTTCTTTCCGACGGCACGATATGATGCTTTCTTAAAATGGGGATAACCTTGTCGAAATCGTTACTGCCAAAGTAATAAACAGTGTGTTCGTATTGGTTTAATTCATGAATTCTCTGAACAATATTTTTCGGGTCCAATTGAAGAAGTTGCTCCTTATTTAATCGAAAATTAAAAGGCGAATTTGCTCCATAACGGGCATAAGAACCTAAGGCATTTCTCAACATATAAGCCCTGTCCCTGAGGGCATTTTCCCGTTTGATAAGTATGTCGGAAGCAACATTTTTAAGTTTATCCGCATTTGGAACGGCACCATTTATTATTTTTTCTAATAAAATAAGCGCCTCCTCCATTGATTTTTCTAATCCTGAAAGGGAGATATAACAACGTTCTTCCTCCATACTCACGTCAAAAGAAATGCCAAGTCTGAAAAATGCCTGTTGTATTTCAGAGGGTTGCATATCTTTAGTCCCAAGATAGGGTAGATATTTAAAAAGAATGGGAAGGAGTGGGTCGTGCATTTTTCCCATTGGATAAATAAAATCTAATCGAAAGAGATCATTATCCGGATTCTTTACATAATGAATAGGTATGCCGGGAAATAACTCGTCTTGCTTAATATTTTCCTGATAAGAAACAAAAACAGGTTTCAATCTTGGGGACTCAGTAGATAGAAATTCATTGGCAAAATCAGAGGAACCGTCTCTATTTATGTCAACCGCCGTGATGGGAGGTTTCTCGACTTTTATAACAGAAGGATCGTCGCCTTTTCGCTTATAAACGACCACATAATTGTCCCGATGTATATATTTTTTAGCAAAATCGATGATATCTTTCTTACTAAAATGGACCATATCGCTGACCCTAGTCGCAAATTTTTTCCAGGGAATACCTAGAATAAAAGCCTGCGTAATACTGCCAGTTCTGGCTTCGTTTGACTGTAAAGATTTTAACTCACCCAGGCGGAAATCGTTGCAAACGGCCTCCGGCAACCAATCGGGAAAATTTCCCTCCAGTAAAATATCTAGTTGGTTTAATAAAAGGGCTTCAACCTCCTCCAGCGTCTGACCTTCTCGTGGCTTTCCATAAAAGCCGAACGCAGAATAATCTTCGTGAAACCAGGTCCATGCCTCGGATTCAAGGACAAGTTGTTGCTGATTTATATTCAAATCGAGCAATCCCGCCTGCTGATTATAAAACAAATGCTGTATAAGACTTAATAAATAAGGGGTGTCGGTATTGGCACCAGGCAAACGCCAGGCCATTTGAATAAATGGAGATTCCTGACCAAGGGCCTCCATTCTTTTAACCTCCGTGATGGGAGGTTGCTCGTCAAAATTAAAAGTGGGAATGTCAGAGTTAACTTTGGAACCCCAATATTTTTCAATGAGCGCAATCGTTTTATCAGCATCCAGATCGCCAGCCAGAATGATCGCCATATTATTGGGAACATAATAGTTGCTGAAGAATTTATGGATATTATAGTGTGATGGATTTCTAAGATGTTCCGCACTGCCTATGGTCGTTTGTGTGCCATAAGGGTGATTGGGGAATAAGCCGGCATGGAGCAGGTTGCTCACCTTACGAATATCCTTGTCCTGACTGATATTAAATTCTTCGTAAACGGTTTCCAGTTCCGTATGAAATAAACGGAGGGTAAGTTGGGAAAAACGCTCCGCTTCGAGGGAAATCCAACGCTCTAATTCATTGTTTGGAATGGCATTCAGATACACTGTTTGTTCAAACCAGGTGTAGGCATTGGTTCCTTTGGCGCCAATGGAGGAGGCTAATTTGTCGTATTCACCGGGGATCGTTAATTTGGCTGCCTGATATGATTTCTGGTCAATGAGCTGATAAATTTCTTTGCGCTCGTCTTCTGTAGAGGCATTTCGATGCTTTTCATATAAGTCAGAAATTTCCTCCAACAAAACTTTTTCCTCTTCCCAGTTAGCTGTACCAATTTTTGAAGTCCCTTTAAATAGCATGTGCTCCATATAATGAGCAAGACCTGTAGTTTCTGCAGGATCATGTTTTGAACCCGCACGAACTGCAATCTGGGTGCTAAGCGTTGGATGATAAGGATTTATACTTAAAAATACCTGCAAGCCATTTTTAAGCGTATATTTTTTTACTTGAAATGGGTCATTTTCAAATTGTTCTGGCAAAAGGGTAGAAGACAAATTAGTTAAAGTCATATTACGTTTTTATCCAGTAAAGCTAAAACGGCTTTACTTTGTATGAAATGTCGTTGTTCGTGTAAAAGGATGACATCAAAAGCGTCTTCTAAAGAATACACGATGTTATTATTGGCAGGGGAAGCAATAATTTGTTTACGCTGAATGGGGTCCTCGCATTGAATTCGGACTCTTCTTAAGGCCTGCTGATGCTTTTCAAAAATCTCCAGAATAGGTCCTTCGTCGATTAAAAGGGAGGGTTCCCAAATGGGGAATGTTTTGACCTTCGCTTCCTCCGCTTCAGGTTTAACGTATTCGATGAGAACTGAACCAAACAATTTTGGTAAAAACGGAATTTTACCAAGGAAGGGCACTTTGTAAGTATTATTCCTTATTTGTTCTATTAGCGGAAAATAAGTCCTGTTGACCACAATGAGGTGAGCCAGATTTTCAGCAATACTCCAACGGTTGACCCCAGGTTTAAAATGAAGGTCTTCGTGTTTAAGTAAACCGAAATCTGAAATAACAGCCTCAGTAAGTTGATCCAATTGGTTAAGCCAAATTAGCTGATTCATTATTTTTTTTGCAAATTTAATCAGATTAGACTTTAATAACACTAAAATGATTTATTTTGATTTAATTTACAAAATAATACTTCATGAAAAATGTATTTCCTGTTGCGATCCTTAGCTTTTTCGCCTTTTTATTTTTAGGCTTCAGCATTTTAAAAACAGTTGATTTTCCAGATGAAATGGCTCTTTATGCCTCGCATAATCGATATAAAGAACCTATGTTGAAGGAAAGAAGGTTTAAGCATGCCGATATCGTTCCTTTGTTGAATGCGCTTCCTGCCGCTTATAGATTAAAGGTGGTTGGGAAATCTGTAGAGGGTCGAAATATTTACAGCGCCACCATGGGTAATGGGCCGGTTTCTGTCCTGCTTTGGTCTCAAATGCATGGGGACGAACCCACAGCTACGATGGCCCTGTTCGATATCTTTCGATTTATGCAACGCCACGACGAATTTGACGGATTCAGAGATAAAATGCTGTCAAAACTTACCATTCACGTGGTTCCAATGTTAAATCCGGATGGTGCCGAGCGTTATACCCGCCGGAATGTTCAGGATATTGACATAAACAGGGACGCCCAAAGGTTGCAGACACCGGAAGGAAATATCCTGAAGGCCATCAGGGATTCTGTGCAGGCAGACTGGGGTTTCAACTTACACGATCAGAGTCGCTATTATGCGGCGGGGAATATCCCTAAAACAGCGGCCATTTCTTTCCTCGCTCCTGCTTTTGACGAAGCTAAAACCATGAGTGAAAAAAGATCAGATGCCGCTCGCCTAATTGGTGTGATGAACAAGACAATTCAGGAAATTATCCCGGGCAGTGTCGGTAAATATGATGATACTTTTGAACCCAGAGCTTTCGGTGATAATATCCAGAAATGGGGCACCAGAACCATTCTTATCGAAACGGGTGCTTTACCTGGCGATCCAGAAAAGCAGGAGTTAAGACGAATCAATTATACCGCTATATTGACGGCCTTGTACGCCATTGCCGATGAATCCTATAAAAATATGCCGGTAAGCGAATATGACGGAATTCCCTTTAACAATAGCAATGCCTTCCATGACCTGTTACTTAGGGAAATACAACTGCCTACGCTTAGGGGGAAATTTTTCGTTTCAGACCTGGCTTATAGAAATGATGAAGTTCAATTGGCGGATAACAGATCGTTTTATTTATCGTCTAAAATTTCGGAACTGGGCGATTTATCTACCTTTTTTGCCTATAACGATAAGAATCTAAATGGATATAAGGCAAAAATGGGAAAGGTTTATCCTACCGTTTTGTCAGATTTTTCCGCAGCAAAAAGTCTGGATGTAGCAACGTTATTAAGTCAGGGAATTACCTACATTCAGGTGACTAATTTTAAGAAATCGAAGGAAATAATGAATTTTCCGCTGCATATTATTCAGCCCAATACTTCTGTGCCCAAAGAATTCAAGATAGGATTGAATCCATCTTTTGTATTGGAAAAAGAGGGTAAAATTCAGTATGCGGTGGTCAATGGAACGCTTCATGATCTTGGAAAATTAGCTGCTAGCAAATAATATACAATGATGAAATTCATGACCTCCCTGCTGTCCCTATTTCCATTTTCCTGGATTGGTGGACAGCTCTTTGGGCAATCACCTACTATTAATGTGCCATTTTCTGTCGATTTTCCTTTCAAGGAGGGATCCATCAGTTCCGTTTGGAAAGAATTACCTGTGTATTCTTTACAAAAATTGGATGAGGATGGTCGGGAAGCGGTCACTCAATTCCAGCTTGCCTATAGTGACAAAGGCATATATGTTCATTTTTATGGCGATGAATGGAAAGTAACTACCACAGCTAAGGCCGATTTTGAGGATCTTTTCAAGGGCGATGTCTATGAAGTTTTTTTTCAGCCAGATGCATCGAAACCGATGTATCTGGAATATGAAATAAATGCAAATAACCATGAGCTGGTATTATTAATCCCCAATTATGGAGGTAAATTTTTGGGTTGGACTCCATGGAAATACGAGGGAGAGAGAAAGATAATCAAAAACACCTGGCTGGCTGAGAATGCTAATCCAGCCATTCCATATACCTGGCATGCCGAAATATTTTTCCCTTATCAGATATTCAATCCTATGATTCAGGGTAAACCAGAAAAGGGAACTACCTGGAAAGGTAATTTCTATCGGTTAGATTATGACACGGGCAAAATGGTCAAATGGGCGTGGAGTCCCATTGCCAAAAGTTTTCATGAATATGCTAAATATGGTGTTTTGGTGTTCAGGTAAGGGCGAATGGCATTCACCCTTTCATGATACAGATACATTTCTCTACTTACGGAAAAATGGTTTTCCACTGTCAGGGTTATTGTATGTCCTTTAGAGACGCGATGCTCGCGTCTTCTCCCCGACAGGTTTCAATGTTACAATTGCCCTAAATTCCCTTTTTTTGAATCACGGATTTAAAGGATTATTGGGATTTCACGGATTTTTGGATTCGCGCTGCTTCACGTCTTCTCCCCGACAGGTTTCAATGTAAAATTTGCCCGCTGTCACCTGGTTTTGAATCAGGATTTCGAGGATTTACAGGATTACAGAGGACGTCTTCGGTTTGGGTGTAATGGTATTCCTAGAGTATTACTTTATATGCTTCTTTTCGCCGATGCGTAACGCATCGGCGGGATGCTTCGAAATGAAAGCACCATCTAATAATAATCTTCCCTCCCAAACCAACGACATTATCATAAATCCTGAGAATCCTGTAAATCCTGATTCAATCCAATGGCTGCTGTTCCGTAATTTCCATCGGAGATTGGGGAGGTGCTTGTTTTCTGGGAATGTTTCCTGTAATAATTTTGAATCAGGATTTACAGGATCAGGTTCCCTAACCGTATTTGTTCCAGCTTGTCTGCAAACTGCTCACCTGATACCTTGATGTAGCGCATAAAATACTTATAGCAGCTGTTCCTGAACTTAGCGCACCAACCTGAACGTCATTACCCAAATACTGTACTAAGTCTTGCTCAAAACCACTTGCGTTAGGTCCCAAAGGCGCGACCCAATGAGTATCAAAGGCTTCTTAGGTGCAGTTTTGTTCGGTTAGTTCATTTAAATAATTTCTCCAGCCCATAATTTTTTTAAAAATTGATGCCATGGCAAAACGGCAATATCTCCAATACTTCTTTCCATTGGATCGTTACTTACAACTATTAATTTTTTTACTTTATATTCTTCCGAAAAACTTTTCAATCCTTTTAAATGACGTGATTGTACATTATTTGTTCCTTTTACTTCAATTGCTACCTCATGATTTCCCAAGATAAAATCAACTTCAATTTGCGAGGTGGTTCGCCAATAGGAAATAGAATAATTAAGATCCGAATAACTACTATGGGCATAAAGTTCTTGGTAAATAAAATGTTCAAAAGCACTTCCGAAAGCTTCGCTTCCAAATTCTATACTGCCTCTTTTAAGTAAAAAGTTAGCTATACCAATATCAAAATAGTAAAATTTTGGAGCTAAGATTACCCTGCGTTTAGGTTTCTTCTGAAATGATGGGACAAAACGACCAATTAAAGTGTCTTCCAAAATTTGAAAATACTCCTTAACTGTGACCGAGCTTACACCACACTCAGATGCAATGTTGGTATAATTCACTATTTCACCATTAGAAAAAGCTACCGCTTCTAAAAACAGGTTAAAGGCATTGATATTTCGAATTTTTGCTTCCGAAATAATCTCGTCTCTTAGATAACTTCCTATGTAGGCTTCAATTAATTTTTTTGGTTTTTCAGCCAAATAGTGCCTTGGTAATAATCCATTATTAAGCGCTTTCAACAAGTTGAATTCCGGAATTTCGGATTGAATTAAAGGGTAAAGTTCGTACCTTAGTGCTCTACCGCCCAAAAGATTAGCATTTGATCGGAGTATTTTCCTTGGACTTGAACCACTTAATATAAACCTCACTTGATGATTTTCTATAAGCCAATGTACTTCATCCAGTAATTCGGGTATTTTTTGAATTTCATCTACTATAACAATACTAGAAGTAGTATTGGCGATAATTACTTCGCGAAATTGTGAGGGCTCTTTCTGATACCTTCGATATACATCCGACTTCAAAAGGTCAAACCATAGTGCGTCAGGAAATAGTTGTTTTAATAAAGTACTTTTTCCTGTTTGACGAGCGCCCCAAAGAAAAAGACTTTCCTTCCCCGAACCTTCCAATAGTTGCTTTCTTATAAACATAGTATTTTTTTTGTATTAAAAATCACATATATTTAAAGTATCAGTTTAAATTTTCATGATATTTTAAAGTACAAATATAGAAAACTTTTTGGATTTTCTTGGATTTTAAGGACGGGTCAAATTGCATTCGTTATTAATTTGACATACGCATTCGTATGTATTTTAAATGGAAGACGCATTGGCAATGGGTGAATGGAATAAAAAAATAGTTAAAAAGCATAATAAATAGGCTTCAAATTCCTAAAACTTTGGATTATTGGGAAGTTTTAGGAATTTATACTATATTCCCTTTAATCCTTGAAATCCTGAAAAATCCTGATTCAAAACAGGTTACATAGGAAATGGTCTAAGAAACACAGTTCTTCCAAGCTTAATAATCAATAATTGTTATTCTTGTAGGTCTCACTATTTAATGCTCTGTTAATTCATATTCTTTAATCAATAAATCAGTAGAAATATGTAAGTTTTTACTGATTTTTCTAATCATTTCCAGCGTAAGTCTTCGTTTTTTATTCAGTACTTCAGAAACCTTGCTTTTGCTGCCTATAATTTCAACCAGATCTTTATTTCTTAAGGCATTCTCTTGCATTTTATATTTTATGACTTCAATGAGATCAGGATTTATGAAAGCAGGTTCATTTTCCTGCTCATATTTGTGAATTAACATAACTAAAAGTTCAGCCTCGTCAAAATGTTCGTCACCTATTTTACAATCAAATACTTCTTCCAATCTGCTTAAAGCAGCGTGATACGCTTCTTCGTTGCTTATGATTTTCCAGTCCATTTTTAGGTTGATTTTAACAAAGTCACAAAGAAGACCTCAGGGGCAAACAATTATTGATTCATTATAAAGATAGGGTTTTGTGAATTCATACTTGAAGTTGATTTGGTTGAGGAGATGTTTGTTTTTGGTAATCTTTCCTGTAAATAATTTTGAATCAGGATTTACAGGATTTCGAGGATTACAGAGAACGTCTTAGGTTTGGGTGCAAGGGTTATTTGTTACGCATCGGCCATTTGGTGGTGCTATTTTTAAAGTAGATAATTTTACATTGCGACCTGAGTAAATAATTACCAATTGAATTGAAATTCATTTATGTCGTGTATTTTTTGATTTAGCGAAATAATTTTATAATTACCGATAATATTAAAGTTTATTACTTAATTAGTTTATATTTAAAAAAAATTATTATAATAATAAATAAAAACAATGATAAAATCTATTTATCTATCTATATGTCTATCTGTCTGTTCATCTGTTAGCCTAAATGGTCAGGTGTTAAATAGCCATGAAATAGACAAAGGTACAGGTATTCAACGCAATGCTTTATTTAATGTGGATGAGATTAAAGTACGCTGGAAAAAGGCGGCTTTAGAGAATTGTACTGGGATTCCGTGTGTGGTTACGCCACCCGCTCCATCTTTTACCTGCGGTACCTCTACCGTTTCAGACTATGATGGAAACGTTTACGAAACGGTTGCTATTGTCGGCACTGGCGTCACTCAATGCTGGACGAAGTCAAATTTAAAGGTTACCAAGTATAATGATGGTACCTTAATTCCTGACTTAACAAACTCATCAAGTAATCCCTGGGCGCCAACGTCAGGAGCTCGCACGGGGTATGATGTCAGTGTGGTACCACTGAGTGACTATGTTAGAACTTTTGGCTATTTGTACAATTGGTATGCTGTTACTGATTCACGGAAATTGTGCCCGGAGGGCTGGTATGTTCCCACAGATGCAGATTGGACGATAATGCTTATATCCTTAGATCCTTCTCAAGCTGTAAATAGTGGGAATGTTTTAAGTTTTACAGGTGCTCAAAGTATTACAGCAGGGACTGTAATGAAATCAACAGTAACAAACCCTTCTACGGGTTCTGGTTTAGGATGGAATCCTGGTAGCCCCGGAACTAATACAAGTGGTTTTTCCGGTCTCCCAGGTGGTTTTCGCACTGGCGGCGGTATTTTCGGCAATATTGGTAACGAAAATTACTTCTATAGTGCTACCGAGTACGACATCAACCTCGCCTGGTACCGCCTCCTGTACAGCGGCATTGGGGGTGTGTACAGGAACTACGAGAGTAAGTCGTTCGGTGCCTCCGTCCGCTGCCTCAGGGTTTGATTATTTGTCTTTTTTGTTTTGGTGGTAGGTCAATGCGGGAGGTAGAAAGGGGAGGTTGGGTGGAATTCTCCCAAGGGGTCTTTTTTAGTTTTAAGACTTCAAAAATAAATCATTATAGGATTAGCAGAAGAACAGCCTGTGTACAAAAGGAAGTTATGACTGCAAACCTTCGCTAATTACCCTTACAAATATTTGGGAGTTAATCTTCGGTTAGGATGAAGAGATGGGTAAATTAGGGGAATATTTACTGTAAATAAGCTCGGAGAGGATAATGGAAATTGTTTGAATTGTATATTTTCCATATTGTTTGTGGTGCAACCCAAGATAATAATCTTCAAGGAACAAACAAAAATTCCCGACAATTTTGTGTCGGGGATTCTTTTTTTAATTCTAGATGGGCTCTTAAGACAGCCTCCTACAATAACCTCGAAATCCTGTAAATCCTGATTCAAAACCTAGCTGTAAGCCTCCCAAATCCCTAACCAAGAAAACTACTTCAAACCATTTTTTAATAATGTAAACTATTCTCTAAGTTCATGTATTATGAAAAAGATAAATAAATACCTAATGGACAAGAAGGAGAATTACCTTTTCATTTTCTCAAAATGCTATAAAAGATAAAAGCACTTGTTTAAAAGTAAATAATTGTTTACTTTTAAATTTAAATTATAGAAAAGCTTAATGAAATGTTCCGAACTTTATAAAATTTTGACAAAAGATGGTTGGTATGCAGTTTCGCAGAAAGGTTCGCACGTAAAAATGAGACACGAGACAAAAAACGGAATAATTATTTTTCCAAATCACGGAAGTCAAGAAATGGGTAAAGGATTAGAAAACAAAATACTAAAAGACGCAGGCCTTAATTAATAAAATTATGAGTAAAAATAAAATAACATTGATTGTTGAGAAAACCAATACAGGTTTTTCCGCCTATTCTAATAACTATCCGATTTTTACGACTGGAAAATCAATTCCTGAATTGATAAACAGCGCTTATGAAGCAACTGAATTTTATTTTGAAGAAGAAAATGTGAAAGTCGAACCGAATGACATTAAATTTGAAATAGATTTTAAACAGTTTTTTAAATATTATAAAGTGATTAATGCAAAATTCTTAGCTGAAAAAATTGGAATGAATGCTACTTTACTCTCTCAATATGTCTCTGGAACAAAAAAACCATCACCAAAACAAACGGAGAAAATATTGAGCGGAATTCACCAAATAGGACAGGAACTATCAGAAATAAATTTACTTCCAACCGCCTAACATAAGAAGGAAGAACTTGGTAGCCAATGAATTGCTAACTACTTTGAGAAAAATAATAGAAATAGAGCTTAGTAAAAAATTAGAGATAAAAATAAAATGACCCTTTTTATTATTTGAATTCAAGTCAAAAGGGTAACGAAGAAGTTCTCTTTAATCCTAAAATCCTGTTTCAAAACCCAGCTACAAGCAGGTGAATTTCCATTGAAACCTAATGGCGTTGGATTATCGTTCGTAGGGGCGAACTGCATTCGCTCTCCCATGATACAGATACATTTCCCTATTTGCGTAAAAATGGAAACTAGCATCAGGTCATCCAACTCGTCAGGTTTCTGAATACCCTGTAGAGACGCGAAGCATCGCGTCTTCTCTCCGATAGGTTTCAATGTAATATTCACCTGCTGTCACCTGGTTTTGAATCAGGATTTACAGGATTTTCAGGATTACAGAGGACGTCTTTGGTTTGGGTTTAAAGGTCATTCGTAGATTGTGTACTTTTCACCCTTCTTTTCGCCGATGCGTAACGCATCGGCGAGAGGCTTCGATATGAAAGCACCAACTAATAACAACCTTCCCTCTCAAACCGAAGACGTTATCATTAATCCTGAGAATCCTGAAAATCCTGATTCAAACCAATGGCTGCTGCGCGCGTAATTTCCAACGAAGATTGGGTAAGACTGTTTTTATAATAAAAGTTTATGCAACAAATAAAATGGATTTTATAAAAATAGCTATCTTTATACCAATCTCGAAAAAATTAAATATAAATAACATGAATGCAAGAATCATTATTATGCTTTTTTTTCCATTTTTTGCCATTGCCCAGGCTCCACAGAAAATCAATTTCCAATCTATTTTGAGGAATAACAATGGTGAGGTTGTTGCAAATAAATCGGTAAGTTTAAAAATCTCCATATTATCTGGTTCGATAAGTGGTAATTCAGTTTATAGCGAAACCCATACCAAAACAACAGATGCCTCTGGGTTAATAAGTTTGCAGATAGGTAATGGAACTGTGTTGAGTGGCGTATTTTCAAATATTAGTTGGGGTAACGCACCGCATTTTATCAAATTAGAAGCAGATTTTAGTGGGGGTAATAATTTTGTATTGCTTGGATCACAAGAACTTATGAGTGTTCCGTATGCATTATATGCGAGTAAAACAGATACCTCGTCTTTAAATCTGGTGAATAGGTTTAATTCAAAGGTTAATGTTTCTGACACTATCTCTCTGTCAAATCGAATTGATACCAAATCCAGTTTATCGGATACTAGTTTATTGAATCTGACAAATAGGTTTAGTTCCAAGGTGAATATATCTGACACCTCCAATATGTTAGCTAATTATAGAAATGGATTGAATGCAAAAGCACCAATTAACAATCCCACATTTACAGGAACAGTTTCAGGTATTGACAAGAATATGGTTGGTTTGGGCAATGTGGATAATGTATCAGATGCAAACAAACCCATTTCCACTGCCACCCAGACAGCATTAAATAATAAGGTAAATATATCTGACACCTCCGATATGTTATCCAATTATAAAACTGGACTTAATAGTAAGGTTAACATTTCTGATACCTCTTCAATGCTTAATCCCTATTTGAGGAAAGCTGACGCAATTGGTAGTGTTGAAGCAGACCCAGTTTTTAATACTAGCGTTGCCAAAGGAATAAATGGAATAGATACAGCTTATTGGAATAGGAAGCTAAATATATCTGACACCTCCAATATGTTAGCTAATTATAGAAATGGATTGAATGCAAAAGCACCAATTAACAATCCCACATTTACAGGAACAGTTTCAGGTATTGACAAGAATATGGTTGGTTTGGGCA
>Ga0247841_10001114_pt1 | contig 63418 bp, 52 predicted proteins | sample LaCruzMarch2015__2_FD_192410 | JGI IMG/M metagenome (GOLD analysis project Ga0247841, IMG submission 192410) | Freshwater microbial communities from meromictic Lake La Cruz, Castile-La Mancha, Spain - LaCruzMarch2015_18m | ecosystem: Environmental > Aquatic > Freshwater > Lake | place: Spain...
TAAAGGGGATACCCAGTATGCTGTGATTCCTTGAGGGATCCTCGCGCGATTCTCACAAAGTGCCGGTTATCTTTGTAGCTGCCACGACCAGAGCCTTCAGCAATATTTGCCACAACACTATCCGCAGCCTTCACCAATTGAACACCAACCGTCTTCTTCGCGAAATCATCCCAGAGAATCACAATGTCCCATACCTCATCGGCCAGTTCCTCTGAAAGCTGATATACCCTCAGATTCTCAAAATCACTCCTGGCCCTGTCTTCTCCTATGGTTAGGGCAAGAACCTCCTTGAAGTCCCGCCCGTTTCTGCATCTCCGGTCAACTGACAATCCGCCTTCGCTCGCTAACGCGAGTCTACGGCCTGCCCGCCCTCCCGACGACCGGGAGGGAGCATGCGGGCGGACGGGCTGACAACCCATGCTTCGCTCGGCACTGCGCTTGAGCTTCCGCCTTCGCTCTGCGAGCTACGGCGGACAAGTCGCAGGGCACGCTGACTACTGACAACTGACAACTTCCCTCAATACGCCTTCGCAAATATTACGCGCCTTGTGCTGGGTTCGCCACTTATCACGCATTTGCCATGTTCTTCAGGCGCATCGAGCGGAATGCAGCGGATGGTCACGCCGAGATCCTTCTTCACGGCTTCCTCGACCTTCGGGTCTCCGCTCCAATGACACAGCGCAAATCCGCCGTGAATTTCAGGCTTGTCGGCATTCTTAGGCGTGAAATAGGCGTAGAATTCATCCTTGGTATCTATGCGGCGACTGTTTTCCTGCCTGAGCGCAAGGGCACGGTCAAACAACCCTTTCTGGATGCTGTCGAGTTCATTCACAATTCCACCCACAAATTCAGCGCGGGGCACACTGACCTTCTTTTCCTTGGCCCGGTCCCGGCGGCCGGCGAATACCACGTTGCCTTCGACATCACGCTTACCCACTTCCACCCAGATCGGAACACCCTTCTTGATCCATGACCACATCTTCTCACCACCGCGTATGTCACGTTTATCAACAACCACCTCAACATTGCCATCCATGTACTTCGTAGCGCGCAATTCCGCCGCCAGCTTCTCGCAGTATTCCATGACAGAGGTTCCGGAAGTGTCGGTGTGAAGCATCGGCATGATAACGACATGTGTCGGCGCAAGCCGCGGTGGCAGCACAAAGCCATCATCATCGCTGTGCGCCATTATGATTCCGCCTATCAGTCGCGTGGATACACCCCATGACGTGGTCCAGGCGTATTGCTCGGCGCCAGCCTCGTCCTGGAATTTGATTTCAGAAGCGTGCGAGAAATTCTGACCAAGGAAATGTGATGTCCCTGATTGCAGTGCCTTCCTGTCCTGCATCATCGCCTCTATCGAATAGGTCGCAACAGCGCCGGGGAACCGTTCAGAGGCCGTCTTCTCCCCCTTGATTACCGGCATCGCCATGTAATTCTCGGCAAATGAAGCGTACTCATCCAACATGCGCATGGTTTCCTCCTGCGCTTCCTTCGCAGTGGCATGGACGGTATGACCTTCCTGCCAGAGAAACTCAGTGGTGCGCAGGAACATCCGGGTTCTCATTTCCCAACGCACCACGTTGGCCCACTGGTTGATCAGCAGCGGCAGATCGCGGTAGGACTGGACCCATTTGGAAAACATGGCGCCAATAATCGTCTCTGAAGTCGGACGTACAATCAGGGGTTCGTCCAGCTCACCATCAGGCACAAGCCCGCCATCCGGCCCTGCAGAAAGGCGGTGATGTGTAACAACGGCGCATTCCTTCGCAAAACCCTCAACATGCTCAGCCTCCTTTTCAAGGAAGCTCTTTGGTATGAAAAGCGGAAAGTAGGCATTCTGGTGGCCGGTCGCCTTGAACCTGCCGTTCAGAACCCGCTGGATATTCTCCCACAGGCCATAGCCCCAGGGCTTGATGACCATGCACCCCCTGACAGGCGAATTCTCGGCCAGATCTGCCGCACGAATCACCTGCTGATACCATTCCGGATAATCCTCAACCCTCGTGGGCGAAACTGCGTTTTGCGGTACTTTTCCCATTGTAGCTCCTTGTTCAGTTATCAGTCGTCAGTTGTCAGTTGCTAAGAATGCGTGTTAGTTGCCAGTTGTCTTCTGTCCTATAGATTTCAGGCAAGCGTTAAGCTTTGGAGCAAGTTCATCAATAATGGGCTTTAGATTGGCTATCTGCGAGTTCGTGAGGAGGTTCCGCTTGAATGCCCTGCGAAAAAGATGCTGTGATTCCTTGAGGGATCCTCGCGCGATTCTCACAAAGTGCCGGTTATCTTTGTAGCTGCCACGACCAGAGCCTTCAGCAATATTTGCCACAACACTATCCGCAGCCTTCACCAGTTGAACACCCACAGTCTTCTTTGCAAAATCATTCCAGAGAACGACTATATCCCAAACCTCGTCCGCCAGTTTCTCTGAAAGCTGATGAACCCTCAGATTCTCAAAGTCACTTCTTGCCATGTCTTCTCCCATGGTTAGGGCAAGAACCTCCTTGAAATCCCGCCCGTTTCTGCATCTCCGGTCAACTGACAATCCGCCTTCGCTCGCTAACGCGAGTCTACGGCCTGCCCGCCCTCCCGACGACCGGGAGGGAGCAGGCGGGCGGACGGGCTGACAACCCATGCTTCGCTCGGCACTGCGCTTGAGCTTCCGCCTTCGCTCTGCGAGCTACGGCGGACAAGTCGCAGGGCACGCTGACTCCCCCCCTCCCCTCACATATCCATCCTTGCCATCATGCGCGGGAACGGAATGGCCTCCCTGACGTGGCGCAGGCCGCATATCCAGGAAAGGGTCCGTTCTATGCCCATGCCAAAACCACCATGCGGCACACTGCCATACTTACGCAAATCCAGATACCACGCGTAGTTGGCCGGATCAAGCCCGACCTCCTTCATGCGAGCCAGGATTGTATCCGGATTCTCCTCGCGCTGGCTCCCACCGATGATCTCGCCATATCCCTCCGGTGCAAGAAGATCCATGTTCCGCACGGTCCTGCCACGGCCATCGTCGGACACCTTCATGTAGAAAGCCTTGGCCTCTTTTGGGTAGTGCGTCACGAAAATCGGTCGATCATGCATCCGCGACAGTATTGTTTCATCGCTGCCGCCAAGGTCTTTGCCCCATTCAAACGATTGCGCGAGCCTGATGTGCTCAGGTTGAGCCGCCACATCAGCATCAAGCTCATGGACTTTCTCGCGCAAGTCAGACGCTTGATCCTGCAACTTGTCGCGCGCCGGGCCTTTGGGTGCCTTTTCCATCCGCCTGTCCAGATCGGCAAGTTCATCAATCATCTTCTGAAGCATGGCTCTGTCACGGACCAGTTCTTCATCGAGCCGGGCAAGCGTCCTGGCACTTCGCAATGTCTCTGCAGCCTCTGTGTAAGTGATACGGGGAAAAGGCTTCTGTACCTTCTTCAACGGCTCCAAATCGCGACCGACGAGGGCAAGATCGGCGGCGTTCATAGTGAGCACCGCTTCGACCACAGAACATATCATATCCTCGGCAAGGACCTGCACATCTTCTAATTCCGCAAACGCAATCTCCGGCTCGATCATCCAAAATTCGGACAAATGCCGACGCGTCTTTGATTTTTCAGCCCTGAATGTCGGACCGAAACAGTAGACCTTCCTGAGCGCCATGCACGCGCTTTCCAGGTAGAGCTGGCCGGTTTGCGCGAGAAACACCTTGTCGCCATAGAAATCAACCGGGAAGAGCGACTTCGCATCCTCGCCGGCCCCCGGCGTAAGAATCGGGGTGTCAACCAGAGTAAAACCCCGGTCATCAAAGAAGTTTCTGCAAGCCCGGATAAGGGTGTGGCGTACCCGCAGAATTGCCGCCTGGCGCTGAGATCTCAACCAGAGATGCCGGTGCTGCATGAGGAAATCCACACCGTGTGTCTTTCTCGTTATTGGATAGTCCTCGGCCTTCTGCAGAATGGTTATTGAAGTCGCCGCTATCTCGCAACCGCCCGGAGCCCGCTTGTCTGTCCTCACGCGTCCGGAAACATATAGCGATGATTCAAGAGTCACCTCACCGGCAGCGCTGAACACCGCCTGGTTCCCGGCTTCGGCCACACACTGACAGACACCGGTCCCGTCGCGCAGGAGGAGAAAGGCTATTCCACCCCCGGATCGCTTGCCGCACAACCAGCCGCTGATTGTTACATCCCGACCCTCAAGTGCCGGAAGATCTTTTACCAAAACAGTTTCCATGGAAACGCTCCCATCACGTTCTTCTTTGAAGCAGTCGCGATCAGATGGATCATGCTGCATCGGTTTTTCAGAGTCAAGATCAGGGGAGAAGGCCAGACAGGCCGATGGGAAATGCCGTGCAATCAGCCGGAACGACTCAACAGGAAGACACTCACCTCAATCCTCTCCCCATGGAGAGGAGGAAAGGCAGCTCCCTCTCCCTTCGGGAGAGGGACGGGGTGAGGGGTGGTATCACATCAACTACTTCACCTTTGCGGGTTCAAGCCTTGGCACAATGAGGTGAATAACCAACAAGGCTATCAAATACATGGAACCCGCAACTATGAAGATAGGCATGTAGTTGTTCGGATTCTTATTCAGAATATAGCCCACGACATTGGCAATCAGAAAGCCGCCGATACCGCCCGCAGCGCCGCCGATACCGACAACGGAACCGACCGCGCGTTTCGGAAACATATCCGATGTCAGGGTGAAGATGTTTGCGGACCACCCCTGGTGTGCGCCACACGCAATTCCAATCAGGATCACCGCAACCCAGATATCTGTTGTCTTGGCGGCATAAACCACCGGTATCACACAGAGCGCACACAGAAGCATGGCCAGTTTGCGTCCGGCATTTACCGACATTCCGCGCTTGATGAATAATGCGGACAACCCGCCGCCTGCAATCGAGCCAACGCTTGCCATGGTGTATATTACCACCAGCGGCAGACCCATCGACTTGATGTCCACGCCGAACTTCTTGAACAGGAACCCTGGAATCCAGAACAGCCACACCCACCAGACAGGGTCGGTCAGGAACTTGCCTATTGTGAACGCCCATGTCTGTTTATGCGTCAGTAGCGGGGCCCAGGGGGTCTTTTCGATCTTTTCCTCGGGCTCTGACTGAATGAATGCCAATTCCTCCTTCGACAACCGGGGATGCTCCTCAGGCTTCCGGTAGAAGACCAGCCACAGGACCAGCCACGCAAAACCCACCAGACCTGTTAGAATGAACACCCAGCGCCATGATCCGAGAGCCGAAAGAATCCATGCCACCGCGAATGGCGTTACAAAAGCCCCGACATTTGTGCCTGAATTGAAAATACCTGTCGCCAGCGCACGCTGATGTTTTGGGAACCATTCAGCAATTGTCTTGATGGAAGCCGGAAAATTGGCTGCTTCGCCCAAACCAAGGAATACGCGCCAGAGAATGAAGGAAGCCACTGTTCCCGAAATCGCGTGACCCATGGCGGCCAGACTCCAGAAGATAATCGCGATGGCAAAACCTTTACGAATCCCCACGCGATCAATAAAAGCGCCAGCAAAGATCATCGCTATTGCATAGGAAAGCTGGAACAGAGATATGACACGCGCATACTCCAGTTCAGACCAACCGGGCCATGTCAGAATCATCGGCTTCAGGATGCTGATAACCTGCCGGTCGATGTAGTTGATGGTTGTAGCCAGAAAGATCAGCCCGCATATTATCCACCGGAAATTCCCGATCCTTGCCTTTTCTGTCATGCGGCACCAATCCCTTTCGTTTGGACTCGATTATGATAAGCACCCGTATGAGGAAAAGATGCCGGAATCAGATCATAGAGTCAAGCTCCGGCCCGAAGGCAAATGGCGAAAACAAACTATGAAATTCGACAATGCCTCTATCTGTCATCTCAGCAGAACGGACTTCGGCGTAGACTTCACCTCGCGGGTGCCGAGCGTGTCGCCGCACGCGGTGCAGCGGTAGGCATTCATTTCACCATGCGGCAAGACAAGAAGAAGGCGCTCCCGCACTGGTCGCGGCGCCTTGCAGCGGGGACAGTACAGCTCAGAAGCCGTAAACTTTTCAAATTGTTTTCTTGTCATTGAACCAGTTCGGCGCTCCTCGTCGGAATCCAGCACCGCCGCCCATCAGCCAGTTCAACCTGATACCAGTCCTGACGTATTTCCGCGATACTAAACTCTGTACCGGCATGCAGCGGTTCAGTGAAACTCGGCTCGTACGTTTCACTGTCCCCTTTCCTTGCGACCACGTCGTTACTGACAACTACTCCCGATTTCCGGCTCTGCAATGCCCATGCCTCGGCACTAACCGAACATGCGAAAAGCACCGAAAGAAACACAGAAAGACCGAGAGACCAGCCGATCCACGGCCGCTTCATGAAGATCCTCAGGAATGCGAAGATCCACGACAGCACGAAGAAGGTCGTGAACACGAGGGCGCGCGTCTTTGATGGGAGATCGTAATGCCAGAAGAAAAGGGTCTCCAGAACCTTGGTCTTCTCTCTGACATCGATTTTGTCCAGGCGCTTTGACCTGGCGTAATCAAGGTTCTGCCTCAGATTTGGATCGTTCGGCGTATACAGCTCGGCCCGCCTGTAATTCAAAACAGCCCGCCCAAGATCTTCGGTTCTGAAATATGCGTTTCCGATATTGTAGTACAGGGCGCCGTTGTGAATCCCTCCATCACGAACGATAGTCTCAAATCGCATCAATGCCTTCTTGTAGAGGTCTTTCGCAGCATCGGGGTTCTTTCCGACCGCCTCGTTCGCCTGACGGAACAGCTCCGAGCCCTCCTTGAACATCCCGTCAATAGAGGCGCGGTCCATGACTGCCGCCGCCGGAGATGCTGCCGCAAGCAGGAACAGAGCGAGAAGGAAAGCAACCGCAGATGAACAGGCATGAACACAGGGAGAGAGATGAGTTGATTTTCCACCTCCGTGTCTGCATGGTAACTGCTCCGTGGTTAGATTCCTGCTTCTCATCGCAACCTCCGCTCGATCTTCCCGGCCACTTCTATCCCCTTTTCCACAAGCGACGAATGATCCGCCACTGCCCCGGAACCGCCGGCATAGCTATCCGCCTCGCATTGTCCAAAAAACTGCCGCAGGCTTGAAAGCGTGTCCTGGTCAATCCCTTTCCCCACGAGGAGCGCTTCCACATCCCTGTAGCTGAGTGCAACAGACGGTATCTTTAGTTTACATCCAAGATAAACGCGCATCGCCTCAAGCAGTGCAGGCGCACATTTACCGCCGCGCGCGGCAGTCCGGCAGTTCCTGGCAAACTCACCGTAGGCACGGCGCGCTTTCGTGGAAAGAGGATCAGCCCGACGTCGACGGATCACCACTGTCGCCGCCAAAGTCACAAAGTAGATGCACGGCGGGAAGACAAGCAGACCCAGCCATGCCGGGGAGCGGATCCAGACTGCCGGCCCGGATCTCTGGTCCACGAGCGCGCCCGCCTCGTAGTTGTGCGCTATACCCTTCCCCCAGGCCTCGAGCGCACTGCCTGCAATCACATGATCAACACCCTCGGCCATGCCGGGAGTCACCACCCGGGTCGCCTTGACCTTCAGCGGAATAGGCACAGACCTGGCTGTCTTGTATTGTCCTGACTTCGTATCGAAATAGACCAATTCAACGGGAGGAATGCACTGCACATCCTCACGCATGGCGCGAATGCTCTGCGTAAACACTTTCGTGCCGCCGGCAATCTTGCCTGGCGCAATTTCTTTTGGAATCCTGAAATCCTTTGCCAGCGCCGGTTGATCACCCAGCGGCGGCAGTTCGACGTTGTCGAGATATGCAGGGCCGCTCAGCGCCACTGTAAGCGTGATGGGATCCCCGATGCTTACATCAACTGGCGTCGCGCTGACCGCAATGGTGTACTCGCCGACATGCCCGGCGAACCCGGCCGGCTTTCCCGTAGTTGGCATGGGCAAAACTTCCAGTACAGTGCTCTCGGATGACACCGCGACCTTCTTATAGACATCCCTGGTAGAGGCAAAAAAGGGAAAATCGTCGCCAAACGGACTCTGCTGTTTCTGCTGACCGGCATATGCGGCGCAAACCACAGATGCGGCCGGAATCTCAAATGTTCCGCTTTTCTTCGGGATAAGGACTTTCGAAAAAGTCACAGATTCATACTGCCGTCCATCCAACATGGCGGGACTCTGAACAGCGGCAACATTCCCGCCAGCCACCTGCACCTGCGAATACTGCGCTCCTTGTGGATCGGCAAACGTGAAATTGGCATTTCCGAGGATTGGGACGGACAATTCGTAGTTGCCGACCTTCGTGCCCACATACCAGACAGCCCTTAATATCACAGGCTCACCAACATAACATTTTGTGTTTGAGAGACTTAAACGCAGCTTGAAGTCTTCAGTCTCCGCCGGACGATTGACCCGGATCTGGATAGGGGCTGTACGCGCCTTCTTTCCATTGGCAGATATTTCTATGGAAGGAATTGTTAGAATGCCAACCTTCCTGGGAACAATCCGTGTGTTCAGCAGAACGCTCTTCTCGGAATTGCTCTGCACCTGGCGGCCGTTTATCGAGATCGAGAATGAGCTGCTGCCGGTCTGGTTCAGGTTCTGTTCACGAACCACGAAGTCAGTCAGCGCTGAGAAATCGGGCTTGTCGATCGAGTCCGCACCAGTGATCTTTATCTGGAAAAGAAACGGCTCCCCGAGGAAGACATCCTGGCTTTCCACTGCCGCCGTCGCAGTAAGCTCCTGCCCAAAGGCCGGACGCGAACCCGCCTTGATCCCAAGCAGGCAGACCACGGCAATTGCGGCAAACGTATTCCTGTATGTGCCGATCAGAGACATATTACCAATCCTTATCCACGTCTCTATACTGAGCATTGCGCTGCCGGTCACGCATTTCCTTGTTCTCTTTCTCCTCGTTCAACACATCACGCGCCTGCTCGTCGACAGCGGCGGCTTCTTCTTTCCCCTGCTCGCCCTGCTTGCCCCCGTCCTGTTGCTGCTCTTCTTTCTTCTGCTGTTCACCCTGCTGTTGCTGCTGCTCCTGCTGTTTCTGATCCTGCTGCTGATTCTGGCCAGACTGGTCCTGTGGCTTCTTCTCCGACATGGCCTTCATGGCTTCCCTCAGTTCCCTGGAAGCCTCCGTCTGCTCTGGCCTGGCTTTCTCAAGATCCTTCTTCTCAAGGTTATCAGATGCCTCTCCCTGCTGCCTGGCGGCATTATCCAGATGCTTCGCAACTTCTTCAGCCGGGTTCTGTTGCTGCTGGTTCTGGGGCTTCTGCTGTTGCTGCTGCGCCGCCTTGGCCGTCTCTTTCATCTGCTCCGAAAGCTTCCCGGTTTCCTTCTGGATCTCCTTCTGTTCACCGGCCTGATCACTGGCCTTCTTCTGAACGTCAGCGGAATCCCCTTTTTCGTTCTTTTCCTTTGCCAGTTCTTTGTTCTTTTCCAGCGCTTTATCCTGCTTCTCGATCAATTGCTTCAGACGCTCCATCGTTTCCTGCTGCGCTTTCTGTTGTTTGTCCGCCTCTTCCGCTTTCTTCTTCTGTTCATCAAGCAGACTCTTGATCCTTACACGGACTATTTCGATGTTCTCAGCCGCCGCCTTGTAATCGGGGTTGAGCTTCAGAGCGTCATGGTAGTGCTTGATGCTGGTTTCACATGATGCGATTGCCTTCTTGAGATCGCTGTCCTTCTGGCGTTCAGCCTCGAAGAAAGCGCAATTACCCAGATTGTACCTGGCAGTTGCCTCAAGGGACAGGTCCTTGCTTTTGCCGGCCGCTTTCTCGAACATTCCGGCCGCAGCGGCATAGTCACCCTTGCGATATAAGACATCGCCCTTGTTGAAGTAAATCATGGGCGATTCCGGCACCTTTACTGATGCCTTGTCGTACGCAACAATGGCATCCTCGTACTTGCCAGCCTGGTATGCACGGTTCCCAGTCGCGACAAGGCTTCCAGCCGAGTCCGCCAGTGCTGACCACGGCAGAATGAAGCACACTGCGGCCGCGATGGACAGAATCCGCGGACAGAGACAGAAGAGATTCGCCACGGAGGCACGGAGACGCGGAGGGAAGGAATGGAAAGTGGTAAGTCTTTTCTCCGTCTTCATTGCCCTTTGCCCTTTATCTTGCGTTTACGGTCACTGATAACAACTTCAATACAGAGGAGTGCAAACGCGAACACCAGGAATATCTGGAACTTCTCTTCGTAGAGCTTCATTGTCCGTGATTCCAGATTCTTTTTTTCCGCCGAGGCAACGAGCTTGGTGTACACATCACCAAGGTCTATCGTCCCGGTGCTCACCGGCAGGTACTTGCCACCCGGCGTCTCGTTGACCATCTTACGCAGAGTGTCTGCGTCAAGCTTCGACCACACTTCCCTGCCCTGGTACTTGAGGAACGTCGTTCTGCCCTGGTCATCAGCCACTGGAACCCGGTTGCCTTCGTTCTCGTTCCCAAGACCTATTGCTATGATTCTGACATTTCGCTGGCCGGCAAGCTTAGCTGCGTCGATCGGAAAACTATCGTGATCTTCGCCGTCGGTGATCAGTATGATGTCCTTGCACTCCCGTTCCTGGTTGTCAAATCCTTCATCAAGAGTCTTGCGGATGGCATCGCCAATCATTGTCCCGCCACGGGCAATGCTGTCGGGTGAAATATCCTCAAGCATCATCCTGAAAAAGCCATAATCCAGTGTCAGCGGGCATTTCACCGCCGCAGTTCCGGCGAACGCCACTATGCCGACCCGGTCGCCCCGTAGTCTATCGACACAATCAAGTATTGCAAGTTTTGCGCGTTCCAGCCGGCTCGGAGCAAGATCAGTGGCCAGCATGCTCCTGGACACATCAATGACAAACACCACGTCCCGGCCCCGCCGTTCTATGGTCTTCGGTTTGGGATTCCACCCTGGCCTGGTCAATGCCATGACGATCAGCACCGCCGCCACAACGATCAATGCGGCCTTGATCCTGCGCCGGACCGGGTTTGCCGAAATGCTGATGCGATTAAGCAGGCCAGCGCCTATGAATACCTCCAGCGCGCGCCGTCTGCGCTGGGCAGCAAACAGGAACAGACCGATCAGCACCGGCACCAGCCACAGCAGGTAAAGCATCTGGATATCCTGGAGCCGTATTCCGCTCATGGTATCCTCCTGAAAACGGTGCAACTTAACAGAACCTCGATACACAGCAGAATCAGGCCGGCCAACGCGAACGGCACGAAGAACTCCTTGTAGTCCATGTATCGCATGGACTCGATGTCGGTTCTCTCCAGCCTGTCAATTTCCCTGTAGACAGACTGCAACGCTTTTCCGTCATCGGCCATGCGAAACACTCCGCCCGTCTCTTTAGCGATCCTCTCAAGCAGCTCGGTTTGCACACGCGAGCCGGTCGGCATCTTGAAGATACCCAGCGGTGTCTGTATGGATGCCATGCCATCACCGCCGCCAACCCCTATCGTGTAGATCTTTATTCCCCACTTGGCGGCCAGCTTGGCGGCCTGGAGCGGATCACGCTTGCCGGCGTTATTCTCTCCGTCAGTGAGCAGAATGATGATCTTGCTCTTGATCTCATACTTGCCGCTCCCCTGCGCTGCTTGCCGCGCAAGAGTCTGTTCAGCAGTCTTGAGTCGCGCTGCCGCCAGGGCAAGTGCATCACCTATCGCGGTTCCATCCTCATTTTGCCGGTCCGCGAGACGGACAGTTCCCAGAAACTCCGAAAGTGCGCCATGCGCCAGAGACAGCGGGCAGATCGTGTCCGGATAGCGCGCAAAAGCGATCATTCCTATCAGGTCTGACGGGCGTCCCGGAAGGTCGTGCCGGTTGCCGGCCACAAACTTCTCGAACACGCTCTTCACCACCCCGAGCCGGTTGGAGCGCAGCCCGTCATATTCCATTTCCTGCCCCATGCTGCTCGACCGGTCCACCACCATTTCAATCGCGATACCCTTGCTTATGTCGCGGATGCGCTCCTTACCCTCCTGCGGACGCGCAAGCGCGACGGCCAGCAATATCAAGGCCACTATCCGTAGGGCCAGAGGCACAAAAGCAAGCTGCTGGCGAACGGAGCGCCCAACCTTTCCTGCATTGTCCGTGGAAGAAAAAGATACGGTACCGCTCTTCCCGCGCCTGGATCGCATCCAGATCATCAGCGGGATGACCAGCAGTATTAGGAAAGCATATGGTGCTTCAAATTGCATAATCTTGTCCGCAGTCAGTTGTCAGTTGTCAGTTGTAGAGAGTCCCCGTTCCATCTTCTTCCCCCATCTTCTGCAGAACAATCCAACGAAATCACAGTAGATACAACCTCACCGGCCTGTGTTTCTGAAAGCTGATAGGTACTCATATTTCAAAATCACTTCTTGCCATGTTTCACCTCGTGGCTCTCAATAAAACACTTGAATATTCGGTAATTTCTGAAACACAACTCACAACTCACAACTCACAACTCACTACTCACAACTCACAACTCACAACTCACAACTCACAACTCACTACTCACTACTCACTACTCACTACTCACTACTCACTACTCACTACTCACTACTCACTACTAACTCTCTATCTTCCGTTTCTGTTATGAACCGCTTACAGCTGTCAAAGGTGTTCTGTATGTCATCGGTTGACGGGTTGAACTCCGCAAACTTCACAAGATCGCAATGGCGCAGGAAGACCTTCAGCAGGATCTTGTGATCCGCCACAAGGGCTCCGCCCATGCTGATCTCTGTAAGAAACTCATCAGTTGTCTGCTCGGGTGCATGCAGGCCAAACCTGTTCTCGATGTAATGCCGGACAATATCCGAGATCCGCTGATAGAAGAGCTTGATCTGTCCCTTCCCTACGAGATCCTCGGCCACAAGTTGTTCAAGAAGCCGGTAGGCTATTTCATGCGGCGGCACAACTTCCGCGAGCGGGGCAATACCGCCGCGCCGATAGCGGCGCATAGCATACACGCCGCACCCGATGAACAGAAATACGATGCCGGCGGCACCAACACGGATCATCCACTTCCATGAACGCGGCAGATTGACTGGCGGCGCGATATCATTGATCTTGAGCTCGGCAACCTTGGCCGGCAGCAGGGACTTGACCTTGACTGACAACGCTTCCGTTTCGAGTTCATGCTTGTCTCCTTCAGCCGCGCCTTTCTTCCAGAACCGCACCTTGAAAGGCTGGATAGCGTATTCTCCGGACAGGAATGGCTCCAGGACGTAGGATCGCCGGACAATGACTTCGTTGGTTCCAGCGAGCCGCGGCTGATCCGTTTGGTAATCCACGATCCCGAATTGATCAAGCTTCTCTCCAACCTTGGGCAACTCCACCTCGTAGTCTTCCTTATGGCGGACTTCGATCACAAGGTTGATCCTGTCCGCAATCGTAACTTCATTCCGATCGAGCTTGAGAAGAACTGAAACCGGGCCGCGCTCGAACTTCTTTTCGATGCCGGTCGGCGTAGCTGCGACTTCGGGCTTCTTGTCACATGCAGTGACTGCAAACAGGCACAGACCGGACAGGACCGCTATCCTGGCGTAACCACAGAAGGAATCGCAACTCATCGCGCAGACCCGCTCCATCCCGATGGCCAGCCAGCCCCGCACGCCTCCTTTAGGCAGACGGATCGGGATGGCGGGCACCTTGGCGCCAGGCATTCTTTGCATTGAATTCTTCATGGACTCTTCTGGCTGTCCTCTTCCTTCTCTTTTGCACCCGCAAACGTCGAGGTATGAATGACGACGTTGTGTTTCTTCTTCAATTCCTCGAACAGGCGCTCCTGTGTCTCCCGCTCCTTCTGAGCATACAGATCGCGATATATCTCCTGCTTTACCTCGTCAAACGGCCGCTGCTGTTCCGATACAATCTCGCGGACCTTTACAACATGGACACCGTTGTCGGTCTTGATCGCCTTTTCGCATACTTCACCCGCTTTCGTGCCGAATATCGCCGCAGCACCGTCTTCAGAATAGCCCACGCCAGGTATGGATGCGGAGCCCTTGACTGCCATTCCCTCCACGGTACCGCCTTTCTCGGCTGTCTGCTTGTCCGTGGAAAGCTCTTTGGCCAAGTCCTCAAACTTCTCGCCTGTCTTCAGGCGTTTCTGGATTGCTCCGGCGGCTTCATCATCCTTGACCGCTATATGACTGATTTTCGCCCGTTCCGGCTGGAGAAACTTCTGTTTGTTGGCTTCATACCAGGTCGTGAGATCACCCTGGGAGATCTTGATCTGGGTTGCTGTTTCCTTCTGCAAGACCTGCTCCGCAAGAACCCCGCGCTCGACGTCCCTGAGCAGAGCCCGGACCCCCGGGTCATCGCCCATCTTCAGCTCACGGGCCTTCCGATACAGCAGCTCTTCGATCACCATCTGGTTCAGCATGCGCAGCCTGTCAGAGGATGAGGACATGCGTTCAAACATGGTCTCTTTCTGCTTGTTTCGTTCGTCCTCTGAGAGCGCCGATGAGAACTGGACAAGCCGGCGTTCAATCTGCTCTTCAATCTTGCGGTCAAGATCACCCTTCGTAATCTTCTGCGGTCCTAGTTCAGCGAGAACTTCCTCGCCGGCGGCCTTCGAGTTGGTGCCTATGCCAACCCGTTCTTCCAGCTCATAGCGAAGGGCGGAAAACTTGCCCAGCAATTCCAGGCATTCGCGGGTCCGCCTGCCGATTTCCGATGCCAGTTCATCAACCTTTGCGCTGCTTTCAGACCGGTAGTAGTTCTCCAGTGCCTTGTCATAGTCGCCGGCATCCTGGTACAGGGTGCCAATGCGGTAGAGAATCCTGGCGGACTCGTCGTTCCGCGGTGACGACGACACAAGGTATTCCTTCCACGCCTCCGCTGCGCGAGCCGCCAACCCCTGTTTCTCGAGTTTCAGCGCCAGATCCTTCTGAGCCTCTCCCGATAGCGCTGCTGCATTGCGCCCCGCTTCAGGCCTCGCCGACCTGATCACAAGCGCCAGCGTGATTGCCATATTCACAAGAATTGCCAGAACGGCCACACCAATAAACGTGTAAGATCTGCCGGCCGCTGGGCGATTCTCTTTCCCCTCGCGCTGCGGCAATGTAAAATCAAGCTTCTCTGTCATCGCTCCCCTCCTCTTGTCTCTCATTCCTTTGCGAGCTTCGCGCATTTGCGCGAGTCACTCTTCCCGGATTCCAATTCATTCATCGCGCCAAGACGGTAAGAGCGCCAAGGCGACAACATGCAACTCACCCTGTCTGCGCCCGGCGTTCACGTGTCTTGAAAAACCTGACAAGCTTCCTGACATAGTCTTCGCTCGTTGTCACCTCGATCTGGTCCACGGCATTTGATCTGAACAGGTTACGCAAACGCGTGGCGCGGCTCTCTCCAAGCTCCTCGTACCTGCCGCGGATCATCGCACTGCCGGTATCTATCAGTACAGACTCTCCGGTCTCAGCGTCTTCCAATTCAACGAGGCCCACATCCGGCATCCGCACTTCCCTCGGATCAACGAGCGAAACTGCAATGAGATCGTGCCGGCGGCTGACTACTCGCATGGGTTTTTCAAAGTTCTCTCCCAGAAAATCAGAAACAAGAAATACGACACACCGCTTGGTGGTGACCCTTCCGAGATAGTCGAGGGCGCCGGCTATGTTTGTTTTCGCCTGCCGCGGCTTGAAATTGAGCAGGTCGCGCACCAGCCGCAGGACATGTGAGACCCCCTTGGCTGGCGGGACAAACAGTTCGACGCCATCCGTGAAGATTATCAATCCAACCTTGTCGTTGTTCTTTATGGCAGCGAAGGAAAGGAGCGCGCAAAGTTCGGCGGCAACTTCATTCTTGGTCTGTTTCCCGCTACCGAACGATCCTGACGCGGAGAGATCAACGAGGAACAGAACGGTCAGTTCGCGCTCCTCCACGAACCGCTTGACGTAAGGGTGGCCCATGCGGGCCGTAACGTTCCAGTCAATGGACCTGACCTCATCCCCCGGCATGTACTCGCGAACCTCGTCAAACTCCATGCCCCGCCCTTTGAATACACTGCTGTACTCACCGGCCAGGACGTCATTGACGGTCTTGCTGGTATAGATCTCGATATATCGGATCTTTTTCGCAAGTTCCTTCGGAATCATGGGACTTCAACCGTTTGCAGTATCTTCTGAACTATGTCTTCGGAAGTCTTCTCCTCGGCTTCCGCTTCATAAGTTGCAATAACACGGTGACGCAATACATCCATGGCTATCGATTTCACATCCTGCGGCGTTACATACCCGCGGCCTTCCAGGAAGGCGTGGGCCTTTGAGGCCATGGCCAGGTATATGGTCGCGCGCGGCGATGCGCCGTAGCGGATGAGATCCGCGATATCAAGCTTGAACGCTGCCGGATTGCGCGAGGCCTCCACAATATTCACGATGTATTCCTCGATCTTTTCATCCATGAAGATTTCATCGGTCAACTCACGCAGACGCGTGATGTCTGCGGTGCTGATTACCGGCTCAACCGAGGTCTTCGGGGCGGACGTGGCCATTTTCTTCAGGATCTGGTGTTCCTCAACCTTGCTCGGGTAGGTTACCTTAAGCTTGAACATAAACCGGTCAACCTGGGCCTCCGGCAGCGGATACGTGCCTTCCTGTTCAATTGGGTTCTGGGTTGCCAGCACCATGAACGGTTCATCCAGCTTGAAGCTCTGGTCGCCTATGGTGACCTGGCGCTCCTGCATGGCTTCCAGCAAAGCACTCTGGACCTTGGCCGGCGCGCGGTTTATTTCGTCAGCAAGAATGATATTTGAGAAGATCGGCCCTTTCTTCGTTGTAAACTCACCGCTCTTTGGGTTGTAGATCAAGGTTCCGATCACATCGGCCGGCAGCAAGTCGGGCGTGAACTGAATGCGCCGGAATGATGCCTGTATCGCCCGCGCCAGTGTTGTGACCGTCAGGGTCTTTGCCAGGCCCGGCACGCCCTCGATAAGCACATGGCTGTTGCACAACAAGGCCTCGATCAGCCGGTCAACCAGTTGCTGCTGCCCGATTATAACGCCATGGACCGTAGTCCTGACCTTGTTTATCAACGCGCTCTCAGCGCCAACCCGCTCGCCGATCCGTTTCACATCAACAGCCATGATAAGCTCCTTTCTCACCCTGTAGTCGCGGCCTGCCCGCGGCAGATCTTCCTTATTCGCCAAAACTCAAACATAGAGTAACCCGCGCCAGATTACAGCACAAAGTGTGCCATCGGGCGGTTGTCAGTAGTCGGCACTTGCGAGTTTCAAGTACACTTGCCGGTATCTACACAGCAACTGTCCACTGAAAGGGCACATAACGAGGTTTCACCCGTGACTCGCCTTCACACCGGTGCGACAACCTGACACGGTCCTTCCGGGGAATATGAGATGATCCTGGACCGTTAAGCGACGCTCGCGAATGCTTGTCCAGCATCACAGCGCTGCCAGACGTATTCGTAGATGCGGGTGGCTGCTGCCTCTGTTTCTTCTTCAGTAAATGGCGGGATGGGCAGCGCTTCGTACAGTTGGTCCAGAATGAGGGTTTTTACCTCGGCCTGGGTCTGCGCCTTGGCGGTCCACTGCTGTATTGAGGCAAGGATTTCCGTCATTGATTTCAGTAGCTGGCGTGATGCCTGCTTGACCCGTTCCCGTTCAGTTTTGTTCAGTTTGTCCTTCTGGAGCAAGTCGAAGAGCGCAAGTTCGTCTTCCGATAGCCCTTCTTGAACCGCTCTCTTCTGTTCGTCATCCAGTTTGGCTGCCAAGTCAATCAGGTCGGCGAATGTCTGCTCTACTGTCGCGCGGTCCTTCTCGCGGTTGTAGGCGGCGACGATCTCCTGATACCTGGCGTAGTAATCCATTCGCTGTGGGTTCTGGGCGATCATGGCGGCGAGACGTTGTTCAACGATCTGGCGGATATCGGCCACAGCCTCATATTTCCGTTTGGCGCGCTTGGCGAATTCGTTGCGGAGTTTGGCAAAGTCAATCTTGCTGAGATCGACCGCGAGACCCTCGGTCTGGTCGCCGCCGGGGCCGGCGGCGCTGATTGCGGCGTTGACTATCTTGTGTAACTCCTTCAGGACTTCGGTTACGTCGGCTTTATCGCGGTTCTCCTGGAGTTTCCTGTATATAGCTTCGATGTTGTCGTGTCTTTCGGCATATGCAAAGACGGCTGGCTCGGCGATAAGCGCTTTGAAGCGTGAGAAGACCTCGCGGGCCATGATTTCAAATCGACGTTTGGTCTCGTCGGACACATACAGCACGTCCGTGGCGTCTCGCAATGCCTCTATGCGGCCAAACCCACGGGTGCCGCGAATGCGGGCGGGATCAAAGCCGCGGTCTATGAGATACTTCTTTGTCTTGTTCAGGGCGTCGACAAGTGAGGCCAGCAGTTCTTCTATGGGTGCAAGCACCCCAGGATCTTGACCACCCGGTCCACCTGCGCCACCCTCTCCACCTTCATCATCGGGGTCGCCAATGGCGTATTGGGCCAGGGCTGCCCGGAGGCTCTTGAGGACTCCGTTGTAGTCAACGATTACGCCGCAGTCTTTGTCCCCGTAGATCCGATTCGCCCTGGCGATCGCCTACATCAGGTTGTGCGCCTTCATCGGCTTATCAATGTACAGGGTGGAGAGACACTCTACGTCGAAGCCAGTCAACCACATGGCGCAGACAATGGCAATTCTGAATGGGTGATCCGGGTCCTTGAAGGCATCATCAACATCGATTCGTTTGCCGTCCGCCAACTCGAAGCCCTGCTTTATGAGAGCGCGGTGCGGCTTGATATCGAAATCCCACTTCTTGAAGTCCTTTACCTCATTCTGGGCTTCACTGATGATAATGTGGATGAGCGTGGACTCCATCCACGCTATGCGATCTCGAAGTTTGTCCCATGCCCTCTGCAAGATTTCCTTGTCGTCCGGGTCGGTTGTGGCGGCCATTGCAGTAGCGTTCTTGTTCGCCTCGACCTGCAGTGAGTCTATTTTGGTCTGCCATCGTGGTAGAATTCGCTGGTGCATGCGGGCGCATGTAAGTTTGTCGATGCAGACAAGCATGGACTTGCCTGACTGCCAGCGCTTCGAGCAGTGCTCGACGAAGTCATCGGCCAATTGGTCGAGGCGCTTTGGGGCTGTGACCACCTCGTAGTCCTTGCCAAGCAGGCTTTCCAGTTTTGCAGTCTTGTCCGGGTCCAGATTCGCATGGGCAATCTTCTCCAGAATACGCTTGTTCAGGTCGGCATAGGTGATGCCAAGTTTCTCGCCGCGGTTCTCATAGACCAGTTTAACGGTTGAGCCGTCTTCTTCCGAGCGCCTGAAATCATAGCGGGAGATATAGTCGCCGAATATGCGCCTGGTAATTTGGTCGCTCTTGAATAGTGGCGTGCCAGTGAATCCGATGAAGCAAGCATTCGGCAGGGCCATGCGCATGTTTCGTGCGAACTTGCCAGCCTGCGTGCGGTGGGCCTCGTCGGAAAGGACGACAATGTTGTCCCTCTTGCTGTAAGGGCGATCCGGGCTGACGTCCCGGTTGAACTTGTGTATCAGGCTGAATATGTAGCGGTGGTCCTCTTCCAACAAAGTCTTCAGTTCCTTGCCGCTGGCCGCACGGGGCGTCTTTTCGTCGGCGATGCCGCAGCCGACGAAAGTACTGTGGATCTGGTCATCGAGGTCGTCACGGTCGGTCATCACAAGGAACGTGAAGTTGTCTGGAATGATACGGCGGACCTTCTCCGCAAAGAAGATCATGGAGTACGACTTTCCACTACCCTGAGTGTGCCAGAAAACCCCTACGCGACCGAGATCCGGGTGCGCACGCTCGACCAGAGGGAGAATCAGTTGCGATGACGGGCGAGTGTCGATTTCCGCGTCTGTCTTGACCATGCGATCATCAGCCGCACGTAGTGCTGGCTCCTCCCTGTCCAGTGATATGCGCATGATGGAGGGGGCTTCGCTTGTACTGTATGCCTGGCGTAGTTTGAGGCGTTCGGGGTATTGGCGAATGAGAGCCTGTTGCCGGACCATGGATGCGACTGCACGGTTGACGCCCAGAACCTGGTGGTTACGTGCAACAATCTTGCGTGCTCCGCCGGCCCGGCTGTCATCGTACAGGATGAAGCTCTCGAACAGATCGAGCAGGCGGGACTTCTCCATCATTCCATCCAGCAGGACACGGGCGGCGATGTCACCCTTTTCTTTCTCATCCTGCCTCTTCCATTCCGCGAAATGCTTCCAGTTGCTTGTGATTGAGCCGTAGCGTGCCTTATCGCCGTTGCTAACCACGAGGAATGCGTTGTGGTAGAAAGCATTGGGAATGGTGTCAGAGTAATCCGATATGTTGTTGTCGAACCCTGCCCGTATGTTCAGGTAAACGGCCTTCAGTTCGATGAGTACGAGCGGTATGCCGTTTACGAAAGCAACCAGATCCGCGCGCCGGTTGTAGTGCGGTGAACGGAGGCCCTGGAGCTTCAGTTCCCTCACAGCCAGAAAACGGTTGTTGCCGGGATTCCGGAAGTCGATGATGTGCGCCTTCTTGCTTCGCTCTTCGCCGCCAGTAAGACGCCACGTTACCGGGACGCCGTCCCGGATGAGATTGTAGAACTCGCGGTTATGCTGGAGCGTGGATTTCGAGAAATCATAAGTCGTCAGGGCCGTGACGGCATCCTCGACAGCTTTTGGCGGCAGTTCCGGATTGAGCTTTTGGATTGCGGCACGCAGATCGCGGGTAAGGATGATTTCGCGTTCATTGCTGCGGCCAAGTGTTCCGTTTGGTCCGAAGGTCTCGTCTTTGTAGGCATAAATGCTGTCCCACCCCAGACTGTCCCGAAGGTAGTCCGCAAAGGTCTTCTGCACGAGGCGGTCTTCGCTGTTTATTCCTGTGAGCACAAGAGACAACCTTATGAAACCCGCGGTATCAAACGCTCTCCAGACGGGTCACCCAGTCATTGAAATGCGGACACTCATCGCGTAGACGCTTCAATCCGATACGCCTGGCGATAACGCTTCCAAAATAGACTTTGTTGTAGCGTGGGAAGCGCTCGAGGATGCGCTTGGATGGGCTGGTGGCAGGATTGTCGTTAATGTCCTCGGGCGTTGGAAATGCTTTGCGGATTCCAAGCAGCGCCTTCGCCATTGTCATATCATTCAAAGCCCTGGCAATCTCGTCCGGAGAGGCGAACAGCAGGGCTTCGAACTCGTGCAACGAGAGATATGCCAAGAACTTCGGGTGCGAAATATCATTTTGAAACGCCGACTCTACAATCGCGACTTTTTGATGAGGCATTCCTCTGGCAGTTGACTTGCCAGGGAAATCAGCCGGCAGACCGTAGTAGTCAATCAATGTGGTAACCAGCTTGGCTCTTGTGTCTCCCAACAACCGCTTCGCGTCATCCCGAACGCGATCATATGTGGAGATTCCGCCCTTGAAATTGGGACCACTCTCAACTCGTTTCGTGGTCACGATTACCGGATTTGCGTAGATGCCGTGATGCTCCAGATGGTCCTGAAGAACTCGCTTTACGAAGCCCTCTTCCGTCGGACCCTCAACGAGAATATGAACCATCTTCAAGGGCGCCCTCCAAAGACGTTCTTCTCCCACAGATCGCCCAGACCATAATCGTCCAGCCATTTGGCCATGTTGGCGGTATCGAGATGGCGAAATACACTCTGTCCATCTTGTCGGTCCACAACAATGATATCGGAGGGTTCGAATTGATTTACCAACGTGACGGACTGAGTTGCCACCATGACCTGAGTTTTGGTCGCCGCCTGTTTCAACAGGCCAGCCAAGACTGTTATCGCGTAAGGATGCAACCCCAATTCGGGCTCGTCCAACAGAATGACGGAAGGTAGCGTTGGTTGAAGAAGAAGTGTTGCCAGGCAGATGAATCGAAGGGTGCCGTCGGAAATTGAAGATCCATTGAAATACGTGTCCGTCCCCTTCTCTTTCCATTCAAGCCGGATCTTCTCTTCATTCAATCGCGATGGCTGAAGATTGAACCTGTCAAAGAACGGAGCCACCATTCGAACGGCGTCTTGGATATTCTCAAAATAGTCAGGATTCTTCTTTTGCAAACGATATAGAAATGCCGAAAGATTACGCGCATCGGGTTGCAGAATGCGGTTGTCCTCGATATCGCTCGTCTGCTTCACCCTCGCACTCTCACTTGTGTCATGGAAATGGTAGAGCTTCCAGCTTTTCAGATCGGATAGAACATACCCCGACACGCGGCTGTTGGAAGTCGCCTTCTCAAGTCTGGTTTCTGGATGACCGGCGCCGAGGGATTCAAAGTATGGTCTGGAATACTTCAACTTGTCGTGGAACCACACCTGCTCCGAATCGAGGATAAGGGAATCTTCTGCATTCGGTTTCAGCACACACTGGTATCCGTTCACACTATCGTCGAAGGACAAATCAAGGGAGAGCGCTTCCGAAGTCTTGCGTCCAAAGTACAGGATTCGTTCGGCGCCGCCACTGGCACCAATATGCGCCTGCAGGTTCCCCTCCACGATTTGGTTCAGGAACTTGAAGACACCGATGAAGTTCGACTTCCCAACGCCATTGGCGCCGATGAAGACGTTAAGCGACTTCAGGTCCAGATCCAGGTCGCGGATGGACTTGAAGTTCTTTACATTAATGTGGTTCAATTTCCGCATTGCCGCCCCGAGAATCCTTTCTTCAAGCTCGATCCGGAAGAAGCAAACATCCGCATCACTTCCCGTCATCCCCGCGAATCTGTCTCACCCACACCACGCTGTCTGGCACATCGGCCCATGCCCGCGTGCCTTTTTCGATAAACGCCTCAAGTTCCTCCTCGTTGTAGGATGGAGCATAAGGCGGCAAGGCGGGGTCCCTGTCGAAAGTTCGGACCTCTGGGGTTGTTTTCGTCGCATCGTTCATGACTGACATCATGCCCGAGATAATTCCGAGCGTCAATCCGCAACCAGCCCCGGAGTTCTTCCCCCCTGTGGCAGACGTTCCAACTATCAAGTCGATAGAAATTGATAGTTCACTGATACCCATGTAAGTGTCTTGTCTTGCGTTTCTTATACCGTAATCTCCCCGTTCATCAGCCGCGGCAACAACAGGTCGCGGGCGGCGCGGAGTTTGTTATCTTGCAGCGTAAGATTCGTCACTTGCTCATAAATAGGATCTGCGAACGACTCAAACTCCTCCATCAATGTCTTGTTCGGCAACAAAATTGGCGAGGCGCCGATTTGGGCCGACGAGAGTTCTGTCTGATTTGTCGCACCGCGACCCATCGTCGAGAACCGCGCTTCCCACGTCATGACTGCCAGACCTACATAATTAATCGTGATTTCTGGTTTCGGGCGAACGATTGTGACGTGCGTATCTACCGTACAGTTGTTCACGGGAGACTTGACCTGAGCTATGCGGCCCAGCGTGCCTTCGCCGGTTGAGTTTACCAGAATGTCGCCAACCAGCACTTGACGTTCAGTTGCGAACGCGCGTGACTGATGACGTGCTAGATTCATGTTAAGCCTCCCATCGCGGATACACTTCTGATTGATGACGAGTCCTGCTGCATCGTCGTCGTAATGCGGTGTGATGCCACGTTTGATGAAACAGGTGTATTCAGCCAGAGGTTTCCTTTCCCACCCCTCCGGCACGCCGTTGACGATGCGGGTGCGTTCATGGCCGGGGAACTTGAGGCGGACAAACCATTCTTCGTAAAACAGGCGCGCGGCCTGCTCAAGCAGGGCTATGCGGCGGCGGTTGTTCTCGATCAGGTCGTCGTAGGCGGAGAGGATGGAAGCGATGCTGTTCTGAATTGGGAGAGGAGGTATTGCAATCCGAAGATCGTGAATGTGGTTTCGGTTCAGGGTCGGATTGGAGTTGCCGACATCAAACCGTTTGAAATCAACAGTCTGCAGGAAGTAATAGACATACCGCGCACTGTTCCCGTGGAGATCCTTGCTCCAAAGAGTCGTGTCGTGCGGCCAATAGTCGTTGGCGGCAAAATGGACTGAACCGACAGTCCCCTTCCGGCCGATGACGACTCCGGGACCGTTCACTTTGAACTCACCGTGGTAACTCGTAATGCCAGAAGAAGATATGACGGGATATGGGCCTTCCGTCTGTTGGTCTTTCGTGATGTCGAACCCGCGTTGAAAGAACACCAGATCTTCAAGCTTTGCTGCCCGCCACTTCACTCGACTGTCTCCAATAACTTGGCGATCACCCCGTCGCCTGCCATGGATCGAACAGGGTCACGCCCATATCCTGCATGTCGGTCAGGTTCCGCGTTACCAGCGTCATGTGCCCGGCGAGGGCCGATGCCACCATCAGACTGTCCATGACCGGCCATGTCCTGCCCCGGCGCTCACCTTCTCCCATGATCCGTCCCCACAACGCCATTGTCTCCTCGTCCAGCGTCACAATACGACCCTCGAAGCGCGTCCGCACATCGTCGGAAAGCCATTTCTCAAGACGGCGACGACGGTCGCCCGCGTCCAGCCTGGCGATGCCTTTATGGAGTTCACCCAGCGTGAGGACGGACAGGTGCAGCTGATCCTCGGGCACACTTTCGATCCATGCCAGAACCCGGCGCTCCGCTTTCGGCTTGATCAGTTCGGAAATGACGCAGGTATCCAGAAGATAGTTCACAGTTCCACCTTCCGCGCTGTTTCCCTGGACCGCTTCAAATCCAGTTCCTGGCCGAAGAGAGGCGACTCACGGAAGAACTCCACCAGTGAGCCCATCTTCCTGTTCATCTTCCGGTACTCGGGAACGGACACGACAACAACGACGTCCTGTCCGCGACGAGTGATCCACTGGGGTCCATTGTGCAGCGTCTCCTCCACCACCTCGCTGAAACGGTTCTTCGCATCCTGCAACGCCCACGCTGTCTTCATATTGCGTCTCCTAGCTAGACTATCTAGCCGAATAGTATCAGGGTGTCGTAGGCGATGCAAGCCCGCTACGAAGAATGCCAGCCAGGCGCTATATCCCCAGTTCCTCGAAATTGCCCTGAATCTTCGCCGCCAGTGTCGCGGCATCACGATTCAGATCGCCCAGTTCGGCGTGGATATCGCGCATCGTCTGCTCAAAATCGAAATCTTCATCGACTTCAGGCGGCGCGACGCCGACAAAGCGGCCCGGTGTCAGACTCCAGTCGGCCGCTTCGATCTCTTTTCGATCGACGAGTTTGACCAGTCCGGGCACATCAACGAGTTTGGCTTCCGGGAAGCGACTGAGAAGCCAGTGGGCCTGACGCTTGAAATAGGCAGTTTTCCGGAGTCGATCAACGGCACACTTGCGAAGAACGTCGAGTTCCTTCTCCAACTTGGCAACGGTGCGAGTCTCCCACGCTTCATGTTCACGGGCTTTGGCGTCCTTTTCGGCGGCATCCACGACTCTGGTTGTCAGCTTGAGGAGCAGCTCGATTTCCTTGACCAGGTCGCGGCATGATTCCGAGAGTTTCTCCATGTCAGTCGATGACTTCTTAAGAGTGGCGAGCGAGCCCGCCGGTTGTTTAGTCAAGCGTTTGGCTATTGTGGCGACAAGGTCGGCGCCGGATTCGCGGCATTGTTTCGCAGCTTCGTCACGCTCCTTGATGGCGGCGAGGATTGGGGAAGCCTTTGGAAGTGTGTTGAAGAATGTGGCTGTGGCGGCAATGAGTGCTTCGTAGCCCTGTGTGAAGGCTGTCATCGTTGCCTCGATGCCGACGGCCTCTGTTGTTGTGCGGGCTAGATATTGCTGAACGAGGGCGAGGAAGCGATCAGTTTGCCCGCGGTAGAGCCAGATAATGGCGGCAATGTTTGAGAGTTGTTCCGGTGAGAAATCGTATATCTTGCGGGTGACCTTGCGGAAAATCTGGCGCGCATCAAGCATGAGAACCTTGTCGCGACGATCTTCGGGCTTATTGCGGTCGAAGAACCATAGCTCACATGGAACTGTGCGGGTGTAGAAGAAATTACCACGGATTGAGATCATGACGTCAACGTCGCCGGTCTCGATGATCTTGCGGCGGACGGTCTTCTCGTCGTGCCCGGCACTGGATGCCTGGGATGACATCACAAAGCCCGCTCGGCCTTTGTCGTTCAGATAGCTGTGGAAGTAAGAGATCCAGAGGTAGTTGCCGTTGCTGACCGTGTTGGTCTTTTTGTTGACGCCGGGGAGCCCGAAGGGAAGACGCTTTTTGTCGTCCGCCACTTTGGCGTCCACCTTATCAACATTGAACGGAGGATTGGCCATGACGTAGTCGCACTTGCCTACAAGCGTGAAGGGGTCGTCGTAAAATGTGTTGGCCTCTGCGATCCGGCCTTCAAGGCCATGGACGGCGAGGTTCATTTTTGCGAGCTTGATTGTGGAGGCGGTCTTCTCATGGCCATAGAAGGTGACGCGCTTGGCGGTGTCCTGCCCCTCGCGTTCGATGAAGTAGCTGGACTGAACGAACATTCCGCCGGAGCCACAGGCAATGTCAGCAACAGTTCCGTGATCCGGTTCGATCACGTTGACTATGGTCTGTACGATTGACGGAGGTGTAAAGAACTCGCCGTTGTCCATGGCCTTTGCAATGGAGAACTCCTGAAGGAAGTATTCGTATATGCGGCCGAAGATGTCGCCGGTTGCGGTCTTAAGAGCCTCGCGGTTGAAAATCTTAAGAAGCTCTTCGAGCACCTTCGGATCTGTGAACATCTGGTAATCTTTTGGCAGGACGTTGGTCAGTGGTTCGAAGGACTCCTCGATTGCCCGCATCGCGTTGTTGAGCAATGTTGCCGGGTCTTTGTCTTTTGTTTGGCCGAGTATGAAGTCGTATCGTGCATTCTCTGGCAGCCAGAGGGCGCGGCGGCGGATGTAATCGGACGGCTGTGGTTTGCGCTTCATGCGTCCGGCGGCGATGTCGGCTTCTATCTCTCGTTGCGCGACTTCGAAGCGGTTGGCTGCGTGCCGGAGGAAGATCACTCCCAGAACGGGCATACAGTACTCACTGGATGTAAGCTTCGAGTTGGCGCGGAGCTGGTCGGCAGCTTCCCAAAGGTCTGCCTCAATCTTCTCGATGCTGCCATAGGTGTTCGTGGTCACGGCACAATGTCCTCAAGAGTCCAAGGGTTCTGATGAGAGACGAACATACTCCGGTGTGTTGAGAGTTGCAAGATGTGCGTTCCAGCACGCTCACGCTCACTTCTTCGTCTTCTCCGCGTCGAGCTCGAGCTCGAAGAGGAGATCCGAGCGGCAGACTGTGGCGTGAACAGCGATAAGCGGGAGGGCGGGCAGGCCCGCCTGCTCCCTCCCGATAGCCTGCCTGTCCCGCACGTTTGCGTGGGGCAGGCCGGTCGGGAGGGCGGGCAGGTTGTGATCGCGGCAGTATTTTTCAAGAAGTGGGGCGTCTTTTATGTCATTAAAGTATGCCAGGCCGCGGGTGCTGTGTTCCCATCCCATGCCGCGCGATTTCAGGATGGCCTCCACAACTTCCATCGTCAGCGCGATCTGCGAGCCGACATCGCCGGGATGGGAGGTTTCGCCACCGGGCGCAATACTGGCAGTGCCGGATATGATCAACTGGCGCCTGTCCGGATACTCCACCTCGACTGCACGGCTGAACGAACTCCGGTAATCCGACGGCGAACACTGCATGGGAGAGCCTACCTCTGCGATCTTGACCGACTTACACCTGGGCCGCATGGCCAGCGCTCCGGCCATTAGAGCAAAGCCTTTCCGGCCGCTGGCGCCGATACCCGTACTGGCCGGCACCAGGTGATCAAACACTCCACGCTTGCGAAAGAAAGTCGTCCGCTCTTTATTGAACTCGTCATACCAGTCCAGAAGATGATCCAGAAAGAACCAGGTGCGCACGACATTCAGGAATGTCATATCTGCCTGCTCGAGCACACGCTCGATCCGCTTGAACAAACTACGCGTTTGAGCAGCACGGGAAGAGCCGTGGTTATCCGGCAGGAGTCCGGCAATACAGCAGTATTCCGCATCAGCGTCGCTCCAGATGCTACCAACCACATCCCCGTCCAACTCGATACAACGAACGGGATAACCCGTAACAACCAGTGATTGCGCGCCGGCTATATGACGGCCACTGCATGAATCGCCCTTTATCCACATCAGCGGATGGTTGGCCACGCCCGGCATTGAAATCGCCGCTTCCCTGCGATTATGCCCGCCCAGGACAAACTGCGCGGCAATCCTGCCGCTCAATGCCGGCACACCGGCAAATGCGGAAAGATGATCGTTGCCCTGGCGGCACAATGTCAACCAGCGGGCTCCAGGCCCGCTCTTCTTCAAGGTCTTGTTTCTCTTCACAAGCCGATTCCCACTTCGTTACCTTCGTTGCCTTCTGTTAAGTCTCTCTCATCTTAATTCTGAATATGGATGCGGTCGCGTTTTCCCTATTGAGAAAGAATATACTCGCTGAGATCCGACATCTCCTCCGGACTCAGTTTCGACGCTCCGCCGCCGCATTCTTTCCCGACGCTGCATCGCAGAAACGCGTCTTTCACCGTCATCGCTCCGCCGGTGTGAAGATACGGCGCCGTCCGCCATGCCTCCACAAGAGACGGTGTGTCAATCGGCTTTCCCTTGTCCAACCCAGTCGCGGTCCCGACATCATACTGTTCAAGGTTCGTGAAAAGCGGTGGCCGGTGACAAGCCGCGCAACCTGCCTTCGTGAAACCCTTCGCACCGCGCCGCGCCGCCTTGCTCAAGCTGCCTTTGACAAGGCGCGGACTCGGAACCGGCTTCATCGCCTTAAGATAGGAATCGATCGCGGCGGCATCTTCCTCGGGTCTGACAGCGAACTGGATGTACTTGATACCGGCACGAACGGCCTCGGCCGCGTCTTCGCGTATGCCAAAGCTCATGGACGGCGGAGTCTTGAATGCTAGCAGCATGTTCTTGACGTTCTTGGGATTCCCTATGCCATCATTAAGCAGGTCCCAATTAAGGCCGTCCACACGGCCATCCGGATGACATGTGGCGCAACTCTGCCAGTGTTGGAAGCAGAATCTGGCATCATTGAAATACATCTCCCCCATTCGCTCCGGGGTCTGTTTCCGGGGCTTCCCAAGCGCAATCTCCCGGCCAACAGGCGGCGCGCCGGTCGCAACAGCAACGACGCCAAGACTGTCAGTGAAATACTCGGCCGCTACAATGCTGTTTCCGGCAAACGCAATCCCGCGCGGGCCATTACCACCAAGCCCGACACGTCGCCGGATATCCACAAGAAAACTCAGATCGTTCGGCACATCCGACAGTGCGGCAGACACCTCCGACACCTTCTGGCCGGTGGCCAGCCGGCCCAGTTTTTCATTGAGTGCAACCCGGTCGATTATACTGATCTCATGCGATCCGGCGTGGGCCACGCAGAGCATCCTGCCGTCAGGCGAACACACCACTCCCCACGGATTCGCCGCGCCGAGATCAACATCATCGAGCAGAAACGTCGCAAAGAGCGTTCGGGTCGCCATGTCGATGATGCTTATGGCGCTCGTATTCATCCATCCGCGGTCAAGCTGCGTCGTCGGAAGCTGGTATCTCGCCAGCGTGTGCGTCACGTAAGCCTGCCTGCCATCCGGCGAAACGCAAACACCGCGCAGAGAGGTGGAGCCATTGGGCAGAGTAATATTTGTCGAAACACAGCGCGTGGCAGTGTCGATCAGTGTTACAACAGCGGCGACATAGTCGCCATCAGCCGGCATGGCCGGCAGGAGATTTGCCACAACAAGCTGTTTGCCGTCAGGCGTTACGGCCGCGGCAACCGGCTCCCGCGAAACAGGAATCCTGACAACGTCCTTACCATCCTTCAAATCAACAACCGAGACGTCATTATTGAAGCGGTTGCAGACATAGAGCACTGAACCGTCACCCCCAACGGCAAGCGCGCTTGGCGTATGGCCGACATCATACGTGGCAACCACCCTGAATCGTTCCACATCAACTGCATAGATGTGCCCCTCCGGGGCGGCCCCGGCCACGTAGAGCTTCCGTCCGTCAAGCGACAAGGCAAGCGCTGCCGGCTGGTCCGGCACCTTCACCCTGGCCATCACCTGCCAGCTCACAAGATCAACAGCAACAACCTGCCGGCCTGTCAGCTCCGCGACAAACAACCTGCGCCCCCCCCAGTCAACCAGAACAGTCTGGGGCGAGAGATCCTCCGCTAAAACCGGTGTCAGAGAGAACGCAGCGATCTGTATCATTGCAATGAGAATGACAGTCGCAATCCGGCGCCATCCCGTAATGCCGGGCAGCGGACTGGTGTCTGAATACTGTTTCATGCATATCATAATCGCGTTTATCATCGTTGTCCGTTTATCAATGCAACGATCTCGAGTAAAGACGTTTCTCAGCTTCCTCTCAATTCGGCCCTTCTAGCCTGACCTATTCATGAACTTGCTGAAGTTCATGAATAGGTCACTCTGGCGCAATGTGTTGCGCCAGAGACGTGATCCGACGCGATGCAAATCGCGTCGAAAACGTGGCAGCCCCGTTTGGATGCGGCATAGCCGCATCCATCACGGCCGCAACGCGGTGAATTATTCGCGTTCGCGAATAATTCAGGCTAGTCGTACTCCAGCTTGCCTTCACGTATCGCCTTGCGGTTGCGTTGTTCAATCATAAACCGTTGTTTGTACTTGAGATCGCGCTTCCCGTCCAGCGTGCACGCCCGGAATTCCGGCATGTCCGACTCAGGTTTCATTCTCAGGGCGTCCCCGCCGGACCGGATGATCGCCAGTGCTTCAACATACTTCACTGAGGTTTTGTCCGTAAACACAGCAAGACGTGGACTCAGCTCCGGCCTGTCAAAGCTGACGCCTCCGGCTGTTCCCTGTTGCCGCAGGTCAACTCCCAGTCCGGCCAACCGCGCAAGTTGCCCGGCGTCCAGTGGAGAGCGGCCATACTGGTTGGCCGGATAGGCGCTCGCGTAGCTGGGATAATAGGGCGCATTGATGTCGATCCATGTGACAATGCGATCAAACTCCTCTGGCGTCAGCTTCACACCATGGTGTCCTTTAAGAAGCGTGTTTGCGAGCCGGCTGACTGAGGAGCCCCAGGACCGGGCCTGCTGGATTACCGATGGACCGGCACCTGCAACCTTGATCATCCCCCTGCTCCACAGATCAGAATAGGAAGCGTTGAACACCAGTCCGCGGTCACCGGCAAGATTAAGCTTACGGCCTGCCTCGCTGCCGAAATCGTGACATTTGACGCAGGCCCTGTTGAATACGGGTTGCACTTCAGCCAGATAGTTAAACAACCGCTGAGGACCATGCCAGCCTTCCAGCCGGGAAGGCTCGCGCCGCAGAGCCGCAAGTGTCTGTTTCCTATACGCACGCGGCGCAGCGCGGCGCTCGTCGTGACATCCGATGCAACCCTGAACTTCTCCGGACTGCAGGATTGTTCCACTGCGCATGGATTGAATCATCATGCCGCGCTCATCGAGAAGCTGGAAATAGAGAAACGTGTCCGGCGGCACAGTAAACCACGCCGAGCCGTCAGGCTCCACCGGCACCGTCCCGAGAATACGTTTATTGTTGAAGTCGTGCCAGTTCATCGCCGGAGCCATGGCTCCCTGCCCGACCCAGTTGGGATATGTCCAGAACCGCTTTTCAGGCGACTCAACCACCCGCAGGAACTTCACGTCACCGGGCTTGACGCCCAGCATGTGGGTGCCTTCGTAGACATTCTCGATATAGAACAATCCATTGGTATTGTCGAAATGGCGGCGTGTGGGAATCGATGGCGGACGCTCCCTGGCCGAAAGCGGCATGGGGTCATAGCATCCTTGCGCTTCCTCATGCAGGAGAATTTCGTTGCCGAAGATGTCAAGAAGGTAGATGCCCATCCTTTCAGTGCGTCCTGTCATGCGAGAACACAGAAAGTATTTTTCACTGAGCGGATAGGGATCCTCGTACTTCGGCATCACCTTGCGAAACGCGTCAAAGTCTCCATCTTCGTCGACAAGGCATGCCGCATCCGTCGGCCATGTCCTGACAACAGCCGCACGTCCATCGAGCCCCATCCGACGGTCTATGATAGCCAGTGCACCCCACGGTCTGTCGTGACAGGACGAGAATGTGCAAATGGTCTGCAGTGTTCCGGGAATGATCCTGCCGTCGAGAACAGCACCGGGACTGGCGGTATAGTTTCCCCAGTAGATCAGGTGGGACGTACCGTCGGGATTGACTGTCCATAATCCCTGTGCGCTCCCGAAATTCCGGTCCACATACTCCCAACGATCATACATGATCCGACCATCGGGCATCAATGAACCATGACCTTCAAACAATGTGCTTTTGCCTATCTGGTGGATATTGGCGCCATCGCCAGCCATGCGAAACAGGTTTCCCATGATATGCCGGTTGCACATGCAGTACTTCGGCTCTCGCAAAGAGGTGAACACAATGCTGTCGTCGGGAAGATACAGGGGATCGATATCGAATACCCCCTTTGCCGATGTAAGCTGCCGCAACCCGGACCCGTCCCCCGCAACCTCGTACAGATGGTAATCCTCCGAGATGGTGCGGCGCATGGAAAACAGGACTTTGCTTCCGTCGAAATACACATCCGGGTCGCGCGCAACGCCATTTGTTCCCGCATCCACCAGGATCCGGACTTTCCCCCCGCCGGCAAACTCTACTATCTTGATGGCCCCGCCACCTTGAAAACTGCCGGTGTTGATTTCACCTGTCTGAAACATGGTCTCAGTGTTGTGATGATCGCTCTTGTATTGATTCCTCACGACAAACAGGATTGGTTGCCCACTGACAAGGGGATTGGCAAGCAGCGCCTCGCGCTGCAAAATATTGAACGACGCCTCATCTCGCACTGTATTGAGGCGCGCAAGGTATTGCGCAGCGTTTGTGTACTGCCCTGGAAATGACACGGCCAGATCCTCGATGGCCCTGCGCAACGGCACCGTATCCAGCGCCGCAGCACTGGCAGCAAGCAACAAGCCGATCATTATGCCTGGTAGCGACTTATTCATTACTGTCCTCAAACGTCCGGCGTTTCCGGACAAGATGGTCGCACCCCTATTTCGAAGCGGGTTGATACCACAACGATTCCCAATACTTCCGCTCGGTTGCATACACATCAACCACATCTTCTAAAGGATCAATGGTTTCAGGCAGAATGCCGTATCGTTTCATCTCGCGGATCCAGTCGATGCGCGGTTTGAACCCTGGCATATCAAAGCGTTTGATCTTCTCAAGTTGTTCCTTGCCGGCGACGCACAGAGCCAGCAATTTCTGGTAATCGGGATCTTCGGTGGTGGCTAGAACGTTCGTTCCGCAAAGACCCCAACCGCCGGCTGTCACGCTGAGCGGCGCAAGCAGGAGCATGGATTTCTCCGGTCTGGTCAGGTTGAAAACAATATGCCGGCTGGTATTCAGCCTGGGATCCGACATTTCCGGCTGCCAGAACGAAACCCCGCGTTCATCTGCAAGAGCAGTCGGCAGCAGACGGGCGGGTTCGCGGTGACAACCCTCGCAGCGGCGGCCAATCGCCTCAGCTGCAGCTTTCGTGGCGGGCCACGCGAAGTCCGTGTCGACCAGGTTGTTTTGCGCATAACCGCCTATCATTCCAGTGCCGAGCGCTGCGTAAGTCCCGGGATACGGAGCACCTGATTCAATCCAGATCCGCAGTATTCTTCTTTGCGCTGGAGTTGCCTTAACCCCGTAGTGAGTGCCATCAAGCATCTTGAGAATCCTGCTCGCTGACGAACCAAGCGTGCGCGGAGCATAGTTGCTCTTGGGCTGGTTCCGGCCGTCAGAGAAGAGTCCGGCAATCGTCATCATGTAGTAGCTGTGACTGAACATCGGGCCGCGATCACCTGTGAGAATGATCCGCCCGGCCCTGGGCCCACCGGCTGCAGTCTTTTCATAACCGTGACAACTGACGCACAGCGCGTCAAGGATCGGCTGGATATCGCGCGGGTAATCCAGCACATCAGGCGAGCCGGCAACCGGTTCGATCCTGCTGGCCGCGCGTCTGGCAGCCTTTCCAGCCGCCGATGTGGACTTTGTGCGCTGCTCATGGCAACCTGCGCAACCAAGTGTTTCCCCAGGCTGAACCGAGGTAAAACTCTGCATGCGCTTGACCGCCATGTCATTTTCATCGAGCGCCACAAAGAACACACTGCGCATGGCAGGCACCTCGAAATACGCGGAACCATCGGCCTCTACCGGGACGGTGCCCAGAATCCGCTCAAGGGTAAACGTACCACCGTAACTCAATGGATCCATTCCGCCGGTGTAATTGATCGGTTTTGGCAGGGTTTCAAGCACAAGCAGTTTCTTGATCTCGCCCCTTCTGACGCCGGTCATGTTCCGGCCGTCGTAAACATTGGCCAGAAACATGCGTCCTGTGGACCGCGCAAGATTCACCCTGGATGGAATTACCGGCTCCAGCCGGCGCGGCATCACTGGTCGGGGTTCATTCACAAAGAAACCAGCTCGCGCGTCTTCATCCGGCAGTTTATAGATATCGCGAGTCTTCCCTGAACTGTCCATCAGCAGAATGGAGTGCCCGGAGGCAACGAGGAAACAGTTTTCCGAGAATGCCCAGGGATCGCGGAAGTTCTCGCTGCTGCTGATTCGGCGCGCGAGCGCCTGGTTATCAGGACCGCCCTTAGGGTCCACGATGGTGATCGCGCCATCATGCTCACGCTGGCCGTGACCCGGGGAAAACGAGACAACAACCTTGTCTGAACCTGGGATCGGCTTCGCGTCGATCATCGTGATCCCTGGGTGCAGATTGCCGTAGAAAACCGTCTGGCCGGTACCATCCGGATTGGCCGCCCACAGGTGATGATAATGCACCTGGCTGCGATCAACATACTCCCACCTCGTGTAGAGAATCCGTCCGTCCGCCAGTGGCCAAGGCGTGTTGTCATGTTCGTTGTTGCTGGAAATCTGGCGGATATTCTTCCCATCGGCGTCACACCGGTACAGAACCGCCACCTGTGTGAGCCAGCAATTCACCCAGCGCTTGCACCGGCTGGATACGAACACGAGTCCGCCGTCGGGAAGATACGCCGGCTCAATGTCATCCTATGGTCCATCCGACAGTTGACGCAGGGCCTGACCGTTCCCTCCAGGACCGGTATCGGCGTCCGTGCCGATTTCGTAAAGGTTATAATTGCCGGTTCCGCCCTTGCGATAGGAGAACAGGATCTTCTTGCCGTCGTAGGACACCTGCGGATCCCGCACTCCGCCTTTCGGATCGTCCAAGAGAACCGTCAACTTGCCTGTTCTGGCATTGAGACGGCAGAGCTTGCCGCCATCGCGGTAGAGTTTGTCATTTGGATCGTGCGCATAGTAGCCGAAGTTTGCATACCAGTGTCCATCGTCAACCACGCGACGGACCGCAAACACAATATCTGTCACATTCGAGGGAAGACTTACTGGATCGGGCGGGGGCACAATGGCCGATGGCTCAGTGGCACTTGCTACGGCGGCCGACAGGAACACCAAGAGTAATGTATGTGCTTTCATTCAGAACAGACCGAAAGACTTGCGGCAGCACGAAACAAGGTTCGCCCGCAGTAGAACACTCTGGCATCAGGCCATACAAGAAAGGATTGCCCAGCCCACGCACCAGGCCGGTTTCCAGCAAGCTGATCAGTCTTTCGACACGATGATCATGTTGATCTTGCCTTCATATACAAGGAACGCCAGATTGGTCTTATTTTCCGTCCTATAGAAGAAGATTGTATCGATTGACGTCGTAGGCACTGGATGCCCAAAGACAGCGATCACTTCGGCTGGCGTTGAACCGGTTCCAACTCCAAGACATCTGAAGACTCCTTGCCCCTTCGCGGAAATACCCATGATGGACTGCACAGTATCGGGCGGCGACAGCTGACCATTCCCGTCTGTATCAGCAAAGGAAATCATGATTGTTTCACCATAGAAAGCCGGCAATAGGCCAATGTCATCGAGCGGCAGGGTAGTTCTTGGTTCTCCGTGAGCCGCCACCACCGAAGCATAGGTATCACCCAGCAGGACTCCGCCAAGCGATTGACCGGGCACAAATGTCTGATCAAATGAACTATCACCGCCCGGATCATCCCCGCCGCCGCCACACCCGCACAAAAACGCAAAGCCCACCGCCAGCAACCAATTCATCTGCCTCATGTCGGCCTCCTGGTTTCCGTCTGTTCGCTTTCCTTGTTCCTAATGCACACACCATCATTCACGGCTGAACGAGGCAATCACCGGCCCCCTGGGCGTTGTGTTCATCGTTACCGTAAGAGTATTGCCATCCACGGTGTATGGATACGATTCTCCCCCCGCTCTTATATTGCTGTCGCTGCCATCAGGCGACCACGCCCCGCTGATTATCACCAGATCGGCAACGAAGAAGAAACAGGTTCCGTCCTCTCTCATATTGAGGCTGCCGGTCGCACCAGCCTGATCCACACCACCAATAGTCAGTTCAGACAACCTCCATGAACCGAGGGGACTGGAATTGGTTTCAGACCCGCCACCCCCGCATCCAGCGCTGAAAAGCGAAACAGTAAGCCCCAAGCAGAAAACCACAGCGTAACACACTGACTTGTTCTTCATTTGCGCCTGTCCTTTCCCTGTTGGTCTCTGCTCACTTTGGAATCGATTCGTATACATAGTCCCACTGCCCCACCCATGGACGGATTACAGGCATCACATCGTGGTAATAATCGAGGACAGCGCCAAGATCCCTTTTCTCATAGGGAAGCGTCTCAGGGAAAGCGACATTGGGATCTTCCTTCGTGATGGTTCCTTCATACAGGATCTCAGCGGTCTTTGCGCCATAGACCCGGACCGTGCATGATTGCTTCTTGTAGAAAGTGACCGTAACAACAGCGCCATACTCGGTTTTATACGAATGGCTTCCACCTATTGTCTGCTGATACGCACTCAGAAACACCACAAGTTCCGTTTCAGAGACCTTATGCGGGTTCGACCACGCCGTCGTCAGCAAGGAACCACCAGGCAAGGTCTCGTCCGTGAGAACGAAGAAACCGTTGGGAACCGCCGGATCATATGGCGCGGCCTGCGAAACCCCCGTGCCCGACAGAACTGACCGGAATATGCTTTCGCCGGTATAGATACTCAGTTCCGGTTCGTCATCACCGCCGCCACACCCGACGATGGACAACAAACCCAGCACTGCGACCAAAGACAACGCTTTCTTCATGCCGCACCTCCTTTTGCAGGTTCAGACCATCTCGCCACCGTCAGTTGGAGAATACTCCCCATCCCTAACAGTGAGATGAAAACCAGCTCATGCTTCCGGAAATCCAGAAACATTGAGAGCCCATCCGTTATAACAGTGCATCGCGAAACTGGCGTGGCTACCTTGAGCATTGCCTTAATATGCAGCACAGAAACATTTCGCCAAGTGTGGCTTCCACACTGTTGCCATAGTGACTAGCGACTACTATATTGGTAACCGACCGGTGAATTTACCATCGCATCATACTTGTCTTCATCAGCATTGGCATACAATACGTACACTTGGAGAGTATGCGTGCCTGTAGTCGAAGGCAAGAATCCTGACGCAATGTCGACAGAAGCACTGGTGGCTGTGGCCCCCGCTGCAACAGTGCCCCAGGAATAGGTGGTTACTTGCGCTCCGGCGGCAGCGACAACTATCTTCCATGCGGAATTGGCGCTGTTGATGTCGTACCAGTTCTTGGTCCCGGTGTTTTGCACCGTCACTACCAATTTCAGACTGTCACCTACTTTGATACTCCTTGTGCCTTCAACACTTAATACCGTTCCGCCCCAGCCAGTACTGTCAGGCGATGGTGTAGCAGCCGTATCTCCACCATCCCCGCCACCGCACCCGACAAACGAAAGCAAACCCAGCACCGCGACCAACGACAAAGCTCTCTTCATAACACACCTCCAGTTGAAGACTCGAACCACCACACCACGGTCAGTTGGAGCATACTCGCCAGCACGAGAAATGAAACAAGAAAACAATTGTTTATTCATCTGATTTCTGCGCGTCCGGAAGCACTCTCCCGTCATGGCACAGCACGTTCAGTCACCTTGGCCGGAGCCGCTCGTCGCGAGTGAAGCCACAATGCAACAGAACCCAGGACCGCATACCAGACAAGCACCGCCGACAACGGCCACTGGCTCTGAAAGTTTCCATGGGGAATGTCCGCCATGAACTTCATTGTGCCGAGCATGATCGACACCAGCACAACATTGGCATGATTGAAGATGTCGGCAAGCAGGAGAACGCACGGCCCGAGCACGAGCGACAGGCAGCCTGACAGCAATATGAAGAACGCCAGTGGAACAATGACCATGTTGGCCGGGAGTGCGACAATTGAAAAGCGCCCGAAGTAGTAGGCGGAGAGTGGCGTGGAGATGAGCCAACCCGAAACCGCCAGGGCAAGAAGCGATACCATGTACCGGCCAACCACCCTCAGCGCCGTCACCCGCCCGGCCTCCGGCTGCAGACGAAGCGGATCGGGCTCGAGCATCTTCAGCAGCGGGCGATCAATCAGGGGACACAAGACAATCAGACCCAGCACACAGACAAATGACAAGATGAATCCGACATCAAACAACTGACCCGGCGCGACCGCAAGAATCAGCAATGCAGCCATGGCCAGCGACGAAACGATATCCGCTTTCCTGTGCAGGAGCGGGGCAATGAAGTAGACAATGGCCATGACCGTGGCGCGTACCGCGCTTGAAGGCAGCCCGATCGCCGCGGTGTAGATGATCAGCAGTGGAGCGAGAAAAAGACCCCAATGCACCCGCGAAATGCCAAACGCCTGCAGAACGAAGATCAGGATGCCGGCTACGACCACGATATGTGAGCCTGATATCGCAATAATATGAAGGGTACCAGTCCAGGCAAAATCATTTTTGACATCCAGCGGCAGGTCCTGTCTGTAGCCCAGAATCAGGGCCCGCAGCAATCCTACATGATTTGGAAAATCAGTAATCCCGGCGCTGAGGAACTCAGCCGCAGCACGCCGCTGATCGTAGCACCAGCCCATGAATGAAGTGCCATGCCCCGCTGAAAGACATACTGCATCGCGTGAATTTGAATTCAGGAAGAATCTCTGCCTGAATATTCTGGCTTCAGGTCTGCCATTCCTGATCTTTCCTGAAATCCGCCACCGGTCGCCGTAGTGCGGTGGACTCCTGTCCGCCCATGAGCGCAACCTGACGATTATCGGACTGCAGGCCGGTTTCTCTGGTCCTCCGGTAGTCATCCGAACTGTCTCCGAGGCAAGCGTGAACTGCCAGACAACACCGTTGCTGACGGTTGCTTTCCCTTCACTGACAGACGGGTCATCGGTAATCAGACCCATCACCTCAACCTGCGTGCTGGGCTGCAAACCAGGCGCGCGAAGCGCGCAACCTTTGAGATCTTCTATCCGGACACCTGCGGCAGTCCACGCAGTGAAGAAGACAGTGAGTAATATGGGAGTCATTCCGAGTAAACCACTGCCTGCTCTTTCTTCCCGCCCAGACACATACCGCGATGCCCGAACCCGGATGATCAACAGAGAAAGAAGGACAAATATCCATGCCGCGATAAAGACATGAATAGCAGGAACTGTCAGGGTGAGACCACACCATGTACCGCCGATGAAGAAGATCGCAACACCGAGAAGGGGTCGCCTGATCTTCATTCGGGGACCAGCGGTAGGATGTTCAAAGGCTTGAAACGGCCGACCGGCACAGCATTGGTCAGCGCCCTGGCAACGAACCGCCCCGCCTGCTCAACCGCTTCCGGCAGGCTTAAGCCACGCGCCAGGCCGGCAGTGATCGCCGCCGAAAACGTGCAGCCAGTGCCGTGAGTTGCGCCGGTCTTGATCCGCTGCAGCTCGAATGTGCGCATTGTGCCGCGATCATAGAGCACATTGACCACCGTGCGCCCTCCAAGGTGCCCGCCTTTGACGACAACTGCAGTCTTCCAGCGGCGACCGATGCTCTCGGCGGCAATCTGCATGTCGAGTACCGTACATATCTCCATATCGGCCAGAATTTCCGCCTCCTGGATGTTTGGTGTAATGACTGAGGCAAGCGGCAGAAGATCTTCATACAACGCGGCAATTGCATCACCGCGCAATAGATTAGCACCTGATGTCGCAATCATCACCGGATCGACCACAAGCCTGGAAATGCGGTGCTTCTTGACAGCCCGAGCAACGGATTTGATGATGCCGGCCGAATACAGCATTCCAGTCTTGGCCGCCTTGACCGGGAAAGCTTCACAGACCATTCGAATCTGGGCGGCAACCATCTTAGGATCAACCGGATCTATCCTGCTGACTGCTGTGGGATTCTGGGCTGTCAGGCAGGTGATGGCAGTGGTCCCGAAAACGCCGAGCGCAGCGAAGGTCTTGAGGTCGGCCTGTATTCCCGCGCCCCCGCCACTATCGGAGCCGGCGATGGTGAGTGCGGCAGGCAATCTATCCGCAGATTTGCACAGATTGAGAGAGAATGTATCCGCGGATTTCATTGATTACTCCGGAAATATGTCCGCAGATTTCGCGGATTTTCGCAGATTGGGAGAGAATGTATCCGCAGATTTCGCGGATTCTCGCAGATTGGATTGAATACCGAAAATGCAGGCGTCATATTTCGGTGAAACTCCTAGATACTTAAGGCCCGTCAAAAAGGGTCTTCGTAGTTGAACACTCGACGTTTGTACTGCAAGCTTGGAGTCCCGAAATTCATCAGGAGACCACGCTTGAGCGTGGTAGCTTTCAAGTAGTTGATCAATTGAGCCTCATCGCCCGTTGTCAGAGTTGAAAGCGCCTTTGCTTCGACGACAATCTCCTCGTAGCAAATAAAATCGGCCCTGTATGCAGTCTTAAGCTGCTTGCCCTTGAAGAAGACCGGCACTTGGACTTCATGTCTGAATGGTATATGGCGAGCCAGAAACTCATCGGCTAATGCTTCTACATACACAGCTTCCAGGAATCCATGGCCAAGTATCTTATGAACCTCCATCGCGGCACCGATTATCGCTCCTGTTTGAGTATCCTCGCTCATTCATTCCCTCCCTAATCTGCGAAAATCTGCGCAATCTGCGGACTCTTCTTCCCCTATCCCAATCCCTTCAATCTGCGGATCGGATCTGCCCCGCCCGCGCAAGCGCGAGCGCTTCCACGCTCTGGATCTCGGCGAAGCCTTGCGAGCTGACGGGGTTCAACCCGGCGCTGGCTTCCATTGAGGAATCAGCTTCGTTGTAGATGGATGCCTTGCAGCCCGTCAGACTGTGGAACTGGATGTTGCCCTTGTACAGGCCAACCGTCACTGTACCGCTGGCAAACCGCGCGAGTGAATCAATCGCGGCCATCGCTGCTGTCGTTGACGGATCGAAGTACCGGCCTTCATACACCTGATCAGCGACAAACCGGGACATCAGTCTGAAGATCGCCGTCGCCCGCTTGTCCATGATCGCCTGGTACACCTGCAGGAGGCAGTAGCCGAGCAGTTCCATACCCGGCGCTTCATAGACTCCCCTGCTCTTGGTGCCTATGATCCGGTTCTCAAGCGCGTTCTTGATGCCTATTCCGTGCGCACCGCCAATCTTGTTCGAGATAAGCATGGCATCAATCGGCGTAACCTTCTTACCGTTGATCTCGACCGCCCGCGCCTTCTGGAACCGCACCGTGAACTTCCCAGCCTTGGCAGGCGCCTCTTGCGGCCATACGCCCATCGTAGGCTCGACAATCGTGCATGGCGTTTCCATGCTTTCAAGGTCCTCGGCTTCGTGGGACAGGCCCGCCAGGTTGGCATCGGTGGAATACCTTTTCTTGCCGCCGGCGAATGCAATAATGCCGTGCTTCTTGAGATACGCGACCATCTGCTTGCGACCGGGAAACTGCTTCAGCAGGGCCGGATCGCGCCACGGCGCATAGACCTTCATGTCCGGCGCGAGGACGTTGGTATACCGCTCAAACCGCATCTGGTCATTACCGCGACCGGTTGCGCCGTGCGCGAGCACAGTGCAACCCTGCTTCTTCATGGCCGGGATCAGACCCTGGCATGTCACGGCGCGAGCAATACCAGTGGTGTTCCAGTAACCACCGTCATACATGGCCTGCGCCTTGATCACTTCAAAGCAGGCTTCCGCCATCTGCTGCTTCAGATCGACTATCGTGGTCTTCACTCCGCAAGGTGCCATCTTACGTTGCACTTCGCTGATATCCTTGACATCAGGTTGCGCAAGATCGGCCGCAAAGCACTTCACGTCCAGACCAAGCTCAGAGAGCTTCATGGCAATCGTCCGGCTGTCGAGCCCGCCCGAAACACAAGCCCCGACTCTTTCTTTACCTCTCAGAAGATCATCAATTGTCATGTCGCCCTCCTCTGATTCATCCGACTATGCGGAATGCCATTTCGCCAGGGCCTGGTCGGTGATTTCCAGTGCCTTCGCGATTTCAGCGGAGGTCACGGTCAGCGGCGGCAGGAACCGCACGATGACTTCAGAAGTTGCCAGTGAAATCAGGCCCATCTCATTCATGATGCCGACAAGCGGCTTCACCGGCTGGTCAATCACCATGCCGATCATCAGACCCATGCCACGCACTTCCTTAACGCGCGGGTACTTGGCCTTCAATGCCTTCAGACCCTTCATGAACTTCTTACCCATCTTCGTGGCCTTGGCGACAAGATTTTTCTGCTCCATGACGTCGAGTGTGGCAAGCGCCGCGGCGCAGGCTAGCGGCGTGCCGCCGAAGGTCGTGGCATGATTGCCGGGCTGGAACACATCAGCCAGCTTCGGACCGGTGGCAATCGCTCCGATCGGGAACCCGCTGCCCAGCGCCTTGGCCATCGAGAACACATCCGGTTTCACATCGTACGCCTGGAAGGCGAACCAGTTGCCCGTCCGCCCGAGTCCACACTGGACCTCGTCGCACATCATCAGGATGCCCTTCTCGTCACACAACGCGCGCAAGCCCTTCATAAACTCCGGTGTCGCCGGAATGATTCCACCTTCTCCCTGCACCGCCTCCACGAGCACAGCCGCTGTCTTGTCAGTGATCAACGCGCGTACTGAATCGAGATTGTTGAACTCGGCGTAATGAAACCCGATCGGCATCGGTTCAAAACCCTTCTGTATCTTTGTCTGGCCCGTGGCTGCGGCGGTCGCCAGCGTCCGGCCGTGGAAGGAATTCTTCATCGTGATGACTTCGTACTTGCCCTTGTCATGTCCCCACAACCGGGCCAGCTTTATCTGAGCTTCGTTGGCCTCGGCACCGGAATTGCAGAAGAAGCATTTGCCGCCGAGCTGCGAGAGCTTCACAAGCTTCTCGGCCAGCCGGCCCTGGTTCTCGGTGTAGTAAAGGTTCGAAACATGAACCAGCTCTGCCGCCTGCTTGCGGATGGCGGCGGTGACCTTGGGATGACAATGCCCGATATTGCACACTGAAATACCGGCTATGAAATCCAGGTATTCCTTCCCGTCAGCATCCCACACTTTACAGCCTTTGGCCTTAACAAAGACGAGGCTCCGCCCATAGGTCGGCATTACATACTGGTTGAACAACCCGATGATTTCTTCATTTTTGGTCATTTGATACAATCTCCGTTCCTACTCCCTTGTCAGTGAATACCTCAAGCAACAACGAGTGCGACATGCGCCCGTCAATCATGTGAACCTTCTTTACCCCCGACCGCAGAGCCTCAATGCCGCTGTTAACTTTCGGCAACATTCCACCATCTATCACGCCTTCCGTCACAAGGTTGGCAACATCGCCGGCATCAAGCGTGGGAATGAGCGTGGACTCGTCCTTCGGATTCCGCAACAGGCCCGGCACATCGGAAAGAAACACGAGTTTCCTGGCCTTCAATGCCCCGGCCAAAGCCGCCGCAGCTACATCCGCATTGATGTTGTAGATCTTTCCGTCCTTCCCGGTTCCCAGCGGGGTGATGACCGGAACTATCCGTTTCTTCAGCATGGCCTTGACCAGCGTCAAATCCACGCCGTGCGGAGTCCCTACATAGCCCCAATCAAGGGTCTTGCCTGTCTCCGAATCAACTTCTTTCACTTTCGTGACCTGGAAGACATCCTCACCGTTGAGCCCCTGCGCCTTTGCGCCCATGCGCGTCAGCGTCGAGACTATTGCGGGATTGAGCTCTTCCTTCATAACCTGCTCCACAATCCTGATGGATTTGTCGCATGTAACACGCAGGCCCTTGACGAATGACGAGGCCACACCTTCCTTCTTCATCTTCCTGGAAATGGCCTTACCGCCGCCATGAACAATGATCGGCAGCATCCCGACGCATTCCATGAACGCGATGTCGAGCAGTATGCCGTCCGATTGAGTCTTCTCTTCCATTGCGCTGCCGCCGAACTTCACCACGACCACCGCATTGCGGAACCGCTGAATATACGGCAACGCTTCAATCAATACCCCAGCCTTCTCGATTATCTTCTGCATACAACCTCCGTGTTATCCGTACTACCATCCGTCAAGGCCCTGTCTTTCTGCGCAGAACATCTGAAACTCAGGAACTCATGAAAGAAACGAATTCGTCTCCACAACAATTCCTGATTTCCTGAGTTCCGAATCCCTTTGCTTTGATTGGCACTTTGCCGCTCCAAGCTATCCGCGACAGCGGCCACCTTTCGCCTACGTCATATACTCGGCATTGATCTTGATGTATTCCTCGGTGCAGTCGCATGTATAGACGGTGTCGGAGCCCTTGCCGAGATGCAGGTTCACTTCCACCGTAAAGCTCTTCTGCGCGTAAACCTTCTCCAGATCCTTCAATTCAACTCCAGGAGCCCGCCGGCCTTTCTTCACCGCCGCGAGTTTGTCAAACCGGATCTCGGTCAGTTCCTCCTTGATCATGGCCCCGGAGTAGCCCACTGCGTCAATGATCCGACCCCAGTTCGGGTCGCCGCCGCACCATGCTGTCTTCACCAGCAGCGAATTGGCGATGGCCCGTGTCGCCTTCTTTGCATCCGCGTCGGTTGCCGCACCCTTGACGACCACGGTGACAAACCGGGTAGCACCTTCCCCGTCTTTCACAACCTTTATGGCCAGCTCCCTTGCGGCATAGCTGACCGCAGCAGCAAATACGGGCCAGTCACGATGCTTCTGGTTCAGCGGTTGATTTCCGGCCATGCCGTTGGCGAGAAGCAGGACCGTGTCGTTGCAGCTCTGATCGCCGTCAACGGTAATACGGTTGAAGCTCTCACTAACGGCCTGGGGCAGCAGTTTTCGCAGTGCGCCCGTTTCAACTGCCGCATCGGTGGTCAGAAATGCCAGCATTGTGGCCATATTCGGCTCGATCATGCCCGCACCCTTGGCCATGCCGCCTATCCGTATGGTCTTCCCGCCGGCCTTGAATTCGATGGACACCTGCTTGTCCACAGTATCGGTCGTCATGATCGCCCTGGCGGCGATGGGGCCCCCTGTCGTAGAAAGCGCTGCGGCGGCAAGCTTGATACCGGCCTCGATCTTGGCCATGGGCATTGGCAAACCGATGCAACCGGTGGAACACGGGAAAACCAGCTTTGGACTGATCCCGCCCAGCTCCGCTGCAGTCACTTCCGACATCCGCACGGCATCTTTCAGACCCTGTTGACCGTTACAGGCATTGGCGTTACCCGCGTTGACAATGATAGCCTGCGCTTTGCCCGCCTTTACAAGCTTCTTGCACAGCTTCACATGATTGCCCTGGATCCGATTGGTCGTGAAAGTGGCCGCCACAGCCGCCGGCCGGTCGGAAACGATCAATGCCATATCAAGCTTCGGCGCCTTGATTCCAGCCTGTATTCCTGCCGCTTTGTACCCCTTTGGAGCGGTAATCCCACCCGGTACTGCCTTGAATTTGTTCATTTTTACCCTATTCCTCAAGTTATCGGTCCGCAACACCGCACAACAACAGCACACCGCCGGATCAATGCAAAACACGGCATACTCTGAAATCGGCATCGAAATGTCTAACAAAAAGCAGACCGTTTTGGATGCGGCACAGCCGCATCCGTTCCACATCCTTCGCGCCTTTGCGTCTTTGCGCGAGATCCCTCTTCTCTTCATTCATCTCCACCACGGCCATACCGCGGTGAATCAGAAGACTATGGCCGCGAAAACCGGGTGTTTGCCCAGTTTCTTCCTGCCGTTAAGGAATGCGAGCTCGATAAGAAAGTCAATTTCCACAACCGCGCCACCGGCAGACTCGATCAGTTGCACGGCAGCGGCGGCGGTCCCGCCGGTCGCAAGCAAATCGTCAACCAGGAGCACTTTCTCCCCTTTGGCAAAAGCGTCCACATGTACGGCAATGGTGGCCGATCCATATTCCAGGTCGTAGTTAGCCTCAAATGTCTTATACGGCAGTTTGCCTTTCTTGCGGATCGGCACAAAGCCAATCCCAAGCCGGTCAGCCACGGCTCCGCCGAGAATGAACCCGCGCGCATCAATGGCGGCAACTTTACTGATGCCCTTCCCTTTGTGTCGCCCGGCAAAAATGTCAATGGTTTCCCGGAAGAGCGCCGGATCAGACAGCACCGGCGTTATGTCCTTAAAAATGATACCGGCCTTGGGAAAGTCCGGAACATCCCGTATTGCCGCCTTGATACGTCTGCAGTCCATATGATCTTCTCCTTGTTTGTTGCTAACCACATCACCTGTTTGTCGTCGTCAGAACCGGCATATAGAACACCGGCAAGTGCGCCGCCGGCAGGTTCGTATCCCACCATTGATTGGTCCCCGTGGCGGCTCTAGTGATATTGCTGGCATATGGATCCCACGCGGATGCCCTAATGTTGGTCAACCTGTACACACTCATGAATGTATTAACGCCGCTGTTGGTCGTGGCGTACCAGATCACAGAATTTGAACTTGGCCTGTAGTCAAGCCTCAGCACTTTGAAGACCGAAGTGGAGTTGTTGGGCAAAGTTCCAGCCTGGTACTCCTCCCACGCAAGCAGCCCGTCATGATCATTGTCCGTCAAATCAGCGGCGGAAAGATCATTTGAGAAACCGTACGACTGGAGCCACCAGACTGGCGTCCCATTGGTAGTCAATGTCGAGAACCACACGTCTATTGCATGGTTGTTCGTCACGCCGGAAAAAGTCCATCCGTTCGTTGGTCCTTTCCAGCTCGCGTCAACAAGAACATTCGACACCATGTATCCGGTATCCGCCGTGATGATGAATGACTGGCTTGCGCCGGACGGAACAGACACCGCTCCATTCGGGGTGATCCACCCGCCAGTCCAGGCCGTGGCCGTAATCGCAAATGCGCTGCTCTGGGAACCCGTTGCCGCAAACGATGCCACCACCGACATCGTTCCGGTCGCATAGAAGGACATCTGGGTGCCAGCGTTAACCACACTTCCTGTCCATCCCGTCCAGAGATAAGCCTGGTTGGTGACACCGGCCCAGACCGTTATAAGGCGATTTGTCGGATAATAGCCGGCAGCAGGATACAGCGACGGGATGGGCCACATCCGGGCCCATCCCGCACTGACGGGCTGAGTGGAAATGGCTACCGAATAGAACGGCCCGTCATAGAAAGTACGGCTTGCCTCCGGCGTATTGCCATACGCGCCCTGATTGATCGCAAAGCCATTGTAGTCCGGCTCACTTGAAAAGACACACCGCGGGTCGCCGGCATCGATGCACGGGGAATGGGCGGCATCGCTCTGCCATGTTCCCGAATGCCACGAACCGGCAGGCGACTGCAGATGGAAATCGACCGGATCAGCCAGGCTGACAAACAGCGGATCAACGCTGATACTGCTGGCATCTGTTCCTGCGCCATTGGTCCAGTCACCAAGAACCGGCATGACCGCTGGAGGATCAACAATGGAACCAACACTTGCATCTCCAGTCGCATAAAGATCGTTGTAGTCGCTTGCAAACACCGCGGAAGGAAGGGGAAGGTTCTGCACTTCGATGCAGGCGTTTCCTGATCCGTCCGACCAGACAATGTTGTTGCGATTGGTAACCTGAAGCGGATTCGCAATATAAACGCCCTTTCCGCCATAGATAGTGTTGTTCTCAATCATCGCCCGACAGTCGTCCTTTGAGAGATAAAGTCCCTGCTCTGCATTGCCGTGAAGGAGATTGTTGCTGATTCTTGCGCTGCCGGCTCCAGAGTCGATTTTGAGCCCTATACCTCCGTTCTTGTATGCCACATTTCCAATGACCGTCGGTCCGCTGTCAATGATTGTGATACCGTCACTGGTGATATTGCTCCAGCAAATATTACCAGCCACAAGGCTTGATGCCCCTCCGGACATATTAATCCCATTGACATAGTTGTTGTAACACCTGTTGCTGCGAACTATTCCACCACCGCTGCTGATCCCGATACCAGAGCCATTCTCAATCTGGTCGAAGCATGAATTGAAGGCCACAACAAGATTCGGACTGGAGTATATCCGGATACCATAGAGGTAATTGCTGTAACACTGATTTCCGGTCAGTATCGGATCAGAACAGTAGCTCAGATCAATGCCGCTGGCACTGATGTTGTTGTAACAGATACTGTTACTGACAAGTGCATCGTCGCAGTATCTCATGTAGATGCCGGAAGTGCCATTATCATGGGCGGTGCAACCAATTATTTGCATCCCGGCAAAGTAGTTTCCGGAGGTGCCGCGAACATCAATACCATCGTTCCCGTTAAGCACAACCAGACTCTCGAACCTGAGATAACCGCCGCCGGAAGTACTGCTCACCTTGATCACGTGATCCGCCTTGCCAACACGATCAAGCACTGTTCCCTGGAGCCCGGTCGCGCCGCGCAGCACGACCGGCTGCCCAGACGAACCAAAATCATTGTTCGTGATCGTCAGACTGGCGGCGGAAAGGTCGTAATAGCCGGCATCAATCCAAATCGCATCGCCCGGGCCGAGATCGTATCTATTAAGAATCTCCTGGATGGATGCCTTGGGCTGGGCCCGGTTGGTTCCTGAATTCGCGGCACTGCCCGCGGCCATGCTGTAGAGATCGCCTGCAGTAGCGGAATCGTTGACATAGTAGTTGGACACGCCAGCCACAACCGGCGGCGCGGTGGTAAATATACACGTAGTATTCGCCCAGTTCGTGCCCTCGGAATTCGTGGCATAGCAGCGGTAGTAGTAAGTCTTGCCCGCAATCAATCCGTCAATCGGGGCGGAGAACAGTCCGGGCCCGACGCTCGGCCCAATCACAATTTGATTGGTCCATGACGCCCTGTTGGTAATACAGTCGTTTGGGCCCCAGTAGATATACCGTATGGCCGGTGGATAGGCAGCGGCCATGTAACCGTTCAATGTGGCCGTGGTCCACAGCACATTCGATGCGCCGCCGTCGTTGGTAACGATCGGCGCAACATAGTCATCTTCCAGGATGTCCACAATAGCCATACTGTCGCCCGAAACGGTACAGCCATTGGCATTCGAGAGGTTGATATAGAAGAGCTTGTTCCCCTCCCTGGCGGTATTGTCGATGATCGGAATGGCGAATTGCCTTCCCCCGCTCTCCCCGCGCAGCCAGGTAAGCACACCTGATGTATTTGTGTAGGCAATGCCGGCCGCAGCGGTTCCATTGGATGTCGCATAGGCCACAGACACGGTCCTCTCGCAATTAGTGCTCAGGGTCACAGTGATGGTAATGTTGGTCCCGTTCTCCCTGACATAGTACGGCGTATTCGTGTAGGAGACGGTCGGCGCCGGATCGTCGTTCAGAATGGTGTACGTGCCGTTTGTGGCCGCACCTGCGATGGCATTCTGGACATTCGAAATGGTCACCACGACCGTCTCGTCAGCTTCATAGATACTGTCGTTGAGCACGGCAAATGTTATGCTGGTCCCGGGCGTTCCGGCGGCAATCGTGGCTGTTCCAGGCAGCAACGAGTAGTCGGTTCCGTTCGAGGCCGTTCCTCCAGTCACCGAGTATTGCACGGTCACGTCCACCCCGTAGACAGATGGACTTGAAAGCCTCAGCGCAAGACTGGCCGGACTGTTTGTTTCCGATCCGCCAACACTTGACGGCGCGAACTGAACGATCGGCGGGCCTGTAAGAAAGTTGGTGCTGGTCGGGGCCCACGCGCCAGCCGCATCGTTGCTGTTGCTGGCGTAGCAGCGATACCAGTATTGCGTGTTCTTCGTCAACCCAGTGATATTTGTACTGAAAGCAGCGCTTGTGTCCCTGACGCCAAGACTGACGTTCGTATACCAGCTACCCTTATTGGTATCGCCGTTCAGGGGCCCCCAGTAAATCCAGACGCTCGTAGGCGCACCACCCGTGGACATCAGTGTGCCATACAGCGTCGCAGAGTTGGAGGTCACCGCGCCCGGTCCAGGTTCGTTGTTTACAACTGGAGGACCGGCGTCGTTGTCAATGATGTTGACGATTGCCGTGCTCCCCCCGACGATGGCGCAGTTTGTGGCATTCAACAGGCTGACATAGAAGAATCTGCCCGGTTCATAGATCGCGTTGTCGACGATCGGCACCGTAAAGGATCTGACGTCTGATTGCCCGGGAGTCCAGGTGAAGGTCCCGGTCGCATTTGTGTAGTCCACAATGTTCGACGCGGTCCCATTCGAAGTTCCGTATCCAACCGATGTGGTTTTTCCCGATTTCTCCGACAGGGCAACATGGATGGTTATGTTGGTCAGATTTTCCAGTATCCAGTATGGCGTGCCTGAAAAGGAGACGGCTGGCGGCAAGTCGTCGTTCAGGATCGCATAGACGCATTGCGTATTGTAGCCCAGGGTTCCGCCCACGGGATTGGAAAGACCGACGATGAATGTCTCGTCTTCCTCATACATGGTTTCGTTGGTGATGGTAACATCAATGTATGTCGAAAGTGAGCCAGCAGGAATCAGCGCAGTGCCCGTCGCAAGAGAGTAGTCCTGACCGTTGGAGGCTGTCCCGCCGACAATCGAGTAGTCAACGGATACCGGCACGGCGGATGTCGCGGAAAGAACCAATTGAAGTTGGACAGGGCTGTTCGACTCCAAACCACTCATATTGGTCACCGCAAACTCAACCCTGGCAGGAAGTGTCGTAAAGACAGCCGTAGAGGGAGCCCAGTTCGTCCCGTAAATGTTCGTTCCGTAGCACCTGTAGTAATAAGTTTTGTTTGCCAGCAAACCGGTCACTTTGTTCGAGAAGGTTCCGACCGGCACCGCGCCCTTGTCGATCGTATTGCTCCAGGCGAACGACTGGCCCGCGTTGTTAGTTCCCCAGTAGATCCAGACGCGAGGATCAGGCCCGCCCTGCACAACCTCACCATTCAGCACCGCTGAGTCCGGCGCAATGCCCGTGGCCCCGGCATCATTATTGATCACAGGCGGATTGACGGCGGCGTATACCACCTCGAGGTTGATATAGTCGAGGTACAGGCGCCCGTTGGAATTGGTTCTGTTCAGAACCAGCACCTCGCAATTGTTGATCTTGTTGGTAGTATTCAAGTAGCTGGTCGCATCCCACACGTAAGATGTTTCACTGCCGCCGGCAAACACGATAACGTTGGTGGCGATTGAACCGCTGGCGCTTTGCAGAGACTTGTACCACTTCGTTGAGGCTTTGTTGGTGCTCAGATGGATTGCGAGTTGACCATTGGTTCCCGCAAATGCTGCATAGTTGACGCGAATCTTTGCGCTTGATATCGCGGCACCAGAAGCAGGGAAATTGTTGGAGGGGAAACACACAGCAAACCATCTTAATGATGACCCTATGGTGTTGCCTGCCCCGAAGTCCACCCAGGCATTGGTCTGGGTGAGCGCATCGCTCAGATCATTTTGAACATTGCTCAAAGCAGGATCAGCCAATACCGCCTTCGTGGCCGTTGGGTACCATGCGCCTTCAATGACCTCGCCAACCCATGTATCTGCCGAGAGCGTCCGGGCATGCAAGAGCCATGTCGCGGCCAACACCGCGACAAAAGCCATCCTTCGGATCGATCCAGTCTGCCAATTCACAAAACACCGTCCATAAATGTCATGTTCCGACTTCCGTTTGAAACAGAGTTCTTCCTGATCAAATATGCAGTATTGTACTTCCAACAGCTTCTCATGGTCAAGGTCCGCGGGAGCAATCCATCGATTTGACAATGATGGCAGCGACTTCTGGAAGCGGCCCCGACAGAGGCGCGGTCACCCACGAGGCCATGGCGGGCTATGGCGGGGCGACTACAGAAATCCCGGATATTCGCAGTAATGGCCACGGCGCTCTGCCGCCGTGAAAGCCTCGATTACAACTGCGGGGGCTTTCTGGCAGGGCAGTTCAAGCAACTCGCTATCTCTCGGCCTTGACGCGATAGAAGAGCCTGAAAGGTGTGTTGGTCAGCAGGACATTGGTTGCAACCGGCGTCGGCGGGCTGTTGGTAAGAAACGCCTCCCACACCCCGGTTGTTGACGTGAGATCGTCGAGGCTCTGCAGATATTGCCAGACACCCGTTCCGCCTTTCCAGTAGATCCGCATGCCGCTCGCCTCGGCCACCAATCCGGTGACAACCAGTACGGAATTCCCGTTTGTCGGGTCGGTATCAGCCACCCATTCCTGCCAAGTGTCCGCATCGTCATTATCCTGGTCATCCAGCGCCTCAGTGTTCCAGTCGCGGTTGGTCAGCTCGTGCGCCGCCAGCCACCATTCCGGCGTGTTGTTGGTGGCAAGATTGGGCGCACACCATGCGATGATCGACCTCGGCCGGGTCATTGCAACGCTGATGGTATTGCTGGCCATCTCGGTGTCGTTGGTATCGCCGCCCCATCGGTTGAAGTGGTAGTACGGCCATGGCGAAGCCATGGCGGTCTGATTTGACCCTATCGCAATCCAACCGTTGGTGGCATCAGTTGTGCCATTGGTCACTCCAACGCCAAACCAGTAGTTCGTCGGCGTCCAAAGCCAGGTGATGGACGAATCTTCCCTCAACTTGACGGAAACCCCGGTCTCTACGCCACTCGCGGGAATGCTGCCTGAACCTGACCAGCCGTTGAAGACATATTGAGTCCCAAGATCCGCGATGCAGGTATTGGTGACGACGCAGAAGACTTCGTCTCCGTAAGTATTTGTATGAAGGCCATCATCAAGCAAGCTGGCGCCATGAGAAGATCGGACCGTCAACGATGGCTCCCTGTACTTGCCTTTCACCATGAAGTTGGTCAAGGCAATCCCGTTCTGGTCGCAAATGGTGACTGTTCCGGTCATTGTGGTTGGATCAAGATCCGTCACCGAGAACGAATAACAGTTTATCCGCATGAAATCGGGGGGCGGTGATGGAGTATTACTGAGATCCGTATCCAGAACGCTGCCGGCACAACTCACTAGGTTCGGTATGCTCCATGTCCACCGGGAATCATACCGGGTGTCGATCAGCCGGATCGCCGCAACGTGATGATGTCCGGATATGTACATTGTGGCCTTGTTGGATACAAGCATCCCGACAAAGGCATCGCGGTCTGACGGGTTGGCATCCAGACAAGACTGATTGATAAACCGGTAGGGAGATTCATGTCCAACGGCTATGTCAAATAACGCCGGAGAGTTTGTGCCTGTCACGGAATTCAGCCATGCGCGTTCAGTCGAATCAATCCTGTTGCGAATTATACCCGTGTAGTTCGTACCACTGGTAACTGGATCAAGAAACACAAGGCGGGCCGCACCCACATTGGTGTAGTAGAGCAACTTCGACCATTGAGCCGGCCCGTTTGTGGGGAAGCTGAATGTCTTTGCCCATATCGAGTACCAGCTCGGATCGCTCGTGCTCGTGTCGTGGTTGCCAACAGCGCAAAAGTACGGAATGCCGTTTGTCACAAGCCTGAAAAGGCAGTTTGTCAGCAGTTTGAACGAATCAGGATAGTCAGTGTTGGCTATGTCAGTGATCATGTCCCCCGCAATAGCAACGGCCATGGGTCGCGGATTGAGCGCAAGCACCGAATTCACCACGTTGCTCAGGGCCTCAGTATTGACGTAGTTGACCAGGTCACCCCTTGTTCCAAGGTCGCCCATCGACACAATACGCACAATCTCGCTCGGGTCATCATCGACAATGGTGAACAGGCAATTCGAGTTCTGTCCCGGGATGGAATTCACCGTATTCGAGATGCACGCAATAAAAGTCCTGTTCCCAGTGAAGAAGATGTCCCTATTGACAATAGCCACCTGGATATTCGTTGCCTGGATTCCAGACGGTATGGTCACAACACCATTCGTGGCAAAGTAGTCCACCCCTCCCACCGCCGTGCCGCCCATTGTCGAATAGCTGAAGGTCACCGGCATGTCGTAAACCGATGGATTGGACAATTGAATCGGCAGCAGCGCGGGGCTCACAGCCTCTGAACCGCTCATTGCGGAGCCAGCGAACTGCACTTCGGGAGGCCCCGTTCCGAAGTTTGTGCTGGCCGGCGCCCATGCGCCGCCGTAGATATTGCTCGCGTAGCAGCGATACCAGTACCGGGTATCTCTCACCAGACCTGTGAGATTGGTAAAAAAGGGACCACTGTCCACTTGGCCAAAATACTCGTTGGTGATCCAACCGGTCTTATTGGTATTCCCGTTCCCGGTGCCCCAATAGATCCAGAGTTCTGCGGGTGCATCCCCGGTTGACACCAGCATCCCGGTCAACCTGGCGGAGTTCCATGTCACATCTTCAGCCCCAGTGTCATTGTTCACATCCGGCGGCCTTGGATCGTCATCAAGGATTGTGTATACACACTGTGTCGTGCTGCCAAGGACTGCGACTGTGGCGTTCGAAATCCCAACAATGATTGTTTCGTCGTCTTCAATCATCACGTCATTGGTAATAGGAATGTTGATGTATGTTGAGAGCGAGCCGGCAGGAACGATCGCAGTCCCGGCCTCCAGAGAGTAATCCGGGCCATTGGAAGCGGTCCCGCCAACAACGGAGTAGTCTACGGAGACGGGAACGGCGGACGTCGCGGACAGAACCAACTGCAATTGTGCGAGACTGTTCGACTCGGACCCGCTCATGTTGGTCACGGCAAACTCAACCCTGATCGGAAGCGTCGTGAAGACCGCGGTCGCCGGGGCCCAGTTTGTTCCGTACATGTTCGAACCATAGCACCTGTAGTAATATGTCCGGTTCGGCTGCAGGCCGGTCAGGGTGTTCGTAAATGAACCGATGGGGACCGTGCCCTTGTAAATCTTGTTGCTCCAACTGAACGACTGGCCGGCGTTGTTGGTGCCCCAGTAGATCCAGACGTCAGGATCAGGATCGCCTTGAGCAACACTGCCATTCAACACCGCTGATGTGGAGGCAAGATCGGTTGCACCCGTGTCATTGTCAAGTATTGGCGAATTAGTCTCAGTGTATGTCACCTCGAGATCTATATAATCCAGGTAAAGCCGGTTGGTGGTGGAGTACATCCTGTTCAGAACGAGCACTTCGCAGTTGTTGATCTTGTTGGTTGTGTTCAACGTCGTCGTGACATCCCATACAGATGATAGCTCGCTGCCACCCAAGAACGATATGCTTCCGTTATTGGCTGCAGACGGATTGGTTGTGCCTGGAACCTTGTACCACTGTGTGTAAGCCTTGTTGGTGCTGAGGTGGAGCGTAAATCGGTTGTTGGCGGCCCCGGCAAGCGCCGCGTAATCCACACGCACCTTCGCGCTCGATATGTTCACGCCCGAGCCTGGGAAGTTATTCGATGGGAAACACACGGCAAACCAACCGTTGATTGTTCCGCTTATGTTATTTCCGCTCCCCGCGCTGGCCCATGCATTGGTCTTGGTGAGGGCATCGTTCTGGTTATGCTGGACATTGTCAAGAACCGCTGCAGGCAGCACGGTTTTGTTGGTGGTTGGATAGTACGCCCCTTGGATGGGCACCGCTGTCCATGTTTCTGCCGACAGCGTCATGATACACAACAACCAGGCTGTGGTCATGACCGCGGCGTCGAACTTCCAATTCCCTATTCTAGGCCGCAAGTTCATAGGCCACTCTTCCATGCTCCGTTTTTCAGTGTCCTGATCGTTTTCACCGCTCGCAGCTACCCTAACCATGGGTGCAAGCGAGCAGATCCTGAAGACACCCGCCCTCTGACCCAATTTCATCATTATACTCCCCACAGCTACTCCTGGTCAAGGTCTCGAAACAACCGGACAGCAACCGCGATTGTGATTATGACCTCAGACTCACGCGAACTTGCTTGCCACGGCGTAGTCGAAGACTGAGACGGGCGTCGCTGGTGAACGAGCCATAGTTAGAGCCTGATCGAAAAGGGTCAGGTGGGGCGAGGCGTCCCTGCCGAGCCGGAGGCTTCGCCCTACCTGCACCTTTTCGAGCAACGTCCAATTTCAATTGCCGGGATCACCAAAATCAGCGTGACCCTGTAGCGGACCGCAAACTGGTCTTGACTGGATATGAGCTGCTGGGATAGCCTCATTTCCCATGCACAAGACAGTATGTATTCTCATCCTGGCAGTCTGCTTTCTTTCCGCGGCGTCACCCGTTCTTTGCGCGGAAAAGGATTTCGCCATGGATTCCGCAAAGAGCACCATGGTCGAGAGGAAGAAGCCAAGTTTCCTTCATAGACCGAAAAAGCAATCGCCCGGCGAACAGATTGAATACGCCAACTCACTGCGTGATGCCGGCAGGTATTCCGATGCGAGGAGTCAATACCTTGCGCTGGTCCACACCTGGGGCAACTCCACACAGGCGCCCATTGCCCAGCTGGAGTACGCGCGGCTGCTGGAAAAGAATCGCGATTACCTGTCTGCTTTCGACGAATACGAATACCTGATTCAGAATTACGCCGGCGGTTTTTCCTACGCCGAAGTTATTGAGAGTGAATTCAGGATTGCCAACTGCGTAATGACATCCAATTCCAAGTTTCTCGGGCTGATCTCAAATTCGGCCGGTCTGGAAAAAGCTCTGCCGCTGTTTGAGAAGATCGTCGTGAACGGACCGATGTGGCAAGGAACAGCACAGGCCCAGTTCAACATCGGATGGATCAATGAACAGCTCAAAATATACGATCTTGCCATCGCGGCCTACGAAACAGTGCAGCAGACCTACCCGGCCAGCAAGCTGGCCGCGGACGCGGCTTTCCTCCATGGCCGCTGCCTGTTCGTGCTCGCACGTGAAAATTCCCGCGAGGAGCGGGCCTCCCAGCTCGCCAGGGCGCAACTGCAGAAGTTCATTCGCGTATATCCCAAACATGAATTTGTGACAGAGGCATCCGGGTACATGACTGAACTTATCAACCGGCTGGCCGGGATTTCCTATGAAAGAGCCCTGTTCTACGACAAGGACGGCAAGCGCCAGCAATCAGCCCTCATCGCTTATATGGACTATCTGAATAAATTTCCCGATTCGGACAAGGCGGACTCTGTCCGCAAGCGGATAGACGAATTGCAGGCACAGGTTGACAAGCAGGACTCAACGAACAAGGTCCCGGAACCGGATACCGAACGGCCCGTTTCAAAGGCAAGTGGCTCCGAGGAGAAGTAGCGTGGCTTCAAGAACGGCGATGCTGGCAATACTGCCCGTAATGGCAATAGGTCTTTCCGGCTGCCTGGGCTACCGGACCGGAACCAGCCTGCCGGCAAGCATTTCATCCGTCCACGTGGCCACGTTTGTCAACAAGGTTGGAGAACCTGACATTGAAACCACGGCCACAAGCGCGACCATACGGGAATTCCAGAAGGACGGCAGTCTGAAAGTCCTCGGGGAAGATGAGGCGGATACAATCGTCGAAACAACACTCTCAGGCATGGCTCTCGAACCACTGAGATATTCCAGGGACAGGGCCACAGAGACAACAGAATTCAGGCTCCTGCTGACCGCGGATGTGGTTTTCAAGGACAGGAAGTCCGGAAAGATCATTTCCAGTCACAAGCAACTGACCGGGAAAACAACATTTGATCCTGCCGGCGATCTTTCAAGCGCCAAGAGACTCGCCATCCAGCCCGCCGCGCAGGATCTTGCTCACGAAATCGTGGCAGCCGTGGTCGAAGCCTGGTGAGCGGGGCCTTTCTTCACCAGTATCGCGGCCCGTGATTTCTTCCGTTCGGCCGTGTTGGATTTGATAATCCCCTTCTTGGCTGACTTGTCCACGATCGAGAAGAACGCGCTTAGCACTGCTTCGGCCTTCTTGGCATCGCCAGCGGCAAGAGCTGCTTCAAGAGCCCGTTTTGTTTTGGAAATCTTGCTGCGAGCCGCCTTGTTGGCCAACCGTGACAGTTCCGAGGTGCGCATCCTCTTCTTTGCGCTCTTAGTATGGGGCATTTCTTTCGACTCCTTTAGGTGTTGTCTGTCGTTTCTAAAAGTGGTGGAATAATAGCCTGCAAGGGTTCTGAGTCAACATGAAATTGGCTTTTTCCCTTCCTGGGCAGGCAGAAGGTATCGGAACAAGGCGGAATCCCTGGCATGAAACGTTTTCTTTTCGGTGTCTTTTCAATATGTGCCGGCTTGTGCCTGCTGCCCTTCTGCGCGTCTATCACGATGGCAACCGGTTCTCTCGTTGGAGCCATCCGGCCGGCCTCTTTCATGGCTGTCCCCTATTCCGCATGGAGCCTGGGCGCCGGATTCCTGCTCTGGCTGGTCATATATTCCACCCTGCCACGGCCTGTCAGGACCTACGTGCTTGCGCACGAGTTGACCCATGCCCTGTGGGCGTGGCTCACCGGCGCCAAGGTTCGCAGCATGAAGGTGTCAAAAAGCAGCGGCAGCGTCGTAATCTCCAGCAACAACATCTTGATCACACTGGCCCCCTACTTCTTTCCGCTCTATACGGTCATCATCATCGCCGCGTATTACCCGCTCGCTCTCTTCATGGATGTAGGCAAGTACGAATACCTGTGGTTGTTTCTTGTGGGTTTCACCTGGGGATTTCACATTACATTCACAGTCAGCGCACTTCTTGAGCGGCAGACCGACATACTTGAATATGGCCGGATCCTGTCCCTCGCGTTCATATACATCTTCAATGTCCTTGGAATAGGCGTATGGATAGTAATCGTGTCGTCCGCCTCATTCATACAGTATGCCCGACTGCTGATGTCGGACACATGGATGGTCTGGACCAGGGTCGCCGGCTGGTTCCTACGGTGACCTCTTCTTTGAAAATGCTGGCTTCCAGCGTTTCCCCTGTATACCTTTAGCCCTTACCAACGCGCAAAAAAGATACAATAATCCACTGTTTTGTCCGTTATCACTATGTACAGGAAGCTTCGCCATGGAAGATGAAGTCGGATTAAGCGACGAAGTTCTTATATCGCACTATAGAAAGGGCGATGTAAAGGCCTTGGCGAAGCTGGTTGAAAGGTACAAGAAGAGGCTGTTCGGTTTTATCCTGCACATGGCGGGACGGTCAGATGAGGCAGATGAAATCTTTCAGGAAACCTGGTTCCGGGCCATCAAGAATCTGGATAAGTACAGGGAGAAGAATCTCCTGGCGTGGCTTACGCGGATAGCGCACAACCTGCTGGTAGACCGGTGGAGGAGCCGAAAAGGAATTCTGAGTCTGGATGCTGGGGATGGGGAAGGCGGTCTCGACTGGTCGGAAAGATTGGCAGCAGCGGGACCTGATCCATCCGGGATGGTGGATGAGGCGGATATAGCGACTCACATTGCAGCGGCGATCAAAGGTTTGCCGACAGAACAGAAGGAAGTGGTTCTGATGCGCGTGAAGGAGGGGTTGTCCTTCAAGGAGATAGCAGCCGCGCAGGGTGTGTCGATAAACACGGCCCTGGCAAGGATGCAGTACGGCCTGTCAAAACTGCGAGGAGCCCTGGGCAAGAAGTACGGGGCTATGATTGGAGAACGAAAATGAATTGCGAGAGAGCTCAGCAAAGAGTGCTTCTGGCCGGGACCGGCGAACTGCCGGATCTCGAGGTGTCTGAACTCAATGAACATCTCGGCGGTTGCGAGGAATGCCGCGGCTTCAGCCGTGAAACAGCGCGGATTCTTTCAGTTGCCGGCAACGCCCTGCCGGACGGCGATCCTTCAACGGCAGTCATGAACGCCATCATGGCACGCGCGCAGAGTAATTCAGAGGAGACGAGCACAATCTTTTTCCGGCCCGCAATCAGGCTGCTGGCCTATGCTGCAGGTTTTATGTTGATTCTGGCAGGCGGATACCTGTATCTCGCCACAGAACCGGACACAACCCATCCGAGCAAGGTATCCCAGATGAGCACGATTGTTGCCATGGTGGGCGAAGATGAAACCGCCACGATCCCTGAAACGGTCGGAAACTCCGAGCGCGACAACCTGCGCGCACTCGCGAGGCAACTCCTGCAACACGAAGGACTACTGCTGGAAGAAGCGCAGGTTGACGAGGAGACTATTCTGCAGGACGATGCTCTGCCCAGAGATCTTCAATCGCGTAGTACTTTCGGCGCTCGTCAAGCAGGATGTGTATGACCACATCGACGTAGTCGAGAACAAGCCACCCCGACTCTGACTCTTCAGCTTTCCGATAGCATTGCAGTCCATTCCTCTTCAGCGTGATTTGAACTTCATCGAACAAAGCACGCAGGTGCGGGATATTGAAGGCGGACACCACAACAAAGTAGTCTGTGATGGTTGAAACATTCCGGACATCGGTGATGACCGGATTGATGCCCTGTTTTACCTCAAGAGCTGCTACCGCCAGTTTGGCAGTCTCGAATGCCGGAGACGGTTCCTGGGGTTTTGTCCGGGTTCGCACCGCTTTGCTCGCCCGCTTGGCCGCGCGAGTCTTGGATGCCGGCCTTTTCACCTTCCTGCCCGCCCGCCCTTCAATCGTCTTTTTCATGCTTTCCTTTCATCCACAATACAGCCGATGTTCTTGAATATACATCTCTACAGCCGGATGCACAAGGTACCTGATGCTGAGTCCTTCTGCTATCCTGTGGCGGATTTCTGACGACGAAACCTCAACAAGATGCCCCTTTGCGACATTACCAAGCAGCTTCTCCGGCCAGGGCGATTTCAGTCGCATCTGCTCTTTGGTAATTGATACCACCGGGCTGCCGGGTCTTTCGAAGATACGGAACTCGCAGAGTTGCAGCAGCTCGTTGATGTCCTTCCACAGATACAGCTCCGGCAGGCTGTCCGATCCAATCACGAAGCATATGTTGGATTTCCGGAACCGCTCTTTTATCCCGCGGATCGTGTCAATTGCGTAGGAAACACCACCACGTTCGATCTCGATTTCAGATACGGAGAACCGCAGATCCCCCTCTATGGCCGCTTCAATCATAGCCACACGGTGAGCACATGACGCCAGGCCGGGGCTCTTCTTATGAGGCGGCGTAGAGCAGGGAACAAACAGGATCTGGGAGAGACTGAATCTTTCAATCGCGTCCTGTGCCAGTATCAGGTGTCCCAGGTGAAACGGATTGAATGTGCCTCCGAGCACCCCGATGCTGTTTGGTGACGACTCACTCATCAATCGATATATCCCGCAAGATCCTCAAGTCAAATGGTACCCCGGGCGCGATTTGAACGCGCGACCACCGGATTAGGAATCCGGTGCTCTGTCCAGCTGAGCTACCGGGGCAACTTGTCCGGACAGTAGCAGGCCGGAACATCACAGGCAACCTCATTCGCTCGTTCTCATCGCAGCCAGCCGCGAACAAGGAAAAGGTATAGACAAAGCAGGATCGAACCACCCACGCCATATGTAACCTGCGCCAGCGTAGCCGGCCAGGGGTTGCCGACAAGATTCATGCCGAGCAGTCCGCCCGCGGCCGCCGGAATCAACCCTAGAACGCTGACCACTGCCAGCAGACGCATGAACTTGGTCATTTCGAACGAAACCACGTTGAGGTGCAATTCGATCACCGAGAGCAGCCCCTCGCGCAAATTGTTCACCGTTTCGTAGAGATAATCAGCCTGATCGGCCAGAACGCGCATAAGCTTCTGCTCCGCGATCCCGCCGCCAGGCAGGCGAACCCGCTCTTCCGCCAGCGCAGTCAGAATCCCTTTGACGCGCCACAGGTCACCCTTGATGGCGGCAAGTTCTTTGCGAAGCCGGAAGGCCAGTTCGAAGAACGCCGGGCGACTGTCTCGCATTGGAACCTCTTCCAGTGCGCGGATCTGCTGCTCAATGCGTCCGGCAACATCCTCGTTGCGCTCCACAAGGAGTTTGAGCACGGCCGAGGTTACCCTCGTGGCAAAGGGCGTATCGGGCATGAAATCCTCAGTTAGAAAGCCGGACAACTGCGCCGGCAGATCAAAAGCTTCGGTGGAAACGGTCATCACCGAATCCGGGTGCGATACGAGCAGCACCGCCGTCCGCTCCACTTCCACGCGACCAGCCACCGGCACCCTCGGCAGCCACAGTGACAGAACCATGCCCCTGGCCGTAGGCTCCAGCCGCGGATAGTTCGCTTCGCTCAGGCACGTCTCCAGGAGATGACGGGAAAGACCATGAGCACCGATGAGCGTATCAAACTGCGCAGACGTAACATTCACAAGATGACACCAATCACCACCGGGATCGGAGACCCAATGAACAAATTCGTCCCACTGAACCCGGCGCGCCGGCCGGACGGCATCGGGCTTGAGCGAAATCTCCAGCAAACCCCTGGCAACCGCCGCTTTCCGGCAACCATGATCGCGCACCATCGATCCGCCGGCGCGAGCGGCAAACGACACAAGCCGCAGCAGTCGCAGCAGTCGCAATACAGGGGTGGATCTCAGGAACGTATGCGTCGACTGCGGCAACAGCGAAAGGAAAGGCGTCACAATAATGAACAAGTCCAGCAACCGCCAGTAACCAAGAAAGAAGCGGGCCTTGTGTTCCGATAACAACAGGCTGACAACATATTCAACGCCAAAGGCGGCAATGACGAGCCACTGCACGGCATTCACAACTCGTTCTGCAGGCGGCGAAAGGTCGAAGACAACCGGGGCAAGAGCAAGCTCGGCAGCAAGCAATGCCAGAAAACCCAGCACCGTGTCATTCAACACTCCCAACACCTTTGACAAAACCGTCTTCATGATGCCAACCTCTTTAGAATCAACACTTCCCATATGTCGCGTTCCCATACATACATACTAGCTCCACAACCTCCCAGCTCTCTTCCCGCAAATCTCTGAATTCAGCAATGCCTGCTCAACGTCACATCGCAAAACCCCCATGTCGCAGCTCCGTTCATGAATGTCGGCATTGCGCCGCCCGGCGAACTGGCTGAATCAAAGCTGATCTCAATCATTTGCTTCATTTGTTGGCCATTCGACAATGATAAACCCATGCCGGTGAAGAATGAGGTGATCTATTTGGACCCGGTCGTCAGAGTCATCCTTGAATCGCAGATCATTGAAAACGAAGATGTTCTTATCGTTGGAGAACATCCGGCGGAGATAGAATGCCATCTTCTCCTCGGCCTCTGCCCCGGCCACGGAGAATTTGTCCGTCTCCTGATGCTCAGCGCTGTTTCGCTCTTTGATGATCATGTATCTTCTACGCTACAGTCTATTCTTTGGTCTATGGTCTAGAGTCTAATGTCTATCGTCTTCCTGGGTCCCGTACTGAAATAGGTTGTCACTAGATACCAGAAAAGGAGACGGTATACCAGTGACAAGAGTGAGGTACAGCGAGGCGTTTAAGCGACAAGTAGTGGATGAAGTGGAGCGAGGCAAGCACGGA
>Ga0247841_10001115_pt1 | contig 63412 bp, 96 predicted proteins | sample LaCruzMarch2015__2_FD_192410 | JGI IMG/M metagenome (GOLD analysis project Ga0247841, IMG submission 192410) | Freshwater microbial communities from meromictic Lake La Cruz, Castile-La Mancha, Spain - LaCruzMarch2015_18m | ecosystem: Environmental > Aquatic > Freshwater > Lake | place: Spain...
TATATTGATCAAGACCAGTGATATTTTCTTCAAGGAAGTCTATTGTGAACACAAAACTCGTAAAATGGTCTTCTGACAGTGTGATTGAGAAGCCGCCGGATCCAGTGGATGGATTTACAAAGTCTTTTTCTTCGCCTTGCGACATAATAGTACTTCCATCCATTTCGCTATCGCCCCATTCTGCATTCTGGATAAAGAACTTGTCTGTATCTTCGTCACGACCGATTAGAAATGTGTTTGATAAGATAATGAGTATAGACGTATTGTATCCGCCAGCGATAGTGAGTTCTATTTCATCTCCATCTCCTACGGTGTAAACGGAATTAGTGCTTATGTTTACCATATCTTTTGTGTTTCTTTCAGTATGTCTTTCACTTCCTGTTCGGATTCATACCATCCATTCGGCATTTTGCCGTGGTAATTGTCGAAGTGTTTTCTGTATATTGTATACCAAGTTTGCTGTACTTCTGCACTAGCTTTTCTGAGATTATACTTGGTCATCCCCGTTTCTTTAATGGCAGACTTTTCCGCTTCTTTGTTTACATCCTTCCATTCTTCTCTGTTATCTGTTATGGGACCATAATGCAGAAGCTTTTTGTCTTTTGATATCGCCCAGTGATCCATATTGAAATCTTCTATCTCTGTAAACTTCTTAGTAAAGTTTATTGCTAATGGATTAAACCCGTCTTCCTCTAGCTGGCTGACCTTCAGAGATAGCGTAGAATCGTCTACAATCGCTATTAAGTCCTCTGAGGGTATCGAAGCTACCGCTATTATATCTAAATCTCTTAAAGGGTAATCTGGAACGTTTTTGTTTTTAACGAAAGACCCCCACACTAATACATGCTTCACCCCTTCTATCTCTTTGATCTTTAGCGCAAGGTCTTTGATAGACGATTTTACGTCTATGACTTTGGGAGTAAGACCTTTATACCATGAATTCTTCACACCTAGTTATTCGACATTTAAGAGGAAATACATTTATTTTTGGCGGAGGAAAATGGACTATGCCGTAGAATATAATATATGATAAGGAGATTCTATGAAAGTAATAGCTCAAAATAAAATGAAGGGTATAAAGACAAAAAAGGAATAAACTATGAACTTAAATTTTGATATTTTGATTGCTCCTATCGACCTCGGGAAGTTGAACACCGATGCCGATTTCGAGAAGGAAGCTCAAGGACGAGTGATGGATGCTTTAGTTAAGATCGGAGAGAAGTTAGCCGAAGAGACATGGGACAAGAGCGTTAAACAACTGCGTGGCTTGCCGGGCCTCAAGGTCAACGCATCCAGCACCGAAAGAAGAAAGCATATCAGAGAAGGCGGTATGAAATATAGTCAATCTGCTACTATTGAAGACCGTTTAGAAGTTAAAGATTATATTGTTGCACGGCTCAAAGAAATGAAGAAAGAGGCAAAATAAAATGGAAATGTCAGAATATAAAAAACAACTTTTGGAAAAATTGGAAGCAAAGGCAAAAGAACTTTATAGTAAAGGCTTCGATCCAGCAGCCTACAGAGACAAACTTGAAGAGGAACAAAAAGGCTTTGGCGAAGGAAACTGGATATACTGGTGCCTCTGCCCAGAATGTGGCAAGTGCGGTTTCGTAATCGAATTATTCAAAGTCAACCGTGGCTATTGTCATATTTGCAAATGCCAATGGGACATCGGACATAATCTGTGGTGCGACTGGATCGAGTCCGATGAGGAAATAACGAAAATCGTCATGTTCATGGAGTCCGTAAAGGATTATAGGGAAGCGGTTCGTAAACTCCCTTACCCGGCAGAACACGGAAATTCGTGTCACAACGTCGTTGATATGAAACACGATTTTTCAGAAGACGATTTTTTGAAAGAACTCGACAAAATCTAAAAGGATTTTTTCGTTCAAGTCGATATATAGAGTTAGATGGAGTTGCCGTAACCAACTTTGTCTAACTCTAATATGTTGATTATGGGCTATGCGTTGCTTCGTTACGGGAACAGCGTGTAGCCCACCTTATTTTATGAATGTAATCAGAGGCTACAAAGCAGAGATCGATCCTAACAACAAGCAGCGAACGCTCTTGCTTAAACATGCCGGTGCTGCCCGCTGGACTTATAATTGGGGTCTGTCCGAGAAAAAGAAAGCCTTTGATGCTAAAGAAAAGACCCCAAACGCCATTGAGCTTCATCGTCGCCTGAACTTGCTCAAGAAGACCGAAATACCTTGGATGTATGAGGTAAGTAAATGCTGTGGACAAGAAGCATTGAGAAACCTTGATCGAGCATTTGATAACTTCTTCCGCCGTTGTAAACAAAAGGTCAAGGGCAAAAAGGGTTTTCCCAAGTTCAAATCCAAGCACAAAGGCATCGGTAGCTTCAGGCTGACAGGGACCATCAAAGTCACCGACAAGACGATCCAGCTTCCGAGATTAGGTTGTCTACGGCTTAAAGAACACGGTTATTTTCCAACCAATGCCAAAATACTATCCTCTACGGTCAGTGAGCAAGCAGGGCGATGGTACGTGAGCATTCAGGTGGAAGAATACAGGCCAGAGCCGAGTAATAAACCAGAAGCCGTAGTGGGTGTTGATCTTGGAATTAAGACCCTTGTGGTATGCAGCGATGGTATAATATGGGATAATCCGAAGGCACTACGAAGTCGCCTGCGGAAATTGAAACACCTACAGCGTTGTGCAAGCCGTAGGCTAAAAGGAAGTAAGAACCGAAAGAAGGCGGTTAAGAAACTCGCCCGTCTTCATCAAAAGATCGGCAATGTCAGGAAAGATACTTTGAACAAGATTACAACGCAGTTGACGAAAACCAAGTCAAAGATTGTGATCGAGGACTTAAACGTATCGGGTATGATGAAAAACCATTGTCTGGCTCAGTCTATAGCAGACCTTGGATTACATGAGTTTCGTCGCCAGTTAGATTACAAAGGGAAACTTTATGGCTGTCAGATTATCGTAGCCGACAGGTTTTTCCCCTCATCAAGATTATGCCGTGAGTGTGGTGTAATCAATGAGAACCTAACTTTGGCGGATCGGACATGGACTTGTGATTGTGGTGCTGTCCATGATCGGGATATGAATGCAGCAAAGAATTTAGAAAGTCTCGCCGCCAGTTTGTCGGAGAGATTAAACGACTGTGGAGAGGATTCGCCTCTGGCGGTAGCGTAAGTTATCGGTAAGCGACCTCAGTGAATCAGTAATAAAACAGGAAATCAAGGCATTTTTGTAGCCCGTAGATTTCCGTAGGTTTTTAGGAACGGGCAAAGCACAAATTGTGATTAAAGACGTACTCTCGTTATAGGATGGTGAGGACTTAGCCCGAGGCCATTATTCCGAGACCCAGCCATGAGCTGAGCGGGAACTGATCACAAGCCCGTGATTGATCGTCGGAGGCATCTAGGTATCCCCAATCTAGATGCCTCTTTCTATTTTTGCCGATAAATAATAGTGAGAATTATACTATGGAAGATAATAAGAGCTTTAGATTTATAGATTTAGACAATGGGGGACAAACGCCGCCTCCTCATCCACTTCCTAATCCAAGAATTAAAGTGAATAGTATAGATGAAGCTAAAGTAGATACTCCAAAGCATAATATCGATTTAGAAACAGAAAGACCTAAACCTATGGCTGAGAGAGAAGTTTTGAAAAGCGCTAACAAAGGTGCTATCAAAATCAAAGATCTGAACCTTTCTTTTAGCACTCCGAAAGATTATTATTTCATAGATGATCTTATCAAAAAGCATGGTAAAGATGTTTTGAATCATCCTGTCATTAAGCGAATGATTATCTCTGGGTATCTAAAGAAGGCGCTTTGTTCTGAGGCTCTTGCTGAAATAAAGAAGTGGGAAGAAGAAAATAAAAAGAGGCAGGAGAGAGAAAAGAGGCAGAGAGATGGCATTATTGTCGATAAATATAAGCCGGGTAATGACCCGGATGGACCGATAGAAATAGATGTTTCAGATGGCAAGAGATTTAGCGGCGGGACTCCAAACGAGAGTAGTATGCCGTGGTAAAAAAGGAGATTGACAATGGCAGAGGATAGTAAGGCAAATCGTTTTAAGTTTATTGATGTTGAAAATGATAGAATCGGTGAAGCAGAAAAAGCCAGAAAAGAGCTTGCGGCAGAAAAAGCAGAGAAAAAAGAAGCTGTAGAGAAGTCTGGTATGCAGGTTCCAACAATCCCTCCTAATGAGACTGGCATGCTTCGTCCCGAAGAATGGGAAGAAGCTAAGTCTTATCTTGACGCAAATAGGATGGCACAATATAATAGGATCAAGTCAAGACTTGGTGAAACAAAGGCGCAAGAGTATCTTACGAAGATGATGAAAGAGATGGAGAAGAACGAAGTTAGAGAAGCTAAGAGAATTGTGAGGACGCAAGATACTATTAATTATGCTCCTTCTGCACCTGTAGATTCTCCTACTGAGATAACAATAAACAGCGTGGATGATGCGCAAAAGCTTGTCGATGGGACTCTTGATACACAGCGTCCAGATTGGATAGAAATTGACGTAAGTAGTGACGATAAAAGTGAAGAATAAGATTTTTCGCGGAAAATTAAAGGATTTTTCGTGATTATCCGATATACTGTTAAGAGAGAAAGATTTTCTCTCAAGTGAAGGAAAGATTGTTATAATCTTCCTATCAGCGATGAGGCTGAAATGAGTTTTTGAAAAGTGTTTTAGAGTTAATTCCCAGTTGCCGGGAAATAAAATCATTCTACTTTGAATCGGGTGAATGACGAAATAGCGAGTAATCGTAATTTTGATAGGTAAATCCTGATGGCGTACCAGTGTCGCAAACATTGGGAAACCACTTTCGAGGAGAGAACGGATTAGGGTGTAGCAACCTGAAACTGTTCAGGAGCTTGTTTCCATGAGTTCCTCTGCTACGGGGAGAGTGCTGGAAGCAGGATTAGCGGATTTGGGTAATTATCGAATCAACGGTTCACAACAAATCTTAGGTTTAAGATAACTGTTGTGGGAAGCTCGTCAAGAGCAAATTACTCTTCTACAAGGGAGAAGTGCCTACGATAATCGGAGCAATCCGGTTATGCTGCCCGCAAGGGGTTGTCTCGCAATGATCCCACATCATTGAGAGCAACGGAAAAGGATGGCGGTACTAGCTATACTAAAATCCAAGTTCAGAATCTTTTGTAGAACCGTTCGTGCTGTTCCGTTCCGAGAGGAGAGAACAGGGGCAAAAGATGGTGTAGAGGTTTACAGCCTCGTGTGCAGACCTCAGCGTTATACGGTATGAGGGTCATCATCAATAAAGTCTAGATCTTGTGCTTGGGCTTTAATTCTTTTAGCGCTGTAGCTCAATGGTAGAGTGCTTCCGACAATATTGCCGTAATTGGCGTAAACGATAGGAAGAGGTTGGAGGTCCAATTCCTTCCGGTGCTGTCACTGGCTGAATGTCGAAGGTTAACGGTTAAGTATGTTTCGATACATGCAGTCTCATTGCGAAATGAGATTAAGCCTTTGGCAATAAACTTGTCAGTACAATACTTCTTTGTTGTTTGAGACAAAGCTGTAGCGAATATGGCGTAAGCCCGGCGGCTCCATCTCCTACAAATGATAGATGGATAGACGGCGACAAAGAAAAAGATGCTAGTATGAATAGTTAACCTACGCTATTCGGCTAAGATCCCATAATGGATCAGAACTTCATACTACAAAAGTGGCTTTTGACGGTTAGCCTTGAAATAAACCGTCTAGCTCGTTCTCAACTACCAGTCTGACGAACGGCGAATATAAAGACTGGTTCGAGGGCGGTAGATTATAAACCTTCACGGATGGTGAAACCGCAATAATCCGTAGCAAACGGCGTATAGGAAAGTTTGATAATCCGCCTGGTTTGGGTCCAGGAGATCGCTGGTTTAAATCCAGCTACGCCGACTTATAGAGAAAGACTACAGAAATGTAGTCTTTTTTATTGCGCAGATTTTGTGTTTTCCATGTCTGATAAAATGGTTGTCTTAAACGAGGGGAAATAAAATGCCTAAATCAAACCGTTATATAAATGCCAATGGAGAACAAATAGACTTTACTGTTCATGTCTACACTCGACCCAATCTGAGAGACGAAGTTGGCGAGATGATGATGTTTCGCGGGAGGGATATTCTTGAGATAATGTTTGATAGGAATAAAGTTAATGAAACTATCACTCGTTTTGATATGGAGTATCCAGAACGATGGGCTAACATCCTTGAACTCCGTGCAATCCCAGATCGTATGCTTGTGTGTTTTCCTAATCTGAAAGATGCGTATATTAAAACACATTCTGTTTATTTGATTCAGTGCGTTCATCATGAACATATTGGTATCTGCGACAAAGCCAGTGATTACCCAGATGGAGTTTATACAGATCTTGGTGCTAAGTTTTGTAAATCACCTGATAAGTTTGAAGGATTGTGGACTATGAATCCTACAGATGGATTTAAGAAAATAGATTAGTGTCTTTTTCGGCGGATAAAATAGGTTGTCTATTTAACGGAGGAAAATCTATGCTATTCTGGATGCTCTTGTGTGTGATAATCGTTTTTTCTCTTATTGCCGTTTATTGTGAGGGAGATTCGTCTGGTTCATATTCTAAAGCGATTTCGACATTCCTGGTGGTTGCAGTAGTACTCACTATGATATTTGGTTTGCTCTGTTTAGGTGTGGGAGTAATAGCTTCTCATACTTTTGGCTATACTTACACTATTACTCCTCCTATAGAGATATCATCTATAGACGTAGACCAGAAAGAAGCAACGCCGTTTAGTCTTGGCACAGGCACGATAGATGGAAAAGAAAACTATATCTATCTGATTAAGAATGATAATGGCGATTTGGTCAGATCTGGATATATCGTATCTGACTCATCTATTTTCGAGACAACTAAGCCAGATGATAAGCCGCGCATTCAGTTTGTTCTTTCAAAGAATGTAGTGCCGAGATGGCTTGGCGCAGAGTGGATATTTGGGAAAACAAAAGTAGATAAAGCAGAAATCTTTGTTCCCAAGGGGACAGTGATCAAGAGATTTGATGTACCAAAGACATTCGCAGTAGATCTTTCGGTGGCAAAATGAAAAAGACTGCTTATAAACAATGTGTTATGAGAAAGAAAGTCTCTGGCTCAATCGTAAAAGATACAGCTTGGATTCCAGAGATTTTTGCCGTCAAGAATAAATCTCTCGATTTGAAGATTGGTGATTCTTGGGATAATGGATGGATCGTTTCGGAAGTAGGTAAAAGGATGTTGTTTGATGAGACTGCGGTAATAGGTGTTGAGTATAGAGATCATCGCAAGATTACCGATGTACACAAAAGGAAGAAGAGGAAAGACGAGAAGGATAATCCTAGCGAATACGAAAAGGGGTAATTATGGAATGGGATATAACCAAGAAAGATACATCATCTGATTTTATTACTTATGAGAGTGATAATGGTAAGTACAGATGTGAATGCCGTGTAGATGAATATAACTGGAAGATAGGAAGGAGATTGCAGGAAGGAAGTAGAATGTTTGTGTGGGGTGGAGACTTTCCTTCTTTTGAAGAAGCATCTGAGGCAGTAGAAAACGGATACTTTGAAAACATTAAAGATGATAAAGAATCGTGCCTCCGTAGGATAGAAAAAGAAGATATAACTGATTTTCAGCAAACTGCTATCATGATAATGGAGAACGAAGGATTGCTGAATGAGCAGGAATTGGAAGTCGCTAAAATGCTATTTGGAAGAGACATATTTCAAGTAGTAGATAAGATGGGATTAGCTAGCTCTACAGATGTAGAGATAATTAACGCGAAAGTAAGAATGTTTGTTAGAAATATGTCTGACGACGATTTGTAAGCTCCCTTAGCTCAGTTGGTAGAGCGCCTGCATGACTCGCAGGAGGTTTCGAAGGTTCGAGTCCTTCAGGGTGCATTTAGGACGAAGTATTAGGTTTTGAAGGAGAAAAAGATGTTTGAAATAATGACGTTTGTCTTCCTGTACTCTGTTTTCTGCGTAGTAAGTACAATGTTTAGGTATGGGGTACTTAATGTTAAGTTTAAGGCATTCTGTAGATTATTGTCCTTTGTCAGCCCTATTATAATTGTGCCGGCATTCCTAGTATTTCTTCTATTTATGGCTATATCTTGTCTCTTATGGCTTATTGGTGGTGCAGATTTAACAAGTAAGTTTACCAATAAGATGGATGTGATATATGGTTCGTTTGTTTCGTTTATGAACGAAGTACAGAAATGAACTATATAGAAATAAAGCCAATTCTTGATCGCAAGATGATGGTGATGTGTTGTTTTCCATATCCGGGCCACCGTGCAGGATGCCCTAACTTCGATAAGAAGGAAGGCTGTCCCCCGAAAACTCCTATGCTTGATGAGATTTTGGATATCTCTAAGCCAGTTTTTGCCATATACAACATTTTTGACTTGAAATCTCATGTAGACAGGATGAGAGAAAAGCATCCTAATTGGACAGATAGGCAGTTGAGATGCCTTTTATATTGGCAACCAAAGGCTAGAAAAGACCTTAGAGGCAAGATCAGGTCGTTTTTAGCACTTTATCCCCACTTGAAGATTATCGCTTGTCCTGAAGCGAATGGCGTTAATGTGACAGAAACAATGTCTAATGCTGGAATAACTCTTGAGTGGATGCCTGTAAATGTGGCATATCAAATCGTTTTCGCAGGAAGCCTAAAGTGATTCTTTTCGGCGGGATAATAGATAAAAAGCAGGAGGAATACCTATGGTAGAATGTGGTTGCGGAAATTGTGGAGATCATGGAGAGGATTTAGCAGAGACTATAGATTCTCTAAATGAGCAAATGAAGTCTATAGAGGTTTGTAATGCTCAAAAGATTTTTGACTTTCTAGTCTCTAAAGGTGCGACTAGAGGTAAGATTGCCGAGATTTTAGGTATTAGAGAACAGTTTCTCGCATCTACTGATAAAATAAATCTTTTCGATTTAGAGAATATTTCTGGACTTATAGATTTTCCAGGCGCGGTAGTTATGTTTAGATCTATTCCTATACAAGCTCAGACCCATACCAAAATGGGAATGACGCTGAAAGAACTAACTGATCTTATCGGCAAAGGTCTTCATTCACAATTCCCTGATGAAAAATACTGGAGTTAATTATGGTTTTTATTGTAAGAACAAGGCATTACCGCTATGATGGCTGCATGAACATTCTTACTGATTTTGTCGTTGCAGATGATGCCATTGACGCAATGACTAAGTATATGGAGAATATGAAGAAAGTTCTTTACTACAACAGCGAAGAGGATCTTTTTTATTCCGCTGATCAGCAAGAAAAGTATAAGATGGAAAGCCTGCATGGGGTTTCTACTCTTGATGATGTTATGAAAGCCGTACACGATTACGTCATAAATGATTAATGATTTGAACAGGTTTGTTATTGGAATAACTGGTTTCCCCGGAAGCGGTAAAACTACCTTGTCTGCGAAGTTTGCAGATAAAGGCTTTACTCTTATCGATATGGACGTAATTGGTCACGATCTCTTGGAAAATGATAATGAAGTAATCAGGAAGCTTATAGATGCTTTTGGAAAAGAGATATGCTGCCCTGGATTTGACGATAGCGATAAGGATTCTCCTCCGGTTATCTCAAGAAAACAACTTGCTTTGAAAACCTTTTGGGGTCCGAAAGAGAATCTCGATCTGCTCAATAATATAATGTTCTCTTTTATGGCGAAAGAAGCAGAATCGATACTTGCTACGCCGGAAGTCAAAAACTTCGTTATAGACGGTGCTTTGTTGTTTGAGAGAGGGTTTGACTGCTATTGCGATATGACTATCTTTCTTGATGTTCCTTTCGAAGAGAGATTGAGAAGAGTAGCTGAATCGAGAAAATGGTCAGAAGATACTTTAAGAAGAATCGATGAGGCGCAGAGTATCGAAGCAAAAAGAAAAGCGACTTTGATCGTAAAGGAATATCATCCATGAAGACTTGTGTTTTAGCCGGTTCATTTGATCCTATCCATAATGGTCATCTTTGGCTTGCTGAACGGGGCGCAAAGATGTTTGGTAGTGTCACTGTCGCCATCTGTGTAAATCCGAAAAAGACACCTACATTCGACGCATCTACGAGAATGAAACTCGTTATGACATCTCTAGCGCAAGCTGGTATCGATGCAAAAGTTAGGATGATTCCTAATGGGCTTACAGTAGATGCTGTAAACAAAATCAATGATTACGCAACAACAGAATATTATCTGCTCAGAGGTATCCGTTCTGCCTCAGATCTTGAGTATGAGGCAACATTAAGTAATGTTAATTCTGTTTTGAGCGGTAATGCCCAGACTGTTTTTCTTATGCCTCCGCGAGAATTGCAGGATGTTAGCAGCTCTGTAGTCAGGGAGCTTATGCTTTTCTCCAATAAGAGCGCTATCAAGAGATATGTTCCTCAATGCGTCTTTAACAAGATCATGGAAGATGCTCTGGTTGACAAAGTGAGAAATAATCCTATCTTCTGCCGTCATATTTCTGGCGATAAGACAGCTTTCTGTATGAGGCTTTTGCAATCATATACTGGTAGAGCATATCATAATGCCGAGCATATACATAATTGCCTAGTCTTGTTGGAAGATTTTTGCACTGATGGTGGAGATGGGAGAGCTGGTGCGCTAGAGCTATTTACTGCTCTGCTTTTTCATGACATAGACAAAGACATTGAGAAGTCTGTTCAGATCATGATGGAAAGTTTTGGCGCTACTGAAAAGTCTTTGTCGGTTGGTCAGTCTTGGCTTGCCGATGCAGCGAAATATATCCGCGCTACGAATTACTCTTTGGAGATATGTGATACAACTGGAGGAGCAATCGTTGCCGATATAGACTTATCTATCTTAGGTCAAGAACCTTGGCTTTATGATGTCTATGCGAAGAACATACGCGAAGAATATAAAAAAAGACATTCCTTATTTTGTTTTCGCCAAGAAACGTGTTGAGGTTCTTGAGTCTCTCAAGAAAAGACATGGCGGGAGAATATATTTTACTAATTTCTGCGAAGAACGATTTTCTCGTATTGCGATCAGCAACCTTTCTAGAGAGATTGATGAATTGAGGAAGGTGGGGAAATAATGCCAAAGTTTGTTGAATTCGATGAGGATGTTTATATCAACCTTGATCATATTGTCATGATTAGAGATAAGGCTGTTGTACGACGAGCGACTGCTAGCTCTCCGCAGATCATGGGGGTAGAGGTCTATCTGTCTGATGGAACTGTTAAGAAATATAGCCATGAAGCATTATTTGATAACTTCTTCAAAAAGGCGAAAGAAGGTTTGCTGCAAGGTATTTAGATGATATCTCTTAGGGATATGTGTTCTCCAAAGGATAAAGCCTCCAAAGAAAAAACGTTTAGGAACATTGATTTAGGAGAAATAGAAGATGCAGAAAAAGATGATGCTAAAGATTGAGAGTATATTTTTTGATGTAGAGGCGATTAAGCTTATTGATCTTGATTATGGCTATAATCCTCCAAGAGAAACGCCTTCTGACGCTACTAACACGGTAAAGGCAATTCGTGTCATTTTTACAGCAGGAGCAGAGACGAGAGAAGCTTATTTCTGGGACGATCAGGGTGAGACGAAAGTTGCCAAAATGAAAGAAAGACTTGCAACAACTTTGCATAATATGGGTGTTGACGTACACGATCTTGATGATGTAGAATCTACGCCAGTCCTTGTCCCAAAGAGCTTTAAGAACCTTGATATGGGAGAAAGAGAGACTACTCCATGAGTAATTTTCTAAAGATAGATGAAGTGAGAATAAACATTGATGAGATAAGCAGCTTTTCTTTTGATGAAAGAAGCTTCAATTTGTATTTGAAGGGAGATGACGGTCCGTGGGAGTTCTCAGACGCAGAGGAAGTATTTCCTGCTCTTGTTAGATTTTTCTCTAATAAAGCGCTTCTAAAGAAGTTTGGGATTATTGTGTCTGATATAGAAGACATAGAAAACACCACTCCGCAACCACCGGGCGGTAAAACCTATAAACTTCTTGATTTTGGAGAGAAGAAATGAGCGGTCTATTCAACGAATTCATTAGAGTAGGCAATAGATTCGTTAGCATAAGAGATATACATGGTTTTATTATTAGGCGTGACGAAGTATGTATACAAGGGACTGATCATGGAAATATAGATACATTTTCCAGGGATGCAGTAGGAGAAGCTACGTTCAATAATCTTGTTAAGTTCTTGTCTAACGAAACTAATTTCAGCCGTTTAGTAATAAGGGTTGTTGATATGAATGTAGAGACACAATCTCCCCCTGTAGAGAGCGGAGAAAAAAACTTTTAGACATCTTGACCTTGGGGACAAGCCATGAAATATGAGTTTTTGAAAATAGGTTCTTTGACCATTCGTATTGACAGCATAGTAGCTACTAACTGTCTCAGCAAGACTATACTCATATATGTTGATGGTCGCCCTAGCCCTTTTGAAATAGAGTCATCTAATGGTATGTTTGAGCCTTTGAAACAGGCTATACAATCTGGTTTGCTATCCAAACTAGGTTTTGGCATTATGGATATAAGTAATATGCCTACTCATGAAGAAATCAAGCAGAAGTCTTTTAGAAACATTGATCTTGGAGAGATAGAAAATGCCAACCATCAATAATTTCCTTAGAGTTGGGACTTTGTTTCTCCGTATCAAGGATATATTTGCTATCAGCGCTACAGATCCGACAAGGATCTATATCTATCTTTATTCCGGTGCAGAAACCAAGAAGTTTATGATAGAAAGGGGGGGAGTAAAGCATTTGACGACTTTAGGGATCAATTATTGAATAAAGACTTGTTAGCGAGATTAGGTATCAAGGTAATAGATGTCCAAGACCTAGATTCGCCGTTGTCTGCATCGGAAAAGACTTACAAAAATCTCGATTTGGGAGGAAGCGAAGATGGCAGTGATCAAACCTAATGATTTTCTGGCGGTAGGTCCATTTACGTTTAGGATAGATCAGATACAAGGTATTTCTGTTTTAGATAATGCTGTTGAAATATACATGATGGGTTATCCTCAACCTTGGGTGATCCTTAAGGATAGCGTTAATTTTATTCCTTTTAGAGATTCTATAGTGAAAGGACAGCTATTAGCACATCTTGGCTTGAACGTAATTAAATACAATGAAATTGATTTTTCTCCGCCAGTGAAAGAAAAATCGTTTAAAAATATAGACTTAGGAAATGAAAGGATCTCCAGTGAAAAAACCGAAAATTCAGCAGGAAGTTGAAGATACATTCGTTGAGTGTTTTGGCCGTACTCCGCTAGCACAAAGACTTCAAGACATTCTAGGCGAGGCAATAGAATTGTCTCGTTATACCGATCTTGCCAATCTAAAAGAAGAACTTGCTGATTTGCAAGCGTCTTGCTATCAATTGGCAAATGAGATCGGAGAGAATTCAGACGGTCTCGTCAGAAGAACACTGGAAAAGATCAAGGGCAGAAAGACGCAGTACCACACTCTTGGCAGAAAACTTAACATTGCCTTGCTTGGTGGCGCGTTCAATCCGATTACTGTCGGTCATATTCAGGTCGCAACGTTTGTTTTGGATACAAGCAAGACCTTTGACGAAGTCTGGCTTATGCCTTGTGCAAAACATATGCACGGCAAAAAGATGGCTTCTGAAAAGCATCGCCTTGCTATGTGCGAAATCGCAGCCAAGACAGATGGCAGAATTAAGGTCTCTGACTATGAGATTAAGGAAGAGCTTTCTGGCGAAACTTATCAGCTAGTCAAGAGACTACAGAACGAAGATTTCGCAAAGAGTCAATTTGATTTCAGTATCATTATAGGAATGGACAATGCGCTCAATTTTGATCAATGGGTAAATTATGAGAATCTGGAAAGAATGATTCGGTTTGTAGTTGTTCCAAGAAAAGGGTATTCTATGGAACAAAGACCGAAAGTGAATTGGTTCTTGAAGCCTCCTCATATCTATTTGGCGGGCGGAGAAGATACGCCTATCGACAATGTCTCCTCCACCCATGTGAGGGATTTGGTGGACTCTTGGATCGACTACAAAGATCTTGTGCCTCCCGGTGTCTTTGAGTACATAGAAAAGCACAAACTGTATGTCGATGAAGGCAAAGGGAAGAAGGGCAAGAAAAGGAAGAAGAAATAAATTGTGAGAAAAATAAAATAATTTTGAAGGAATGTGATTTTATACTGCATAAAATATAAGAAGAAGCCGATAACAGATATGATGCGGGCTGAATGGTGAAGGTTATCTTAAAATGGTAAAAGCCTTTGCCAACCGACTTGTCCGTGTTTCTGTTATGATGAATTGGGGAAAGACGTATAAAGTACAATTTGTTTCTTGCTTTGTATCATCTCTCGCCTATTCAGTAAAAATTGAATAAAATGAGGAATTGAATTGGGCTGAATTCTGAGGGTTATCCTATTAGATAAAACCCCTCAAAAACTAACTTGTCCAATCTAATTCCAGAGAAATAAAGAGGCTGAATGTTCGAGGGTTATCCATTACATGATAAAACTACGGGAGGTAGCTCAATTGGCAGAGCAGCGGTAAAAAATGCCTTTTGCAAACACTTGTCAGGTCTTTATTTTAAAGTAGTGTTAGATCCTATAGGTTTAGGAACTAATTTTTAGGGCTGTTTTGGGGAAAACTTTTGTCCTATTTAGGAAGGAGAAACGATCATGGCAAAGAACCTGTCTAATCTGTCTGGTATGGGTAAGAACGCAAACACTTCTACTCCGCAAACTCAAAAGGCGAGAGAAGATCAAGTCTTGAATAGCGCTGGCGGATATGTATTCGCCACATCCGACTGGGAAAGACTTACCAGATTTCTCGTATTAGGATCAGAGGGCGGCACGTATTATGTTTCTGAGAAGAAGCTTACGAGAGACAACGCCAACAACATCGTTAAGCTGATCAAGTCTGACTACAAGAGAGTTGTAGACACTGTGGTCAAGATCTCTGATGAAGGTCGCGCTCCGAAGAACGATCCAGCTTTGTTTGTTCTCGCGCTTGTTGCATCTAGCGAAGATGCAGAAGCCCGCAAGTACGCATTGCAGAACCTAAACAAAGTAGCCAGGATCGGAACGCATCTTTTTACATTTGTTCAGTATTGCGTGGGATAAAGAAGGAGATTGGCACTCACTTATAGAATACATCCTATAGCTCTATTATAGGAGATTTTTATGAGAAAATTAAGTGAGGATGTTCGCCAAAATGTTATCGATCTGAGAGTTGATAAGAGACTTTCTTTATGGGATATACATAAGATAACTGGCATTTCTAAAACAACTTGCGCAAGGGTGCTTAAAGAATACCCTTTAACAAAAGATGAGAAGAAAGAGATACATAGAAATAAGGTTAAAGGAAAGCCAAAAAATTATGTAGGTATTAATTTAATAGGTGAAAGATTCGGAAGATTGCTTGTAACTAAAAAAGTTTTAACTGATAAAAGGCACACTAGATGGGAATGTGTGTGTGATTGCGGAAATACCATAATTACCAGAACTTGTACGTTAAAGGAAGGTACTACTTCGAGCTGCGGTTGTTTCGCCAGAGATGAGGCAAGAAAAAGATTATGTGTTGATCCATATACGGTTAATTTTAATAGACTATTTATGTCTTATAAGAATAGTGCCAGAAAAAGGGAAATAGATTTTGAATTATCATCTGATGAGTTTAAATTATTGGTGAAAGGTGATTGTTATTATTGTGGTTGCTCTCCGAATAGGGAATCGCATTTGCATGCGAGATGGGAAGGCTCTGGTAGAGAAGAATCGGTGTTTTTTAATGGCGTGGATAGAGTCGATAATAATAGAGGATATGAGAAAAATAATTGTGTTTCTTGCTGTAAGATGTGCAACTATGCTAAAAGGACTTCATCTCAGGAAGAGTTTTTGAGATGGATAGAGAAAGTAGTAAATTACCAAAAGAGTAAGGAGATTTGTCATGAGAAATCAGGCTGAGAAAACTAGGAAAGGTATGAGGGGATTCGGAAAAGGGCTTCAAAAGGCTATTATGAGATGGTATAGCGAAATGGAGCCTAAGAAGCTTGCGTTGCAAGTTTGTAAATACCAGTCGAGAAGGGTTGAAGGTGAGACACCTTGGAGTCACAGAGATCTCCTTCGTTTGACTCACATCAAGGCAAATGACGAGCTTCATAACTTGGTTTACAAGTATGTTGCGAAGGGTCGTGAAGCTTTCTCTGATACAGAGTGGGCTGCTTTGAAGGAAACTGACCTCAAGTATATCTGGGCGCACGAGGAAGCAAAGCATCTGAGCAAGGAGAAGGATCTTGTGAAGTTGATCAAGGACTTCCGCCTTACTCATGAGAGCATTCCTTCTGAGATGAAGGACTCTAAGGCGGTCTACGATGTTCTTGTGGATCATATGCCGGTCACCGCTACTTTGCGTAATTTGGGTACGATGACAAAGGTTGGAACAATCAAGGTTCTTGGCGAAAAGACCAAGATCGTTTGTGATCGCTTGACAGATGTTGAAGAGCTGAAGAGAGGCAGAGTTCATCCTGTTTCTGTACTTGCGGCTTTGAAGACATATGCACAGGGACATGGTTTCAAGGGTACTAACACTTGGAGTCCTGTTCAGTCAGTCAATGATGCTTTGAATGACGCTTTCTATGCATCGTTTAATGCGATTGAGCCTACTGGGAAGAGATTCCTTTTGGGTGTCGATGTCAGCGGTTCTATGGGATCTTCGATTACTGCATTGCCTCTTATGAGCTGTGCAGAGGGATCTGCTGTTATGGCGATGGCTATTGCGAGAGTAGAAAAGAATAGCCATATCATGGGATTTAGCCATACTTTTATTGATCTCAAGATCTCTGCAAAGGATACTTTGCAGAATGCTATGAAGAAGGTAAGAGATAGCAATTTCGGCGGAACAGATTGTGCTTTGCCGATGGTATGGGCACAACAGAACAAGATCGATGTTGATTGCTTCGTTGTAATCACGGATTCGGAAACTTGGGCTGGCAGAGGTCATCCGTTTGAGGCTTTGAAGTCTTATCGTAAGTCTAGCGGTATTCATAACGCTAAGATGGTTGTAATCGGTATGACTTCTTCTGGATTCACGATAGCAGATCCTAGCGATTCCGGCATGCTCGACGTAGTCGGATTCGACACAAACACGCCGAATATCATATCGGAGTTCGTGAGGGGTACGCTCTAATCACTTAGATTAGATAGTCACATTGAGACGCCCCTGAGTCGAAAGATTTAGGGGCGTTTCTTGTGAGTGAGATTTTTTGGCGGTACAATGATGAAGTACATTTTAGGGAGAAATCAAATGTTGAAGAAAATCGTTATTGTGCTTTTACTTGTCGCTTTTTCGCTTTCAGGTTGCATGACACAGGAAGAGAGGAAGAAAGCTGCAAAAGAAGACTCGCAGTATATAGTCTATTTACAAGATCATGAAACTGGTTTAGTTCTTTTGTCTTGCAGAACGTATGGGGGAGCAGTAGTGTATTCTGTTGTCCCCACTGATCAGATTGATTCTGTATCAAGCAAAATCTCTGGGTATGTAGAACCTAGTTTCGTAAAGGAATACAAACAAAGAGTGGGGAAATAGAATGGGTAAGAAGAAAGATGATAGCGAAGTAAAATATGTAATTCCTATTCTAAGCGAAGAAATAAGCGGAGACGAAGATGCTGATTATTACCTTTGGGTATATCCCGAAGGAGATTACTTCGTAATCAGCGGGTCTACTTATGGCGATTCAGAAACTTGCGATTCAATGGAAGAAGTAGAAGAAGCTATTACTGATAGAGTCTCTGATGAACTTGCCGAACTTATTGAAGAAGCAGAAGAAAAGCTAAAGAGATTAAAAGAAGCAAAGAAAGTGTTTGACGAAAAAGGTATTGATGGCTTTAAAGAATAAATAACCGCACTGTGGTTTTCGGAAAACAGGAGGATTTATAATCCTTTTATCTAGATAAGATCCCAAACTGGTTCGACTCCAGCGGTGCGGATTTAAGGTAGCAACTAATAATTTATGTTGCAACTAAAAATGTAAGGAGAAACTAAAGATGGTAAAAGATCTTATTCATAGTGAGTTTGAAGCGGAAGTGTTAAAATCTGAAATCCCCGTTCTTGTCGATTTCTGGAGTAAGGACTGCATGCCTTGTAAGATGATTGCGTCTCTTATTGATGAGATGTCAGTTGAGTTTGAAGGCGAGTTGAAAGTTTGCAAAGCGGATGTAGATACTCAATTTGAGTTTGCGATAGATTTTGGTATTACTGCTGTTCCTATGCTAATTTTTTTCAGAAATGGGAAGGAAATTAGTAGAAGTGTTGGAATGATAGGTAAGATGGATTTAATCTCTAAAATCGAGAAAGCTATTGCGTAAACATATCTTGAGCGATACTGGTTCTGAACCTGCAAAAATTATTTTCTGAAAGAAGAAGGGTTTTATTGTTGGCGGTACGAATATAGTAGTATACCTAATGTAGATACTATTATATGAGAAAAGCAATTTTGTCAGAAGATCAAGAGAAAGAGATTATAGAGAGATACAAAGGCGGTTCATCTCAGAAAGCAATTCGTAAATATTTTCATATTTGCGGGAAAACCGTTTCTATGATACTGAAGAAAAACAACATAAAGAAAAGAGAGACTATAACTGATGATACAAGAAGATTACTCAGTAATGCCGCAAAGAAAAGGATACAGAAAAGCAATAAGATATGGACTAAGCCTGAGAAAGAGTTTAAGACTATATTGAACGAAGTCGGGTTAGGAGTTAAGTTTTGCGATGATCTGGAAAATATATTAGGGGTAAAAAGCGACGTAAATGCATCTATATGCTTTCAGTATCCTCTACAAAGATATATATGTGATTTTGTAGATGTAGGGAATAAGATAGTATATCAGGTAAATGGTGATTTTTGGCATGCTAATCCATTATTATATGATGTCAATAATCTAACAAAGATGCAGAAGCATAATATACATCATGATAAAAACAGAAGGGTATATCTTGAGCATCTTGGGTATAAGGTAGTAGATGTATGGGAGAGCGAGATATACTGGAATAAGGATCTTGTTAAGTTTAAGATAGATACTTATCGCAAATGCAATACTGTAAATACGAATGATTGGTCTACTATATTAAAAGATCTTTGGTTTAAAAGGGGTAAAGGTCGTCCTAAGACTAAGAAGATAATAAAAGTATGTCCTGTTTGCAAAACAGAGATGAGCGTTAATCCCTCATGCAGGATTATATATTGTTCTAATAAATGCAGGATGTCTGCCACAAGAAAAATTGTAAGACCTTCTAAAGATGAACTTGAAAAGATTGTCAGAGATAAGTCTTTAGAGCAGATAGGTAGAGAGATGGGTGTCACTGGGAAAGCCATTGTTAAATGGTGCAAAGCGTATGGTATTGATTATAAACAATGTGCTAAAGAGAGAAATAAAGAGGGGAAGATAATAAAAAAGTGTTTATTATGCGATAACACTTTCGTAGTAAGCAAAAATAATATATATATGCAAAAAAAGAAATATTGTTCTCATTTTTGTGCAAAGGAATATGATAGAATAAATAGAAGTAATAAATGAAAGATGAGGTCGGTGAGGAAGATAGTAATCCGCCTTCTTTACACGGAGGACACAAGTGGAGCGTAACCACTACCGACCACTGGAGTTATGTGAGTTTTTAAGGAGTTTTGCAATGAAAAGCACTATTCATTTTGGAGGTTGTAGTTTCTATTAAGGTACTTTACTTTAAGGAGATTACAACATGAGCAGATTCGGTTTTTACAGGCATCCTAAGACTTCTCAGGAAAGGAAGCACCACCAAAGTGAGTGGGAGGATGACATTTTTGTTCCCATTCGTGGGGCAAGAAAAACACGCAACTTGGTAGATGCGTGGGATGACGTTCCAAGACACTTTCAGCGTTCTTGGAAGAAACAGAGAAGGACGCAGTACAAAGTTGCCGATAAGACTAATAAGGTGAAGAAGGATTCTTCTAATTATGCCAAGTCGATGAAAAAGAGAGATCATTGGCATGATAATCATAGATGGTGTGCTTGTAAGTCTCGTAGATGCAAGAATTGCCAGAAGAGTGGAATCTGGAAATCTCAAGATGATTATTTTGAGAGATGTAGAAAGAGATATCAGGCGAAGATGGATGCTTGGTGGACGAATAGAGGTATAATTTAGTGCAGGCATAGCTCAGTTGGAAGAGCGCCACATTGCCGATGTGGAGGTTTCGTGAGTTCGAAGCTCACTGCCTGCTTTTTAAGAAGGAGAAATAATATGTCGAACTTATTTGATTGTCCTAAATGTGGGAAAGAAGTAGATGCAGATGTAGAAAGTAATCAAGTCCAGAAAAAGATCTCTTATAAGTGTCCATCATGTAATCATATGACTTTCAAGAGAGATGCCTTAAAACTGATGGAGAAGAGAGATAGGAAAAGGAGATGGTCTATTGCTAATTGTTTAGAAGATGGCATAGATCCATTTACCGGCAAGAAGTTTAAGGAGAAATAGATGGACAGAAGAAGCTTTTTGAAGAATGCGTTGAAAACTGGTGCTATTGCTGCTGGCGCAGTAATCCTTAACCCTTTCAAGTCTTTTGCTAATACAGGCGAAGTCCATCAGGTAGATTGTCCAGTAAAGCTCATTTCTTTTGATGCCGTAAAGGATAGTCTTTTCTCCGCGGAAAAAAGTCCTATCTATAAGAAGGCTATTTTTGCAGATGGAAAGATGGTGAATGGGGATGAGATTTTTGGAGAATGGGTTATTGTCCATAACAGACATAAGTTTGACTGGAATCCTGATACATTTAAATTTGATATAGATATGGGAGTCGCCCAGTATCAATACCGTTATGGTTATATCTGTGTTGATATCGATGATGCTATTGATTCTGAATTTCACTCTAGCCATAGCTATTATGGGAATATGAAGGCTATCCAAACCCGTTTAGTTCCAATTGATATGAAAGGGGATTATGCCAATTCTGACAGATTCAAGTGGCTCTCTAGAGTGAAGACAAGTAGGGTTTTGCGTAATAATGATACCGCATTTACGATAGATGGTTGTGCTCGTTTTAATAATGGAGTTCTCACAAATGGTGATAGTCTCTTTGGAGAATGGAAAAAGATAATGACTAATGATTATTTGGCATGGGATGGTGTAGAAAAAAAAACTACGAGAGTAGGGAAGATATCTCTCTATCAAAGAGAAGGGTTAATTTTTATTCGTAAATCAGATGGAATTCTATATGATTATGATACAAAAATAGCTATTGGTTGGCAAAATGTTCGTCAATCTAAGGCAGTCCCTCATGATATAACGGACGAAATGATAAGAATGGCTCTAAACGATCCGTCTCTCAGCGGCGGATTAATTAGCATTTTAGATAAGGATTTAATAGATGCTTGAAGCCTTTATAAAAGTAGACAAGTTTCCTCTTGTCAAGATGCAGATCAATGCAGAATCGTATCCAAAGATAGGAGATGTAGTAGAAGTTTGTACTATCTCTTCCGGCGCAGAAAAATCTCATTGGATACAAGTTAAGGTACAAGATATAGATGTTTCTGTATGGGGGTCACAGTCTTTGCCTGATATAATTGCTTCTTCTCTAAAACGGATTGAGGACAAGGTGGAATGTCATGATCCCAAAGTCAAGCAAATGTCAGAAGAAGACGCGAAGGTTCTGCTTAAAGAGATACTTTCTGTACCAGATGAAAATAAAAATACTATTGGCTTTGCAAGTGACATAAAAGATGAAGTTTCTTTATCCGATTTGATTGCTGAGGCAAGGCAATTGATACTTCTTATGCAAGACGTATTAGATAATATAGAGGATAAGGTCGATGGGAAGTAAGCCTCAATATGTTGTGCGTTTGAAAGATGATGGGTATTACAGTGAAAATGTTAGATGGGCTACTGTCCCAAAAGATCAAGCCACAAAGATGGATCACAAGAAGGCAGTAAAAGTCTGTAATCACTTGTGACAGCCTAAGATCGGCTATCATGCCGTTGTCGAAGCTGTGTGAAGATTTTTAGAGGTATAATTAGAGAAAAGACGAATATAGTTAAAGTCAGATGGGCTTATAGTGTAATGGTAGCACTAAAGATTCTGATTCTTTCAGTAGGGGTTCGAATCCCTTTGAGCCTGTGTTAATCCTCAGGGTTGTGGTATGTTAAAAATTAGCGATTTAATAATCAGTCAAGAATCCTTGAGGGAATCCATTACGGAGATGATAGATCACGTGAATGGGTACGGTTTTTGGTTTCAATACATTATAGATGAGTTTGAAAACAAGCCTGCAAATCTTATATCTATATCGCGTTTTCCTGATGGTAAGATGATGATACACGATGGTCATCATCGTATTGTTGCAACTTATCTTTCTACGGTAAGAGATTTCCTTGTTCCTAGCGAATACAAAGTTGTTGAAAGGAAGTATGAAGATTATCGAGATATAAACTTTTCTGATGGATGGGTCACCCCGTTCGATCCACTGACAGAAATCCGTTTGTCTTCGTTCGCAGATTTCAAAAGAGAGGCGTTAGAGTTATCTAATGTAGATGTCGCAAAAGCTGAGGAATTCATTCGCAACAATAGGCATAGATACTCAAAAGCGAGAGAGATGTCTACTGTTTGCGAATTAGCGGGGAGTATCAGAAATGAAAGTGAAAAAGAAGGTTGTTAAAGAAGTAGAAGTTGTTGATGACATCATATGCAATAATTGTGGGAAAAGTCTTTCTGGACCTGAACCTGGCGATTTCTATGGTCTTGTAGAGACTATGGTAAGAGGAGGATATTCTTCTGATGGTCTTGTCGATGGAGAGATCTATACTTTCTCTTTGTGCGAAACATGTCTGAAGAAGATGTTTGATGCTTTTAAAATTCCTCCGGGGTAAATATGAGAAGGATAGACAGATCTGAACTTGAATTAGGCGGTCCTATTATTGAATGTATAGGTCATACTTCTAAAGATGGGATGTATGAAGTAGATTGCTTCTTTGGATTCTGTGGCGAACCTGCCATGTCGTTTGATGTTGACGAAGCTTTGAGATGTGGATGGAGAGATTTAAGAGAAGGCGAGATAGCTCCTCTCAATTATGATGGTCGATGCCCAGAATGCTTAAAGAGGATGAAGAGATGGTATGGATATACAGGGGACAAAGAGGTTCGTATTCCTATTCGTCATTCTGAACCACCAAGGTAGATCTATGTCAAACATTATTGACTATGAAAAGCTTTCTGATGACAACTTCGTTATAGACAGAAGTGTTTTGTCTAAGGTTCAGATTAACGACATCATAAAATATGCTATGGGCGGGCGAGAGGGAAAGTATAAGTACAGATACGAGAATATGGACGACCTTGTCAGCGATAATCTTTGGGATATAGTGGTGACTAAGAATAAAGTAGTTGGGTTTGTATGGAAAAGATTTTATCGACTATCTGAGTCAGATTGGCGGCTATATAATGCGTTTCATATGCATGAGTTTCTTGGAGATGTTTTCAAGAGTGAGTATGCGAATTGGAATGATATAAAGTGGAGGGACAATAGGCTTACTGATCTGAATTGCCTTCTGCATAATCATGTTTTTGATGATGCCGAGGATGTGTTTAATGCAGATTTGAAAGGCAAAGATACGGTTCTTACTACAGAAGATCTTATAGAGATATATTGCCGTTTTACTGGCGCTGATTATATATACGAAAAACCAAAGAAAAGAGCTTTGCCGCGGAAAAAGGTTGTTGTAGTCAGTATGAAAGAGAAGAACTTCCGTTTCCTTGATGTAGGATGAGGTCTATATGGTAGAGAAAGTATTTGAACACGCAATGTGGGCTAATTTCGTTATCCCGAAAAGCCTGCTAACAATAGGTCAAATAGCCATCATAAAGGAACATATGTTTGATGGAAAACTTGTAAACAAGTCTTTTGTCTATGATTTTGACTACACATTATCCGTAAATAAAGACTATGTGTGAAAGATTTTTGAGACAAACCGTAATATAGTTGGTGACGTAATATGTAATGTCATTGATTATGACTTCACTAAGCGTAAGGGGACAACTGTCGGATTTCCAATGTATAAGTTTCTTAAGAAGGTGCTGGGGGCAAAGAAATTTAAGCAAGCTAAATGGATGAATCATGCACTCGCTGTTTTCTCTGACGCAATGAGTTATACTGATAATTATATTGAAGTATGCTTTAATAGGGGAGACTTTACTAACGATGCCGATTTGTCAGAAGGAGAGTTTTTAGATCTAATACATATGTATGTTATAGAAGAACATAATTATCTGACAATAAAAGAGATAAAAAAGAAACCAAAACCAAAGGCAAAGCCTAAAAAGATTGATCCTCAAAAGAAAGTAGTAAAGATTGTGTCTAATGAAAAGACGTTTTGTTTCCTTGATGTGTAAAAGGTAGGTATTACAATGAAAGTCAGATCAGGCTTCGTAAGTAATTCTTCAACCAGCTCTTTTGTTGTTAATAAAAAGAGTTTTAGTCGTAGGGGATTTCCAGATGTAGATACTGATGTAGTGGAAGGAATGCAAGACAGAGAGACGAATTAGTTGAAAAGCTTAAGAAGAAAAGTAAACGAGCAAAAAAGGAATATAATAAGATTACGGTGAAAGATAAGACGTATAGATTTATTGATATTGGAGACATTGAGAAGTGACATTCTGGGGCTGAAATCGGATTCGACCAGATTACGGAGGTAGTAGTGGCATGCCGAGTTTCCAGTAGGACTCGATGATCTGTTTTTACATTATGTAAAAACTTTTTGTTTCAGTGACTTAGTTTGCGCATCACCTAACTGGCTGATGAGTAGAGGCTGAGTCTCCACAATCGTTAATTTCCTGTGATCCACAGGGATTTCTTTTAATATTTTTAAGCCTTCTTTTTCGATACAAATAGCACTCTTAACATCACGATCCTTAATATATCCACAATGATCGCAAACATAAACTCTTTGATCTAAAGTGAGTTTCTTTTTGTGACCACAAATAGGACATAATTGAGTACTTGGAAAAAATCGATCTACTTTAACGAATGTATGTGATTTACATTGTAAATCACGCATTATCCCACCCATCAAAGAATGTTGAACTGATTTTCCATAGCGACCTGAGTGCCATCCTTTTATGTTTTCATCTTGAACAATAACAGTTTCAAATTGTTTAGTGATTTTTGAGACAATCTTATTTTTGATGTCTTTCTTCTTATTTGATAGCTTATGATACTCTTTATTGACTTGATCTTTCATCTTAAGATAGTTATTAGAAGCTTTCTCTCCTTTCGGTTTTCTACGACGAGCCAGTTTTCTTTGAGATCTTTTGAGTTTCTTATCCTCTGGGACTTTGAGATTATATTTATCCCCGTTCGATAGAGATAAAGTAGATGTAAGTCCGAAATCTATACCAACTGATTTTTCTGGATATATAATTTTTTCTTTCGGGAGAAAGCATGTGATTTTAAGATAGTAGTCATTATGTCTTGAGCATAATGTATCGCAAGTAATTTCCGCATTTCCTGGTATTTGTTTTAGACCATTTATCCTAAACTTATGTTTACATCCTTGCAGTTTAATATATTTATTATCTTTGAATCTATAGGTAAAATAATACTGATTAAGATTTATTGATTGTACTTTCGAAGTGAATCTTATTTTGCCGTTTTTGTGATTCTTATTTTTACGCTTTTTTTGACGAAAGAGATCTAATAGCGTTTTCGATTTTTTGCTTGACAGCAGATTTCATTTGAGATGAAAGATTTATGATTTCTCTTTCTTCTTTCTGCCTATCTTTATTGATAACAATAACTTTGTTAGATTTCGTATCGAAATCCGATATATCATTAGATGATAATATGTGATTTTGTAGCCATTTAGCCTCTGAGAAAAGTCTTTCAAGATAGATTATTTTCTCTTTAGAAAGTGATGATTTATCTATTTTTAGCTCAAAAGTTTTACAAGACATCTGCGAATGTCTTTCTCTCGTAGCTTTAACTTTCTCTATCCATGTAGTCATTTATTTTCTTTAACGTGTTTTAAGATAAGGTCTCTCACTTCTTCTGAGATTGTTTTATAGTTTTTATCACAAACCTTTTTGAAGTCGTCAAAAAGTGTTTTTGGTAATCTTACAAGCATCATTCTGTCTATTTTCTCTTTCATATATTTATATATCGGATCGTGATACGGATCTCCTTCGAGAAAATCTTAAAAAGTGAAAATAATTTATGATAGTATATTCTGTGTAAAGACGGTATATTTTTACAAGGAGAACATTCAGATGGCGAAAAAGAAAGAGTTTAAGATGAAAGATGAAAGAACGATTACGATGACTTTGGCTGCTGGGACAATCATCAGGGTAGGAGATCTTGCTACTTATTTGCTTACTAAAGATACAGAAGTTTGTATCAGTCCTAATAAACATGTAGCATTGACAGAGTAATATGACAGATTATGAAAAAAGAATGGTAGATAAAATAACTTCCCGTTATTGCATGAGCAATGGGAAGATAAATCATCACGGTGATTGCTATATCCATTCTACTATGCCGGTATGCACTTGTGGGCTTATGCATGACTTAATGCCTATAAGCCACGTTGCGAAAGACTTATATCCAGATTACGAAAAGGATGTTGAGAAGGAAAGACTTACTTGGTCTATCCTGATGAATACTGATTACGGAGAAGCCGCTAAGAAATATCCTCCCATGACTCCAGAGCAGAAGAAGGAAGCGGATGAATTGCTTTTTAAAATCTTTGGGTTTAAACCCAAAGAATCCGATAATAAGACATAAGTGAGTTTTATTATAGGAGATTATAGATGGACATTGATAATACGGATTTTGAAGTTTTATTTACCGCGGAAAATGCAGAAGCTCTTGCTCAGTATATAGTTGATAATATGTCTGAAGGGGATGGCAAGCAGATAGATTATGATTTTAGCATGAACACTGGGACAGGCAATATGAAAAAGGATTTGCCTCCCGGCAAGCTGCCAGATCCTAATTTCTGGTTTAAGTTTGATACTGTCCCCGATTCTCTCCCCAATCAGATGCTAGAAACTCTTTGCAATGAAGACATTGAACCTACAGAAGCAAGAAAAGAGTTATTCATGTCTTTCCTTGAGAAAGTGAAAGTTTCTTTGGTTGAAACTCATTTTGATGATCTTAGGGAGAAGATTAGACTATCTGTTTTCGGACCACAAACAACAGAAGAGCAAATGCCTATCAGAAGTATTATAGTCAGCTCTTTTGACATTGCGGACATCCCAGAAGATGATGAAGTTTTGATCGTCAATAAGAAAGTCCCCAAGATCGAATTTACATTTGATCCGGGATATAAACCGAAGTCAGTCACAGCAGAGCTTTATAGACTTCGCGCATTGACTGGCGAGTCTTTCGATACAATTCTAGCAAGAAAAAAGGAAGAAGGCGATCCTGATTACGCTTATGTTGACAGCATAGAAACTAGAAAGAGCTTCTATGAGTGTCAGTTAGATATGTTTGTCGATTTCAGTTTCAGCCCAGTAAAATAATATGAACGAACATCGTAAGATTATCCTGAAAAGCGGATTATGCCCAGGTGATATTCTTATGATGACTGCGGCGATAAGAGATTTGCATAAATCTTGTCCTAATCAGTTCATTACTGATGTTAGAACATTATACCCTGATATATGGCTGAATAATCCTTACATATCTTCTTTGCAGGACTCTGATGGAGAAATGATAGAGTTCAGATGCGACTTAATTCATAAGTGCAATTCTGCACCCTATCATTATATCCATGCCTATGCCCAATTCTTAGAAAGCGTCTTAAACGTAAAAATCCCGTTGACCGAATTTAGAGGCGATATACATTTATCCGCGGAAGAGAAAGAAATGGTCCCTCAGGTGGAAGGCAAGTTCTGGATTATTGTCGCTGGCGGGAAGTACGATTTTAGCAGCAAGTGGTGGAATCCTTATTACTATCAAGAAGTGGTAGATCATTTCAAAGGGAAAATCACGTTTGTTCAAGTAGGTCAATTGGGAGACTTTCACCCAAAGTTGAAGAACGTTATTGATTTAATAGGCAAGACTGATACAAGGCAATTTCTGAGGCTTGTATACCATTCTACAGGCATTATCTGCCCGGTGACGTATGCAATGCATGCCGCGGCAGCAGTCCCCTTTAAAACCAATTCTAGGGGTTGTGTGGTCATTGCAGGGGCGAGAGAGCCAGTCCAGTGGGAAATGTACCCTAATCATCGCTATTTGTCTACAAACGGTTATTTGTCTTGCAGCAAAGTGAGTGATTCTAATTTGGGTGGGTGTTGGTGCAGTAGATGCCAGAGGGTGGGAGATAAAGACGAGAAGGATAGAGTTAATGTTTGTAAGAATCCTGTCTTGGTAAATAGCAGGCTGTGTATCCCTAAATGTATGGATATGATAAAGCCGAAAGATGTAATAAGAGAGATTGAAAGGTATTACGAAGGAGACTTATTTTGATCATAGATAGACCTAAATCGAGTAGAAAAAGCCCTATAATTGTTTCTGAGAAAGATACAGTCACTTATCATTATGAGGCTGGAAGCAAGTATAGCATAGAAGACGCATATCGTGATTATGAGAGCCTGAAAACGTATCCTCAGCATTGGCGCAAAAATATGTCTCATCTGCGCTTTGTTAGAAATATGAATTATCGTTATCCAGAAGAAAGATTTTCTGGTAGAGGTATTGTAATTGCCGCAGGAGGCACAACTCTTTATACCTGCGCGTGGGTGTGTATCAATATGCTTAGGCATCATGGATGCACTTTGCCTATTGAACTCTGGTATCTTGGTCCTATTGAAATGGATCTTGAGATGATACGTTTGATGGAAGGTTTGGGAGTTAAATGTGTTGATGCTTATAGAATGAGGATAGATCATCCTGCTAGAACCGTCAATGGATGGGAATTGAAACCATACGCTATAACTCACTCCAGATTTGAAGAAGTATTGTTTCTAGATGCTGATAATGTTGTCACTATGGACCCATCATTTCTTTTTGATACTGATGCTTACAAAGAGAAAGGTGCTATATTTTGGGCGGATAGAGAAGGATTGAACTCTATTTGTGATATATGGAAAGTATGCGAGATACCACATAGAGACGAACCAGAGGTAGAAAGCGGTCAGCTAGTCATTAACAAAAGAGTATGTTGGAAATCTTTGCAAGTGTGTATGCACTTGAATGAGTATTCTGATTTCTTTTACAACTTTGTATATGGCGATAAAGACACTTATCATATGGCATGGAGAGTTTGCGGTCAAGATTATGCTATGCCAGATAGAAGGATGGAGGTTCTGGGTAGAGATACTTTATGTCATCATGATTTCAAAGGAAGAAGGATTTTCCAGCACATAGGGACTGGTGGTCATGATAAGAAATGGAACTTCAAGGTAAAGCATGTTCCTATAGATGGCTTCTTGTTTGAAGATGAATGTGTAAAGTATAAGAAAGATTTAGAGTTTGAGTGGGATGGGGTTGTGCATCCAGAACGAGATAAGATGTTGCAATATACTAAAGATGAGATAAATGTTATGGACGAAGTCAAAAAGATAAAGATGTTCATATATGAGAGATGGGGAGAAGATTGTCGATATATGGAACTCTTGTCTGATAATGTTATTAACAAGGGAAAAGGGGATAGAGAGCAGAAATGGGATGTAGAAACAAGAGATGGCGAAGTAAGGCTGAACATTTTCGGCTTTAATGGAATAACTTGTAGCTTAGTTAAAACTGATAATGCGTGGTGGCGCGGGTATTGGAATGTTGAAAAGAAGATGCTTGTCAATCTGATACCAAGAGTATTTAATGATCTATAGAAAGAACAAAGAAATAACCGCAAGAGATAAGATCCTTGGAGTCACTATAGGTTATGGGAAGAGGTATTTTGAATATGCAGAGATGGCGGCAGAGTCTGTTAGAAGGCATACTGGTATAAATACGTTTATTTTGACAGAGAACGAGATAGACAATCATCCTATATTGAGAAATGCTAACATAAAAGATAGACCATATATGGCGCAGATACAGCTATTTGATTTCTTTGATGGAACTATTTTCTACTTTGATGCTGATACTTATATGTTAAAGGATTGGGATCTATCTGAATACTATGAGAGGGAAGAGATTGTTGCTGTTAAAGATTTAAAACGCTCTTGTAAACATGATTGTGAAGCTTTTGGTTTAGATATAGATAAATATATAAATATAGGTATGTTTATAGCTACAAAGAGATATCACAGCAAAATATGTTGTATGTCTATGGTATTTAGCGGGATTAGGAAAATCTTACCAGAGTCTTATTTCAGAGAACAGACTTTTTTTAATATGGCTTGCCAGAAAACTAATTGCCCTATATTGTTTCTAGATGATAAATACAATTATATAGCATACGGGATAAGGGGAACTCCAAATGATGTTGTAGTTGCACATGCCGCTGGTGGTCCTAAAGAGAAAGAAGTCTTTTATAAGATTATTGGAGATATCACGGTATGATTTACAGGAGAGCTGCACAGGTATATCCATATAAAATACAGATAGCTATATTAACTTGCGAAAGAGTGGGAAGGTATGTCGATTATTTGATAAAGAGCTTATTTAATGCTAAATGGATAGAGTTTTTTACCCCGATAAATATAGTTATTGATACTAATAATAGAAAATACTTGAAGGAGTATTCCACAGACGATAGGATACGTTTACATTATCTGTCTAACAAAGATAATGACATTCAATGTAAAAGGAAAAGGGTTCATAGATGCAACTACGGTCATTTTAGATGCATAAATATTTTTGATTACAAACATGATGGAATCCTTATATTCGAAGATGATGCCGTAGTTGATAGTAATATATTTGATATATTAGGAGATATGATAAAGGAGATAGAGAACGAAAGTAAGATAGGATATTACCTATTCACATTGTATCCTTATTTTAAAGATGATTTGTCTTTGTATCATGGCAAGAGTTTTTCTAAGCATCCTGCTGTTTTCTATGCGCAGCATTGCATGTATTATCCATTATCTATAATAGAAGACGTGAAAAGAGCTCTCTTACATGGTTGTTATTATGATAAGCATAAGACTCCTACTGATTTACTATTAGGAAAGAATTTCGCTATAGATAAAAAAGTTATGTATCGATCAATTGCAAAACCAGTAAAGTGCATTGGCAAAGTCAGCCATGTCAATACATGAATCTTATCAAGGGCTAAAAAAATGGAATGTAAAGACAGTATTTCTGATTTTCTAGGCTTTTCTCCCATTATAGGCGGCGCTCCTATAAGCGAAGATAGCTGTGTCTTTATAAAGACTTTTTGCTTAGACAAGAAGATTAAGAAAGCTATAGAGCTTGGTACTGGAGCAGGGAATGTCACTAAAACATTATACCATTCTGGTCTTGATAAGATATATAGCATTGATCAGAATAAAAAGTTTTCAGATCAAGTAAAGAAAGAGATGGATAGCGATAAAATAGTTTTCTGCCATAGAGAAGTCAAGGTCAGGGGAGAAGGATATATTTTCGGTGACGAGATCAGCCAAAAATATGATCTTGTTGTTATAGATGGTCCTTTCGTTGACCCAGAAGGTAGGATGAGATCTGCCATGAAGATAAATGCAAAGCATTATATATTTGATGATTCATATAGAGACAGAAAGTATATTGATATGTTCATAAATAACAGAAATGATATCGATAGCTTTGAAGAAATCAAAACAGAAAGAGGATTAGCCGTTATCTCCATCAAAGATAATATGATTAAAAGGCGCGGCAGAAAATGATATCAAGAAGATTGAGAAATGACAAACTGATAGACATCATTCATCTTCTAAAGGATAAGTATTTCGATAACAGATTCGCTTTTCTGTATAATACTTTTGCGATAAATGAAAATGATTCTGAATACGGTTTTGCTATAGTCTCTTGTTTTTATAGATACCCATTATATCCGTTTGATAACATAAATAAGAATGTTATAACTATTTATATCACTGGCGAATCTTATGAGCCTGATATGGATAAGGTTGATTATGCTATATCTTCTTGTCTCATTAACAATGATAGGCATTTTAGGTTTCCTCTATATCCTATGGAAATGTGGGCATTCGACTATAGATCAGAATCTTTGATTAAACAGGATAACGAGAATAATCCGCCAAAGACAAAGTTTTGTAATTTCATATACTCTAATCCTCATTGCGAGTTCAGAAACAGGTTTTTTGAGCTGCTTTCAAGGTACAAGAGAGTGGATTCTGCCGGTGCTGTTTACAACAATGTCCCAAGATTGGTTTCTTCATGGGATCAGTATTTTCGAGCGAAAGTAGAGTTTCAGAAACAGTATAAGTTTTCAATAGCATTTGAGAATAAGTCGCAGAATGGTTATCTTACAGAGAAGATAGTCCAGCCAATGATGGCAAGGAGTTTGCCTATATATTGGGGAGATCCTCTTGTTTACAAAGACTTTAATCCCAAAAGCTTTGTCAATTATTATGACTACAACGATCCTCAAAAACTTGTAGATAGGATAATAGAAATAGACAATAATGATGAACTGTATCAATCGTATTGCCGAGAACCATATTTATACAATAATAAGTTAAACAAATATCTAGACAAGAAGTATATTATAGATATATTTAAGCATATATTTTATCATGGAACTAAAAAATGAAACTTTACACTTTAGGTTATAATTCTTTCTCATTTTACGAGTTCTTAGACAAGATCAAAGAACTAGATGCCGTCATTGTAGACATCCGTTTCCATCCTTGGGCATTTACAGCCTTCTGGAAACAAGAATTCCTCGCCAAAAAGTTAGGTGATAAGTATTTCTATATCAAAGAGCTTGGCAATGAATTGTATCTTGAGAAAGGTCATATAAAGATATACGATTTCGATGCAGGATATGCCAAACTCCTTCCTATCCTAGAAGGCGAAAAACCAGTTATTCTATTTTGTGCCTGTGAAGATTACAGAACTTGCCATAGAAAGGTAATTGCTGACAAAATAGTTGAATTAGATGACAAAATAGAAATAGTCCATATCCAGAATTAAGTGAAAGTTTTCTCCCTTAAAATAGTCATATCGAAACAGGGGATAAATTAAGGAGATAATAATGGAAGAACAAGTTAGTGAAGTGAAGATGTCGTTGCCTATTCGTGAAATCAAGATTTTTCAGACAGATGACGCAAGACGTATTGAACAGTTGACGAAAGTAAGTGTCACAACTACGCCTCCTCTCAATGAAGATTTCACATCAGAAGACATTCTTGACGGTGATGTGATATTTGTCGGGGTTCTTGCTTTGAGATTCCCAATTGTCGGTCCACAAGAATGCCGTTTCAAGATCGAAGCAAAAGACATTACAGAAGCTTTCGAGAAGTATAATGACATTGCCGAACAAGCCGCGGAGAAGATGGGAGAGAACTTCCAGAAGTGGGTTGAGGAGCAACAGAGAGAGAAGCAAAGGCAGCAGATGGGGCAGATTGTGACTGCACCGGCAGAAGCACTTAATCATATCCCGGATCCGAAAGACAGGAAAATCATTCTTTAAGTGATATTATGGCTGTGCCTTATATCTATCATAGTCATGTCAGGAGTCTGAGAACAGTAGGTGAGGCTGAGAAACTAATGGACGGTTTTGTCTCTGACCTACAAAAAGACCTATTGTATTATAAAGACGATTCTATACTGATTGGCTCAAAGATAGAAGGTTGTGACGCTTTCCTGCAACGCCTAGACGCATACAGAAGGGAAAGCCTAATCTTAATTAGACAGTTTCAATTATTTAAGCAAAGGCTTATAGGGTGGTTGCCAGATAATATGCCGTGTGATTTGTTTACAGATGATCTCTGTAATATGTTTGAGAGTGCTAACGAGTATCATAGGAAGTGGGATCAATTATTTTCTGAAATACGAATTGCTTTGGATGATACCGACAAGAAGTGATTACTTCTGGCGGTAAAATGTAAGCGTTGTCAGGGGAAGATGAAACACTTTTTAGGATGAGGGATTAATGTCTAACATTACTGCATTGGTTCAAATCTCGCTTGGAGTCCGCAAGAACATTACTATTGAGAAAGGGAAGTATGTCATTCTCGATCACGATCATGTAAAGTTCTGTTTCTCAGAAGACTACAATTTCGCTTTTGATAAGAGAAGCGGGACTTTCGCCAGATGGGGGAAGACTCTCGAAGAAGATCCACAATTCTCTCCTATCGGTCCTGAAATAGCCGATATAGAGATTACAACAATTTGCCACGGTATTCCTGATACTAACGGTAAAAAAACTGTTTGTAAACATTGCTACAAGTCTAATACTCCTTGCGGAGAAAATATGTCTTTGGAGACATTCAAGTCTGTTCTGGACGCATTCCCGAAAGTTTTGACACAAGTGGCTTTCGGTGCAGATTCCGAAGCCACTTCCAATCCTGATCTTTGGGATATGATGAGGTATTGCCGTTCAAAAGGAGTTGTCCCTAACATCACTGTAGCCAATATAACGGATGAGACTGCTGACAACCTTGCAAGTCTTTGTGGGGCAGTCGCTGTCTCTCGATATCCGAATAAAGAAATCTGCTATAATTCTATCGAGAAATTGACAGATGCAGTTTTAAGAAGAAAAATTATTGTAAGAAAAAAGAAAGATAAGAAGGAATAATATGGTTTCCTCAGTAAGTATATTGTGTACATTGTAGGCTCAATGAACATGGTATACTTACTGAGGAAACAGATATGGATTATGTGAAACATTATATAAGGTTAATGGAAAGGGCTAAGAATAGGGTTATAGAAGATGGTCAGTATATAGAGACTCATCATGTTATTCCAAAGTCAATTTACTCAAGTAATATAGCACATAAGGCGCTAAATGTATTTGGAATAGATTGTAAATGGGGTAAAATAAATAAAGTTGATCTGTTGCCTCAAGAGCATTATATAGCCCATTTGCTTCTTATGAGGATGTTTGAAGGTATTGATACTAATTGTTATACTAAGATGGCATATGCTGCTAACTTTATGAATAATAGAGTGAATAGTAATAAAAAATATGCCTATTGCCGTAGAAAATATGCTGAAGTTCTTTCTAAGGATAAGATGGGGAAACCAAGTGGAGCAAAAGGAAAGAAGTGGAGTGAAGAAAGGCGAAAAATTGGTAATCGCGTAAAAGGTAAGACTTATGAAGAGATATATGGTGAAGAAAAAGCTAAGAAGCTTAGAGAGATGAGGGCGTCTACGAGAAAAGGCAAGTCTCTTGGAGAGATAATTGGAGAGGAAAGAGCAAAAATAATAAGAGAAAAGGCATCAAAGTCGGTTCATAGCAAAGAGTGGAACAAAAAGATTTCTGATTCTAAAAAGGGACAAAAGATGTCAGATGAATGTAGGCAAAAGATAAGAGATTGTATGTCAAACGATTTGAAAAATCCTTGTGTAAATCAGAAATTATATAGATTTAAGAATGCAGAGACTGGCGAAGTAATCGAAGCTCGTAGATTTGATATGAAAAAGAAGTATGGGTGCAATACGATACATTTGATAATGAGAGATAAAACAAAGTCAAGTAAGGGATGGTCATACATAGGAGATGCCGAAGATGAAGGTTAAAGAGTACGAAATTGTCGAAAAGATCTCTGATGAAGAAAACTATGAATATGAGGAAATGTCTTTTGGTGATCTGCTTGATAAAGCAGGTCTAACAGAAGATGAGAAAGATGATGCGATCAAACAGAGATTTGCAGTAAATATACATCACCTTATTAGTGCGGAAACTTACGATCAGATCTTCGAAACGCTTAATGATTATATGACAGATCCGAGATTGAAAAAAATGAACGCTATCGTTTTACTTTCTCTTAAGAAGAAAGGTAGAGGAGAATCGTATACTTCTTTGCCGCCAGAAAAGTTTAAAGAGATAGTTGATTTCGCATTTAAGAACAATATACGAATTGGGTTTGATAGCTGTTCATGCCCAAAGTTCCTTAATAGCGTATCTGATCGTGATGACAAAGCGGAGCTTGAGATGCTTGCCGAACCGTGTGAAAGCTGTTTATTCAGCTTTTATGTCAATGCGAATGGTAAAGCTACTCCTTGCAGCTTTACTGATGGCTCTCCGGGGTGGGAAGATAGCGGCATAGAAGTATCTAAAGATAAAGATTTTGTTAAAGATATATGGAAAAATCCGAGGATTAGCGAGTGGAGAGAAAATCTTTTAAAGAATAAAAGATGCTGCCCTATATATAATGTGTAAAGGAGCTATAATATGAAAGTAAGAGCTGGATTTGTTTCTAATAGTAGTACAAGTAGCTTTGTAATTGCTTTCGGGGATATACCCAAATGCGATAAATGCGGGAAGAATGGATTTGAGTTTATCGGTCATCTTCCTACTATCTTAACACGTTTAGGATATGTGCAAAGGGCAGAGGACGAGAAGAACGGCAAGAAAGTTGTCCGCAACAGGAATACAGAGATATGCGGATGCTTCAATGGTGAGCCATGTGATTTGCTTGAGTATATCGAGGATGACATAAAAGACCTTAACGAGAGTAAAGAGTTTCTTAAAGAGAAGATTCGTAGACTTTCTGGGATTTCAGTAGATGATACTTCTTTGAAGGCTGCTGGTGAGATACTTTCTATCGTAGCTATGGCAGAAAGGAAGCCAAGATTTATAGAAAAGGCGAAAGACAAAGCAGAATACCAGAGGCGCTTTGATGACAATCCAAAAGTATTTTTCGAACTAGAGGTAAATGACGCTAAGAATGATTTGAAAGAAATTGAGAATGAAATCAAGAAGCGACAAGAGATGGTTGGCAAGGTATCTGCTATTGACAAGTCTTGGAAGATTATGACAGTAGAGTTAGACATATCTGATAGTTTTATTCAGATAGTTAAAGATATGGAAAAGAGTGGTCATGCGGTTATTTTAGAGAAGGCGACTTCATAGGGAGGGTATTATGAAAGTAAGAAGCGGATTTGTAAGTAATTCGTCTACAAGTTCTTTTGTGATTATGACAACGAAATCTAATAGTGACAAAGCACTTGAAAGTTTAAGTCCTTATCATAGAGCAGTAATGGATTGTATTTTGAATATGGGCGAGTTTATGGGGCAAGAGATCGTATCTTATGGCGAATTAACAGATCGCGGCGGAGAAAGCAATATAGATTACGAGCTTCAAGGTTTCGAGTTTGACGGGGAAATTCCTGATGATGGATATGGCGGGGAAATGCAGCCTCACCAGGCAGTTGATGATTATCTGGAAGTGATTAGAGAAAATCCATCAGAAGTGTTTGAAGAAGATTGCGATATGTGAGGATATAATGACTGAGAAGAAATATAAAGTCCCTAAAAGCATAAGAAATAGAGAAGATGGCTTTGTCAATGTAGTCTCTAAGAGAAGATTGAAAAGTGGGTATTATGAGATTCATCATAGACCTCTTGCCCTAGATAATAAGTCTATTAAAACATCCATTAAAGGGACTAAAGATCTTATCCGGTTCATTAGGGCGAAAAAGAAAAAAGATTTTAGATGTTATTGCCCGCTTTGTAGAACTTCTTACGATATACCATCTGTAATGAGTAATATAGAGAAGAATGGTATTTGTTCATGGTGCAGCCTTTATATGGATGGGCATGTTGAATCAGTAAAAACAACGATTCCTCCTTCTCTTGAGCAGGTCAAGAAACGTATAGAAGATGGTTTTGGTTTAACTTCTGCCGAAATTATTGTATTGTATTCAGAGTATAAAGAGAAAGTCGATGAGTGTAAATCGCTTGAAGAAGAAGTTGCTTCTTTGAGAAGAGAAAGAATGTGGAGGGGTATGGAAAATGAAGATTAGAAATGGATTTGTAAGTAATTCATCAAGTACATCTTATACCATCGGGTATAAAGATGGTGATCCTTGTCCTCATTGTGGCAGAAGCGATCCTGATATCGTATCGCTTATCGCAATGTATCATGATGTTGATGACGAGACTAACATAGAACACGCTACGACAGAAGATGTATTGAGCTTCATTAACAATGATATACAAGAGCAGCAAGCGGAGTTGAACGCTCTTGCAGATAAGCCAGATGACCAAAAGATTAATCTTTTTGGTAATTATCATACTACTGTAGGTCAGCAAAGAGAGCTGATTGCTTCTGGAGTAAACGGAATGATATCGATAAGAGATGATGCTATGAATGCCGTATCTAGAGGATATAAGCTTGCAGATATAGACATTAGCTATCATGACAATGTAATTAGGAGATTGTTCGATTCTATGCTTACAAACGGAACTATTATCGTTATTGATAGGAGAGACTAGTATGAAAATTAGGCAAGGATTCGTTTCTAATAGCTCAACGTCTTCCTTTTTGGTAAGCAAAGAGGCTTATTCTACTATTTTTGATATAGCCGTTGATATGGTTAAGGCTAGAGAGTGGGAAGATGATAAGAAGCTTAGTGCGATTATCAACAAGATGAAAGCAAAGCCTTTGGAATCTTTTGCTGGAGGTAAAGTAGGCATATCCTTTAGCACTTGCAATTATGATACTTTCATTATGGAATGTGATACGTTTTATGCAGTAGCAACTTGCCATAATCACGATTTCTATGATTTGTTTCATGGGTATGATGTAGATGGTGATTCAGAAGAAGTGAGAAAACAGCTTGTGGATCTAGGTCTACACATATATGGATATGAGAATGGAGATCCACTATCATCTATAGATGGTGGAGATCTTTATGAGAGTATAGAACGTATAAAGTATCTTTGTGAGTATTGGTTCCCTGAATATGATTTAATAGGTGAATTGGAGACTGAGACTCGCTATTATAATTCTGGCGGGAAACAGATTCCTTATAAGGAAGAGAAACATTGCGAAGTGCATCCTTACGATGATAGAATGATAAGATTGAGAAGTGGAAAAGTTGTATGCCCTTTGTGTTATAGGAGGATTAAATGAAGATTAAAGATGGATTTATAAGTAATAGCAGTTCAGCATCTTTCGTTATTAGGTGGAGATGTCATTCTAATTATGATCCTATGAATGTGGGGTATGCTGCCTGTCTTCTGCTAGATGCTATGTATCTATATGACGTAGATACTGATAAGGTTAGAGAAGACCCAGAAAGACATTATGAAGATGTTCAGAATGTTGTTAAGTGGATTGTAGATAATACGAAGGTTGTAAAAGACAATGTATTTGAGACAAGTGATTATACGACTATGATGAACTCTGTTATGGATTTCGCTTCAGAAGTAAGAACTATGGCTTTTGCCTTGATGAACGATACGAGAAACTTTGAAGTATTATACAACAATATAGAGAGTGATTAAATGAAAGTAAGAAACGGTTTCGTAAGCAATTCGTCTAGTAGCTCTTTCGTTGTCCCCTTGAGAAAGTTTTTCTGGGAAGAAGGGGCAGATAAAGACTTATTGCTTACGCAAGAAGAGATAGATAAGCTTATTGCATATGGATTTCGCTATAGTCGTTATCATATTGCGAGTGCTATCTCTTCTGGCGTTGATTGGCGATATGTAGAAAGCGATGGTGAACCTCCTCGCGCTTTAGTCTGTAATTTTAGCTGTAATCAAGATGAAGTAATTGCTTTTCTCGTTAAGAATAATATACCTTTTTCTTCGTCTGAGCATTATGGTCACGTTCAATCGTTTTTTAGGCGCGGAGATAAATCTGTTTTAGTTATTCCTAATCCGGCTCATCAGTTTGAAACTTATGACTGGAAGTATGGAGAGTTTAAAGATAGTACTGTAGACAGGTTTGAAAATGAATGTCAACAGCTTACCGAAGGGAAGTATCACTGGAGAGTTCCAGTTGAAGCTTTCATAGAAGAAGCAGAGAGAGGGCTTGTAGATGAAGATTAGAAATGGATTTGTTAGCAATAGTAGCTCAAGCAGTTTCCTTGTGGGGTTCGCCAGGAAACCTAAGTCTATCAGCGAAACTCATATTATACTTTTTGAACGCGAATACGAATACGATGGGACTTGTTCTCATTACTGCGAATCTGGCAAAAGCACTATGGATATAGCAGTAAGGGTATATAATGACTTGAAAAGCCAAAGACCTATCAAATCGGATAAAAAGATTCTGGAAGTGATTCGGAGTGGGTGGTATGATGGTCATCCTGATATCCATTCTTATTGTATGCACTCTGAAGAAACTAATCAGATCATAGATGAATTCGAGAAGTCGAATAAAGACAGAACCAAAAGTATTTGGGATGATCCTGCTCTTGGCAAGAGGTATCAGGCTTCTATGAAAAAGGAATGGGACGAAAGAGACAAGATCCTTAATGCCGCCGCCAAGAAGTATTTCGATGAGATAGCTTCTCCAATACTAAAAGGTAAGAAGGTCTTTAAGTTTGATTATTCCGATAATGATGGTGAAGAAGTGCTTGAGCATGGAAACATATTTTCCAATTTGCCACATATAGTCATTTCTCATCATTAAGGAAATATATGCCAAACAAGATAGACAAAAAATCTGCTTTACAAGATGCTCTTACTCAGATTCTAGGAGAGCCAGAAGAATCTGTTAAGCAAGCTTTTGCGCGCATAAAAGAAGCCGAAGAAAGAGCAGAAGTCGCAGAGTCTCTGGATGAGATTATAGAGCAGTTAGATGAACTTAATGGAAAGCCGGTAGAAGAAATAGAGAAAGTAGAAGAAAAGGTGGAAGTGGCAGAGAAAAAGGAAGAAGCTTCTTTTCTCTCAAAGCCAACGCCGTTGTGGTTGCACATTCTAACAGTAGTAGCGATTTTGATTTTTGTATTTTTGCACTAAAGGAGGCAAAATATGGCAGATAAGTTTATTGACATTCCAGGTTTGGAAGAAACGAAAAAAGAAGCTAAGGCATCTAAAAAGAAAGTAAAGACCAAGAAGAAAAACTATTATTTGTTTATTCTTGATGCAAGTGGTTCTATGTCCTCTTCAAGAGATGCGACTATCGCAGGTTTCAATAAGCAAATTGAAACGATGAAGGAAGAATCCATTAAGTATGATAATCAAGATTTCTTTGTCACGCTTGTGACTTTCTCAACGCCTGAGAAGATTCATACTGTCTATTCCAACATCAGTGCAAAGGAAGTAAAACCTTTGACCAGATCAGATTATGATCCAGATGGTGGGACTGCATTGAGAGACGCAATCGGTATTTCTGTCGCGAATCTCAAAGATAAGGCGACTACTGATTTGAAGAACAAAGACACTAAAGTTATCTTTACTATCTTTACCGATGGAGAGGAAAACGCATCTGAAACATATAGCGATCAGCAAATCAAAGATTTGATTGCAGAGCTTAAAGCGTCTGAGAAGTGGACTGTCGCTTATGTTGGCGCTTCTGAGCGTTCGGTTAAGATCGCTGGCGGTCTTGGTATTGCCGCGGGAAATACTGTACGTTATGACGCATCTAGTGCTGCTGGATACACAAAGGCGTTTGACCATCTTTCTCTGTCTACAAGACGTTATGCTTCTATGAGAAGTATGTCCGTTCCTGACGCGATTACTGAAAAGCAATTGAGCATGAATTATATGTCTGAAACAGATGATGCAGTAGATTTGACTGCCCCTGACGTAAGCCAGATGCCAACTGTATATCCTATTGCCGCTTTGAATAAGATCGCCAAAGCTTTTGAAGATGCAGATAAGGAAGATGACACGAAGAAATAGTCTATGGAAGAAGATTGTAGAACTAAAGATGATCTTCTCAAAGAAATAGAAGATCTGAAGAAAGAGAATGAACAGCTAAAGTCTGATAAAGTCAAGCTTGAACATCAGAATGATGCCCTGATAAAGCAAATCAAGAAGACTTACGAGACTTATTAGATGTAGGTTGCCCTCGTATCTCAATTGGCAGAGAAGTGGTCTCTAAATCCATTTATGCGGGTTCGAGTCCCGCCGGGTGGCGTATTCATAGGAGATTTGTTTATGAAAACACATAATGCGTCTGACGATACTATTGATTTCAAGTTTGAAGAAGTTCCGTTGTCTGGTTTGCAAGATATATTGTCTCAGTATGAGAATACAATATATTATATGATGGGAACGTCTTATTTATCTTATGACAAAGGATTTGAGCCTATTATTAATATAGGCTTTTATGGTCGCCCATCTTCTTTAGAAACCCATAACATATCGAGATATGAAGTTATTATTATTGATGAGAGTTCTGGTAAGAAGGATAAAGATAAACTGAATAAGTTTCTTACTGATTCTAGATGGATGATGATGCTTAGCTCCCCATTAATATGTGAGAAGAGAACCATATTTATATTTGGTATTTTGATGATTAATGACGAAATCAACAAAAAGGAATATGAAAATAAAAAGGCAAAGAGGAAGGAACGTCATATTAAGGAGGAAGAGATATGAAAAAGTTTTGTTTGTTTCTTGCTAGTATAGTTTTGGGTGTTTGTTTGTCAAGTGCTGTGGCGGAAGATCATCATGGTGGTAATGATCGGTATCGTGGTTATTCTCATGAATACAGGTCTTATCCAAGGTATGAGTATCGCAATATACGACCCGTAGAGCGATACTATTATAGACCCGCGCCTGCATACGTTTATTCGCCTTACGTTTATCCTGCGCCTGTTTATACCTATCCTGCGCCTGTCTATTATACACCGTCTTATAGATCATATTGGTATTTTGGTTTTGGGAGATAAAGTGTGCCTTCATTTGAAGAAAAAACTTATCCGTTGCCGCAAGGGAAGTCTAATCTGAGTAATCTGAGATACGGTAGAGACTTGCCAGCCCCGTCCCCTGAAAGGTCTACTCATGATATACCATTGAGTGATTTCGAAGATTGGATGAAGTCTCCTGTTGCCGATCTTCTCGAAATGGAGCATTTGAACTCTATTGCTAATGATATAGAAAGATTTTTGAATAAGCAGTTTATTCCTTTAGAGCGCATGGGATATAATGTGTTTGCTTTAATAACATCTCCTGATATATATTCACTACTTAGGATGTCTGGTATTATAACAGGATATAATAAACTTAGATGTTCTTATTATAGAGATACTGAAGTTCCGTGTATTAGATTGTGTATGACTATACCGGGTTCTGGTACTTCCCAATGAGTGGTGGATAAAATATGCCGCATACAGAAGAAAAAACATTTCCGTTAGAACCGAAGAAATATTGTTTTACTATTCTTCCTACTGTTGATGGAGGAAACACATCAGCATCTCCTGCCGAGCCTACTATATTAAACAAAAGAGTGAGTGTTTCAGAGCTGGAATCTTTTATAGGATTCGATATGGATCATTTTCTATTGAATTATCCATCTGCGGACGCCATGCAGAAGTTTATTATGTTCTTTCATTGGCAATTTCTATTAATAGAAAACGAAGGTGGTAATGTCTCTCATATGGAGGTTCCTCCAAATGTGTTCGCACTACATAGGATTATTAATAGATGTGAAGCTTCTTATAGAGAAAGAGAAGGAGCTTTAGGAGTGGGGCTTTATAGAAGATACCCTCTAAACGAAATTATATTCTTCTATTATCCTATGACAATAACACCAACACCACCAGAATATATTTCTGGTATTATAACAGGATATAATGGCGCATAAAGAAAGAAAGACATATTCGTTGAAAGGCAGTAAGGAATATGATTACACATCTAGTCATCTTGGGATTAGTTCTACAATTGTAAATATGGTAGAACAGCATAGATATACTGTTTTGAAGCAGGAGATAGAGCTTGTTTTAGGGAAAACTATAGGAGAAGCTTTGTCTAATTTTAGACCGATTTACAATGACAGGCTAAGAGCATTTTTGTCTCTCAAGTTCTCTGTAGTAGAAGGCATGGGGCTACAAGTAAGTGAGATTATTATGCCAGCGATTGTTTTTGGTCTGATACGTGGCGCAGATTCATCAGGCTTTTTTGATGAGGCTACCCATCGGGAAATAACTCTTACTGGCGTATTTGGTCATATGTGGACAGCTATAATTAGAGTAGATAATTCTCCAGCTAATCAAAATAATATAATTTTGGTAGGTTCTAGCCTTCAACAATCAATTATACCACCACCATCACCATTACCATCATCAGATGATGATGAGATATCACCAGAGGACTAAATATGGAAGATAAGTAGATTGAAAAACAGGAACACGGATAGGAACTAAATCCTTACGTCTATATCATAACTAGGGATGACTTATCTGTGCCGCAGATAGCAGTACAGTCAATACATTCTGCTATTGACGCTACAAAATCTTTTCCTCAGCCGCAAAAAACCTGTTCTGTTGTTTTATGTACTTTGCCGGTAAATGAGTTAGAATTGTTTATGTTAAAGCTTGAAAGAGAAGGGATTAAGTATTGTTCTTTTTATGAGCCTGACATCGGTAATGTACTTACTTCTATAGCTACTGAACCAGTTTACGGAACACAAAGGAAAGTTTTCAAAAAGCTGAAAATGCTTAAGGGGGGGTAAAATGACAATCAAAAAGCTTGACATTTTAGTTAGAGGCGTTTGCTATAATTGTCCTTTTTGCAGGAGAAGCGAGTATTATAGTGTTAGCGAAGATTCTGGTTTCGATTGTGAGAACCCGGAAGGTTTTATGAGAATAGCTAATGATAAAGAAGTGAGAGAGTATACTAGTGGCAAAACGAAGAAAAATCCCATGTGGATTCCTGACTGGTGCCCGCTTCCTGACGATAAAAGTGAGACTAAAATCTGATATAATGTAGCGATGGAGGTAGTGTTATGGAAATAGTGGATCGTCCCGGTTATTTTGGGCATAACAGAAAAAAGAAAGAAGACGAATACGATCAGAAGTATGGAGTGGGAAACTGGCTAGAGGGATGGGAAATTATATTTGAGAATATGATGTATCCTAGAATCTATTCTTTTGAAGAAGCGATTATTTGGTATGATCTATCGTACTATAATTTTCTCGCGCAAAATAAATACTTGATGGATATAGTTTGTGAGTATGGAGAATGCTATGATAATGACCCGTCGAATGTTCAGTGTGGATTAGTGCATGACCCAAAATCTTATCCTCGCCATTTGCAGGATGTTTCTGTAAGAAGGGCGATGAAAAGACTTGGTGTTTCCTTTAATGGACCGAAAGATATGCTATTACAGATTCGCGGACTTGAGACAAATGGATACTTCCTTAACCCTGGCAGAGTCCCATTTTGTGATAAAGGTGTGATAAATAAAGAAACATCTCCTGCTCGTCCTTGGGTGAATGAAGGAACGGTGGAAGAATTTTGGCAGAGAAATAAAGTTATTGTTGTAGGGAAATGACTTTTTTGGTAGAATAATAAGATAGTATTATTTTCTAGAAAAGGACTAAACAATGTATTTCGACCTGACAACAGTAAAGACTGCCACAAGAGGATTTATCGGTGGACCACTGATAGCCGAATTGGCTGGTATTATATCATCTTCTATCAAAACCCCTAACATGATGCACCCGAATGACATAAATGAGGCATCTGTTAAGACATTGTCTAACGCAAATGCTCAAACACCTGTCCCAGTCGCTACCGTTCAAAGAGCGCTTTTGATTATGTCGAAGTATTCCAAGGCTATCTCACAAAGATTCGGGAAAGATCTTGGAAATCTGTCTAATCAATTAGACAAATTGTATTTATCTGAAGCCGGTCACGGCAGAATACAGTCTGTAGGGAGAACGGTAGAATATATCGGTATGGATCAAGGTGGTAAAAGACACCTATTCAACATACCTGGCGTAGATAATATGGTCGCTGCCGATTTGTATAAGACTGTCGCAGCTCTTTTAGAGAAGTGGAAAACGTCAGAAGACCCAAGAAAGGCGAAATTCGCCAACCCAGATCAACCGGGTCAAAATCCAGTGACTAAAGTATATCAGAGAGAGATGAGTATTTATTCTATTCATCAGAACTTCGTGACGTTTATCGCTGAGATTTTGAAGAAGCATAGCTATAATGTAAAGGATATGGAAAGGACTTTCGGAACTCCTACGCCTCCTGCAACACCGGCACAAGACCAAACATCTCAAGCGCAACCAGCCGCCGCGGCTCCTGCTCCCGCTGCCGCTCCTCAAGGAAAGAATCTTGATGCGGTTATGGACGGGAATGTGACTCAAAAGGGATGGAAGCTCTCTATTATGATTCAGGGAGAGCCAGAAATAAGGGCAAAGATTAAGACTGCTCCTTCATGGAAATGGAATGGGCAAACAGATAAGAAATGGGTTATCAGCGGCGTAGATGTAGATTGGTATACCAATCCTGATACTGGTCTAATTCCATTGCTTGATAAGAATGGATATGATACAACGAAAATAAAGCAAATGCTTCAGATGTCGCCAGAGGATAAGGCTAAGCTTGATGCTATAAAGAAAGAGCAAGATGCTGCCCCTAAAACTCCAGCGGGGAAGAAGCCACTCAAGTTCGTTGACATTGGCGCTATCACAGGCGGATTTTTCAAAATCGCCATACAAACTACTAATAGACTTGATTTCAAAGAAGTAGCCGAGTTTGCCAAGAATACTTTCCCAGAGCATGTGCAAATATATAGCAATGCAAACTTTCAACTCATGAGATCTTTGCAAAGCATGAAGGCTTCTGTTAACGGGAGAGTCCAGGCAAACATTGATGCTGATAAAAAGGTAATTGACGAAGCTAAAGCCATGAATAAGGGTATAGCTTACCGTACCGTTTCTGCCGTACAGAACCTTCCATTTTTGCCAGCAATGCCAATAAGCGACTCATTAGTAATCTGTTTGAATGGTAATATGTCTGATTTCTGTAATCTTGAGCGAGTTTTGTCGCTTGTCAATTATGAGACAAAAGGATTTAGAGATATAGCCGCCAAGTATATCCAGTCTGGCGACATTGATCAGGATGAAGTAATCGGTAGACTTGATGGATATACTAAGTCAGATGATATATGGGCAAGAGATAATGACATTGATAAGTTCAGAGCTGATATAGACGCATCTGTCAATGCTAATCTTTATGACGCTCAGAAAGATGGTGTTGAGTTTTTGTATGGTAGAAAAGCTGCTATACTTGGCGATGACACAGGCGCAGGCAAAACACTCCAGATGATTACCGCTGCCGGACTTAGGATGCAACAAAACGGCGGTAGAACGCTAATTATCACGTTGCATGCTACAAAGAAACAGTGGGCTAATGAGATAAAGAAGTTCGTCAAAGGCAGTGAGGGGCATATAGCTTTCGATCCTACATCTGGCGCAAAATGGGTTGTCATGCATTATCAAGAGTTTGGTAATGGCGCAAAAGTAAAACAGAATAAGAAAGACCCGAATGAAGTAGGTGTTGCAAAGAGAGATTTGCTTGCAGATGCTATTATTAATCAGGGTAATTTTACCTGTTTGATTATTGACGAGGTTCACAACATAAAGAACCCGAAGGCATGGCAGAGCCAGATTATTGAGAAGATTGCAAAGAAGATACCTTACATATGGGGAGCATCTGCCACATTCGTTGCCAATACGCCTATTGACGTTTACAATCAATTAGCGGTTATCGGTCATAGACTTGGGCAGCTTTCAGAAGATCATTTCAAAGAGCAATTCTGTGGGTACTCGTACAAGAAGAATAAGACCAGAAAAGGCGGGAGAATGAGTATTCAGGATCCTGAGAAAGCCAGAGAAGGTGCTGCTAACCTTAGAAAATGGCTTATGCTTGGTGGTGCTTATATCAAGAGAACGAAGAGAGACATGAATCCTAATCTCCCGACTAATACTATCTCTCAGAACCCGGTAGACATTGATTTGAAGGCTCTTGAGAGAGATATAGCAAAGAGAATGTCTGGATATAAAAATCCAGAGCATGCTCTTTCTGAGTTAACTGCCGCCAGAGCGCAGATCGCAGTAGCAAAGGTTCCTTTCACCGTTGAGCTTGCCAAGAACGTTCTTCAACAGGGCAAGAAGGTTGTTATCTTCTCTTGCTTCCCTGGCGATGAGCCTGGCAGCAATAGACCTGGAGCTATAAAACTTCTCAAGGCATCTCTGCAAGAAGATTACTTGTATAAATTGCCGGAAGATGAAGCTGGATATGTCGGTGAGTATCATGGTCAGATTAGTATGGATGAAAGGCAAAGAGCATTGGAGGATTTCAAAAATCCTAAGAGCAAATGCAAAGTCCTTTTGATTGGTACATTGGCTGGTGGAACTGGTATCGATTTGCCTAACGTTGTTGAAGACGTTATTATGAATGACTTCTCTTGGACTCCGAAAGACGCGGAGCAATCAGAAGGTAGAGCATTTAGAGTAACATCTTTGACTGATGTAAATACTAGGTATGTCATAGCGGATAACAGCATCGATTCAGAGCTTTACGAGTATGTTCAGGCTAAGATTAAACTCGCTGCATTGATTCAGAATCTTAGGAATGAGGAAAACCAGCTTATCACTAAAGGTGATATGTCTGGCATTAAAGACATTCAGGCTAAGATTAGGGGCGGGGAAGATGATGATACCAGCCTTGATCAGACTTTGATGGGTTATATTCGTGGTTTCCTTGGGACAATGAACACGAAGGGACAAGACAGACAAGCGTCTGGATGGTATAATAAAATCCAGAAATAGACGATGATATAATAGTGTTCATGGGAGGCTTTATGAGATCTATTATATTGTTTGTTTTGCTTATCTTATTGGGATGCTGTTCAATTCCAGATCGAAAACCTATTGTTTCTCCGCCGAAAAATATAGCTACAACTCAGAAAAGTGAGATAAAAGAAACCCCTTATTTCACTCAGGAAGAAGTGGATCAAATAGATAAAGACGAGGCAATAATAGAAAAGGCATCACAACCAATTATAGAAGACGTTAATTGCCCTGCTGTCATAGAGGACGTTATACGACCTGTCTATGCAGTACAAGAAGATACTCACGCAAGAGATGTTTTCAAACAGAATCTAATAGGGTCTGCTTTTCATGTGGCTCTATTTCTTATGTTTTTCGTTCCTGTAGCCGCTTTAGTTTGGTTTGCGCTCAAGAATGTAGACAAAATCCTTAAGCGATAGGGATATACACCTTTTTAGCGATTACAGCGTTATAGAGCCTCTTGAAGTTGTCGCTTTTGAAATACGGCATTTGTACTTCGCGGTAATCATATCCAAATGCGCTTTTTGTAAGCATCACATTGTCAGGAAGCTGATTCCTTTTGTACGACATACCGAAGAACTTATTGTTCAGCGTCATAAGGTCCGACAAGAACGCTTCTGCATTGACTAGATCGTATTTCTCCGTCCACCACAAAGGCATTCCAAGGTTTGTGTGCAAAGTTCCGTCAAGCCACCATTGCATGATGTCCTCTGCTCTTTTCTTTCTGAAATCCATATATGCCGCAAGAACCTTATCGTGGTAAGGATTCATCGGATCTCTCTGCCCCGGTTTCAATTCGGCGGAAGGAGGAATTTCGCAATCTCCATCTTCATTAGGCAGAAGATTTTCAGGGATTACGATTTCTCCATTATGTTCTGCCGCCCAAATCTCATTAAGCCTTCTGGCGATTGGGAAGACTCTGTCTTTAAGACAATCGCCAAGAGGAGAAAGAGCGCCGATACTGTCTCCATACAAAGTAAAGTATCCAAAGGCGTTTTCTGTCTTATTGCCGCAATTGATTGGAACTCCACCGATAATCGCAGCGCAATTCGTAATGATGTCTGTGCCACGAATTTTGGATTGAATGTTTTCTTTCAAGACATCAAGCCTCGGGTCATTCCAATCAAAACCATGTTCAGCGGCGAAGGCTTTGAGGAAATCTGTCACTGCGTCAACGATAGGCGTAATGCTTCGTTGCATATAATGAGCGCCAGTCACCTTTGCAACGTGCTGCGCATTGACAATCGTTTTGGACGTATTGTTGTTTGTAGGCAGATTAAGAAGGTAAGTCTTTTCTTTGCCATAACGCATTACAAACAGAGTGGCGATTACGGCGCTGTCTACTCCGCCAGAAATACCAAGAATAACATTCGGAGGGTTGCTGAGTCCCATCTTCTCCTGAATGTGCATAATTCCGGCAGATATGGCGTTGATTTCGTCATCTACATGATTACTGCTAGGTCTGTCAATCCCTTTGCGTTCTGCGTCATAAGGCATATAAAAGACAAAAAGCTCTTCTTGGAAGTCGCTTCTCATAAACGCGACTGGTTTTCCATCGTATCCGTATGCAGTAGAGCCGCCATCATACACGATGGTATTTTTGTTATTGTTTTCTGCCCCAACTTTGTTGACATAAAGCATGGGTACGAAAGGATGGCTCGATTGCGTTGCAAGATCTTTCTTTACTTCTATGTTTCTATTGTCTCTGGCTTTGTTTTTTCCGAAAGTCCAGGGCGATGAAGATATATTGACAATATAATCTGCTCCGTTATTGATAAGCATAACGGCTGGACTAATCGGTTTGAGAAGATAACGATAGTCTTCGCACCAGAGATCTTCGCACAGTTCCACTCCTATTAGAACTTGTTGTCCATCGACCTCTATTTTGAACGGAATGTAGTATTGATCGAGCCTGTATACTCCATTGTCAAGGCAGATATCAACGATACTAGAAAAGTATCTGTCATCGTCAAATACCCTGTAAGTGGGATGATTAGTTTTGGGCTGAACACCGGCATAGATGTAGCTGTCAGGTATGTTCGGATAGCATCTTTTCGCTGGTTCGCCTTTTGTGTAGATATAGGCGGCGTTATACCTTCTCATCCTGCCATCACGGTTAGGATGGTATCCTCCGTCTTCGTTAAGACGTTCTTCAAGGTATACGTTTCCGTATATAATCGTCATATCAAGCTCTTTGCTAAGAGCCTGAACCTTTGCGTTGAAAGATATTGCGGTTCGGCAGAAATGATCGTCAGTCCAAGCATCACCGACCATATATCCCATAATCGCCATTTCGGGAAAAGCGGCAACATGAGCTTTCTGTGCTTTGGCTTCCTTTGCCATTCTTTCCATCGTCGCGAAGTTAAGATCGGGACGACCAGTGACAACTTTCATCTGGCAAAGCGCGATATTTACTTTTGGTGCATTACGATCAGTCATGTTTATTCCTCTCGATACTCAAGGGCGATGGTGTCTTTGTAAATCTGTATTGCTTTCTTGTCGCCAGTATGCTTGCCTGGCGTATCGGAAAGCTTTACAGCGGGTCGCATTGGGTGTTTGCTGTCAATCTGGAATGCGATCATCTTCATCACGATGTTCAAAGCGGGAACTCCGCAATCATTCCCAAGATGACCACCAATCCCGTATCTTGCCTGTATCTTTCCTTCTGTGTACTTCTGGATTGCGCCTACTTTGTCGCAATTCAATGCATCAGAGTACAAACCGTATTTGCTCATTGGATCAATGCGCAAACCTTTCCAGTGGTGATACATTTTGTCAGTCCAGATAAACGGATCGTCGCTATCGTGTCTTCCTCCGTCGAATGCTCTTGCGAACTGAGTCCCAAAGGAAAGCAGGAAAAGGTCAGTTGTAAAAGTATCCGTAAGGGCAGTGCCGAGTTCTCCTTTGTAGATACTGATCCAGTGCTTCATTCCCATATAATTTGCGGACAAAACGCCATACATCGCTGCCATTGCCGAATACCATTCATGGGCTTGTGTCCCCATTGCTTTGATGTCGTATTCGGCAGCGAGATATACGTTGCTTGATCCTACGAAGTATTCGCCAGCAGATTCAAGCAGATACCCGACAACACGGTTGTGTACGTCGAAGCTGAAGCGCCTGCGAGTCGCCATATCTGAGAAGCGAGCTTTCAATTGGCGAAGTCTTTCGCCCTTTCTCAGAGTTTTATCTCGCAAAACGTCCCATCCGCACGGAGGAATACATCCGTAGTTTACTTCTGACCACAGTTCGCTCACGATTGAAAGTATTGGGACTTCCCAATAGATTGCAGAATACCACGGTCCTCTGACGATAATATGAAGGTGACCCTCTGCGTCTTGCCATACTTTGACCTGTTTGGGATTGTATTTGTATTTCGCCCAGAACCCGTCGATATAGGCGGGACCAAGAAAGCCGCATTTTTCGTGCAAGAAGGTGATATGTTTTACAGGGATGGTTAGGTCTGCCATCATCTCTATTTGTTCTTGGACTAATTTGGCGAAACCCGGAGGATAGACAGTATTGTTTCTGTCAATGAATTCGTAGATTGCGATAGAATAAGGAAAAAGATCGAAGATAGCCGCACCCATGCTCATTTTATACAAATCATTGTCTGTTATTGCCTTGATTATAGGTTTCATCGCATTTTCCTTTCGTTTCGTCAAGTTCTATTTCGGTTCTATCATAAAGTGATTGTTTTTCACGATACAATAGTGTCCGAAACGCTTTCGGTATAGATAGGATAATCGATCCTATCTTCACTTTAAGCGATTTTGGATTATATTTTCAATTTAATTTCGGGGGTTAATTATGGATTCACAAGAGCTTAAGGAAACGTGGGAATCTTTTGCGAAGAATCACGATTTCGATAGTAAGCAAAAACTTGTCGAGCATTACTTCAATTTTGTGCAGAACATCGCCAGAAAATTGGCAAGTAAACTCGCTTATAAAGTGACTGTTGAAGAGTTGGCTAGTAGTGGTATTGACGGTCTTTACAAGGCGATTGACAGCTACGATCCAGAGACTTTCGGCACAAAGTTTGAGACTTACGGTTATATCAGAGTGTGGGGAGCTATGATAGATGGAATCCGTAATGATGATTGGGTTCCAAGAAGTGTTAGACTCCGTCAGGCAGATATAGAAAAAGCACGTTCCGAAATGGAAGCTTCTTCGGGTATCAAAGTCAGTGATGAGATGCTGTTTGCGCATCTTGGCATAGATCCAGAAGATTATAATAGGAACTCCCATAAGTATCATGCTGTAGGAATTTCTAGTTTGGATAATTGTCTGGAAGATGGAGAAGAGAACAAGAAAGAATTCAATTCTTATCTTGTCGCTAAAAATGAACCTTCTCCAGATGCAAATATACTTAGGAAAGAGTTTCTAAGTAAGCTAGTAGGTAAGAACTTTACAGCGCTAGAGCGAAACATACTGTATTTGTATTATTACGAAAATTATACGATGAAAGAGATTTCTGATAAGCTAAAAGTTAGTGAATCTCGTATATCTCAGGTTCATCATGATGTGCTTAAAAGGCTGAAAACTAGGGTAGAAGTCAATCCAAATTACTTTAGTGCTGATATAATGGATATAATGGACGAAGCGAATACAAAGTAATTTGTGAGGGATTTACTGTGATTTCTGCCGAAATAAATGATATCACTACTTTAGATGTTGAGGCGATTGTTAATGCCTCTAACGGGATAGGGATACTTGGTAAGGGAGTAGCCGGTGCGATACGACGCGCTGGCGGAATGTCTATTCAGGAAGAAGCAAAGAGGATTTGCCAAGACCCTAGTAGAAAGATTATAGAGGGAGACTGTTTTAAGACTGGTGCTGGTGATCTTGAGATAACTGGCGTTAAAGCCATTTACCACGCAGTCACCATGAAGTTTCCCGGAAGTCCATCTAGTTTCGATTCTGTAATGAAAGCTATGGAAGCTACGATGTCTTCTGCGTCAAAAGATGGAATCAAATCTATTGCCATTCCCGGATTAGGGACTGGTATTGGAAGATTAGATCCTATTATTGTCGCTAAAATAATGGTAGATATAGCAAGAAGGTACATGGATATGATGGATATCCGTATTGTAGATCTCAATGAAAGTTTCATTGCGGAGGTAAAAAGACTTCTAGAAAAAGAAGAATTGTGAAGGTGTTAAAATGACTGTTTTGAACAATCCGACATTAGTATTGAATAAGGGATGGATGGCTATCCGCGTTGAGAGGCTTGAGAAGGCTCTTATTAAGAGCTTCAAGGGGCTTGCTCGTTTCATTGATGATAGCGATAGCTCTACCTATTCATGGGAAGAGTGGTTTGATTTGTTTTCTGTCTCTCCAGATTATGCTGAGAGCAATCCAGAATACAAATATATTACATTGTCTCAGAATAGAAAAGTTCGTGCTCCAGAGGTCGTTGTTCTTACTCATTACAACCGTGTCCCGAAGGTGACTGTAAAGCTCACTAGAAGGAACTTGTTTATCCGTGACGGTTTTAGATGCCAGTACACTCATAAGAAGCTTAAGATGAGCGAAGGAACTATCGATCACGTTATTCCGAGGGATCACGGCGGAACAACTTGCTGGGAGAACGTAGTTCTTTGCTCAGTAGAGGCAAATAGAAGAAAGGCAAACAAGACTTTAGCAGAGTCTGGTTTCAAGCTTCATAAGCTTCCAAAGCGTCCTGCTTGGCATCCTGTGTATACTTATTTCACTAGCGATCACCCGAAGTCGTGGGACAAGTATGTTTCTCCCTCTGAACAATGGAGTGAGCAAGGATACTGGGATACTGAGTTGATTGACTAGATTAGGAAAGACGAATGATCTATACGAAGAGAGTTAAAGAGCATCAATCTGCGAAGAGAAAGGTACTCAAGACATGGCAGGGGAATCTGCAAGGGTTCCCCTGCTTTCTTGTTGCTAACGGTCCATCTCTAGATGATGTTAAAGACATACATCTTATTGATAACTATTTTTCAATAGGTATAAACCGCCCATTCAAAAAAGATGACTTTGATCCTACTATCCTAATGTGGCAGGATATAGAGCTTTGGCGCGATGCCCATGAAAAAATCAGAACAATGAAAGCGATTAAGTTTTGCAGAGATGTAGCAGACTTTGCAAATATAGCTTATCATTTTAAGTTGGTAGGAGGACCATTTGCCTTGCCTACTAATCCGGCGGTCCTTTATGGTAGCGGCAGCTCTGGACCTCTTGCTTTTGAACTTGCTCGTTGCCTCAAATGCAAGCATATAGTATTGTTAGGATATGATTGTTGTTATCGAGGAGAAAAGACTGATTTTTATGGAAAGAATAAGCATCATTCTTCTTATACTTTGAAGAACTGCAAAAAGGGGTTAAAATGGATGAAAGGATGGAGCGAAAAGCCATCTTGCAGGATTATCAACTGTTCTACTAATGAGTATTTCCAAGAGAGATTCAGTCTGGAAGAAGCGATAGAGATTGTTAAAAGAGAATGCCCTGACGGTATGGGCGAACATAAAAATAGAGATTTCTTTATAGAAAAGATATTTTCCAAAGCCAGTGAAAAGTGATAAGTGTATAATATGTTTACCATTTTGTAGGAGATGAATTAATGTTTATTACGAGGGGCGAAAAAGCGGGGATTAGCAACGAAGGGACTTCTCATAGTGATGGAAGCCTGATTAATCACATTTTCTCCGAAGAAGAACGAAAGACAAAAGTTTGCGATGCGACTATAGAGACATTGTGGAAGATCCATAATTCAGATGATGCCGCTTCTCTAAAAGTTATGAGGTTTTTTAGTGGTCATACTTATCGTTCTAATAGCAAATCTTTTGGTATGTATTTTCATCGTTTGATGCAATTCAGCTTTAAGGCGTTTTTCGAAGGTCATGGCTATAAGGTTAAAGAGACATATTATGTGTCTCATGACAATAGTATGTCAGGTATCCGCCAAGAAAGCTTCGAGATTTCCCAAACTGAAAAGTACAAAGGCTATAGCGATGGTTATGTCCTGATGGAGAACGAAAAGACCAATCACAAGATAGCTATTCAGCTCGATAATGATCGGTACGATCATTCTGTCTGGTATAATGTTATGCAGACAGAGGAAGATATCGATTTCCTTGATAAGTGGCTTGAATATAGCAGAAAGAACAATTTTTACCGCGGGAAAAAGATTGACGGAAGCTGTAATTTCCTCAAACTGAATAAAGACTTTACTTGGAAAGATGTTGTTATTCCAGATAAGATCCGAAAAGTTATCAAGTCAAGCGTAGATGGTCTTTTCGATGTAAGAGAGATACTTACAAAGAATGGGTTCTCTATTAAGAGAGGCACTATTTTGGCAGGAGCGCCTGGTTGCGGGAAAACTTGTATTGCCAAGATCCTTGCAGCAGAGATGAACATTTCTGTATTATATGTTCTTCCAAGTCATTTGAAAAATATTGGAGACATTTCAAGGATATGCGATATGGCGCAAGACATTTCTCCTACTTTGCTGATTCTGGAAGATATTGATTATATCGCTAAAGACAGGGATCTGGATCAGGGGTGGAGCGTTGTAGAACTTATGAATAAAGTTGACGGTCTTGAGGAGTTCACAAACGTGATAACTCTGGCGACAACCAATCTTATTGAGAAAGTAGAACAGGCTATCAAAAATCGCCCCGGACGCTTTGACAAAGTAATCTTTATAGACAAGCCAGACGCAAAATGCCGTAAAGAGATGTTTAGTTTGTTTACGAAAAATGTTATCGTAGGCGAAGATGTAGATGTTGATGATATTGTGAAAAAGACAGACAAAATGAGCGGCGCTTATATTTCGTATCTTGTTCAGGCAGCAGCAGTTGAAGCTACTTTTGAACAGAGTTATGACGAAAACAGTAAGATCATAGTAAAGGCAAAGCATTTCAAGACAGCTCTGCAAGAGATTAAGGATAAAGATGTTAGTGCTATTGCTGAAGAATTGTCTTCAAAGAGAATGGGTTTCGGTCCTCAAAATGAAGATTAGTAGTAAAAAAGTTTTGTTGTAAACATTATAGTTTGTAGTAGTTATACTCGTTGCATTTTTAATCCCGAAGTGGACAAAGGAACATTTCTAGCTCCATTTGAATAGCAGCGAGTGATTTGTTAACTTATATTTGGAGAAAGTGAATGACTGAGCATTATACTTATGAGGAGGCTCTTGCCTCGTCTTTAGAATATTTCGGAAATGATGAATTGGCAGCTAAGGTTTTTGTTGATAAATATGCACTTCGAGACAATGATGATTTTATTGTCGAGAAAAATCCTAATGATATGTTTTCTAGGATTGCGGGAGAACTTGCCAGGATAGAAGAAAAGAAGTTTAAAAAACCTTTCACAAAAGAAGAGATTATCTCTTATATGGAAGGATTTAAGAGGATAGTTCCTCAAGGTTCTCCGATGAACGGTATCGGGAATCCATATCAATACACTACTTTGTCTAATTGCTTTGTAGCTGGGACTAGAGTAATTACGGATAAAGGGGTTAAGAATATTGAAGAAGTTAAAATTGGAGATCGTGTTATAACTCATCTCGGCAGGTTTAAAGATGTATCTCAAGTGCATAAAAATGGACTAGGGGTTAGGCAATTATTTGACATAAAATGTTATCGGTCTCCTTGTATCACTGTGACAGAAAATCATAAGTTTTTGTCTATCACCAAAGAGCAGATGGAATGGGGTGAATCTTTACAATGGAATGACGTATCGCATTTGAGAACAGGAGATTATATAGCTATCCCAAGGCATGATGAGATAATTGGTATTACGACACTTGATATTGCAAATATATTCCCATTGTCATTCGTTAGACATTGGGACAAAATGAAACATCCTCATAAGTACGAAACTGATGTTCAAAAAAACACAATAGAGGTCAAAACAATATGGCAACAAGGATCTGGAGAATGCACTAAAAAACATCACAAGATAAATCGATATTGGAAATGCGATAGAGATTTTGCATATTTTATGGGGCTATGGTACGGAGATGGTTGCGTTTTCAGTTATTCTAGGAAAGGATCTGGTCTAAGGAATAGACAATCTGTCAAGAATAGCAGCAAAATACTTGGTATTACATTTACTTTTGGGGCTCATGAAAAAAATCTTATCTCTTTCGTATCTGATTATGGTCGTAAATTATTCGGAATAGAGCCTGATGTTAACGATAATAGTAGCATAGACGGATCAGTACAAATCGTTTTTCATTCATTTGCTATTGGGTATATTTTTGATGATTTATTTGGTAGAGGATGCAGAGGAAAAACTCTTAATAATGATATCTTTAAATGGGATAGAGAACAAGTCATATCACTACTGCAAGGCTTGGTAGATTCTGATGGGACTATAACGTCAGATGGTCAGTGCAGAGTAGTTCTGTCTAATCGAGATCTTATAGAACAATTTTATCATTTAGCTAGAGTAAATGGGATATCTGTTGGGATTGTAAATACTATGGCTAGTGGATATGCAAGAATAGATTTTACTCAAAATGATGATTTTGTTGTTAATAGTAACAAAATATATAAAGATGATCGGGTGGGAAAAGCATCTAATTCGCCAACATCTAAGATAGGGACAATTGAGAACTGCGGATATAAGATGGTGAGAATAGATAAGAAGATCAAAAATCTTTCGCATCCTGAGTTTGTATATACATTGGGGGTAGACGATGATCATTCATATCCCGTAGAGGGTCTTGTAAGTTTAAATTGTTTTGTAGTTGATTCCCCTGCCGACAGCTATGGGGCTATTTTAAGAGCAGATCAGCAAATGGTTCAAATTTGCAAAAGGCGAGGAGGAGTTGGTCTTGACATATCTAATCTAAGACCTAATAAAACTCCTACAAGTAATGCTGCAAAAACATCTACTGGCATTATCCCTTTTGCCGAAAGATTTTCCAATTCTATCCGAGAAGTAGCGCAAAATGGGCGAAGAGGGGCTCTCATGGTCTCTCTGTCGGTACATCACCCTGAGATACTCGAATTCGCTTCTGCCAAGAGAGATCTTAAAAGGCTTACTGGCGCTAACATATCAGTTCGATTAAGTGATGAATTCTTGAAAGCGGTTGAGAAAGACGAAGATTATGAGCTACGCTGGCCAGTGGATTCTGAGTCTCCTAAGATAAGCATAAAAAAGAATGCGAGGCAGGTATGGAGATCTATTATAAAGAATGCACATGCAATGGCTGAGCCTGGACTTCTTTTCTGGGATACAATACTTAGAGAAAGTCCAGCAGATTGCTATGCCAAATTAGGATTTAGAACACTTTCGACTAACCCATGCGGCGAGCTGCCGCTCTGCGCATTTGATAGCTGCCGTTTGTTATTGCTCAATTTGTTTGCCTATGTTGTTAATCCATTTACTGATAAGGCATATTTTGATTATGCCAAGTTTATAGAAGACGCAAAAGTCGCTCAAAGGTTTATGGATGATATTATCGATCTTGAGCTTGAATCAATCGCGAAAATACTACACAAGATTAAAAACGATCCAGAAGATTCTGATGTAAAGAAAGTTGAGCTTGATTTATGGGCGAAGATTAAGAAGACCTGTGAGAGCGGGAGAAGAACAGGGACTGGTATTACTGCTTTAGGTGATACGCTTGCGGCTTTGGGTATTAAGTATGGTTCAGAAGATAGTATCAAAACAGTAGGCGAGATATATAAGACATTGAAACTTGCTTGTTATCGATCTTCGGTAGAAATGGCAAAAGAGCTTGGGGCGTTTCCTGTATGGGATAGAGAATTAGAAAAAGATTGTCCTTTTCTTCTCCGTATAAAAGACGAAGATCCTCAGCTCTACAAAGATATGAGTAAGTTTGGCAGGAGAAATATATCTTTGCTTACATCTGCTCCCGCTGGATCTGTAAGCATTCTTACAATGACTACATCTGGTATTGAACCATTATTTGAGATGTCATACACCAAAAAGAAAAAGATTAATCCTAATGATAAAAATGCCAGAATTGATATGAAAGACGATAACGGAGATTGCTGGCAGACATTTAAGGTATATCATCCTAAAGTTAAACAATGGATGGAGATTTCTGGATGTGATGATGTTAAAAAGTCTCCGTGGTATGGATGTACTGCTGCTGATTTGAACTGGGAATCCAGGGTTAAATTACAAGCTGCCGCAACTGCTAATATATGCCACTCGATAAGCTCTACTGTAAATTTACCTAATAGCGCTACTGTAGAAGATGTAGCTAAAATATACGAAACGGCATGGCGATCCGGGTGCAAAGGTATTACTGTCTATCGTGATGGATGCCGCGATGGAGTTCTGATAAAAGATACTGTTGCTAAAGAGAAGAAGAATTTGATAGCGAAGAATGACGCTCCCAAACGTCCAAAAACTTTACCGGCAGACATCCATCATATCAAAGTCTTAGGGAAAGAGTATTTTGTATTGGTCGGTATGTATGAAGGCGACCCATATGAGGTATTCGCTGGTCCTAATGGAATGATTGATAACGAAGTCAAGCATGGAAAGATTATCAGAGAAAAGAGAGGATCTTATAGGGCGGAATTCGATAATGGTCAAGCGATGGAATCTATTATTGATTGCGAAGATGAATATGAAGAAGCAATGACAAGAATGATTAGCTGTAGTTTGAGGCATGGTGCTGACATATCATTTATTGTTCATCAGCTTGAGAAAACAAAAGGTTTGTATGTTGGTTTCGCAAAAAGCGTTGCTAAGGCTTTGAAAAAGTATATTAAGGATGGGACTAAAGTCACTGGAGAAGTTTGTAAGAAGTGTGGTTCCGATAAGCATATGCAGAGAAGAGAAGGTTGTGTATTTTGTATGAGTTGCGGCGAGAGTAAATGCTCATAAGTGCTGCGTTTTGAGGAGGTTAATAGATGGATAAAAATAGTAATAGTTATGGTTGTCATGCTACTCATTGTTGTTCGATACATGGATGCAAATATGGAGATAGAGACTGTCCAGCAGCAAATGGAGAGATAAAAGGAGTTAGTTGTGAAGATTGCGGTCTTGAGAGAGAAGGCTATTATGATAGGACTAAGTATTACACTTTGCCGGATTATCAAACGAAAGAAGTAAATGTTAAGGTTAAGAAGCTTCATAAGGATGCAGTAATTCCTAAGTATCAGATATCGTTTTCTGCCGGGTTTGATTTGCATGCCGTTGTAAACGAAGAGAATTGCAATGGATATGAAGTCACTCATAAAGACGGCAAAGTAGTGCATATCTTCAAGAGAGCAAAGCCTTTGCTTTGGGAAAAAGATGAGGAAAGCATTATTCCAGTGCAAATTATTCCCAGCGGAGAAAGAATGCTTATTAGTACTGGACTTGCTGTATCAATTCCAGAGGGATATGAGCTTCAGATTAGACCCAGAAGCGGACTTGCTCTGAAGAAAGGTATTACTGTTCTTAACTCGCCGGGGACAGTAGATCCATCGTACTTAGATTGTATAGGCATAATCATTATAAATCTGTCAAATGATGAATGTCCTTTCGTAGTGAAAAACGGAGATAGAGTAGCACAGGGAGTCTTGGGACAAGTCCCAAAAGCAGTTTTTGAAGAAGTAGAAGATTTTGATGATGATACATTAAAAACCGATAGGGGTGGAGGTTTTGGTAGTACAGGGATAAAATAATTAGATAGTTTGAAGGATAATGAGGCAGCCGGTGGTATATAAGACCATCGGCTGTTTCTATTTTAGGAGAAAAGATAATAAAACTATATAAGAATGTATCAGGTAAGAAATCGTTAAAGATTTCTAAACAAGAATGGCTTAACATCGGTAAGAAAGCTGGATGGGTTAAAAAGTCGCAATCTACTGTTCAATCTCCACAATATAATCCTGCTGCATTGTGGGAGAGTTTGCCGAAAAGACAAGGCGATAGTGATTTTAATATGGTTGATTGGAGTAATGTGGACCCTCATGTCATTGCCCATAATAAAGAAGATGTTATTGCTATTGCAGTAGAGGAGTTAACTGGTTATTTTTCAGGCGGACCGTATGATATACAAGACGTTGACAGAGAGTTCCATAAATATATGGAAGAAAATATAACTTTAGGCAGGTTTGAAAACGAAATACATGATAAGCTAATAGAAACCTTAAAATCTGATAGATCTCTATCTTCCAGATATGAAAGCATATGATCTTTCAAAGTATCAGGGGATGTTTGCCGTAATGCAGAAAATCAGAAAAGGGAAGGATTACGACTTTACTGTTATTGACGTAGTCGATGACAAGGCAGAAGCAGATGATTTAGCGAAAAAGAATCCTGAAAGAAGAGTAAGACAGATAAGTACGCCTTCTGATCTTATTTTGATTAAGCCCTGGGCTATTAAGCAAGAAGAGCTTAGAGGCAAGAATAAAGACAAAGAGCATGAAGACCCTTTGGCTATGGCACAATTAGAACAGTTTGAGAATGGATGGAAAGAGCATAGAGAGCCGAATTGGGAACTCAACTCTGATGTTCCAAGCGCAGACCCAAATGGAGAGTGGACGATTGTTGCTGATCCAAAGGGCGATAGAGCAAGAAGAGCTCCAAAGGGAACAAGCTCTCTTGTAAACTAAGAGGATCGATATGAAACTATACAAAAATGCTTCTGGTAAACAGGTCATTAAATTGTCTAAGCAAGAGTGGCTATCTATTGGCGATAAAGCCGGGTGGATAAAGAAAGCACAGGGATTGCCTACTCAAATGTCGAAACGTGAATCTGATAAGGCTCAAAGAAGAGCTGATTATTGGAAGAACATATTGATTAAGGCATGGGACTGGATCATAAAAGATGCAGCTACAAGTAGTGATCCTGGCATTATGGAGCTTTTGTCAGCTATACCAAGACCACCTAAGATTGATCCTAATTATGTCGGTAGAGGAGCAATTGATTCTAGACCAAAACCCAATGCCGGTGCGGGGCAATCAGAAAGACAAAGGTTTAATGATGCAGTTAATACTCTTAAAGATTCTATAATGTCTGTTGAATCCGGAGAAGATCTTGCTTATCCCGATGTCACAAGTGACATGATTGATAAAGTTATGTCTGCGGCAGAAGCGCAATTAGATAGCCTTCATAACTAAAATATAGAGGGATTTCCGATAAAAGAGATAACACCTAACTGGTGTTATCTTTTTTATTTGGCGGGAAAATGGGACTTTTAGAACATACTTTATTCATTTACAGGGACGGAGATAGCGATAGCGAAAGCGTGGCTAATCACTACCTTAATGTCTGGAATCTGGAATCCTCACAAATACAGAGCATATCCTGCTCATCCACTGAAATACTTCCTGACTACACTACATTCAAATCGGAAGTAGAAGACCCAATCAAAAGCAGGGTTTCAGAGCAATTATCTTTAGGAAGGGATGTCTGGGTCATTGTATTAGGCTATAACGTTCCTGGCGGGTTTATAGACGGTTCTGATACCATTTCAGCAACGTCAAGAATAGCGAGAATGGATCATTCTTTCGCTAAGTTCACAAGAAGCTACCTTTTTGATAGACAGACAATGCACTCTTACGGGACTAATGATGCTGTCTTATTCAATGAAGACGATAAAGCCTATTCGTATATTGTTGGAAGACTTGATGGACCTACGCCAGAATTCGTTATTTCAGTCATAGATAATGGTAAGTTTTTTAGAGATACGCCACTTACTGCATCTGGCAGACTATACCTTCATCTAGGATATAGGCTGATATCAGAATCATATAAATCTGATTTACAGGATTTTTCAGACAATCTAGCAGATCTAACTGGTCTTGACGTTATCAGGACTCATGAGCCTAATGATGCTGC